>Ga0315909_10001163_pt1 | contig 35701 bp, 36 predicted proteins | sample LakEriMetagenome_11_FD_203527 | JGI IMG/M metagenome (GOLD analysis project Ga0315909, IMG submission 203527) | Freshwater fungal communities from buoy surface, Lake Erie, Ohio, United States - Buoy 2 MA125 | ecosystem: Environmental > Aquatic > Freshwater > Lake | place: USA: Lake Erie, Ohio... | reverse complement strand
TATTTTATTACGATTAGGTACTACAGTATCCTTCATATTTTCTTCTGCGTAGTGACCTTCAGGTACTTCAGAACCACCTTCTACTAATGATGAATTTAGTAATTGAGATAAACCATCTAATTTAATGATTTGATGTTTAACTAAAGAAAATCTTTCATCCCATACTGGCTTATCAGTTTCTATTAAATTATTTTTATTAATATATTTTACTAATTCAGTAGCACGTTCTAATTCTACTTTATGTTTTTGACCATAATCAAAACTTAAACATGTAACATCAAACCCTTCTTGTAATAGATGAAGTAATAAAGTAGAAGAATCCATTCCTCCACTTAAACTCAAAACTGCATATTTTTTATTCATATTAAAAAGGTAATTTATTAAAATATTTATCTAAAAATTCTTTAGTATATAACACTACCTTACCATTAAATTTTGGATTTGATACTTCTCTAAGTTGATAAGGTTGATTTTGTTCTTTAGCAGCATCAAACACTTTTTTACCTAACTCACCTCCAGCTGCTTTACCTAGGTAGTCATAAAGTGACATAAAATTTTCTTGTGACATAACTTTTATTTATTATAATATAAATATAAAAAAGAAGACTTGGTATCCCAAACCTACTAAAAATTTATTTTGTACTCGGGGCGGGACTTGAACCCGCACGTCTTTAAAGGACACAGGATTTTAAGTCCTGCGTGTCTACCAGTTCCACCACCCGAGCATTATTTGTAGTCAGGACAGGATTCGAACCTGTATAATTTCATCTCAAGTCTAAGACTCGGAATTACTGTAACTGCCCAGCACCTGACTATTCCCCCATCCTGAGATTCCGGATAGTAGATTTTAACGGTTTAGTTTTCTTGAAAACAAACACATTAGTGTCTTACCACATGAAAATATAAATCAACATTAATAGAGAGGAGTGTGTCCACATCCTTTTCATCCTCTATAACCGGCATTCCGCTGTCCGGCTCGAGCGAGACCATTGTTAAAGACTTGATCCAAAGACTGGTGAGTATCTCTTACTCATTGTACTCCCTACGAGAATCGAACTCGTCTTTCCAGGATGAAAACCTGATGTCCTAACCGATAGACGAAAGGAGCCTACTTAATATATCATTAACAAGTGACCTTCTTTTGAAATGACTCTTGTTATATTATAATCCTCAGACAATGTACGAGCAGATATTTCTACTGCTTGTTGTAACATTCCTTGTCCAAATGGATTCATAGGATCTATTAGTTTTTGTATTATAGTTGAGTTAGTCTTCCCTACTTTAACCATATAAGCCTCCATTAGTTTAACACACTCATCTATATTTAGTGGTTGACCACTAAAATATTTTATAATTATATTCTTCATTATGATAAATATTCCTTAAACTTATTTATGTTGAATGTAATATTTCCAATTTGTTCATCTAAACTATCTTCAAAAAACTCTTCAATCTTATTTGTTGGTTTAGTTAGCAAACCATACTCTTCATATGTAATTCCTAAAATACCATTTATAATAGGTGAAGATGTATCAACTGAGTTGATGTAATTAAATTCCTTATAATAAATAAATTCTTGAGGTAAACTAGCACCTAACAAATGTATATAATGGTTGTCTAAAATATAACCTTGTTTTTTAAATGAAGTAACCAATTCAATCCTACCCATCATTTGATTAACTAGTTTATTTGGATGATGAAATAAACGTTGATATACTTCAGATGAATGATTAAAAGCAAAATGTTTAAAACCTAAATCAATACACTTATCATATAAATTAATAAAATCTTCAACTGTTTTACCCTGTAGTACAACCATTAATTTTGTTTCTGATGGTAGTTGTGCTTTAAGAGTATTCATCCAATACTTAGCGTTTTTATAAGTGGCACTAGTATTGTTCCAAGCATCAGGTGTTATAAAAATATCAGGTTTGATTAAATTAATTTTCTCAATTAAGTCCTCATTTGTATGAGTCACACCTTCAAATAACCCATTATCCATAATAATAAAACGTTCATCAAGCCTAGCCTGTAGAAAGTAATTTTTATACATTTCATGTTTATCTAACAGGTGAGGTAAACAATAATCGTAATCATTAAAATGTTTACTGCGTTCTAGTAACGCTAAGGGAACTTCATGTGATATTTTCATTATTTTAACTTTTTAGATAATTTATAAAATGTAACGCATTCATCCAAACTACCCTCAAACTCATTTACAAAAGTATCAACTTCTTCTCTACTACCACCATAATGAAGTCTAAGATCATTTTTAAACGCTTCTAAACGTTCAAACTCATCTTTCATAGCATCTTCAGATAGTTTGTTTATACGCTTAGCATATATAGTTCTTATTTCACGTTCTTTTTCTACACACCATTCTTTTTCACCTTTAGCTTTAACAATGGCTTCAGCTAACCAATAGTACTCATATTGTACTTGAGTCCAATAAGGTGAATAATTAAAATCACCATTTTTAATTTTGTCTTCTATAGGTTGATATTTGTGGAGTTCTTTATGTATTGGGTATCTCCTCCACCAATAAAATTTATTATTACCTCTGTGAGGTGGTTTTGTAGGTACATCAACTGTAACTTTATAACCTAAATAATCAAGTGTATCTTGTATTTCTTTATTCATTACATTGTAAATATAATGAAGGCCTCCTAGGAGGCCAAACATTTAATACTCTTTTACATTATCATCAGGAGGTAATTGTTCACGAATACGATTTTTTCTCCAACCTGAAATGTCAGGTCTTTGGAGCATTTCTTTCATTTGTTGAATTATAGGTTGAGATTCTGGTTCTGATTGGGGCTCAGGTTCAATTTTAGGTTCTGGTTCAGACTTAGGCTCATATATTTCAAGTTCTTGTTTTGGCGGTTGAATTTGATTAAAAGCAAAATTGGCTGCTACAATTAATGATATAGCTAAAGGATCAAATACCAACATTATAATAATTAAAAACCAATTAATCACCTTATCCATAGGTTGGCCTGTTAAATTAGATAAGTATTTTAGAGGACCTAATTCATTAGCTAATTCATTGTTTGCTTTTATTTCTAGTATTTGAGATTCTAAATTAAAAATAGAATCATTAATAACATCTATTTTAGAGGTGAGTTGTTCTTCAGATTTAAGTGAAGATACTAGTTGTTGTTCAAATGCTTTTCTATTATTTTTACTCTCACGAGTAATAATATTACCTTTTTTATCTACAGATTGTAATACAGTGTTTTTAGATAAAGCTGATCTTAATTCAGATGTTGATTTAGATAACGATTCTTTATCTTTCAAATAACCATCTTTAATTTGAGTATAAGATTGTTTTTTAGTTTCAAGAGCACTTACTTTTTGATCTATAACACTAGATTTATTTGCTGTAGTTTGGTAACCAGAACTTAATAAACCATAAATACCAGCTGATGTTATTATAGATAATATAACAACTGCTGCTGTTAAGTATGTTTTAAGTATAGTGTTAAGTTTACTCCAATAATTGTGAAGTAAAGTAGCTATTGTTAATTTAGATGCTTCTAAAAACGAGGCCATTATTATTACAGGTAAAGCTACACCAGCAAATAACATAGACAATCCTATAATACTATAATATGCGGCTGTGACCCCTAGGCCCAGCGCACATATTAAAATCAAATATGGTAAAATTTTATTTTTCATAACTCATTATATTAACCTTCACAACTAATACAATCAGATAAACGTTGTAAATTATCTCCTCTTAATACTGATTCTGTTCTTAAATAATAAAGAGTTTTGATACCTTGTTTCCAAGCTTCTTTATGTACTTGACTAATCCACTTTGGAGAATCATTTGGATCAAAGGTTAAATTTAAAGATATCGCTTGGTCAACATACTGTTGTCTTATACCATTTTGTTTAACAATTTCTAACTGATTAATTTCTTTAAATGTTAAAAATACTTCTTTTTCTTCATCTGTTAAAATATAATCAGGTAAATTAACAACTGAACCTTGATCTTTTAAAATCTGATCCCAAACACTATCAATATTGTATCCTTTTTGTTCAAGTAATGCTTCAAGTATTTTATTACGCTTAATAAATACTCCTTTTGCTGTTTTTAAGTTATAAACATTTGCTGGTATTGGTTCAATTGAAGGTGAAACTCCACCTGATATATGAGCGTTTGATACTGTTGGTGCTGGTGCAAGATGATGAGTATGTCTTAAACCTGTTCCTTTACACCATTCTGGTTCACCATATTCAATTGCTTGATCACGAGATGCTTTTAATGCTTCTGCTTCAATAAAACTAAATATCATTCTTGTATATGCACTCGCTTGAATACCTACAAATGGTAAACCTTTTGATTGCAAAAATGTATGCCATCCTAAAATACCTAAACCGATTGCTCTACCTTTAACTGCTGAACGGACTGTGTTTTCAAAGAATTTAATATTTTTAGCTCTATCAATAAATTCTTGTAATACACCTTCTAAAAACCAAGTTGATAACTCAGGTAAAGTCATTCCATTTTCAAACTTATAATCTTTCCATTCATCCCAACGAGCCAAATTTAATGATGATAAACAACAAATAAATGAGTGTAATTCATCAGTATATAAAGCAATCTCAGTACAAATATTTGTCATAGATACTTGAAGATTGTTGTTTTTATAGGCTTGTGGATTAGATTTATTAATATTGTCTCCAAACATAATATATGGTTCACCTGTTTCAAGGCGAGTTTTTAAAATTTCACCCCATATTTTTAATGATTTAGGATCTCTATCTTCAAGTTTATTCATAAATGCATCATCTATAACTACACATTGATGTAAGTTTAGACATTGACGATTAACATCACCTTTTGGTCTACGAATCATTAAAAATTCTTCAATATCTGGGTGGTTAATATTTAGATTAACTGATGCTGCTCCTCTACGAACACTACCTTGATTTGTAGCTAATATTGTTGAATCATATATTTTAGCCCATGGTACTACACCTTCACTTATACCGTTGTCTTTAATTGTTTTACCACGTCCTCTAATACGAGATAATCCAATACCTACTCCTCCACCTTGTGATGATAAACGCATTAACTCAGCATTTGCTTCAGCTATTCCTTCAATACTATCTCCAACATCAATACCAAAACATGAAATAGGCATTCCACGTTCTGTACCCATATTTGATAATACTGGTGATGCTAAGCATAACCAATTTTTAACAATCGCCTCCATAAAGAAGGGTTGTAAATCTTTACGTTTTAATCTTCGTGATGCTGCTTTACTTACTCTTTTGTATGCATCAAACACATCTTCATCAGGTAATAAATAACCTTTTGAAATCATGCTAATAGCTATATCATCCATCCATTCTGGGTAATTTTTACCCTTAATCCATTTACTTGTATCTACTTGTATGCTCATATTTTTTTCTTATAAATCACTCCAATCACCGTTTGACTTAGAATAGTTAGTAACACGACCTGCAAAGAAATCTTGATGTGTTTTACCACTTGTTAAATGTCCAAACCATTCTATTTGTTTTAATAAATTAGGATCAATATCATTATAGATAGCGTTATATCCTAATTCAATCATTTTTTCATTTGCTCTTGCTTTAATAAAGTTTTTTAATTGTTCTTTAGTTAAACCCTCAATATCTCCCATTTCAAATGCTTTTTCAATAAAATCAAATTCTAATTGTACTGATAATTGGCATGCTTCAACTATTTTGTTTCTTAATTCTGGAGTATCTAATGTTGGATTTTCACTTAATAAAGTTTTATATAACCAACATCCTGCTTTTGAATGTAATGATTCATCTCTAACACTCCATTCAACTATTTGTCCAGTTCCTTTCATTAAGTTTCTTAATTGAAAACTCATCAATATAGCGAATGAACTAAATAAATTAACACCCTCAGTAAAAGCTGAAAATATAGCTAGTGATAATGCTCTTTCTTCTAATGATTCACTTGGTGTTTCTACTAAACGATCAATTTTAGCTTTTGATGTTTCATCTTCTAAAAATGCTTTAAAATCATCTAAACCTAATTCTTCATTTAATCGAGCATAAGCCTCAGCATGTATACTTTCAAAATCAGCAAACACACGAGACATTGCTTGTACCTCTGGTTTTGGAAACCATATTGATACTTTTGTTGACCAATAATCATTAACATGTACTTCAGTTTGGGCAAATGATTTTAAAATATTACCAATCAGATTTTTTTCTGATTCAGTTAATTTTAATTTCCAGTCATTTAAATCTGATGCTAATGGGACTTCATCTGCTAGCCAGTGTACACGGTGTTGATCTTTATAAAAATCAAATGCTTGTTGATATTCAAAGGGCTTATACCACAGTCTTGGTTCTGTTATATTCATAATTTTTACTTAGAATTTAATTCGAAAAATTTTTTAGCTAATGCTTGTCTATCTAACTCTTCATCACTTACTTGAGATGGAGCATGAGTTTCCTCATCATATTCAGATTTAATTTCTATATGACCTGTAGATGTGTCTACTGTTGCAAAATATGTCATACCATCGCTTCCGTATCTGTTTTTCATAATATGAAATCTTCCTGTTCCGTTTACTTTATCTTCCTTTTTACGAGACAAAGATAAAGCGAAATCGGTCACCATCATTTTGTCATAGCTTCCGGCCGCTTTATCACCTTCAATAATATTATCTTTTGCACCTGCTCGATTTACTTGCGAAACTGACCATACTGGTAAGTTAAGTTGTTTTGCAAGTCCCTTTGTGCTGATATAAATATCATCTATTTCTTGTTTCTTATCTATGACATTTCTTCTTTTTGATGAAAGAAGATCAACATAATCAATGATTACTAGGTCAGGTTTAAATCCTAAACTCTTACATTTTTCTATATGCGATTCTAGTGTAGAAATTGTGGCTTGACCTGGTGAGTATTCTTTAATTACTAAATTGCCAGGCAAATCATAAGTAACTGTTTGAACAGCATCTTTATGTTCATTTATTTTACTAACAGATATATTTGTAAAAAATGAGTCATATCTTCTACCTACATAATCCTCACCTAATTCTAATGTGTAGTGTATAACATTATAACCCATTTTCACAGCGTAACCACCTAGTGCTACTAATGTCCATGATTTACCACCACCTGGATTACCAAATATTAAACCAAAGTCACCTCCACCTAAACCACCTTGTAGCGACTCGTTTAAAATTTTCCATGGTGTAGGAACAGTAGTACGATGGTTTTCTCTATAACGAGATTCAACATCTTTATTATACTCATGACCTATAGTTTTGTCTTGACCTGCTTTAAGTGCGTTATCAATCATTCCTCTAATTGAGTCATAGTCTCCGGCTTTAAGTAAATCAACGCTGTTTAATAACGCTTTCTTTAATTGTTGGTTTTTACAAAAATTACTAAATTCCTCTTCAATGTATTCTAAATCATCATCTGCTGACTGATATGCTTCACGTAGTTGTTCTTTAACTGCTACTTGTAAAACCTCATTATCAATCTTTTTTAATTCAGTTTTTAATACTTCTAATGTAGGTGTGGTGTGGTATTTGTAAAAGTATTTTAATGTTTCCTTTATAATCCATTTATGTGCTGAATTCTGGAAGTAATCTTCGCTTAATATATCATTGATGTTAACTAAAAATTTCTTATCAGTTAAAATAGCTGATAGAACTTTTATTTGGAATCCTAATCCGTATTGTTCTATTGATCCTAGTGTCATAACTTTTATTTATTAAAACTGTTTAATACTTTAAATGTATTCCTTAACCAAAATGAAGTGTCTTTAATCATATATTTAAGACCATCTTCATTATATATCCTTAAAAATGAGTCCGCTTGTAATTTTGGAGCAGTACTATTAATTAAGTTTTCTATATTTAACTGTTCAACTTCATCAACCATTGGATTTGATAAGTTCATCAGTTTATAATTTTTTAGAACAGTGTCTTTATCAAAAATAATTCTTGAATATATAACATGTTCTTTATATTTTTCCTCACAAATTTTAAAAATATCATCTAATGTTAATTTATGAGTTTTTAACTCAGGAAACAATTTAAATAATTTCCCTGGTCCTAATCCTTTTACACCTGGTATTTTATCTGAATTATCTCCTAAAAGTGTTTTATATAAAATAAAATTCTCAGCTGGGATTTCAAATTTAGCTTTAACCTTATCTGGTGTAAAAAATTCTTTTTCTACTGGGCGATAGACTGTAATATTACTGTTCACTAACTGTAAAAAATCTTTATCTGAGGATACAATATAAACTTTAGAGTTAAATTCATTAGCTAAATGAGTACTCAAGTGAGCTATAATATCATCTGCCTCTACTTTATCCATAGATAATACTTTAACAGGTATACATTTTAAATAATGTATTAAGCGTGATATTTGGTTTACTTTAGCATCTTCCTCATCATCTATATTATCAAATGCTTCCCAGTTAACTAATTTACCGGTGTTACGATTTGATTTATACTCAGGTAAAAGATTTTTACGATTAGTAGATGATCCTACACCATCAAAAATAATATATGCTTCTGTAGGATTAATATGATTTATTAAAAATCCTAGAGATCTAAGAAATCCACCTAAACCTCCTATATGTACTCCTTGTTCATTGATTACATTCATAACCGCGAAATTTCTTAAAAATAGATTTAAACCATCTATAATTAATACTCTATCATGTTTTTTAAAGGTAGGTCCGACCTCATCCTTAGAGATACCCTCTAGGATCTTTAATAAATCTTTACTCATAACTCTTATTCCTCGTCTATTAAAATTGGATGATCTTTACTTTCGTTCCATTCTGAAGTATCTTCAACTAAATTAGCTTCACTAGCACCTGCTCCTAAAATACCAATCCACTCATGTGAATGTTGTTTTTTATAGTTGTTAATATCTCCTTCATTAATGAAACCATGGATTGTAGCTACTACTACACTCTTTGTTTGTAAACCAGTAACATGGTTTTTATCAACAGCTACTTTAGTACGAACAGCAAATTCAACTTCCTTACCATCTTTCTGTGCTTTCAATTTACTAGTACCACTATTAGTAATGTTACCAAATGTTAGTACTACTGAAGCATCTAAAAACATAGTTTCACCATTTTTCATTTTCATTTTAGGTTGACCCATAATACTTTCAGCTGGAGCAACCCAAATTTTATTAATGGCAATCATTGAATTAGTATATGGTGAATTTTCTTTACGTGATAAAGGAAAACGTTGATTGATAAAATTACCAAACTGTTGTGACATTGCACCTGCATTCCACATTGGATTATTTTTATTTGCTTCAACACTCATTTTACATGGTATTGAACCTATTGAGTCCCAGAAAAAACATAAATCATATGGTAAATTTCCTTTACGCTGTTCATCTAATAGGTCAGCTATAAATTCAGCTACATCTTCAATTGTACCTAATTGTGTTCTGTCAGCATATAAGAAAAATCCTTTATGGTCTATTACTTCACCTGTTTCTTTGTCTACTACGTCTTCAAGTTGAAAACCCATTTGTTTAGCGTGTTCCCATGACCATTTCATTTCAGTAATAATAAACACAGGTAAAATGCCCATTTTCTGGGCATTAATAGCTAGCTCTAGCATAGCTGTTGTTTTACCTGTGTTACTATGTCCTCTTAATAAAGTGATATGGCCTATAGGAGCGCCTGGAAGTGATACTGATGTTTGTAAAGCTTCAGAAAATGGTATCCATCTCTGTTCTTTAAATTTTACAGTAGTATTAAGTAGTTTCTTTTCCTTAAATTTATCTAAGTCAAAATTAGCTTTTAACTCTCCAGATACTGCTTCTGTTAGTGATGTTTTTTTCTTGGCCATAACTTTATTTATTAGTCTTCTTCTCCGTCAAACAATTCATCAAACTCATCTACCTTTGATTTTGGTTTAGCAGCGCCTGCTGTTTTTAATGAGTAGTTAGTTTTAGGTGTTTCTTCTTTTTCCCAAGGTAAATCAGTTTCATCCTCATCTTCTGATGATTCATTTTCCTCAACTGTTGGAGCTAAATAATTTTGTAAAACTTCTTTCATAGCATCAAAATCCATTTTACGTTGTAATTCAAGAACATTTGGTTGATTATTTAACCAACTTTCTAGTTCTGTTTTGTTATCACTTAGTGGTGATGTTTTTGGTTTTACACGAATTGATGTTTTTAAACCTTGACGACCACCAATATCACCCATAACAGCTTCTACTGTGAAATCACGACCATCTTTAACATCTGTGTAGTCACCATAATCTTCATCCTCAGCAATACCCAATAATTGTAGATAAATCTCTTTACCAAACTCCCATAAACGAACACCTTTATCTTCTTCACCACGAACAATAACAGGAGCATAAACTCTTAATTTTGGATCAAGTTTTTTAGATAATTTCCAGTTTTCTTTGTCGTTTGTAGAACGAAGTTGTTTAGCAAACTCAACAATAGGATCTTTTTCACCCCAGTTAGTTAATGAAAGGATAGGGAATTTTGAAATACCATAATGAACAAAAATCTCTTTAAATGGATTTTGTTTGTCTAATACTGAAGGTACAAAACGAATTTGATACTTGCCTTCTTTTTTAGGTTTCCAATAATACTTAGTGTAATCGATTTTTTCTTTTTTGCCTGATGAGGCGGATTGTTGTAAGGCACTTAGCCTTGATTTGATTTTGTTGATATCCATAAAATTTAAAATATAGTGTTATGTTAATTAGTTATTGTTCTTATAAAATTATATAAGAAGGGCTCAAATGCCAAACTATAGATTTACTATTTGATGTATTTTGGTTTTTAGTTGTTTTAATTCGTTATGTTGTGTTAATAGAATTGTGTTGCGATAGTGTTGCCAGTCAACTCGATAATTTGGGTTTACCACACCTCCATTAAGTGATTTGATTAATTCATTTAATGAGTTGATAGTATATAATACATTATACTCTTTTTTACGATGAACTAATATAGTATTTTCTGGGATTGAATTTACATTACCTTGGTCTACATTATATGTAAGAATATACTCTTCGTTATTGCTTACTTGCAAAACAAATATTTTCTTATACATAATAGAATAGGTGTCTCTTAATTTAAAAATTAGATCATCTAGTCCTTCTAATGTGGTAAATGTAGCAAATAACTTATTGTTCAAGTTGTCAAGTATTAGATTTTCTTCAGTGTCATAACTGCATCTATACATATTATCTGTTTTATTAAAAATCATAATTGTGTCCTATTTTTGTTTTAATGCTTAATTTATATTTATCAAATACTTGTTTAATATCTTCAGTTAAGTTTTCATTCTCATCCATATCAAATAAAAACGCATCATAAGTATAAAGTACTAATTTGGTATTTTTACCTTTTAATATTTTCAATATATCCCATATTATTTTAACATTATTTGATGTTTCTAGATTTTGTAACACATAGTTAAATAATTTGTTGGAATTAACGTTTTCTAGTTTGGATTTATGAAATATATGACCTGATACAGGACAATTAATATAACCAACAGTTTGGTACTGATTCCACAACTTATCTATATAGTCTTGTACCTGTTCAAAGTAATCCCAAAACTTATATTTATCCATTATGCCTCCATAGAGTTGACGAAACATTAGCTCTTTAGCCTCCTTTATTCCAACTTTAGCTACTTTAGCAAACTCAGCGTATATTTGCTCTGGGTGGGTGGGATAGGATATGAGTTGAGCAGCTAAAGTAGGGTGATAGGCACTAATATCTATCTCGAGAAAATGATTGTTACGAGGAACAAATGATTTACGAGACCCATTATCTTTACCTAAAGCGGCAAAATTTATACTATTAAAAGCGTTTGATGGTCTACCTGTTGTAGTGTGTAAATTATAACTGGTATATATTCTGGAGTTATTAATAGAGAACGAATCATTGGGTAATTCAAAATGTTTGTCAAAGTATTTTCTATTAATGTTAATTCCATTATTTTCAATAGCATAAAATACCTTAGATATTTTAGAGTAGAATTTATTTTGTTCATAACAGTATTCTTTATATTGTTTATAAATATTCTCACATTTTTCATAATGTTTAACCACAGGTATTAATCTATTTATATCTAACTTACTTGGATGGTTAGTATAAAAAAATGTATGAGCGTTAGTATTAACTTCACGAAACTCAGGAGCATTAAAAGATATGTCAACTAAGTTATTAAGGGTAAAATAATATAAGAAATTCTTTTGATCAGTTGTATAAACTGTTTTATAAGTTTTAAATAAAGCAAGAATATGAGACTTGTCAATAGACATTGTCTCACTATGGTCAATGCAGATAATAAAACCTTTGCGACCTTTAACCGGACGAATATAAACTAGTGATACTTTATTTAGTTTAGGATGTACTAAATCATGAAATGGAATTACTTCAACAAATATCTCATCATATCCTTTATTGTAAAATTGCTTTAACTGAGATGTATTTTCTAATAACCAAAACATTCTTATAACCTTTATTTACTAGAAATATAAAGGTATGACAATGTAAAGCCAAATTAAAATAAAAAAGGCTTGGTTTCCCAAGCCTTGAATATATTTTATTATTTTGTTAAATTAATTCAGCATCTACATTTACCCAGTAGAAGTAACTTAAATCTACAATCTTACCTACCTTAGCAAAACCAGTTGTATTTGTTGGTTCAACATTAGTAATCTTAACTTTGATCCCAGGTTCTGCTGACTTCATAGATGGGTACCCTTTTAATTGACCTTGTTTTCTGGTTGACTTCATAGTAGGAATAACACCTAATATTGTTCCTTGAAACTCACCTGGGATAGAAATTGTTTTTCCTTTAATTTGATTACCTACCTCTATCATTGAAGCAAAAGTCATCTCATCTGCCATTCTTACAGCTTCTGTATGAGCAGCCATCATAATTTGATCAACTGTAAGTTCTAATGCATTTGCTCTTGGAGTATTTCTTTTTTCAGCTACGGTGTTTCGTATTTCTTCACGAATTAGTTGTCTTAATTGTTGGGTTTTCATTATTTTAACATTTAATTTATTATGGAGTGTTATTATCCTACTTTTTTAAACATTATACCTTCTTGATATTGAGGAATACCTGTTACTTGACCAAGTTCATTTTTAATTATCCATCCTGGTATTCTGTTAGGTTCTACTTTACCAGCAAACATGAAATTTCCTTTTAACATGGTAGCTTTTTCAATAACACCAGGAACAAATTTCCTAGCCATTTTATCCATTACTTCAACTTTATCACCAGGTTTAACAGTTGGACTTGATGATTGTACTTTATCAAACCATTCTTCAGCATCCATTAAGTATTCCTGATGTTCTTCATAATCTTCAGGATTATCTTGTTCATACTCATCTTTTACCATATCCATGACAGTTTCTCTATCCCATCCTGGATTAGCACTAACCATGTCTTGGTAGAATGTATTTTCAGTTAACACAGTTTTGTATTCACTTTCAGTGATTAAACCAGCTAATCTTTGCATTCTGGCAAATTGTTCATTTAGTAGTTTCATTATTTTGCTAATTTATTATAAATATATAAAAAAAAGTGGGAATATCAAATTACTTATAAAATTTGGTATAATCGTCTCGTAAGTATAAATTGAACTTAGTTAATGAAAGATTCTTCATTGTTAAATCAACTATATTATTATTAGTTTTAGCTACCTGTAGTTTATTACCTGTTATTTGCCATGGTATATTGAATGCAAAATAGTCATACCATACCCATTTAGAGTCTTTATTTAATATAGCCTCATATGTTTCTTTACTAACCTCAATATACAACAATTCATTTGTTTTTTTAACAAAATATCTTCTAAATTCACCTATTTGATAGTCTTGTTGAGTTGGTTGAGGTTGATAGTAGGTTGGAACTAATAATGCTTTTAAACTATCTATTTGTTTAAAATTATTATAAATTTTATTAGATGAAATATTATTATATGAAACTATATTTTGGTTAGAAACTAATAAAGAATCAGTAACTGTAATTTTCTTTAATTCAACTACAGTAATATCATCTGGAGTTCTACCAGTATAAAATTTATTATTAGACGTTTGCCAATAATAACCAATATATTCTTGATTAGTAGTTACTAACGCAAATTCTTTACCGTTAGTATATTTATTTGTTATTATTTGAGATTTAGGATAATACATAATTACCAAACATAAATACCTGAATTTATCTTATTTAGTATATCATTAGCATATCCTATACGTTTAGGAACACCTGAACTTCCACTTCGTTCATAATATTTGTCAAAAGTATAAGCCGCGCCTTGTGATGTAGTTTGTTTTTTTAGTTCTTTAAGTGCGTTTTTCTCTGTTGAGCTTAATTCAACCCAAATAAATGCTAATTGAGTTAGATATTTTGTATAATTTGGATTTCTAAGTAATTTTGTTTTTCTATCTCCTAACCATTGGGCTATACCTATTGCTCCTATACTATTAACTCTTAATGGCTCAAGTCCAGATTCTAATAATAAATTACCTATTATACCAGCTACTTGAGGAGCTGTTAATCCTTTACCTTTAAAGTATTGTATAGCAGTTTGTATTTCATTTCTTTTATTAAATGAATCTGTATTTAAAGCTGAGGCGACACTTAAGACTCTTAATTCTGGGTTATTTAGAGGTGGTAAAGTTGAGGATAATTTAGCTTGAGTAGTAGTTTTAGGTAAAGATAATGATTCAATTTGAGTTATCCATTTATTATCTTGAATTACATGGTTAATTGAAGTAACTATAAATTCTAAAGACTCAGGATAATTACTTGGTAAATAATCATTATTAACAGTAAACTTTTGATACACTTTCATACCTGATAGTCCGTCTATAGTTAATGATAGATTAAAAGGTATAAATCCACTTCTGTTTGAGGCTACATTTGGGTTAGAAATAGACGCTGATATAGCGTTATAAGCCTCTCCAGTTTCAATAGTATTTCGTAAAGTATTTTGTATATCAGAAATCAAATCTTGAGCTAAAACTGGAAGTGTACTAGGTCCAGGAGAAAATATCATTTTAATATATTCAGCTAAAGAAATAGCATTTTCTTCAAATTTAGCTTTAGTACTTTCTAAAGATGAAGTTACATTTGTTGTACTATAATCTGCGTTTACAATTTCAGGTTTAACTCTGTCTTTTAAACCTCTATTAATTCGAGATAAAATAGTCGCTTCTTCACCTACAACATAGCCTTGAGATGTTGCTCCTATATTTATCATGCTTGCAAATGCAGGAGTAATACCTGTTTTTAATGAAAAATTTTGAACAAAAGTACCAATAGAACTTGTAGTGTTTAAATTTTTATAACCAAATAATTCAAATTTAGCTATTTCTGTGTTACTAAATGGACTAACTGATTTAATAATTTTGTCTCTATTAGGTATTGAGTTTTGGTCTATTATAACTACTTTATTAGATGGTTCATCTACAGTTACATTTAACATATTAACATTACCTAAAGATGAATTGATTTCACTACATATACCTTGTAAAAATTTAATTAAATATGCTTTGCCATCATCTTTATTTATATTATTGGTAAGTGAAGTTAACAAAAAGTTAAAATTAAGATATATGTTCATTAACTTACCAGCTTGATACTCAGAATCAGTATTTGTAGCTTTATTTTTAACAACATCTAAAAATCTTTCAGCGTTTGGAGCTATAATGTATGTTTGATTATCTAATATTACAGTACTTTTAATTAAACAAGAATTTAAATTAGAACTAAAAGAATAACCACTACCTAAAGCATAAATCAAATTAGACTCAGTATCATAATCAAATTTTAGAATAGGAGGAGTTTTATCATTAAATTTTAATTTAGGTATAATATTATTTTCAATCCATTCTAGTAATGAACCTAATCTAATATAATATTGTACATTAGTATTATCTCTAAATTCTTGTCTTAAAATATCAGCTTTATCAGTGGTGTTTAAACTAGTCACAGAACATCCTGCTTTTTTCTCAGTCACTTTATCAAGTATATTTTTACATTTGTAATAAAGTTTACCTAATTCAGTAGATTGATCTATAGTTTCTGTTGTGGGTGAGGGTGATGATTTTTGTGGAGAAGAAATTTGGTTTACAACAGTATTTTGAAGTATAGTATTTGGATTGATACCACTATTAACTAAAATGTCAGTTATAGATAGAGGTTTAGTGTCTAATAAAACATTAGTTTTTAAAGATTCAATAACATCTCCTTGACTTCTTAATATTACAGTTATATCATAACTTCCATCTGTTTTAAATTCCCAATTAAAGTTAACTACTCTACCTATTAATGCATCATAATTACCAAATGATTTAAAACGTTCTTTTTGAGCTCGTTCTAACAAACCATAATAATCATATTTACCATTAAAAAAATCATTTTCAAGACTACATAGGTTTGGACTTAAATCTGAAAGACCACCATTTTTATTTTGAAAATAATGTGAGTAACCCCATTCTAATAAAACATTATAACCTAATCTTAAGTATAAATTATCAATTATATCAAACTGAAGTTTATTCCAAGCTTTAATTTGGATGGTTGCTGTTTTTAAACTACCTCTAGTCTCAGTTTTTATATTAGCTGATGTTATACCCATCATTGGAGACTGACCAAAGTTTTGGGTATCACCTATACCATAGGCTTTACCGTTAGCTAAAATATTAGATATTTTTTCATTAGCGTTCCATTCAAAACCCATTATTCCTCCTCTAGGATTTGGATTTTGAAATTCACTAATACCGTTAAATAATATAAATTTTTTAGCTAAATCAGGACCATTTAATCCTAATGTTTTAATTGAAGGAGAGTTTAAAGTATTAATGTTAATTATATCAACAGATGAAATCATTTTAACCCACCCTGTTCTAGTATGTAGATAATCTAAAACTTGTGGAACTAAAGTATTTTGAGTAGAAGCTCTATACCCTTGTATTTTTTGTCTTCTATCTATCTCAGTGATGATATTTTCATGAAAACCTTCTCCTATTATATTCATATTAAGAGTTTATTAAGTTAAATGCTTGTATAATATCTGCTATATTAGTTGGTATTCTTATTTGTAGTCCTTCAGGTATAATTAATGAATTTTGAGGCAAATTATCATTTGCTATTGATATAATCCACCACAATGAACTATCACTATAGTATTGTTGGGCTAATACATCAAATCTATCTCCCTGAATTGTATATACATAAATATCATTTTCAGACAAAGGAATTTCCGGATAACGAGTTGTTTGGTAAACTCGTTTTTTGTCTATTTTAGTTATTGGTATATTTTGATAACGGTTCATTTAATAAAGTTATTATCTATTAAGTGTTATTTCTGGGAATGATTGAATTGTTTCTGGGCCTGCTAATCCAATTAAATCTATATCCTCAGGATTTTCTATTGGAGGTTGAAATTCAACATAGTCTTTTAATTGAGGTAAATATCTTGAATCATCATAATTATTAGTATTATCACCTGCTTTTAAAGCTATATAACGTTCTGGGCCAAAAGCTGATATATAATTACCTGTATTTTGACCCGCTGATGGGCCTGTATATTGGTTTGTTTGTTTACGAGGTACAAATTCATGTATTGGAGTGTAATTCATACTTGCTCTTATAACATGAGGTAATTCTTTAACTGAGTTATCATTTCCAGCATCTGTATCATTTATACCAATTTCCCAAGGAGAACTTTCATCTATAGTATATGTTAAGTTAGTTATAAAACCAGGTTGAGAATATAAATATCCTCCTACAGTTAATCTCATCATTGGACCTCTCATATAACCATTATTACTATAATCTGGTGTTAAATTAGAAGCTAAATAATTAAGTTTTTGATGCATTGGTATTAACTCTCGTTTTGATTGAGCTGCTATTGTCCAACCCATTGTTATTCCTCTAGTAAAACCACCATATGTATAAAATTCTTCACCCCTACCTACATAACGGGTTGGATTCCATGTAGCGCTATACGCATCAGAAAATGAATCTAAAAATGCTCTGAAGTGTATAAATACAGTTTCTCCTGGGTCATTATTATTTATTGCTTCAATTCTAAATTTAACTAAATCATTAACTTCTTTATTATCTACATATCTAGACTGATATAAAGGTTTAGCATTTATTTTATCTAAAGCTTTTAATACTCTTCCAGTGAAATCTCTTTTACCAATAGTATAACTAGAAATATTTCCTCTTTCTCCAGGATTACCAAGATATACCCTTTGTTCTATAGCCGCATTTCCTGAATAATCAGGAGATTTAGACATTATAGAAGAAATTTGGGCTTGTAAATCTTTTCTAAAGTCTACAATTTTAGGAGAAAATGGAGTTGTTAAGCCTTTAGTTTCATTTGTTTTAGCTATATTATTTATTAAATAATAAGGTAATGTACTAAAAGTACTATTAATATAATTATAAAATTCATCACCAATACCTCGAGTTATTCTTTGATCAGCAAATTTAATTCTAGTTCTACCTACTCCTAAAACAGAGTTAGGACCTCCAACATAACTAAGAATATAATTTGGATCAGTTGCTATACTATTTCCACCAGTAGTAAAGCTAAGAGGAAGAATATTTCCTAATATTTTACTATCATATAATCCTATTAATCTATTAGAATTAGTACTAGTTATACTATTTTTATTAGCTGAATATCCTTGACCTAAACCAATAAAACTTTCAATTCCTCCAAGTAGTCCTTGTTTATTAAAATGAACTCCAAAAGCATTACCTCCAGCTTGAGCTAAAGTTGAAGTAGGTAAATATATACCATCATTTAATATTGAATACCCAGCTATTAAACCATTAGGAAAATTACTAGCTTGTGTTCTAACACCTGATAGTGATAATGAAGCTTGTTTAAGAATAAATCCTTGTCCATTAAATGATTTAGTATCAAAAAACATTTTAGTTAGTCTTGACACATCATCAGCTGTGCTTGTGACAGCTAATGTTCCTCCCCTTAAAAGAAAGTCAGGCCCACCAGTGTTGCCTATAGATGAGTCATTATCTGGTATAGGTTTAGTAATGTATGGTTGATTACTAGACCCACCAAAAACTTTATCCTTACCATAGCGTAAAGATCTAAGGTTTGTCTCATTTAGTTTGGTTAATAAACTCATTATTACCCAGGTAGATTTTTTAAATAAGGTAGTTTTTGTCCTCTTGGTGTAATAGTTGGCATTTGACCATTTAAATCTAATGTTGATGGTTGAGGAATAGCGTTATTAACACCATCTTCATAATTACCATAATCATTGATAACAGTAGAAGCATTGTTACCGTTTAATGAATACCCAGGTTGATTACCATCAGCATGTAATTTTGATTGTTTAGTTGCTAATGGGTTAACTGGAGGTTGTGCTCCATCATATTTAGATAGGTTTGAACCTTCTGTGGTTAGTTTATTTAAAAGTCCCATGGTTTTAAATTATTAATGTTTATTATAAATATTAAAAGAAAATGTTATTGACCTACGTTAAATGAATTTTGACTTATTGTTGTGCTAACTTTATTACTATCCATATATATGTTAGTATTTTTGGTTAATAACTGTCTTAATAATATATTAGTTTCTTGTTGAGCTTTTAATGTTTCATCATTGTTTCCTAACTTAGTGCCGCCTGCCATTACTAATGTATCTTTTGGATGAGTTTTAATAACAAAATCATCAACTTTTAAACCTTGTTCTCGAGCTAAAGATGAAATACTAGCACTAGCTCTATCTGCAAGTTTATTTTCTCCAATTCCCGAGTTTTTAAATAATAACCTTAGATCATCTAATCTTTGTTTTAATTTAGCATCTGTTGAAGATTTTTTATCTAATTCTTTTAATAATCTATCACTTTCAGCAATTCTTATATTAGAACTCATATTAAAAAGTCCTAATAATCCTCCTTCTAGAGATTTAGTTAATGCTATTAATGTATCTGATAATTTATCTAAAAATCCACCATCAACTAAATCAGTAAATATTTCTTGAGCATGTTCTAAAGCATTATTAAATTTAGTTTGGGCGTCTAATGATTTTTGGGCTTGTTCTAAACTTTTACCTTCTACTATACCTTGTTCTACAGCTTCTGCTTGTCTTTCTAAACGATTAGCTTCTTCTAATTTACCTTGATCTCGTAAAATTTTAGCGTTTTCTCTTAAATTTTTAGTATAGTCACCAGCGGTTTTGTTTATTAATTCTTGTTTAAATAAAGAATCACCTAACTCATTAGCACTCATACCTAAAGTTTTAGCTATAGATTCTTGCTGTAAAGCATTCATTCTACTGAATGAAGCAGCAGTAATATTTTGTTTAGCTATTTCTTCAGTTAAACCTGCAATATCATTATTTAAAGCAAATAAACGAGCGCGTTCTAAATTTATTTGTCTACCAGTTAATAATTCGGCTTCAATTTGAGATGATATTGATGATTCAAAATCAAGTAATGAACTTTGGGTTTTAGTTATTTGGTCTAATGTTAAACCTAATTTTTTAGCTTCTAAAACAGTTTTAACTATTTCACCTGTATTTCCTCTAAAATTAAGTTTTATTAAACCACTTAATTTATTGACATCTGATATTATTTTTCTACCATCAGCAACTATTTTGTTTTGATTAGCAAACGCAGCTATCTGATCATAAACAATATCTAAACCTTTATCAGCTTCATTGTTATTTACAGCGAATAATTGTTGTAATTGTAATGCTTCTTCAACTTGAATACCAATTTCTTTAGTTAACTGTATTTGAGTATCAAGTTGTTTTGTATTAGAAACATTAATAAAATCAGATATATTAGCTAACTCATTAAATGCTTCAGTTATATTTTTAGTAGTAGCTAATTGACTATCTAATATACCTTTACTTTGTTGGAATGATTCATATAATGCTCGAGCGCTATCTTTAGATATAGATATATTTTTAGCTAAATCAGTTACACGTTTGTCAGCTGCAAACATTGCTTCTATAAAAAACTTAGCCGCGGCAACTAAAGCTGTTATCCAAATTGGACCTTTAAGAAATGAAGCTAATCCTCCAGCACCTGCTTTAAATATTTGAAATGAACTTTTTCCACTGGCGGCTGCTTTAGCAGCAGCATCAGCTGCGTCTTGAAATGGTCCTGCTATTCCTTTTAAGCCTGGGATTGATTTAACTACTCCTGCTAATTTTTGAAATCCACCTGCTTTTTTTTCAATTTCTTTAGCGAAACTTAATTGTCTTTGATAATTATCAGCTACTTCACCTGTTACTTCAGCTATACCTTCTTGTAATTTTTGTATTTCATCTAATTCACTTTGGGTTAAAATTAAGCCTTGGATTTGTTTATCAGTTAGATTTTTTAATCTTTGTTCTAATATTTCTCTAGTGGCTGTTATTTCATTTATTTGTTCATTTATTTTTTTAGATGATAATTGACCATTGTTTAAATCAATTTGATTTTTAATTAATTTTTCATTAGCTTTGGCTAATTTATTTAATGTAGAAATTGTATCTTTTTGTATTCTAGAAAATGCTCTAGCATCATTAACTATGTCAGTTAGTCCTTCTGCTAAATCAGTTAATCGGGAAGTTAATGATTGAAATCCTTCATCTAAAACCCCAACAATGTCACTTATTTCTTTAAGATCTTTTTTACCGTTTCTTATATTTTCGTTAGGATCAGCCATTTAAATATAGTTTATTATAAATATTGAAAGCACCTACTTTTGTGGTGCTTTCTTTTTAGATGCCTTAGTTACATATGTTGGTACTTGAACTTTAGGTACAGTACCATCAGTTTGCGCTGTTCTCATTGCTTGTTTAGATTTTTCTACAACATCATCATCTTCTTTTGGTTGGTAGTGTTCTTTTAATTTATTAAAAGTAAAATTACGTAACCATATAGGCATGTTATAAATAGTGTTGTAATCATATCCACCATTACCATGAAATATTATTTCATGGATTTGGGTGAATAAATACATTCTATATTCCAAAGTCAGGCCAAAAAAAGTCAAGCCCAATAGGTAAGCTGACCCCCTCCACTAGGCCGTTTGAAGTTTGTACATTAACTGTTAAATCAACATCAGGCTGAATTTGTTTAATATACTCACGTAAAGCACGAGCATCACGAGCTAATAAATAGTTATCAACGAAATCTCTAATTGTAGCTTTATCATAACTGTCATTAACAGACAATATAGTATGTTTTAGACGAGTTGATATTTCTGGGTTTTGGTTAATTTTCTTTAAACCTTCTAGTTCCTGTTCTAGTTTTAATTCATCACCATGACTTAATAGTTTAAAGGTAATAGTGTCACTAGTTGAAGGTAATTTAAATGTGAATTCATTTTTGCGATTTATAAATAATGATTCATCAATTTTTTTATTATCTAATACTGATAAGTCAACTGTTACTGTTTCTCCACGATATCTAAAAGAATAATCTTTACCATAACCTAAAATACGTGAAGCAATTAGTATAGCATTTTTATCACCAGTTAACAACTCATTATAATCAATTTTAGATACAATAAGTGATTGTAATAGTTTATCTAATACAATACCTTGTTTAATATAAGACTGGTTGGTTAGAATATCTTCTTCTTTAGCAGTCATGTATTTCATCTCAATTTTACCTGATGCTAAAGGACTTGATTCAGGATAAAGAAGACCTTTTGATGGTAGTTCTACAGTTTCTGTAGGGAATTTAAATTCACTCATAGATTTTATTTAATGTAACGTTTATTATAAATATGCAAGATAAAAAGAAGCTTGGCAAGAGCCAAGCTAACTTTTTTTCTGTATACTTCGGAAAAAGTAATTCTTAGAAATTCAACACACAGTAGTCAGGTTGAACTGTCATAGTGATGTTTTGAGCAGCAGATTCATTATCCCAGCTATATTCACCAAAATTAGCTTCAGTGATTAAAGCACCTTTGATAATCCATTCACTAACAATATCACCTACAGGGCCTAATACATTGAAGGTTAAATCTTTTTTATAAAAATCTGAATAACCGTCACGACCTGTTACTGATTCGTGGTGTAAACGTACCCATTCCATTACTGACTGAGCACCTGAAGGAGTGATAGGATCAAATAAAGTCATGGTGATAGGACCCCAATTTGATTTACCTTTAACATATCTTGCTACGTTAATGTGGTTTAGCTTTATTGTTTCTTGAGTTAAGGTAACTGCACTTACACCTTTAACCATATATGAGGGAACACCATCAATATACATTATAAACCTATTCTGTTGTTTAGGTTCAAATGCTGTGAAAAATATTTCGTTTGGATTTAATACTGGCATTTTTCTTAGTTATTTATTTGTTATAAATATTATTATTTTTAAAAATTACGCAAATGAAGCTCCAGTAGGTGTAATATTGAAGTTCAAATAAATATATTCAGCGGTTTTGGTTGGTTGTAAATAAATTGCACCTACTAACTGATTTCTATCTATTACATCTGGAGTGTTATTGCTTTCATCCATTACTACTCTAAACGCATATAAACCTTGTCTTTGTTGAACTGATTCTAAGTATGGGTTTACTTGAGCTAAGAATTGATTTCTTGTAGCAATAGTATTTTGTTCAAACACTAATGTGTTTGCTACTTGGCCAATATAAGATTTCAAAGCAATTAATAAACGTCTTACATTCACACGATCAAGAGCTGATGCTTTAGTTTGTAATGTTTTGTTACCATATACTACAGTACCAGTTCCAGGGAATGTAGCAATTGGATTAACTTTACCTTGATATAAGGTATCACGATTTGCTTGTGATAATTTTTGTTCAGCGCGAATTACTGTTCCTAAACCACCACGATTAATACCTGCTGGTGCGAACCAAGGTTCAGCTACTCTATCATTATAAGCATAAACACCTGCGATTAAAGCTGAAGCTGGAACCCAAACATTTTTACCTGAACTTGGGTCTAAAATTTGACACCATGGCCAATATGAAGCTGCATATGAATTATCACGTGAAGCAGCAGCTGTAGTTACAGCTGAAATTGTAGAACCATAAGGTACTAAATCAAGTACAAATAAACTATCACCACGTCCTTGAGTATTAGTTATAAGAGTTGATACTTGGCTAGCTTGTAAAGTACTAAATAAACCAGGAGCTAACAATACATTAAATCTATAGTCATCTTGATTTGATAATAAATTAATCATATTATCATAGCTAGCACTAGGAATACCTTGAGATTTATTACCATCAGTAATTTTATCATAATATTGACCTCCAACCATTACTGTACCTACAGCGCTACCAAATGAACCACTTGCTGCTACTGGAATTGAAGATGTATATTGTGATTTAGCTACACCATTATTATCAAAATAGTCCGGAGTATTATTTACTGATTTTACTCTGATATATCTTGAAGCATTAGGATAAGAACCAGATACTTCAATTTGAACATTTGTAGAATTATAATTTAAAGTATAATCACCAATTACTCTAGAAACATAGTTAGGAGCTTTAGGGTCTAATGATAAGTTAGTCCATGTTTCTAGTACTATAGGACTATTGGTTGTATCATTACCTTGACGAATTAATAAACCAAAAGTACCAGATGATGTATCAGGAGATACAACTTCCCATCTAATATTATCAGTTGAACCACTAGTTAAGGCACCAGCTGAATCTAATGAACTTGTACTATTCATTATAACACCTTTAGAAAGTGTTTCAAGTACTAAAGCGTTTCCAATAGTACCTGATATAGCTGTTGAAGTAGCAGATGAAAATGTTCCACTGACAACACGAGCTACTAATAATGATTCACCACCATTATTAAAATAGTTATAAGCGGCAATTGATGTAAAATATGAATATACATCACCACCACTTACAAATGTTGTACCAAATTTATTTACATAATCACTATATGAAGTAACAAGAGTAGGTATTTCAACAGGACCTTTAACTGTTGGACCTATAATTGCAGCTCCAACAGTGATTGGACCTTGTGTTACTTGTGATTGATCGTTCTCAATTGAGAGAACACCAGGAGATAATAATACTTCTGCCATATTTGCTTAGATTAATTTATTAGTTATTTGATAATAAATATCTAAGCTTTCCTTAAAAACTAATCTACTTTAGTAAACTCTCCAGTTTCTATGTTAATATTACCATTACCATATTTAACTTGTAAAGCTTTTGCTAACTCATTTTCTTTATTTTTAAGAATTTGGAGTTGTTTTATTAATTCTAATTTTTGAGTATCTAGATTTTGAATGCCAATTTCAATTTGGCCAAAACTAACAATTAATTGACTATTCTGTTCTTGAATAGATTTCAAATCATTGATTTCTTCTTGTGTTAAAACTATTTTTTCCATAATTATAATATAATATTGTTTTTTTAAATTTCCAAACTAAACTCTATTAAAAGTACAATTTGGATTAGAACCTGATAGTTGAGTTATAATGTATGTTTCTAATGAGTAAATTAGATCACTATAAGGATCTACTTTTGTTTTAGGATATGTTAATTCAGATGTTGATGGATACATTGGTATTGTTTCTACTTGAGGATAGGACATACTACCAGTACCTAAACTATCAGTTACATAAGTTGGAATAGTAACATTCACATCCATTGCTATTGTACCTCTATATGTTAAGTGAGGTATTAATTGTAGTTGTGGATCTGTATAACTAGCATACCCACTTTTAAAGCTTCCTGTTATTTGTAGTGCCATCTTGTTTATGTTTATTATAAATATGTTGAATTTCTTCTTTAGTAGCAAGTTTAGTTTGCAAAAGTTGTTCTAGAGTTATTTCTATAACAGGTACTCCACTTGCTTTTATTTTTGCTTCAAATTCTGGAGTTGATTTAATCATTTTTAAGTATATGCTGGAAGATAATAATCTGCGCCGCCTAAATTTATTTTTAACCATGTGTTTGGGGTACTTAAAAATATACCATCTGCTGTACCCCAATAATTAGATACTGTACCAGCTGAGACATTTGGACCTGTTGGAGTACTACTATTCTGGTTATCTATTCTTACAGTACCGTCTATATGTAACTTAGCAGATGGGGATATATTAATACCGACGTTACCGTCGTATGTAATACGCATACGTTCTGTATATGTAGCTACTCCAGTACGATTTTTAAATATTATAGTGTTACCTTCACCTAATGGAGATGTATTTCCGTTTGCTGTAATTATAATACCACCACTATATTGGTCTGATGTTGGGTCACCCGCTCTTAGTTCAACACTAGCTCCATCTGTATCAGCTCGTGTCCATGGATAAGTATCTGATATACCTGTACCTGCTGCAAATATAGTTGAATATGAGCCGGCTGGTGTTTGTGCTCTTTGTATAACAGCATTTGATGTAGTAGTGTTACCTAATGATATAGTACCTTTCACTGAAAAACTACCTGTTATTGAAGCAGATCCACTAACATCTAAAGTAGCATTAGTAGTTGTTTTATTTATACCAACAGTTTGATTATCAAATACAAGTAAACTTGCAACAGCATTACTATTTTCTATTCGTAGTGTTGTTGTTGCTGATGTAGCGCCTGATCCTTTTACTCGTAATGAGTTTGAGATAGAGCCAGTTATTATAACACTACCGCTAACATCTAAATTAGCATTTGGTGTTACTGTACCTTTATTTATACTGGTGAGACCTGTTTCAGTCATAAACATGTAAGTTTTACCAGTAGTTAAATTATAGAATCTAAGGTCACCTAATACATTTGTGCTACCTTCTATTGTTGAGCGAGCAAATAGTACTAATTTTGTTGGATATAAAAATGTATTATATGAATTAATACCAATTAAAGCATTACTACTAGGACTTTGTATTATTATTCTACCACCAGAAGATGTAGAACCATCTATTGTGATGTTAGCATTGTTTGGCATTACACTAACTAAACCATCATCACGTACTGTTAATGCTGCAGTTGCACTACTATTTTCTATGTACAACGCGTTTGTAGCACTTGTAGCACCTGAACCTCTTACTGTTAATGAACCAGTTATTATAGTATTACCAGCATTGTTTACTCTAAATCTACTACTACCTCCAACTTGCAAATCCATTAAATTATGAGTCATACTATTTAATGCTGTTTGAGTAGCATTTAAGAAGATACCAGTTGTTGTACCTGTTTGTGCTCCACTATTATTAATAGTATACACAAGTGATAATGGTCTATAACTAGCTGAGCCTGCTGCTGCAGCAAAAGTATCTACATAAGATATGCCAGTAGAAGTTCCAGAGGTTGTAGTTATAGAAGTACCATTTACATCAAATGAAAAACGAGGACTATTTAAAGAAGTTAATGTAGCACGACCCTGAAATAATAAACCACCATTCGCATTATTGGCACCTGTATGTCCTATTCGATATCTTAATCCTGCAAATTCTATATAACTAACACCACCAAAAGTACTGGGTACAAAATCAAAACCGGGGTTATTAGTGGTTCCTTCATTTGGTCGTATACTAAAAGTACCTCCACTTGTTACATTCATAACATGCTGTGCATTACCAAAAAATGCTCTATATGCACCATCTGATCCTTGAAATGTAGCAATTGTAGCTGAGCCTGAGCCTCTAACTAACAATCCAGGTGATGATGAACCTGAAATTATAACGTTTCCATTAAATAAACTTGAACCACTTACATTAAAACTACCTGTCACTGTATGAGCATCAGTTGATACATTTCCTAATCTAACACCAGTATTTAATACTTGTAATTCAACATTAGAACCAGAAATAACTGTTAATGAACCTGTTATAGTTACATTTTGGTTTAATGGTGTAACAGACGAAGCTGTTGTAGCTGTTCCTAATAATGAACCTGTTATACCATTAGTAGTATTTAATGAGTTTAAGACAGCGTCAGAGCCGCTAGTTATGACTTTTTTCCAATTAGGCATATTATTATATAATTAAACCATGGTTAGATACACACACTTATGCCGTGTATGAGCCTACTTCCCTACATGGGCCAATGGTCTAGTATAAATATCAGAAATTACTTCTTAGATGATGGTTTTGATATTACCTCAGATAAAGTTAACATCTTTTTTTGTTCTTCTTCTTGTTTCATTCTTTGAATCTCAGATAGTTCATGTTCAATTTTTACTTGTAGTGTAGCTAAAAATTTAGCATCTTTACCTTGAATTGTTACTGTCTCTAAAGACTGACGAATAAAATTTAACTCATTGTGAGTTACATCAATTGAAAATATATCCATAACTTATTATTTTGTTTGTTCTATATATTGATTTTGAAGTTTAACCACCATATTATAAATAGTCTCTACATCTTCTCCAAGGAAACTTGATTTTTTTACTAGAACTAGTAACATCTCTAACTCCTTAGGATTAAGTTGATTTAAAGTTAGAGATGTTTTTGTTTCGTTTTTATTTGTATTAATTGACGCCGCGTTAAAAGCCATAACTAATTGTTTTATTTTTTTAAGAATAAATATAAATTTCACCATTATCACTATTTACATAAATATTACCAAAACCATTTGTAGTACCACCCCATGTTGGTGTTGCTGGGGGTGTTCCTGATGCTTTCTTAGCTGTTACTACAAATTCATCTGGTGTAACTATAGATACAGTTCCTATAACATCATATGCTACTGCCCATCTACCATAAGTTCCTGTTGAATCAGCATCTAAATAGAATGATGAACCTGAACCAGCTGTATTATATTGTGATATAATACCTGAGTCAGCTAATGTTGAAGAACCACTATTTATTAAAATAAACTTATCTCTAATACTTAAGTTATCAACATTAGTAAATGAAGCTGTACCTGCTACTGTTAAATCATTTGTTACAACTAAGTTAGTAGTTGTTACTACACTAGCTGTATTTATACTTAATAATGTAGTTGAACCACTTACAACACTAAATGCTGTTGGTGAATTTATAAACACGGAAGCTGATATACTACCTGTGGCTATACGATCTAAATTTAAACCTACTACAGCTGAAGCAGGCACATATGATGCTGTAGCTGCCATTGAAGATGAAACAGCGTATGATGAACTTAAAACACTATTTGATCCATAAGGTCCAAATACATTTGAACTAGTTATAAATGAAGCTGTAGAAGCAAATGAAGCTGTGCCTAATAAAGATCCAGTTATACCAGCAGTGACATTTAATGAACCAGTTATTCTAGTATTTCCTATAAATGATATTGGGTTAGGTACTTGATATCTAAATGTATTTGCGTACGGAATTGGATTAGATCCTGATGTAAAACCAGCATTAAATAAATCTCCACCACTAGTACCTAATGTTGTGTTAGTATCACCACTTAATGGAATATTAATACCAGCTTGTATTGTACCTAAAGATAATCCAGATTTTGACCACCATGTTTCTGGTGATGTTTTTACATTAACCCATACTGTATAAGTACTTACACTACCTGATGATAAAGTAATACCATTATTAGTTATAATATTGAAATCATTATATACATTACCTGATGCTGAATTATATGTTGATGGGCTTAGTTCAGTATGAGCTGATCCAGATTCACCACTGTAATATATTTCTATGTCTGTATTATCTGTATATATATTTAATCCAGCATTAAATGTAATTATTTGAGTTCCATTAAATGTAGATATTGGAATTAAATTAGAGTCAATATATAATGAACCATTGTCTGTACCTTTTATAAAAGTACTACCTGTTATTATTACATTTTGGTTTAATGGATTAATATAAGATGCGGTTTGAGCATAAGAGGCACTAGTTGCTTGTTCAGTATATGAACTGCTTTCAGCATACGATGCTGAGGTACTATTTAAAGCATATGATGCTGAGGTACTATTTAAAGCATATGAAGCACTAGTGGAATTTAAAGCATAAGAGGCTGAGGTACTGTTTAAGGCATATGATGCTGAAGTACTATTTAAGGCGTAAGACGCTGAGGTACTATTTAAAGCATATGATGAACTTAAAGCTTGAGTTGCGTATGAAGCTGTACCTAATAAACTACCTGTTATACCATTAGAAACATATAATGCTCCTGTCACTTCAGTATTAATACCAATTGATACTTTAGTATCATTGTCTATAATATTTGAATTATAAACATGATCATCACCTTGTGAACGTAATACTCTATATTGAGTAGGATAAGTAATATCTGATAATGAACCTGTGTTTTTTGGACCAGCTAAGAAACCACCACCACTATATGTACTACCACTTACATTTTCATAAACAAAATGATTTGTTTGAGAATCCCAAACAACTGATGCTGTGGCATTTGAACCTGAATCATATATTTGTAAACCAGCATACCTAGCTGATGGAATTTGAGTATTTAATATAATAAATTCTTCACCAATAATAACAGCTGAGCCTGATATTGTTTCTACATATCCAAATGAAGCAGATGTAGCTGTTATTGAACTAGCTGTAATAGTATTAGTTACAAGAACATTAGATGCTGTTATAGAAGATACTGTTAAAGTAGATCCTGATATTATTCCTGTGTTACTAACACTAAATAAATTAACTGAGCTACTTTCTAATAAAAATGATGTTGAACCACTCGCTACTGAAGCGGTAACAGTACTTGTAGTAATTTTATTACTACTTAAATTACTTACTGAGCTACTAACACTTGAGATAGAAGCACTTAAATTAGTTAAAACAGTATCTACAGTTTGACCAACATATTGATAAGCTGTTATTTTAACCACTTGAGCTGAACTTGGAGCTGAAGTGTTAAATTGTAAAACACCATCTTTATAATCAAATTGATAGTTAGATGGATTTTGTTTAACATTATCTACTAATACAACAACATTATAACCAGGAGGATTATCTTGAGCATCCGCATTTGTCAATGATGGATCAGCGTACTTATTTGATATGAAATTTGTTTGTTGACCAGCTTGTATAATCTGAGGTGTAACTGATGATCCAGATGGATCAATAAAAAACCAAGCGTCAACTAATGAAGCACTAACAACATTTGAAGGTGTTAATGTATGTTGATACCAATATTTTAATAGATTTTGTCCTCCAACAGCATATGTATTTCCATTTTGACTTGAACCTGAAAATGGTAAACTAGATGTTGGTAATAAATTAGACTGAGCATAAACCTCTTTAGAGTTTATATCTAATACACTAGTAAATGCTTCTTGAGCATCTGTTAATGATGCTACAGTGTATCTTCTACTCTGTAGTAGTCTATTAGATTTTATTGTTTTATCAATCGCCATGTTATTATATTATATTATGAATATGTTACTGCTATACTTGTTACTGGTATTTGATCACCATTATATCTCACTAGTACTATTAAATCTCTATAAGTAGTATCTAATGTCATACCATCAGCTGCTCTTAATGGTATAGTATATGTTGTTGAAGCAACACTACCACCTGTATTACCATATAAAGCTATATTTGTAGAGAATGGATTTTTAAAATCATCATTAGCCATACTAGCTGATATTAAGTTAGATGTGGTTGCTGATGGATCATAAATTCTAGGAGTAGCATATAAGTTTACACCTGAACTAGCAAATATTAAAGCTACTGATGTACCAGATGAGGTTGAGTCCCAACCTACTAATGTTTTACCAACATTTATAGTCATTGAAGTAGCGGCTGTAGCTAAATCACGTTTAAATGCTCTAGCATAATATTTGTAAGTTTTACCACTATCTGGATTAGTTAACCAATATCCATATGAACCACCTGGTCTTACTAAATATCCAGGTTTAACTTGTAAATCTAAGGCTCCTAAACTATAAGCGTCATATGAACCTGTAGTCCATTTAGTACCAGAAGTATATGAACCTGATAAGAAGTTATTATCTATTTTTAATCTAAAGTTCTCACCAACAAACGTTTCTGAGCCTCCAGCTAATGTTCCAGCATCATATGCTTGTGCTCTACCATAGTAAGCTAATGAACCTGAAGATAATGGTTGGCCAAAAGCACTTGCTGAGTGGTAAAGATAAGTTTGAGTATTTAATGTTGACTGTGAACCACCTCTTTCTCTACCTCTTGTTAATACAGTAAATGTAGTTGTAGATAAAGTATTTCCTTGTTGTATATTAGTTGTACCACTTGAACCAGCATCAAATGAAATACTACCACTTAATTTGATAATGTCATCTACAAAAGGTACTGTACCACCATTTCTTGGTGTAACACCTGTTGAATCAAATATAGCATTAGTTGTTTGAACTGTACCACCATTTGTTGAAACAGCTGTTATACCACCTAATGTTAACCCAGTGCCTGAGGTTCCTAAATCTGCTATTGTAGTACTTGAGGCGTATAATGGTGAAAAGAAACCACTAGCAGTTGATATTTGAGACCAAGTAGCAGTTAACAAATATGGGGCACCACTTAATGAGCGTGAAGTTGCTGTTAATGAAGATGTTATACCTCCTGTATATGATATTGTATTACTACCTATATTAGTATTAATATTAGTTGTTGGTGCCCAAAATATTCTTTCAGTTGCTGTTTGAGCGGATGTGTATGGTGAAGAACCACTATTTATTCTAATAGAGGCTGATATATGGTACCAACCTGATGAGCTTACACTAGTGAGTGATCTTCCATTATTAAATAATCCTGAGCTAAATATACTAGCAAATTTTCCATCTTGGTAAGCTGGAGGAATCACTAATGGATTAGCGGTATTAATTTTACCTAATGTTAAACCACTTGAAGAACCAGTAATAGTTATTGATAATAAGGCTTGTGATTGTGAAGTTGCAGTTGAAGTTTCACTGTTATTATCTGAGTAAAACCAGTTTATAGCTCCAGATACACGAAATGGAACGTCAGATAAAGTTCCTAAACCAAATAATTGAGCATCAGCAGATGAAGATACTGTTGTGGAACCACCAGCAACACTATTATAAACTATATTATAAGATGAGTTGTTATATATAGTTTTACCAGAGAATAAAGTATTACCTACTGAAGCAAATCCTTGATTAACTAAATATACTACATCAGTATTACTATAATTTTGAGGTACATAACCTGATGGAGCTGTACCTGTGCCATTATTTGTAATAGTTTCACTAATACTAGCAAATGTTCTGGTATTTGGTGATGGAGCAGGAGCTGATGAACTTAATAATCCTGCTATAAATCTTAATATATCTGAAGTGTATGTAGTAGGTGAAAATGTACCAAAGTAACTACCATCAAGACCTGTTGACCAAGCATTTAGTGTTGGTTCACCGTTATAATGATTTTGTAATTCTGCTACAGATCCTGAGACTACAACTTTTTTCCATTCTGCCATTGTGTATTATTTTAATGTTTATTATAAATATAATTAATTTTCTAATCCAACATAAAAAGATGATGAGGTAAAATACATGCTTCCAGCTAATGTTGGTCCTGTTAAAGGAACAGATTGGGTGGTTAAATATATTATACTTTCACTAATTTTAAATGTTGATATTCCAGTATTATTTTTAATTAAAAATATATCATTTGTGATAGTAGTAGTACCTGATATTATAGTCATTAATTCAGTACTAGCTGATTTAATTAAAAATAAATTTCCAATAGGACTTACACTAGCAGTTATACTACCTGATGATATTTTATCTCCACTAACTGATAAATTAGTCAAACCACTACCATCACCAGAAAATGATCCACTGAAAGTGCCTGATAGAGGATATTGTATTTGTGAACTATTAATTAATGCCATTAGTTACTAAATTTACCTGAGGCTACTACTTCAAATGTTGTGTCTAAACCAAATCCTAATTGTGAGTTATTAAGAGTTAATATTACATCTGTACCTGACTGTACAAGTGAAACTATAGCACTACTTTCTACATATTGACCATTTATATAAATTGAAAAATTACTAACAGATGTGGGTGGTAATGAACCAGGAGCTATTTCTATAGTAGAGTTAGGGAATGTAACAGTTGAAATTGTACCATTATTTGTTGTTAATGATGAATTAGCTGATTTTACATTATTTAATGCTAAGTAATCTAATACAGCTTGTGATGTTCCACCACCACCACCACCACCACTACTTACAACAGTCACATTATCAAAGAATGTAGCTGGTATTTTTTTCATTGAACCACGTTTTGCAGATGTTGATAACATTTCAGATGTTGTATCAGTTTCTAAGGTAAATGTTACTTTAGAAATAGAAGGTAATTTTTTTAATGCTGATAAATCCTTTTGAATCACATCAGGTATTATATATCCATTTAGTTTAATATTAAATGTACTTCTAACTATACGATCTTGGTCTGTTGATAATTCAGTTACTGAATTAAAGGTATCAATTGCAGCTTTAAATTTAAAACGATTAGGATCACCCCAATATGAATCTGAAGAGTAATTAATTGCTTCTATAATTTTATTCATTTGATCCATATAGTAAGTCATAACCATACATTCATATGTTATAGTCACATAATCAGGAACAACATTAGCATAGTATTCTCTTTCAGGAACACGATTTGTTAAAACATTAAAGTTACCATAAAAATTTCTATTTGAATATTGTTTTTGAAAACTAACATACAAATTAGGAAAATTAGCATCTAATTTATTAGCTATAGTACGATTTTTACTAATGTCATTTCTCTTAATCATTATAAGAGGTAACATTACTTTATTTAATTTATCTCTATAGTAACCATCTTTTTGAACTGATTTCCATCTTTCAGGTGAACCATATATAACAGGTACTTCTATTCTATTTCCATTTTGTATTACAAAAGGTTTAATAACATTTTGAAAATAATAAAATACAGCACTGTCTATGTCTTCAATACCAACAGTAAAGGGTTTTACAGTATCATCTGTAAAACTTTGTTTTAATGCTCTATTAAAATCAATACCTGTAGCTTGTTCATTAGCATTTTTAGTAATAGTATTATTATTAGGATTACCAGTAGGCTGAAACCCTACTCCTCCTTCTTGAAGAGGGGTTTGAAGATCTTCTGAGATCTTTCTTTGTGATTTAGGTATGGGTTTTCTTCCTTGTGACATTACATTCTTTCTTTAGTTATACCTACTTTATCAGCTGGAACAACATGTGTTTTAGCTATAATTGAAACATCATAACCAAAATTTCCTAATCCAGGATTTAAAGGATTAGTTTCATTTGGGTAATCTGGATTTTTACCAACAAAATATTGATTTTCAATCAAACTATTTATTTCATAATAACTTTCTTGATATAAAAGAATATCACCTACTTCAGGTACAACATTAGCATCAACTAAGTCATCTCTTAAGAAAGCAAATTGTATTTGCCAATTAAGATCAACACCATAAGGTGCGTCAGCATATTGTTGATCAACACGAGTAAGTAAACAGTTAACTAATACAGGTCCATCATAATATTTTTCACCTGAAGCTTCACCATATATATTTACAGTGGTTTCACCTAATTTAAACTTATAAAATGATACTTGTTGAGTAATAATATCCCATAACAGTTCTCTGTTTATATGTCTAAATGCTGATATATCTCTACTACTACCAAATATTGCCATTAGTATATATAAATTGGAAGTGGTACTTGTTGTTGTTCTTTTAGTTTATAATCTGCTTCTAAAGATCTAGCTTCTAACAGTTTTGTTCTTGATGTTTCATC
>Ga0315909_10001161_pt1 | contig 35739 bp, 74 predicted proteins | sample LakEriMetagenome_11_FD_203527 | JGI IMG/M metagenome (GOLD analysis project Ga0315909, IMG submission 203527) | Freshwater fungal communities from buoy surface, Lake Erie, Ohio, United States - Buoy 2 MA125 | ecosystem: Environmental > Aquatic > Freshwater > Lake | place: USA: Lake Erie, Ohio... | reverse complement strand
TCATTCGAAACCAAAATAGACATTAGTCAATATTTAGATTACAATGGCAAAACAATTCCGATACAAATTCTCAAATGTGGTATCGGAGATGATCTTTATGAGTCATATCCTGAACTCAAAGAAAAGAAAGTGGGCTTGGGCGTTGCTAATATCACGCTTGAATATCTTGAAAATCTTAATAGATTTACATTCACAGAAGATAAGACAGAAATCAAAAATAGAATGGTTAAACAATTCCAAGCGTCTCAAGCTGGAATTAGCCAAGATAAACTTGACGGCCGTGGTAAAATCCGTTTGGCTCATTACTTTGTGGAAATTGAGGTATATGATTGGAGTGTAAGTGATGATGAAGAAGTAAATTTATCTAACGGAGTTAAAAATACAATGGTAACTCGTCTTGGTTTACAAGTTAGATTCACAGATGCTGAAACAGGAGAAATTATAGCAGCATCAGGTTTAGGTGAAGCAAAAACAACTCGTGAATTAACATTCTTATCAGACGCCACAGTCGATCCAGTTAAATTTAATCAATCAACAGTTTCAATAGCAACTAAAAAAGCTCTAGATATAGCTTGTGCTCGTATCTTAAAGCGTATGGTTACTAAAGGAGTATTCGAAAAATAAAATTATGGGAACAGCAGCAAAAAAGAAACGCCCAATGAGATCTAGAAGATCTGGGATTAAAAAAGCAGAACAACTAAAAAAGAATTTATTGATCCTTTCAAAACTAAAGTAAAATGAAAAAGACTTTATTGATTACAGGTTTAATACTAATACTAGTACTATTCTGTACTATTATGTTGTATTCACAAACTAGTACTTGGAGAGGTGCTACATCAACACCTAGAGTATCAACACAATCCTTTCAACAATCAATTCCACAACGAAATATTAGTAGTTGGAGAAACGAATCACCAAGAGAATTTAATAGACCTACAAGAACAAGACCAGGCTCAAATATTATTGTTAACGATCCTTGGTTAATGAATAACTGGGGTTGGGGATGGAATAGATGGGATATGTGGGGTGCGCCAGCATTTGGTTGGAATTTCTGGCAACCAATGTGGTATTGGAATGATTGGGGTTATAGACAACCTGCTAGAATCTATGTATATGATAATGGCAAGAGAGATACTATTAAAGGTAAGAAACCAATTATCAGCTTCGGTATTCAGGGAACAACAGATGATCAAGTTGGTGGTTTCTTTACAATAGGAAATAAAGGATATTTTATATTAGAATACACAGCAAGTAATCTAAGAGATAATTCAACATTCTTTCCTTTTGGAAATATAGCTCAAGTTGATTTTCCAATGGTAAATGACTTAATTCAAAGACAGAGCTTTTATGTTGGTGTAGGTAAGCGAATTAAAAGAACAGGTATCCATATGATGATAGGAACTGTAAGTGAAGACGCTAAATGGAGAGGTAAAGATGATTTAGGCTACATAACATTCCCTAAGTATTTAGATAGATTTACAACAGTGAAAATAGGCGCACTACACGACTATAAAAACTTTACAATAAAGTTTGATTATGACCCAATAATCAATAATAGAACTTTTGGTCTGGGAGTTAATTTCTAAGATGAAAAAATGGTTAATAAATTTATTATTAATTGTTACATGTTTATTCGCTAAGGTAGCGAACGGACAAATTTACACTCAAACATTTATTGACAAATGTACTGGTCAAACCAGAGTAGCTACAACTACAATGGTTAACGGAAACGCTATCGTTTCATTCTATGGTCAAATTAAGACATTTACTCCAGCGCAAGTAACAAACGGAGAATTACAAGCTTGGCTTCAAGCAACGTATGCATCCTACAATTCACTAGCATGTCCTGTAACAACAACTGTATCTCAAGCAATAACAAACCAAGTATCACAAGCCGCGGCACAAGCAGCTTCATCAGCAGCAAGTGCAGCAGCATCTTCAGCCGCTTCATCAGCTGCATCAAGTGCGGCAAGTGGAGCCGCGTCAAGTGCTGCTGGTTCAGCAGCTGGTTCAGCAGCTGGAAGCGCAGCTTCATCAGGAGCAGCATCAGCAGGTACAACTTCTCCACCACCAACATCTTCGAGTGGATCATCATCCCAATCATCATCGGGTTCGTCTTCATCTTCATCTTCTGGTTCGTCATCCTCATCTGGGGGATCATCATCACCAAACTCATCTGGAGGCAGCAGCGAAAGCAAATCAGAAACAAAAACAGAAACAAAATCAGAATCAAAGAGTGAATCTAAATCTGAGAGCAAATCTGAAGAAAAAAAAGAAGAGACTAAATCAGAATCTAAAGAGGAAAAGAAAGAGGAAAGCAAATCAGAAGAAAAAAAGGAAGAAAAGAAGGAGGAAAAAAAAGAGGAAAAGAAGGAGGAGAAGAAAAAAGCATCAATGAACCCTGTAATGATAGGTTCAGACTTAACAGTAGGCCAAAACGCATCAGGTGGATTTACTCCTATTATATCAATTGGTATAAACCAATCATCATCTACAGGTGAATCAAGTTGGGGCATAACAAGTATGATATGGGCTGATTTAAAGTCAGTAGCTATATCAGCGAATAGAAGTGAGTTAGTATTTAAAAACGGTCAATTAAAGTCAATAAACGCATACTCATATACTATAGCTCGTGTTAATGGTACTAATATGACATTTGGAGGTTACACTTATATTAAACCTCATCCTAAGTATGGTACTATAGGATTTAATGCTTCTTATATTAATATTAAGTTAAAAGATGAAAAGGGATACTCATATTCATTTATGTCTTCATTAACTGGATTTTGGACTAAACCTTATCAAATAAATCCTAAAACAACATTATCACCAGGTGTGTTTATAATGTCATCTCCATATTCATATAATTCAAAATTAGGTAACGCTTGGAATTATAACCTTAATGGATTAATAGGATGTGGTTATTCATATAAAATAAGTAAACGTTTTGGTTTTCAAGCTGATTATAAGGCAATGTTATCTACAGTACCTGGTTCACCTATACTTAGTTTTTTCCTTATAGGTTCTAAGATGCAGTTGTAGATATTTATATACATGAAATATATATTATCATTATTATTATTAATTACTGTTACATCTTATAGTCAAGATACAGTTACATTGGTCCATAAAGCCTATAAAACAACTTATAGCAAATCAAAAAAATACCCTGTTAAGGTAGAATGGTGGGCTACAAGAGCAAATTTAACATGCCTTGCTAAAGCTAAACGTGGTGATAAATTCATTCCAGATCCTAAATTACCAGCCGAAACAAATTTACAAGCAGATTATATAGGCCAAGGATTTGATCGTGGACATAACTTCCCAGCAGCAGATGCTGCTTGTGATCAAGTGGCAAACGATGAATCATTTTACTTCAGTAACATGACTGCTCAATACCCAGCACTCAACCGTGGTGATTGGAAATCATTAGAAACATTAGTACGTGACTACGCTATTAAAGAAGATTCAGTACACGTTTGGTGTGGATCAGTAGGTGTAGCTAAGAAAATTGGTACAACATCAGTTCCAACTCAATGTTGGAAAGTAATATACTTCAAGAAATCAAAAGAATGGATGGCCTTCCTATTTGATAACAATACAAGTAAAGCTGATGGACTTAAAAATAATGAAGCTACAGTTGAGGACATTGAAAAGCTAACTGGGTTCAAATTTAAATAAGTTTGGCTTGACCTAAATAATCACTTATATTTAGGCTATGTATAAAGTCAAACAATTCTTCAGACGCATTTATAATCTATATCGTTGGCTCCCTATTATATGGAAGGACCAGGACTGGGATGACTATTATATATTTGAAATACTTAAATTCAAATTAAAGAATCAAGCCGAGTATATTGGTTATCATGACAGACATATGTCAGCCAAACGTGATGCTGAAATAATGATGTTATGTGTTCGTCTAATTGAGAAAGTACAAGACGAATATTATGGTAAGGAATATTTAGAGTATTGTGAGTCAGAAATGAAATTTACCCCTAGTGAAACATATCCAGGCCACTATGAAATGGAGTTTGAAGAACTATCAGAACATTATAATGATTACTTTAAAAAGTATCCATTAATATATAGAATGGTTCCTGATTTAAACGCTCCTAAAGATGAGATTGCTTTTCATATAGCTAAAATAAATGAGAAACGAGCATATAAATTATTATTCACAATATTAGAACAAAACATTAGAAAATGGTGGGATTAATTATACCTATAGTATTTACATTTGCTTTATTAGCATATGAAATGTATAAAGCTCCAACTATGGACGATCAAGGTCGTATAGTAAAGGAAGGAAAAAAATTATCTGATTTATTTAAAAGAAAAAAATAATGGGAATAATAATTGGAATTGTGGGCAGTTTTATATTAGCCGCTATGGTAGCTATATTTTGGGTACGCGGAATTGATTATATGAAAGAAAATCATCCTGACTACAAAGGCGAGGATTTCTTAAATGATGACCTAGACTAATAGACTATATTTAATCTATGAATTTACAGCCAGTATATCCAAAGGATGATCCTGAATATAGAAAACGAATCATGGAAGCATTTTATAAAACAGTTAGGGACACTAACTGGGGAGCAAATGATGAAAGTGAGTATCAAGGCAGACCACGAGGACGTAAAGCTAAAGTGATTGAACGTGTTGAGTCAAAACCAAGAACTGTACATGAAATGAACACTTATAAAAATAAATTTTTTAATTATAATAAATAAAAATGAAAAAATTAGTTATTGCTTTAGTTGTTGTAATTTTAATTCTATCAACTATGCTAACAATACAAACAAGAGGTATTAATCAATTAAATAGAAAGGCAATTGCTGATCAAAATACAATTGATAGTTTACATGATGAATTATTTATAAATAATGTAACACTAGGTCGTTATGAATTAACATTAGACCATTTACAAGAAGTAAACCCAGATGCTGCTCTTGAATTTGTAAATTATATGAGTCATGAAACTGAATAATAAGTATAAGCAATTGTTTATAATTGTTGGAATCATATCTATTTTAATAATTTGTTATTCACAACAAAAAGAATTAACTAAATTAAGAGCTAATAACTTAGAAAACCAACATATTATTAATTCATTAACATTAGCATCAAAACAAAAAGATAGTTTGATTAATAGATATCATTGGGCAACAAATCTTATGTTTGTCGAAATATGCCAAGACCAATATGGTAAATTTGATACACTTTTTAATTCAGACTATCAATTATTAGAGATACAAGCAACAGGCGGTTATTAAATAAAATTTAGGTTATGAATATAGTATATAATATTGACTCTAATACAGGGTTAATGAATTTACGATTTAAGAGAAATATCTTAGATCCATTAGTTAATAAGGATATATTTGAAAAATATATTTTACCTATTTTAGCAATGAATGAGAATTTTTGCTTAACAGGTAGTTTATCTCTTAAGATGTTAGGTTTTGAACCTATGGATAGTGTAGGTGATTTTGATATAGCATTAACAGACACATTCACTGAAGATGAATATAATGCTATCAAAAATTTCTTTCAGTTATATAATGTTAATGAAGGATATAATTTTGATAATGGTAATCCTGTAACAAGTAAATTTGATCCTAAAGCTCATATGTGGCAGTTAAGAAAATCATGGGAGGAAAAAGTGGATGAAGAGTTAGCTAGATCTAGACAATTTAAATTAGATATCTTTAATGATGAAATGATTCGTAAAAGAGATATTATTGTAGTACATTATGATGATTTTCCTATTAAATTAGTTCACCCAAGTATTACTTTAAGTTATAGAATGAGATACGCTTTAGATACTAGATCATCTACAACATACAAGTATTATGAAAAAATTAAAGCATTAATGGATAATGCTAAAAGTTATTATAACAACATTAGAGCAATATCTAAAATGTATGCTCGTGTTCATGAACATAATGCTAATGTTGAAGGCAATGAAAAGAAAATCGAGTACATCAGGGCGTTAATTGATAGAAGAAACTATAACATGGATGAATTCTTTAAAAAAGTATTTGAAGAAACATTAGATCCATTTACATTACTAATAGATAAGGAACGTGCCCTTTATTTAAATGATAAATAGTTGACCTAGAAAGTAATAATATATTTAATAAATGAAAATAGTAGCAATATCAGATACTCATGGTTTTCATGAGCGTTTAACTAGTAACGCTAACTTTCCTAATAATTTACCTTATGGTGATTTACTTATCCATGCTGGTGATTTTTCTAGTACAGGTAAGAAAGGTGAAGTAGAAGATTTTGCTGAATGGTTACAAATGGTAGCACCTAACTACACTCATGGGGTAGTATTTATTGCCGGTAATCATGATCGTTCATTCGATCCAAAATTTAATTATGACGATGAAACAAGAAAAACGAAGCCGACGTGGGTGGTTGATATTTTATCTAATATCCAATCTAGTGGCAATATACATTATCTTGAGAACAGCTCGATTAATGTAGGTGGTATTAATATATGGGGTTCACCTATTACACCTTGGTTCTATGGTGACAGGTGGGCGTTTAATAAACATAGAGGTGAGGATATTAAAGCAGTATGGGATACAATTCCAACTGATACTGATATTATTGTCACTCATGGTCCTGTAGCTTATAAATTAGACTTTACAGTTTATGATAAACAATATGTTGGTTGTGAAGATTTAAGAAAAGCAGTTAACTTTATTAAACCTAAACTTCATATATCAGGACATATTCATGAAGGATATGATGTTGATTATGATGAGCATACAAATTATGTTAATGCTAGCATTTGTACTTTAAATTATGAACCAACAAATAAGCCTTGGGAAATAGAATTATGGGATGGAGAAGTATTAATTAAATAAAAATATATGAAAAAGAGAAATTTATTTGAAAACATAGTTTTATTAGTGATATTATCTATGATGGGCTGTATTTTATATTGGGGATTTAGATTTATGTTTTATGCTTGGACTATCTAAGAAAAAAAAAGAAAAACGAGATTGGTTTATAGTCTATAGTGACTATGGATACTTTAAAGGGTTAGCCAATGGTGGACAAATTGTATGGACACAAAATGAATCTGAGGCTAAACCTTTAGACCATCCAAATAAAGCTAGAATGATAAAATTTTTGGCTCCTAAAAATATAGAAGTTATATTAGAGAATATATGAGTAAACATACATTATGGGTTGAGAAATATAGACCCGATACTATTGAAGGTTATTTAGGCAATGAAGCATTCATTGATGGATTAAAGGAATGGATTGATAAGAACAATTTCCCTAATCTATTACTGTTTGGTTCTCCAGGTACAGGTAAGACTACAGCTGCTAAATTAGTAGTTAAAAATATCAATTGTGATTTTCTATATTTAAACTGCAGTGATGAAAATGGTATTGATGTGATTAGAGATAAAGTAAAACAATTTGCTTCAGGTGCTACATTCAAACCACTTAAAGTAGTTATATTAGATGAAGCTGATTTCTTAACTATAAATGCTCAAGCAGCACTTAGAAATATTATTGAGTCATTTAGTTTGACTACTAGATTTATTTTTACTTGTAATTATGTTGAACGTATTATAGATGCTTTACAATCACGATTAACATGTTTTCATTTAGCATCATCTGATATTAAAGATGTAGCTAAACATTTAGTTAAAATACTTGATGCTGAAGAAATAGAGTATGATAAAAAAGATATAGTTAATATTGTTAAAAAAACATACCCTGATTTAAGACGAGCAATTAATATATTGCAAAGTAATTCAGTTAAAGGCAAATTAACACTTATTGAAGTAATAGATAGTAATTATATTGAACAAATTATTGATGAAGTTAAATCTAAAAAGAAAACAGCATTTAATAATATTAGACAAATTATAGCTGATAACAATATAAATGACTTCACTGGGTTGTATAAATCATTACATGATCATTATTCATCTCCAGAGTCAACAATAATTATAGAAGAATATTTATTTCATAATACAACCATAGCAGATAAAGAAATATGTTTTATGGGTTGTGTTGCTAAATTATTAAACATATGAGTAAAATAGAGTTTGTAAATAAGTTTAATGATGTGTGTTCTCAATTAGGTTTAGAACTTGAACCATATATTGAATATGGAATAAAAGTATCTAATGATACTGTTAACACAGATAAAGTAAACATTAGTTTTAAAAGTGAAAAAATAACTAAAGAAAAATTATTAGATATTGTTTTTTCATTATTTGATAAATTTGATAATGTTAAAAAATTTATAGATGATGTTTATAACAATCATGGAGATAAAATAAAAGTTATTTTTATAGGCTCATCAAATGGAAGCAGAGAAATATATTTTGAAATGTTTGAATCAGGTGAACCTTCATCTTGTTTATCATATGATGAAACATTAGATAGTGTATCTACCTATTTACCTATACATGATTCTAAAGAAGTTATTGATGACTTAACTAAATTTATTTATGATAGAACAGGATTAATTATTCCTGAGCCATATGAATATTTTAAAGGTGGGTTTGTTAAAAACGAAAACATTTATTATATTTTAGTATTAGAACCATTACAGAGTTTAAAATATGTTTTAAGTAAACTATTTGAAACAATTAGCCCAATTCAGATTAACAATATTAATGATTGGCTGGATAGTTATCCTGATCACCAATTAGATAATATAGCTTACTCTATTAACAATAATAAACCAATTTTTAACATTTATATAAGTAAACCAAATGAATCAGGAACAAATTAATTTAAACATCGATTTAAATAAAACACAAGAAATAACTTGTGACAAATGTGGTGGATTAGTATTTCAAGAAGGATTAATGCTTAGAAAAGCATCTAAATTTTTAACAGGTACAGCTCAAGATGCCTTAATTCCATTACCAGTATTTAGTTGCTCAGCGTGCGGTCATGTTAATGAAGCATTTTTGCCTGAACCACTTAAAAATAAAGATAGTGAATCTATTTAGTTGGTTAGAAGAAATAACATTCAGTAAACGTCCTTGGGATAGTTTTACAGACGAAGATAAAGAGGCATTTAATGTCTATATGATTCATCGTTTTATAAGTATGGATCCTACTTATATTGAAGTAGTTAATATGATCCAACGTTATCCAAATGCTTCTCGTAGACATGTTTATAACTTCTATTGTGATGTATTACCTAAAAAGAAAGTATTTTTTAGATATATTAAATCTAAAAATAAATGGGATAATGAAATACTAAGTAAAGTAGCTGATTATTATAAAATTAGTGTTAGAGAAGCTAAAGACTGTATATCAGTTCTAACAGATAAAGCTCTTGATAATATACTTAATCTGGGACAGCCAGGTACAAATAAAAAAAGGAGAAACAAAAAATGAGTACATTTATTTTAGGTGCTTCAGCTGCTATAGTGGTTGCGGTACTGGGTTGGCTCGTTGTTAATGTCTTTGGGGCATTACTTAGGGTCAAGTCATTAGAGACACAAACATCACAATTATGGTTAGAAATTCAAGGTCGTTGTGATTCAATTGAACGCAACTTAAATGATATTGAACAAACACTGAATAGAAGAATTGATGATAATTTCAGTTATACTGATTCACGATTCGATAAATTCGCTAATACAATTGAACGTAACTACGTTTCAAAAGTAGATAAAGCAAGTAATACAATAAGTTATAACGGATAATAATTAACCAACTTGGCTGTCCCAATTAGGTTATCTAAATTTAATTATATGGGTTATATATCAGATTCAAAATCATATCGTGAGTACATGATAATGATGGAACGCAAACAGGAAATATTAACATTAAAAAATCGTATGCAACATACTAAAGACAATATTACTAATCAAGTAATTGAAGATTTAAAAGCTAGAGCTGAGCGTGGTTATAAAAAATATAATACAACATTAGGTGAGAACAATAAGGATAATTATATGAATCATCTGTATGAGGAACTATTAGATGCAGCTCAATATATTAAAAAAGAGCAATCAATTATTCCTGATATACAGAAATTAATTGAACAATATCCTAACAATATGGAACTGGGGAACAAGATAAGAGAGATATATGGCAAAAAATAAATTAACAGAGATTGAACTTAAAGTAAAAACTCATCAACTTAAAGAAGTTGATTACAGGTACCAATCTACAGTATCATACTCTCAATACTCAATATGGCGTAGATGTCCTCATCAATGGTATCTTAATTATGTTAAGAATCTAGCACCATATTCAGCTTCAATTCATACTATATTTGGAACTGCTATTCATGAGACAATGCAGCATTATCTTAAAATAATGTATGAACAGAGTGGAGCAGCGGCTGATAGAGAAGATATTATAAGTTTGTTTAATGAAAGATTTAAAGCTACTTATAAAAAAGAATTTGAATCAACTAAACAACATTTCTCTAATCCAGATGAAATGAGAGAGTTTTATGAGGATGGAGTTAATATACTTGAATGGTTTAAAAAACATCGTTCTCAATTCTTTACTACACGTAATGTAGTATTATTAGGTATTGAAATACCTTTAATGGTTGGTTTGTCTAAAAATTTATTCCTTAAAGGTTATATTGATTTTGTATTGTATGATAAAGACTTAGATAAAGTTTATATATATGATATCAAAACATCTAGATCAGGATGGAATGATAAGGCTAAGAAAGATGAAATTAAACTAGCTCAAATATTACTTTATAAAGAATACTTTGCTAAACAATATAACATTGATGTAGACAAAATTGAAGTTGAGTTCTTTATATTGAAAAGAAAAATATGGGACAATGATGACTTTGTTATACCTTACATTACTGAATTTAAACCAGCTAGTGGTAAAATTAAACGTAAACAAGCAGCTGAGAAATTTAATATGTTTCTGAGTGAATGTTTTGATAATGAAGGTAAACATGTTATTAAAGAATATTCTAAGATAGTAAGTAAAGATTCTTGCACTTACTGTCCATTTAATAATGATAAATCACTTTGCGATAAGAATGTCGCTTTATAATCTCCGTATATATTTATATATATAAAATATAGTATATGGGAGATAACAAATTAACAAGTGTTAAGGTTAATGAAGAATTATTTGAAGAATTTAAAGTGTTATGCGTTAGAACAAAGTTCTCGCTTCAAAAATTAGTTGATAGAAGTATTCACTTATATTTAACTGATGATGACTTTAGAAAAAAACTTCACAATCACACAACTTTATCCTTATCAGGTAGTCAAGCTTAAAAATTATTTAAACACGTTATGAAAGAAGGTTACATTCCACAAACACAAAGGAAAAAAATCTTATTACTAAGTGATGAGATTAGATTTACTTCAGGTATAGCCACTATGGCTAGAGAAATTGTAGTTGGTACAGCTCACCATTACAATTGGGTTAATTTAGGAGGTGCTGTTAATCATCCAGATCAAGGTAAACGTCTTGATATCTGTAGTGATACAAATCAGCATAATGGTATTGATGACGCTAGTGTTTTTATTTATCCTATTAGTGGATATGGAGACGCTCAAACAATTAGAAATTTAATTGAGTTAGAAAAACCAGACGCTGTAATGTTTTTCACTGATCCAAGATATTGGATTTGGTTATTCCAAATTGAGAATGAGATTAGGAGAAAAATACCTATGATTTATCTTAATATATGGGATAACTATCCAGCTCCAATATATAATGAGTCATATTATGAGTCATGTGATGGTTTAATGTCTATATCAAAACAAACACTTAATATAAATAAATTAGTGTTAGGTGATAAAGCTAAAAATAAAGTATTAAGTTATGTACCTCATGGTATTAACAATAAATTATTTTTCCCTGTAACTAAAGATCATAGTGATTACTCTAAATTATTAGAAGTTAAAAATAATTTCTTTAGTGGAAAACAATATGATTTTGTTTTAATGTTTAACTCTAGAAATATTAGGCGTAAATCAGCTCCAGATACATTAGCTGCATTTAAATTATTTTTAGATAGTTTACCTAAAGAAAAAGCTAGTAAATGTGCTTTTGTATTACATACTCAACCTATTGATGAACATGGTACTGATTTATACGCGGTGCGTGATATGTTATTCACAGATGAAGAATGTAGTCAAATATACTTCTCAGATCAAAAATTATCAGCTACAGATATTAATTTATTATATAATACTTCTGATGCTGTTATATTATTAAGTTCAAATGAAGGATGGGGATTGAGTTTAACTGAAGCTATGATGTGTGGTAAACCAATTATAGCAAACGTTACAGGTGGTATGCAAGACCAAATGCGTTTTGAAGATGAGAATGGTAAGTGGATTGAATTTGATAAAGATTTTTGTTCTAACAATTTCGGTACTTATAAGAAACATGGTAAATGGGCGTTCCCAGTATATCCAAGTAATATAAGTATTCAAGGTTCAGTTCCAACACCTTATATCTATGATGATAGAGCTGACTTTAGAGAAGCAGCTAAGCAAATTAGAGCAGTATATGATCTTAAAACATCAAATATAGATGAGTATAATGATGTTTGTAAATCAGCTTATGAATGGGTTACATCAGATGAGTCTATGATGACTGCTTCTAACATGTGTAAAAATATTGTAAAGCATGTTGATGAAGTTTTGGCTACATGGAAACCAAAACCTAAATTTGAGTTAATAAAAACAGAACCAATCAAAAGAAAACATATTCGTCACAAATTAGTTTATTAATAGTTATGAAACCATTAGTTGTTATTAGTTGTCCTATTGAGACAATGTCAGGGTACGGTGCTAGATCTAGAGATATAGTTAAAGCACTTTTAAAATATGATAAGTATGAAGTTAAAGTTATCTCACAACGTTGGGGTAGCACAGCTTGGAATGCTTTAGATCCAAATGATGAAGAAGATAAAAAGTTATTAAGTACAATTTGGAAACAACCTCAGTTGCCTCGTCAACCAGATGTTTGGATTCAAATTACAGTACCTAATGAATTTCAAAGAGTAGGTAAGTATAATATTGGTATCACAGCTGGTATTGAAACTACAATATGTGATGCTAGTTGGATTGAAGGTGTTAATAGAATGGATTTAACACTAGCCTCATCTAATCATACTAAACAAGTATTTGAACAATCATCATTTGAACAGCGTGATAAAAACACAAATCAACTTATAAAAGCAATTAAACTAGAAAAACCAGTTGAAGTGTTATTTGAGGGAGCTGATTTAAATAAATATTTTTATATTGATGATAATGATTTAGAAGGAACTGACTTAGTATTATCATTAGATGAAATTAAAGAAGATTTTTGTTTCTTATTTGTTGGTCATTGGTTACAAGGACAAATAGGTGAAGATAGAAAGAATGTAGGCTATATGATTAAAGCATTCTTAGAAATATTTAAAAATAAAAAAATTAAACCAGCATTAATCTTAAAAACAAGCTCAGCTACTAATTCCATAATGGATAGAGAAGAGGTAATTAAAAAGATAGATGCTGTTAAACAAACAGTTAAAGGTGATTTACCAAATGTTTATTTACTGCATGGTGATTTAGATGATGAGGATATAAATAACTTATATAATCATAGTAAAGTAAAAGCTATGGTATCACTTACTAAAGGTGAAGGGTTTGGAAGACCATTACTTGAATTTAGTTTATCTAAAAAGCCTATTATAGCTAGTAACTGGAGTGGACATTTAGATTTCTTACATCCAGAATATAATGTGTTAGTAGGAGGTTCATTAACTAATGTACATCAATCAGCTCAAGTTAAAGATATGATATTAGCTGACTCACAATGGTTTACACCTAATGATGCTAGTGTAGCAGATGCTTTTAATAATGTTTATAGTGACTATAATAAGTATGCTGAGTTATCTAAACGTCAAGCACATCATGCTAAAACAAATTTCTCATTTGATAAAATGGCTGAGAAATTAGATCAAATATTAGATAATAAAGTACCTAAACAAGTAGAACTTAAATTACCTTCATTACCTAAACTTAAAAAAGTAGAATAATGACTAGTAGAGAATTTATTATATGGTTAAAAGGATTTGTAACTGGTTCTAATAATTATAATTTAACTCCTCAAGGTTGGGAAGCATTAAAAAGTAATTTAGAAAAAGTAAACGATAATAAAATTCCACCTTGTGTAGGACATGCTTTAGAAAGTGATGAAGCAGAAATGAATGAACGAATGGATATTATAGGACAAAATGGTAATGAAGGATTACATTATGATGTAACACCAATGCCGAGTGAAAAAATATATTAATATGAATGATAAATTAGTAATATGCCTAAATTGTGGCTCAGATGCTTGTTATGAATATGAACAACAAAAAATATTAATTTGGAGTTGTATGGGATGTGGTTTCACATCTAATGAGTTAATGATTGAAGGTAGTCAGTTAGTAACTGAGACTGAAGAAGTAATGCCTGAACTATATAAAGATATTAGGTTTGTAGATGATAAAAAACAAGTTTGGTATCCAACAGTTATTAATGTTCAAGATAAAGGTACTGTATTTGTAAATGGTACTAATAAAGATAATTGGGGCTGGGCAGGTATTAAAGCAGTTGAAACAACAGATGAAGAAAAAACAAAACTTAAAGGAGCTGCTTATAAATCAGATCCTAAAACACTAAAAACATTTAGTAAAGACCAGTTTGATGAAGCTTGTCACTACATTGGTTTAATTTAAAATTTAAGTTATGGCTAATATTAGTTTTGCTATTACCGCTTGTAATGAACATATTGAATTAGAACGTCTATTAAGACAACTAGCTAAAAATATTAAGAAAGGAGATGAAATAGTAGTACAATTAGATGTAACTGCTACTCCTGAAGTAAAGGAAGTAGTAGATAATTTTTCTACTATAAAACAAATTAGTTTTGCTTTAAATAGTAATTTTGCTTCATTTAAAAATAATCTTAAATTAGATTGTACTAAAGAATGGATATTTTTTATTGACGCGGATGAATATTTAAGTGACGATTTGTTATTTAATATTCATGAAATACTTGAAGCTAATAAAGGTATAGTAGATGTTATAGCTGTACCTAGAATTAATACTGTGGATGGTTTAACTAGAGAACATATTGATAAATGGAGATGGTTTGTAGACGATAATGGTTATGTTAACTATCCAGACTATCAAACTCGCATATGCGCTAATAAGCCTCATATCCTTTGGATAAATAAAGTACATGAACGTTTATCAGGATGGAGAACAATAGCTAATTTACCTTATGGATATGATTTAGTCCATCCTAAATCAATTGAAAGACAAGAAAAACAAAACTCCTATTATGATACAATCTAATCCATTAACGTTTTGTATCTCAACTTATAATAATTTACCCTACCTAAAACTAGCTATTGATTCAGTAAGAAAAAATAGTCATTTTAAAGACGCTCCATTTATTATTCACGCTGAAAATTGTACTGATGGTACTAATGAGTGGTTATCAAATAATATTGGTAAATATGGATTAACAGTTTATATAGATAAAAATGAAGTGCCTATAGGAATAGGAGGTGGAATGAATTTTTGCGCTGATAAAGTTAAAACAGAATATATTTGTTTTTTACACTCAGATTTTTATGTAACTAAAGATTGGGATTTAGAATTACTCAATGTACATAATAAATACCCTAATGAAAAATTATGGGTTAATAGTTTTAGAATAGAACCTAATACATTTAATTCACCTGATAGACCAGGTACTGCTTTAGTACCATTAGATGCTTTTGGAGCATATAGTCATGATTTTAGATCTAATGATTTAGAAGAATGGGTTAATGAATTTAAACAAATGAATGACTTTGAAATACCTAAAGGTGAAGGTGTAAGTGGTCTAGTTAAAAAATCAGTTTGGGATGAAGTAGGAGGTAATGATGATATATTTGCCCCTACAAGTTGGGAGGATATGGATTTATTTTTACGTATGCAGCAACATGGTGTTAGATTTATTTTACCATCTAAATCTATTGTTTGGCATTTTGGAGCTAGAGGTTCTCATAGGCTAGAAGAAAATGATGGTAAATCATCTCAACGCCAACAAGAAGCAGAATATAATAATGCTAGAAAATGGTTGGCTAAGTGGGGTAAGATGCCTATATTTGATCAATACGGAATGATTAAACCATGGAAAAATTAGTTTTATATTGCAAGTCATATAGTAAAGACTTCACTCGTTTAGTTAATTTAGTTTCATCAGTTGAGGACTATAATAAAGACAATATTCGTTTTTATGTTAGTGTACCTAAAGAAGATGTATCTGAATTTAAACAAATAGAAGGTATAACTGTATTATGTGATGATGACATTTATCAATCAAATAAACCAGGTTGGGTACAACAACAGTTAGTTAAATCTAATTTTTGGAAATTAGGATTAGCTGAAAACTATGTTTGCCTAGACTCAGATGCTTATTTTATAAGACCATTTGGTATAAGTGATTTTATGTTTGATAATGAAACACCTTATACTGTAATACATGAACAGAAAGAATTATTCACTTGGACAGTAACTAAAACTAAAGTATTAGGATTTGATCCTAAAGATAGTTTTGTAAGTGATAGAAATAAAATAATGACTTTATTTGGACGTGAAGGTAGAGTATATGACTTTGGTCCATCACCTATTATTTGGTCATCTAAAGTATGGAGTGACTTAGAAGAAAAATATATTAAACCTAATAACTTAACATTTGAACAGTTATTAGAATACTCACATAGTGAATTTAGTTGGTATGGAGAAGCATTATTACAATTCAAATCAATACCTTTATATCCAGTAGAACCATTATTTAAAGTATTTCATTACCAACAACAATATTTAGAATATAAACATTTAGGAATAACTGAAGAAATGATAGCCCAAAATTATATGGGTATCATAATGCAATCAAATTATAACGCACCTGTAAAATATGAATTATAAAGATTTAGCAATTAAATATCAACACCTAACTGATAAATTAAGTTATCAAGGTGATTATAGTAACGGACATGCTTATGCTGTAGTGTATGATAGATTATTTGAACCGTATAGAAATAAATCAATTGATTTTTTAGAAATAGGCCTTAATTTTGGAGGCAATATAGCTATATGCTCAGAGTATTTTCCTAATATTAAACATTATGGAATTGATATAGCTGATTATATAAAAGTAGATAAAAATTTATTTACATTCTATAAAGGCAGTTTTGATGATGTAAATGTAGTTAAACAAGCATCTGAAAGACAATATGATATTATTTTAGAAGATGGTTCTCATTATTTGGAACACCAATTAGAATCTATTAAATTATATTTACCATTACTAAAGCCAGATGGTATTATGATTATAGAAGATATTCAAGATATAAATTATTTAGAAGACATTTATAATGTTATAGATAATAATACACATTATGCTTATACTGTTGATTTAAGATTTAATAAAAGTAGATGGGACGATGTAATTATTGTAATTGAAAATAGAGACCAAAAATATAAGTAATGTTAATAGCTACTTTAAATCATAATTTACCTGACTTAACAGATAATCTAGTTAATCAATTAAAACGAGACCCACTATTTAGTAAATGTGAATTAATGGTTGTTGATAATGGTTCAACAGCTCCATTAGCTAAATCTACTACTCATCAGTTAGATGAGAACATATATTTTGGAGGTGGTTTTAATGTTGTACTAGATTATTTTTTAACTACAGATCATGATTATCTTTATTTTTTAAATAATGATCTTATATTTCATGGTCCATCATTTTTAACTACATCATTAAGTGAAGCTGAGTATTCAGATGCTGCTGTTTATAGCCCAACTGTAATAAACGCTTCAGTAGATCAATGCCACTGGAAGCAAATGTGGAATTGGGGTAAGGGATTAAGACAAGTTAAATGGGTTGATTTTCAATGTCCATTAATTAGAAGAGACGTTTTAGAAATTATTAAACAATACCCTCATGACTTAATATATGGATGGGGATTAGATTTTTATACGGGTTGTATAACAGAAACTAATGGTCTTAAAACTATAGTATCTGATAGTAATACTATATGCCATTTAAACTCTCAAACATTTAAACAAAATAAAGTTAATATAGGTGTAAGTGAGTTTTGTAGATTAGCAGAAGAAGGAATGTATAGATATTTTATTAATAGTGAAGAATATAAAGCACTGTATGGTGAACTAAGACAACACGGACAAAATTATTCAGTATGAGACATGATATAAGACAATTAACTAATACTTTAAAAGACAAAATAGCAGTAAATACATTTGCTGAAATTGGTTCTCGTGATGGGCATGATACTAATTATATAGCTCATTATTGGAAATTAGACCCAAACAAATGTTATATAATAGAAGCACACCCAGGATGTTATAACAACATTATATCTACTTATCCTCAATATCAAACACTTAATGTAGCAGCATCAGATGAAACAGGTGTTGTAGAATTTAATGCAGGTGTGTTTGGTAAGGAAGAAAATGTAGGTATATCATCTTTATTAGATAGAACAATTAGTCCATTTATAAGTGAAAAAGTAGAAATAGATGCTTGGAAAATGGTAGATGTGATGTTACATTTAAATGTAGATGGATTTGATTTAATGAAGATAGATGTTGAGGGATTTGCTTTACAGGTATTAAAAGGATTTGAAGACAAATTAAACAATACTAAAGCAATACAAGTAGAATTAGAAATAAAGCAGGTATGGGAGGGACAATCGTATTATCAAGACGTAGTTGACTATTTAGGTAACTATGGATTTACAATACTAGATGAAGTTATATTAGATGAATATCAAAAAGACGTTTTGTTTATTAAAAATAATTTATGAGTAGAAAAATAACATTTTGTATACCAAGTAAAAATAACTTAAGGTATTTAAAAAACAGTATTAATTCAATTAGAGAAAATTCAGCCTATGAACATGATATTATAGTGTTTATTGATGCTGATAATGATGGTACTGAGGAATGGTGTAAGGAAAATAATATTACATATTTAAAAAATCTTGATGACAAACCTCAAGGCATTGCTGCTGGTTATAATAGATGTATTGAAGCAGCCAAAACAAATATAGTATGTATGTTTCATGCTGATATGTATATGGCTAAAGGATTTGATACAGGTGTATTAAAATATTTAAAACCATTATCAGTTATAAGCGGAACAAGGATTGAACCACCATTACATCCTAAAGGTAAAGAAAAAGTAATTGGTGATTTTGGATTATACCCAGAAGATTTTAAAAAGAAAGAATTTGATGAGGAAGTTGAAAAATTATTATTTGATAATCAAGATATAGTTACAAGAGGTATATTTGCACCTTGGGCTTGTTATAAAGAAGATATAATGAGTATAGGAATGCATGATGAGCGTTTCCATTCATACCATGAGGATAGTGATATATTCAATAGATTTATTTTAAATGGTTATGGTATACTTCAGACTTGGGAAGCATATGTATATCATTTAACTTGTAGGGGAGGACAGTTTCAAGATGGAGTAGAACAAGTAACTAAAGATCCTGCATTTCATGAGATGAAAAACAAAGCGATGAGAAATTATGTTCGCAAGTGGGGACATTTTGTTAAAAATGATGAGTATCAATATCCAATTATACCTCACAAGTATGATATTGGTTATAAAGTACATAATTGTAATTTAGATGCTATGACTGTTTTAGAACCATGGTGTAGTACTTTATACACTGATGATGAGATGGGAGTATTAGAATCATATTATTATGATTTAGAACAAAAACATACTTGGGTTGACTTAAAAAGTAAACTTAAATTACATAAACATACATCACCAACAAATGATATTGTAGTTGAATTTGATACTAATAAACTAAATCAACAATCATTTAATATATTAATGCAATTACCTGAAATCATAGCTGACTCAGGCGAAATAGGTAAATTTGAGTTAGATATATTTAAAATAGATGTTCGCTCATTAACTACTTATGAACATGGTTTAATTTCATATTTATAACAAATAGTTAATATGGCTAAAAAAACTACTAGAACAATACCTAAAATGATAGTTAGCACTAAAGGTGAAGGTAAAGCAGACATTGAAGCCTTAAGTAACAATGAGGTATTCTCAACAGCTGTATTTAAAGAAGCATTTGAGAGTATTAAAGATGCTGTTAAGACTAGATCTAAAACAGCAGTGTTGTTTGAGTTAGGACAAAGTGAATACTATATTGAAATTGAGAAACGAGATTGGGAACAAGCATTACAATCATGTATAGATAAACTTGTTGAAGATGAAAAATATGAGGAGTGTATTAAGATAAAAGATGTTATAGAAAAAATAAAATAAAGCAATATGGATGGTTATGATGATATAAAGAAAGCAGTTGATCAATTGCTTAAAGTAAACTCAACAGTTAAACGAAAGAAAAAAGCATACTTAGATAAACAAAAAGATTTATTTACAAGTATTATAATGGCAATGCAAGCCGTTTTAATTAGAACTACTTTAGTTAATAGTGAGTTAAAAGTAGATTTTTCTACTTATGATGAAATGTATTTACAACTTATAGATTCACTTATACTACTCCATTTTGGTAAAGATGGTTTTGAAGTGATTAACTTTTACTTATATGATAAATTCAATCCAGATGGATCAGTAAATGAATTATATGATGATGAGGAAAAAATTGTCCCATCTGAAACACCTGAAGACATTTGGAATATATTATCTAAGTTAAAGTCAGATAATGAAAAATAGACCTCTTGTTTAATATGGGATATTTATTAATATATGACAAGTATCACCCATATTTATCTAGTAGAAAATTGCTACGGAAATCCAAATAAAGTTTATATAGGTAAAACTAGAAACATAAGTACTAGAAAAAACGATCATAAACGAAAATACGGGAAAGAAATTATATTTACTTTAATTGACGAAATACAATCTGTTGATTATCATGATTGGGAAGGAATTGAAACATATTGGATAGAACAATTTAGATCTTGGGGATTTGAATTGATGAACAATAGAATGAAAGGAGGTAATGGCCCTCAAACTAGAACAGAAGAAGAAAAAAATAAAATAAGTTTAGGAAATAAAGGATTAAAAAAACCAGGAGTAAGTTTAAATTTAAAAGGAAGAAAATCATGCCATAAAGAGGACACAGGATTAAAAATAAGTTTATCTAAAAAAGGTTTTAAACAAAGTGAAATTTGGAAACAAAGAAGAAGTGACGTTATGAAAAATAAACCTAAACCTATAATAATATGCCCTCATTGTAATAAAACAGGTGCTCCACATAATATGTTACGATGGCATTTTGATAAATGTAAATTAAAGAAATAAGTTATGTTACCAAAACCGCTAATGAAGAGTGATATTGAGCGAGCTATGGCTATGACTAAATCAAATAGAAGTGCGGCTAGATATCTTCATTGCTCATACATCCATTATAAAAAATGGGCTAAGAATTTCACTGACGATAATGGAATAACATTATTTGATAAACATAAAAATCAATCAGGTAAAGGTATAGCTAAATTCTTAACTAATAAAGGTAAGGAACCAGCTCTAAAAGATATAATTGAAGGTAGAGTACCTATTGACTCATATACACCTGAGAAACTAAAGAATAGATTAATACAGGAAAGTTACTTACAAGAGTGTTGTTCCAAATGTCAGTTCCAAGAACGTAGAGTATCTGATTATAAAGTACCTTTAATACTTAATTTTAAGGATGGTAATAAGAAGAATTGGACAATTGATAATTTAGAATTACTTTGTTATAACCATTATTTCCTTTATGTTGGTAATATCTTTACTAACAAACAAATACAACACATAGAAGATTATAATCCATCTACATTCCAATCTAAAGTTGATTGGGAAATGGATGATCACTTCAAAGAACATTTACAACAGTTAGGTATAGTTGATGATGATCATGAACTAGGATCTGAATTTGTTTCTAAAGTATGATGATACACTATATATGGATTGGAGGTGATATACCTGTTAAGTACATGTCTAATATAAAAACATGTTCCCAACTCAATCCTGGTTACCAAATTACATATTGGAAAGATAATGATATAATTAGTTTAATATCCAAACTTGATTTAATTGAATTGTATAATAGTATTTCATTTATAGGCAAATGCAATTTAGCTAAATACGCTGTGTTAGCTAAGTATGGAGGTATAGTAACTGATTTAGATATTAAATGGAAAAAATCATTCTATCAAATTGAAAAAGATAATAATTTCCATCAAGTTGATCTAGTGTTAACATATCCCTTCATTTCAGAAGTATTTGATGATGCCTTTATTATAGCTAAACCAGGTTTATTTAATGATTGTCTTGAATATAACAAACAACGAACTAATTTAAAAATAGATATATCAACAGGTGAACAACATAAGTTAGAGCCTATAGGACCATTTTTATTAACAGAATGGATTAATAGAAAAAATATTAATGTTAGTTATTTTAGTCAAGCAAATTATTTAGATGGGAATGGCCATTATGGTAATCATGAACAATTAGGTTTATGGAGTTGACCTAATTTTGTAATTTATATTTAGTATATAAAAATTAAGGTTATGCTATATTCAGTTAAGATAGTTTATGATGATGGCCGTGTAACAGATGATATTGTTAGTTCACAATCTGGATTATCAATCCACCCAGTACGAGATGGGATACGTTCATCAGTAGTGAGTGTTCATAAGTATGAAGTTGAAGGTTCATTTCATCCTGGTTTACATACAGCTAGTGATGGTAAAAAATATATTATACCTAAATGGACTGAAGTACATCCAGAAACAACTTATGATGATATAGTTTGGAAACAACCAAAACAAAAGAAAGTAATTGAGCATATACAAGGCTCAGTTGGTACATATAAAACTATGTTCGATCCAAATAAAAATAAGTATACTTGTTCATGTATGGGTTTCTTTAGAAGTAAGGGTAATTGCAAACATGTTAAAGCACTTAAAGAGAAAAATTTGGAAGCCAAAGTTAAATAAATTATATTCACAATATGGAAAAAAATAATAATGAAATCTATTTAGGTGGAGGGCATTTAAACATCCAATCAGCTAGTTATGTTCAAACTTATAATTCATTACAATTGATTACAATTGATGATGGAGCAATTGAACTAAATGTAGAGATAAAAGCTGATTTTAGTAAGGTACCTGAAAAGTATCATGAGGTGTTTTTAAATATGTTCTCATCAAGATATATAGGAACAACATCATTTGGAGATAACCCATTTAGTGTTTGTAAACCAGCACCTAAAAAGAAATGGTATCAATTTTGGAAAAAATAAAGTAAATATATGTTAACAGTAGAGTATTATACAGCTAAATGGTGCGGACCATGTAAAGCATTTGGTCCAGTAATGGACTCAGTAATGAGTGAGAAAGGAGTTAGTTATAAAAAAATAGATGTGGACGATAATAGAGAATTAGCCATAGCTAATAGTATATCAAGTGTTCCAACTATTGTAGTTAAAGTAGGTGATGAGGTTATGGCCCGTCAAACAGGAGCAATGAGTCGTGGTCAATTGATAGCTATGATCGATCGATTTAATAGTTAGGCTGACCTAAGTAATTGGCATAAATTTATTATATAATAAAAAATAAAAAGTTATGTTACCATTTACAGAAATGACCATGGAGCAGGTCAAACAATCAGCTCCGAGTATTTTCCAGACACAACAAAAGTCAGGGTTAAGTGAACACTATGTACACATTCCAACTGACAGAGTAATTAATGATATGATAGAGTTAGGATGGAAGCCGTGTCAAGCGGTTGAAATCAAAGCTCGTAAGGCTAGTACTAAAGGGTTCCAACGCCACATGATTAAATTCTTTAATCCGAATATTGTGATTGAAGGTTCTGATGGTGATAATGTATTCCCTCAAATACTATTAACAAATAGTCATGACGGTTTGAGTTCATTTAAATTTCAAATTGGGTTATTTAGATTAGTATGTTCTAATGGATTAGTAGTTTGTGATACCAACTATGGTGATTTTAAACTACGTCATATGGGCTATACATTTGAAGAATTGCAAAATAAGGTTAGTGAAGCGGTTGAATCGTTTCCAGGCCTAGTTGAGAAAATTAACAAATTGCAAAATATTGAACTGAGTGATAAACAAATTGCTACGTTCACTAAGAAAGCAGCCGCGATCCGTTTTGGTGAAGGTGTTAAAGTAGATCTAAATGAATTGTTAGTACCTGAACGTGTTGCTGATGAGGGTAACAATTTATGGGTTGTGTTTAACCGAGTTCAAGAAAAATTGATCACTGGTGGTTGTAGTTATAGAAACGGTGCTAAGACTAGAAAAGCTAGAGCCGTTAAGAACTTTAGCCAGGATCTAAAGATTAATGAATCACTTTGGGAATTAGTTGAGGAGTATGTTTAATACTCCTTAACATAACCAAATATTTATATACAAATATGTAAGATGGTATTTGAATTTAACTCAGTTAGTGAATTTAAGTCTAGAATTGAAAACAAAGACTTATTGATATCTACTGAGATATATAAACAAATATCAAAAGCGGTTAACGATAAGCGGAGACGTAAAAAGGTTACAGCGTTCGTTGCTAAGATAAAGAACAATATTATTGAATTTATTTTAGAACGTGATCAATGGGTTGTGTCATTAAATACTTGTTTAGATGTATTTGCTCAAAACGATATGTTTGAGGAATGTATTGAGATTCAAAAATTATTAAAACAATTAGGCCATGAACACGATAGAGATAAACAGGAAGAACGCAGTTAAGATATTTGATTGGTGTAAAAAACAATTTGGGATGAGTACTGTTAATGGCTCATATCCGAAGCTAGTATTTCATAGGACAGGTAAGCAATATGCTGGATGGTATGATCCATGGAAAAATGAAATACATGTTTTTAAACAGAAACATAGGACGTTTATGGGGTTCATAGGAACTATAATTCATGAATTTACTCATTACCATCAGAGTATAAAACGTGAGTATCGTCAATTAGATAAGATTTATTCTTATAAAAATCATCCACACGAGCGTGAGGCGAATAAGACAGAGAGAAAGTATAAGTGGATGTGTTATTATGAAATTTTTAGCCCGAATGAGGCTATGAAAGATATTTAAACTCGGTTCATACTTTTAATTTTTATTATCCCCTGGCTGTTTCTACAGCTGGGGCTTTTTTTTTTATATTTATAGCAGACAAATATTATTCACGAATCCCTCTTATATGTTAATCCAATGTTTAAAAACCCATTTGAAAAATTCGCAGACAAATTGCTTGGACAAGATAAGAAGGGACAAGAGCTTAAAAAGTACAGTATTGATTTAAGTAGTGTACTAGGTGAAGATATCGCTGACCAAGAAGAATTACAACATAACGAAAATAGAAAATTAGTAGGCTTAACTAAAACCTGCTTAATGAATCATTTGCATTTCTGGATGCGTAAACCAGGTGACCACTCCTCTCGTATTGCTTACATTGAACGAGACATTAAACAAGCAGCTACTATATGTGACCACATTAATAAAAAGACATATAGTAAGGAAGAAATTACATTATTAAAATCCATACTATCCAAACACGGTTGTGTTTGATTGACCGCAACTACTATACTATCTTTATTATATAATAAGAAAGTATGGAAAACGATTACGATTATTTATTGGAACAAATTGAGGCGGAATTGACCGCGACTGAATTGATCATGAGTCAATACGACATTTGATTGACCGCGGTTATTTTACTAAATTTATTATATAATAAAAAATAAAAGTTATGAGATTAAGTATTGAAGTGTTAAAGAAAGTTGAGAATGAGTTTGGTGAGTTTGATATCTCACAAGTTATAGGTGGTACAAATGATGTGTATCTTAGGTTTGGATATTGGAATCGAATTAATACAGGTAAACTATCAGAAATTTTAGGTGAGGGTATTATAGTAGAAGAAGATAGTGACTATGATGATGATTGTGGTTACAAATATATGTACAGATTGTTTGATACTATTTTTCACAATAAAAATATAATAAATGAGCTTTACTAAAGAAGATTTTGAAGAGTATGATGGCCAATATTTTGTAGGCCATGTAGTAGATGTTGATGGTTCACCTTGGGTGGATGAAGAAACATTAGAGTTAATTCTACTAGAGCTGAATGCTTGTGTAACTGATAGTGTTACGTTTGCAGTTCCAAATAGGCCAGAAGTTGTTTATACACAAGTAATGCCTGATGATAAATTAAATTGGTTACACTTAAATTAATAAAAATAAAAGTTATGAATACGAAACAAATTTTATACAATGCGCTTAAGAGTCAATTAGATGCTAAGAAAGCAGACTGTGACAAATATGATGAGGAAGTAGTAACAATTGCTCATAATCAATTAGTAGATAAAGTGAGTAATTGGTTTAAAACAAATACTGAAATGACATCTACAGCTGTATTCTCAGGTGAGAAAATTGAATTTGAATATGGTAGTTGGAATAGAAGAATTGATGTTCATATTAGAAATAGTTGGGATGGTAGTAATACTAGATATACTGAATTAAGTTGGAATAGTGGTACATATAAAACATCAGAAATAGATTCTGTCTATTTAAGATATTTAAAGGATTTAAGTATTATAGCTAATAATTTACCTATAGTTGAAACACAATTACTTGATTGGAGAAAAGAATATAAACAAATTGAAAGTGATAGAGCTAAATATTGTGCTGAGTATATTGATTTAAATAAAGCACTTAATAATTTAAGTGTTGAGATAAGTAAGGATACTAGAGAAGCTATGAAAGAAATTGGATTTGAAATTAAATCATTTAAATCTGATGTTACATTAAATTGGGATTATAAAGGTAGTGAGAAAACATATTTTATAGACACTAGAAAACATAGTGAACGTTTACAGTATGGTCGCTCACAATATGATACAATGAGTGTTTATGGTTATAAAGTACTAAGTAAAAAAGGTAATAAGTATAAACTTGAAGTGTACAGAGATGGAACTAGTACATCTCAAATATATGATGTGTTAGAGAAAAAATTTGAATCGTTTGTTAATGATGTTGCAAATTGGGAGTTTGAAGCTGCTGATAGGAGAAAAGCTAAAGCAGAAAAAGACTTTGCTGAACGCACTCAAAAAGCATAGTTGACCTAAGTAAATAGATTATTATTAATTATAAAATAAATGTTATGGCAAAGAAATTCACACTTGAAAAAGAAATTGAGTACAAAAACGGACAATTAAACACTTGGTATTATGTTAAGTTAGATGAAGATGGTAACTCACAATTCATTGACTTATGTAAAGACGATGAAGAAAAAGCACTTGAGTTATTAAACGCTGCTGTTGAAAAATGGGTTCCATACAGTAAAACACTTATCAAAGAAGTAATTATTGATTAATGAACAAATATGAGAAAGATAAATGGGTGGCTAAGCAACTTATAGACGAAATGTTTCTAATCGCTGGCCACCCAGATATCACTTATGAGGATGTTATTGATAGGAAAGATGCTTGGTACCAACAATGGACTATGACTGTTAAACAAAATGAACAGTGGAAACAAGCAGGTATTAAAATATTGCAACGTGAATATAGATGGCCTAAATATAAGGCAGCTAAAGAAATGGATATGATGAGTTTATGTTACGGATTAAAATTTAGTGATTATGAAATATAAAATAACTAGAACACGAGATAAAATGACTAAACAAGGTAATGTCATTGATTGGGTTGAATGGAATGATGATAGAACATTTAAAGCTAAACATGACATTATAGGGATTGGACGCAGTTTAGTATTGGATTTTAATATGGGTACATTTAAATGGATGACAACTCCAACAACAGAAATTTTGGAGAATAAAGAAAACTATATTAAATTTAATACAGAAAATAGCACATATGAAGTCTTTATTGGACAAAGTGAAACAAGTATACCATAGTATAACAGGTACAAGTAGCACTACAGGAACATTAACTACTAATGGTAATACAGCGATGACAATCAGCAGTAGCGGAAATGTATCTATTGGAACAACAGGTTATAATACTATTTACTCAGCATGGAATACAGATGATGTAAATGCTGCTATTCGTAAATTAAAAAGACGATTATGGGCTATACAACATAATAAAACATGGACTCATGAAATGGATGATAATATGTTTGAAAGTGTTTGTAGTATGTTACAATCAGAAATTAAAGCGGATAATGAGGTAGCTAAGGAAATAATATTCAATAGCAAAATGTGTCTTAAATATAGGAAACACTTTGTTAGTAATTTTAGATATAAATTAGAACCATCCAAGTTTGAGAAAATGGGATTTAATAGTATAACTGGAGGTTATTATACAACAAGTATCAATTCAGGATATTATAGTACAGGAACAATAACAACATCAACAGGAACAGGATTAATAAATACGGTTACTACAAGTGGAACAACATTAATAGCTAAATAATATGAGGGGTAGACCAAAAGAAATAATAGATGAGCCTAAACCAACTAAATTTGAACGTCGGTATGAGGATGAGGATAGTGTTGAGATTTGGAAGTATGATTTAAAAAAGTTTGATAAGGGGCCTATAGAAGTAAATATAACATATAAGGCCGGAGCGGAGAAACGAATTAAGCAACGAAATAAAGATGCTAAACAAGAGAAACGAACGGCTAGACAAATGAAAAAAATTGAAGCAAATGGGAATAATGCGAACAAAAAGACAAGGAATACTAAAAGATGATTTCCTAAAAGAAATTAATGATGGTCATTATATTGAGTTAACAGATAGAGCCCATGTTATGGCTAGTATGTTCCATGATCATATTGTTGAACATCCATTAGCAATTAAAAATAAAGAAATAAAACAAGCAGCAGATGAGATAGGAACATCATTATATGAGTTCTATCAATTAGTAGCAAGTAAAATGTTTGATAAAAGTGAGTAAATTAATGCAATCAATACTTAACACTAATATTAGTCAAAGTATATGGGCAACAACAAGTACAAATACTGCTTATACTCCTAATATAAGTAATCAATTTGTTTATAAGGGACCATCAATTGAACAACAACCATTTAGTATGAGGTTTAATTGGGATAATAAAGAAGTTGTTATTAGTTTAAAGGATGGTAATGATGTATTTAAATTAGCAAACGCTTTAACAAATTGGTTAGACAAGAATAAAATTGAACACAACGTTAAAACAATTAAACGAAAAAAATAAATTTTCTGACCCAAAGATAAGATTATATATTTAATATATAAAAAAAATAATTAAAATTTTTATTAACAAAAAACACAGTTATGAGTTATCAAACAAAAGTACGTGCAAATTACTTAAACCGCACAGCAAAGTTATCATTTTTTACTCACCGTCAAAAGCAAGGTGATGTAACCCGTTTAGCAGAAGAAACAGGTTATTCAACAAGCCACATTTACAATACTATTAGTGGCGCTAGAAAGATCAACGACACAATTGCAAATGCAATGTATATGTTGACTCGCAGACGTCAAAAGAACGAAGCGTTCGCTTAATCAAGTTACGTTCAACTGCCATGAGGTTAGCGGATCAGTTTTTTAACTGACCGCTTTCTCTCATCTATATTAAAATAATAATATGAAATTGAAATATAAATTAGAACAATTTAGATGGATTAAAGCATTATTTAGTCCATTCACTCCATTTAAAATTAAATGGTATGTAGGTAAGACACAAGTGGGTGTACCGTTTTTTCTACCTAGAAAATTTGTTAATGGTAAAGCAGTACCACTTAAAGTTGGATTTAGCAGTTGCGGATTGGGATGGAAAACAAAATGGGATCGATATGATTTCAGACATGAATGGAACCCAATAATATCATTTGTGTTCTTTGGCTATCAAATAGCAATGACTGTGTACCACCCACACCATAGCCATTATTGGGAGTCATGGTTATGTTATGAATATAGGAGCGATAAAAATAAATCAAAACGTAAACGTGTTAATTTTTGTAGACGTAAAAGCCCTCAAAAATGGAGTACAGGACATGGTGAAAATAAAATAGTAACCGACTATTGGGATTTAATACTCAAACCAAAATATCAAAGAAAACCAACCGAATATAAATAATGGAAACAATTATACATGAATGTGAAGCTAATTATGGTAGAAAAGCATATATTAAACTAGTAGGTGACAAGGTCATATACGATGACTCAATGGATGAGTATGGCCCAATTGAATTTAATATTGAAATACTAATTGAAGCATTAGATAAACATGTTAACGCTACGTTAGAAGAAACATTAAGTAAATATAAAAATAAATAATAATATGCCAGAACAACAATATACGAACACGGTAAAAATACCACTAAGTGAATATAACGAGATGAAACAATCACTCGATACACTACATAATGCATTGGAGGATAATAAAGTAATAATACGTGACCCGTATAGTAGGGGAGCGTATATGGCATATCACACGTTCACACGTGACGCTGCATTGAATAAGATAGCGGGACGTTACTATGAGATGGAGGATAGATATAAGTCGTTACAAAAGAACAATGAATACTTGGCGGATAAAATATATTGGATGGAGAAAACATGGTGGTTTAAGTTAGGTAAGTTGTTTGATAAACGCAATTTAGTGCGCAAATAAGCGCATAGTTAAGCGTTTTAATGAATGTTTGAGCGGGTGACAAGTAGATATAGTAGGTGAACTAACGTTGGGTAAAGCGCATATATGACATGTTAGAATGGTATTGGTCATATGATAGTAGGTGACCCGCCATATAATGTATGTGTCGTGGCACGTGTCACATGTACCCCCCTTTTGCGCGGTCATCCAAGCCCTCCCGTCGACGGACCCTATATAAGTATATACGAGCGGTTGACCGGGACGTGTTCGTTATCTTTATTATATAATAATAAAATATGAACACACACATCACAATTTTAGAGTTTGTTTTAGTTAGTGCAGTAAGTTTAATTGTATATGCGGCTGTTAAGGCGGCGTATGAGACGTGGTTTAAATAAGCGGCTGACCGGAACTGAGATACTATATTTAATATATAAATAATTAACACATGAAAGAGAAACGAATGAAAATGGTTAAAGCATATACTGTAGTAATGGATGGGTTCTACAGCAACATTGAGTTGAGAGAGATAGGTAAGGATTACCTAGACAATGAACACACGCACTTCAAATCACTATCAGCCGCTAAGAAATACCTTATTAGCCAGCTAAAAGATATAGCCGACCAGTATAAGGCTAACCTTAAGGAAATTAAGGCTATTAAGGCGATCACTGAGGTAAGTACATACCACAGATAATTGCCTGACCGAACTGAACTCAGTATATTTAATATATAAATAAAAAACAAATAAAATAAAGGTTATGTCAAAAAGTAAAACAACAACAACAACAGCTAAACGTGGCCGTCCAACAGTTGAAGGTTCTAAACGTCAAGCAGTACTTGCAATGCGCGCAGCTAAAGTAGCTGCGGGTGGTGAAATTAAACGTGGCCGTCCAGCCGGTACTAAGAAGGTAGCTGAGGTTACTATCGAGGTGAAGGCAGTTGCTAAAAAGGCTAAGGCCGTTAAATCGATTGAGTCGTTAGTAGATAGTATCGTTAACGAGGCTTAATTAGCAACGGTTAGTAAATGAGGTTAGGTGACTCCGCACAGGGCGGAGCGCCTACCCTAAATAACAAATACGTATAGTAAAAAATATAATAACGATGAGTGAAATTATTCAACACCTGAATACAATGAAGGCTGAACTACAGACCATATATGATGATCTGGAATACGAGATACGTTCAACCGATAACCAGGAGCTAATAGACAATGGTATTACTGTAGTGGAAACACTATCGTCAGCACTAAATGAACTCGAATCATTAATTGGTGATATCGATAACGGTATATATAATAAAACATTTAACGCGTATGAGGATGACGGGATGTCAGAGGACGAAAATTAGCTTATGCGGGTGTTAGAGGATCTTTGTTTTTAAAGGATCCCCGGTAATTGAGGTCCATCGACGAGAGAGGTTGACCCGTGAAAAGGGGACATGTATTTTTAGATCGTATACACCTTTCCACATCGACGCATATATACCTATATACAAACAAACACGCCCCCAGACTTGGATTTACCCCCTTTGCAATTAAATGCATTGTGGGTGAATCCTCTTTTTTTAGGATCTTTTCATCGACGGCACATATATACAGATATATCAATTGGGTGACCGCAACTATTCATGTAAATTTATTATATAATAAAAATAAAAAAATATGAATTGGAAAACATTACGCCCTTTACTACGTCAAGAATTTGGTCAAAACTTTGGTTTTTACAATGACCTCTATAAATCCGATACTCGCCGTATTAAAATAAGAACCGATATAAAAGAAGTAGATAAAATATTCAACTATATTAAAAATATATCTCCAGAGTTAAATGTTAACATATATGAAGAAACTGTATTCTTACATAATTTTAATTCAATTACAATCCATTACCGTTAATTGGTTGACCGCGGCTAGTTATGTATATTTAATTATATGAAAAGTAACAAGAAATATGAGTTGTGTTTGAAACGCCGAGACATGGTCAGCCAAGGAGCGTATGATGGACGTTTTACATCTAAGGTAGTTGTAGATAAGAAAAAACAACTATCTAAGGATGGCGCTAAGAAATGGAAAATTGACCGCGACTAGGACGTTAAATTTATTATATAATAAGAAAATAAGAAAGTTATGACAAAGAATGAATTTTTAGAAAAGTGGGGTTTACCGGAGTTTATGATTAGTACTAATACCGATTTTAAGATGATGCTTTTAAGTAATATATCAAGCATACAAGAAAATGGTAATTTGGAAAAAGGTGAGATAGAAAAACTTAATGTGTTAAAAGGGTTTATTAGTGATTTTTATTCAGCACAACCTAAAAACGTAATCACAGATTTTAATTAATAAAAAATTATAATATGAATAAAATAGAAGAATTAAAAGCAGTTATTGGTAAAGAAACGTCTCAAAACTTTTCACCGACGTGTAGAGGAAAGTTATTGAAGGTAAATAAAGTATATAGTTTATTTGAGTCAGTACCTTCACCATATGATAAAAACCAAAAACCAGAGAGTATAGGTGTTTTATATAAAGTACCTAATAGTATTGCTTGGAATAGTTTTTTTTATTAATATAAAAATTGAAAGTTATGAATATAGATTTTACACAATCGGAAATGAATGAATTAATTTATGCTTTGGGTATAACTCAAATGCACGGTAAGATGTTAAAGAAAGATATCGCCCAACAAGTAAGTGATAAATTGTATAGAGCTTTAGCTCTAGAAAATGAACGCCTAGATAAGGTACTTGAACATGATGCACTTGTTCATAATATGGAATTCAAACGTAAGTATATTCAATCTGGTAACTACTAAAATAAAAATATTTATGTCCAGACATAAAATTAAATCAGTGATTACACAACGCATAACTGAGATTTACTCAGCCAATGATTTAGCTACCGCTAAAGAACTATTTAAAACCCTATTAAACGAATCAAATATCAAGGACGTCGATAAGGAAAAAATGTTAACTGAGTTGGATAAAATAACAACTTTGAGACAAGTTCAATTCTACGCGACCAATGCAATGTTTAAGTTTGAGGGTTTAGGAATTGATTAACCTTAATTAATTTAGTATCTTTAATTATAAATAAAAAGTAAAAAATATGGGATTCTATTACGACAAACACTCCGACCAAGACAGAATGTTGAACAAGTTCGACAAAGTAGCTAAACGTAACAAAAATGTGATTGATGAGAACCATCCGGATTTTGAACCTACTAGTTTACCGTTAGCTGAACAATTCAAGTATTGGGATAGAAAAAATGAGGCTGAACGTATTAAACGTGAAGCAGCTAAAGTAGCTGAGGAAACTAAAGTGAAAGAAACATTTATTAGTCATTATAAACCAAAAAGTTAATTTATGAGTGGAGTTTTATTTTGTAATGTACTTGGATGGACTAGTCTAATTGCTAGTTGGGGAATACATTATATAAAATTTAAAGATAATAAATTTAAATACGCAATTGGAATGGCATTAGCATCATTTAGTGTAGGGATGTTTATAGCCACTATGATATTAAAATAGTATATTAGTATATACTGATGAGGGGGTTGGGTTGAAAGTTCGAAAGGCTGACCTTGAACTGCGAATTAAATTAAAGTTATAAAAAATAAAAGTTATGGATATTAGAGAAAAATGTTATGAACGAGCAACTGAGTTTGCAATTGAGTATGGTTTCACAAATGTAAGTGAACATATTATGGATGTTATGGTTTCGATTATGTGTACTAGAGATAAATCCTCACACGCTGGAGGAGGCTTTGTACAAGCAGTAGTTGCTAATGACTTATATCTCGCCTTGAGTAGAGCAGATATGGATTGTAGAAACAACATTTATTTGTTGACTATGTGTAATGCAAATTGTTTCATTGATAAATTTTAAAATATGACTATAGTAGATACAACCGTTTATAAATCATTTGTCTTCATAGTTGAAGATGGAGATAATGAATATGAAGTTAGAATGACTGAAAGTGATATTTTTGATTCTTGGGAAATATTAGATGTAAAAAATGGAGATACTATTTCCACTGATAGTGAATTAGGAAAGGAATTGATTGATTTATGTACAGAACAAAAATTAATGTCTTAAAAATAAGTTATGATAAATACAACAATTGAACGTCTAGAACAAATTGAACAAGAGCGTGAACAAACCATGATGGATAAACAATTCCAACAGTGGATGAAAAAACTTAACGTGTCTCGTTTATATACTGATAAGACAGGTATTATTAAAGCTAATGAGCTTATGGATCAGTATGATTTGAGTAAATATAAGTATGTAGTAAACCTGTAATATACAACGTTTTAGTTAGGGAGCCCGGTTAGATTGACCGCGGCTCCCTTGCTATCTTTATTATATAATAAGAAAATAAAGAAACATGATTATTTGGATATTGGTAATAATGGTAATTGCGGTCAATTTATGGGCTGTAGTGAAAGATGTAATCGATATCATTGGCTTAATTATTAATCGAATCTTGAGATAATTGACCGCGATTAGTTATGTAAATTTATTATATAATAAAAAATGAAAAATATGAACACAGGTAAAAAACGTGGTAGACCGAGTAAAAAACAAGTAGCTAACTTTACAGTTATTCCAACTGAATTAAAATTAGATATTGTACAATTGAGTAATTTGGATATCGATCCTAGAATGATGAATACTATGGAAAGTGGTTTACCGATTGATAATTTGATTTCGCATGAAGGAGGAGTTCCATGTGCCACAAATATAATGTGTATTGGAGATCCGGGTGTTGGTAAAACAACTGTACTATTAGATTTATTAGCTTCTATGAATAACAAAGGTCATAAATGTTTATTCATATCAGGTGAAATGGGTAAGAAACAAATGTTCAAGTACACACAACGTTTCCCACAATTTAGAAATGTAAAAACATTGTTCATGGCTGATTATTTAGAACATAATACAAAAGATGTTATTGAACAAGTAATGACTATGGGTTGGGATTGTGTGTTAATAGATTCAATTGCTGAGATTGTAGAAGGTGTTAGAGACG
>Ga0315909_10001159_pt1 | contig 35792 bp, 50 predicted proteins | sample LakEriMetagenome_11_FD_203527 | JGI IMG/M metagenome (GOLD analysis project Ga0315909, IMG submission 203527) | Freshwater fungal communities from buoy surface, Lake Erie, Ohio, United States - Buoy 2 MA125 | ecosystem: Environmental > Aquatic > Freshwater > Lake | place: USA: Lake Erie, Ohio... | reverse complement strand
CCCAACTTGATGTCTTTGTTGGTTTTTTCTATTGCAAAGATTTTTTCGGGGTCGTTTGGGTCTTGGTTTACTACATAGTAAAACACCCTACGCATAGGTTCAAAAATCTTAACAAATACCATTTGGGATTTTAGGTCACTTCCGAAACCCCATTGGCTTTGTAATTTTACTTGGTCGGCTTTTGTAAATAGTTTCATTATTTCATTGCTTTTGCACGTTGTAAAGCATCTTTCCATGCTTCACCCTCTTTGCGTATTTGTTTTGCTTTTGTGAAAATATCCACCCCACGCTTCTCTTTGGTATTCATATTTGGGTTCTTGATAACCTCCGCCCAAATGTTTTCCCATCCGTTCGCTTTGGCTACCGCATAAGTAGAGTTGCCATCGTACACGCGATACTTACCTTGGCTCTTGTAAAGAGTGATAGGCTTGCGCTTATCCATTTTGCCATCGTAAGCCATCTTCATATATTTCTCGGCATTAGCAATCCCTTCCGCACGCGCGCGAAGCGGAATGATATTCGACATAGGAATAACCTTTGTGCTACGGGTCTTGATGAAATACTTACCCAAATCTTCGGGGAGTTCGCCTCCGTGTTCCATCTTGGCAAGTTGTTGGCGATACACCTTTGACGCTACTTTGTTACCAACTTCCTTGGCTTCTTTTTTGTCGTAGGTTTTACCATACTCATCTTGATATTTGGGGGCTACCTTTTTGCCTTCGTAATTCTTGGCAACCTTATTAGAAAGTCCCTCAAATCCAATTTTGCCACCTTCGGCAAATGGCACTATTGGCAAATCCACATTTTTTGGATTCCAATTAGACGTGTAGCCAAACTTAGCCTTACCTTCTTCAAACATTTTAACGTAGTTTTTGTACTCCGCTTCACCATTGTAGCCACGCAAGGCAAGGTAGTTTCTTAAACTATGCTCATTCTCATCGGTAAGCACATCGCTTACTTTTTTCCTTTCGGCTTTGGTAAGTTGCTTGTAAATTTTATTAATCCCCAACCTTTGATACTCATCGGCTAAATCTTGTTGCAAGGTGTCGGATGCGTAAATTTCACTTCCGCTTTGAATTGATAATTTGTCCCACGCTTCATTAGATAATGCGGTCAATTGGTTGGCAACCTCATTCTTGTCAAACTTGGCTTTTGTTTCATTCATCCCCGCATCTACAAGTGCTTTTTTGCTCACCCAAAATCCATTCTTAGGCTTGAACTCAATAGTTTCTTTGTTGTTGCTATCACGATATACCACTTGATTAACATCGGCTCTTTTGATGTAGGTGTAGCCTTTTGACAAACTACCACCATCTTCCATTTTGTGCAACCCGTCAAGGAAATCCTTTTTATCAATTGTTAAATAATCCTTTGACCCGCTCTTATTGGGGTTTTTAATAACGATTAATTTCAAGTCCCTTCTATTGGTGTAATCGCCCGTTGGTTTTTTTGCATTTTTATTCGCAAAATACAGATATGATTCTTTGTAAGCATAATCAATACTTATCGGCTTACCACCACGTCTACCATTTTTAAAATATTGTGTTCTATCAGCATATGGATTGTATTTTGCTTTGTACATAATATTATCCTCTCCCCAATACGGGCTTCTTACATCGGGAAGTGTTTTCTTAAATTCTTCTAAGGACATTATTTGCCCACCTTTGGCGTATTCCTCATCCTTGAAAAACTCCAACTCTTCCGCGGAATATGTCTTTTCCGAACCATCGGGGAATTTCAAATGAAATCTACGACCATAAGGCTTAATGACATAACCCATTTTGTTTTCTTCTATCACCAATGCTTTGTCACCCACAAACACATCTTGCCATTTAACTTTACCACCATCGGCCATGTAGCCACCTTTGGCATACTCCCCCTCCCTTGTGTGATTCGCAAATCTATTTTTAATGTCTTTGTCCAACCCTTTCCAATCGGAATTGTATGCTTCAATAATTTCTTTATTCTTTAATTCTTCATCTCCGCGATACGCTTCAATAATATCTCGGTGGTCATACAAAAAATGTTGTCTTTGAGATTTTGTCAAGTTGTTCCAAATGTCTTCGGGGGTTCTACCATCATATTGGTCTACGATTTTACCACCTTTGGCCATTTTGTAATAGTCATCTTTGAAATCTTCATAAGCATTTTCCCACGCCTCAATTTCATTATTCCCATATTTGGCCATCGCAATTTTGCTACCTCCATTATACCACCATTTAGTAAATTTCTCGTGAACTCCCGATTTTCTATCTCGGTCTAAATATTTGGCTTCTATGGTAGAATCAATTTTTGCAAAATCTTCCGCATCTAAATAACCTTTTGACTCAAAAGCATTATTGTAATCTTCTTCAGTCAATTGACCACCATCGGCCATATAGCCACCATTCATGAAACTACGATACATCGTTATACCCTTTTCGTCTTCAACAACGATGCGGGTATTACTCGGCATTACATTACGCTTTAACGAAGCGAAAACCATAGCCGTTTCAAAGTCGGGGAAAGTGTTGTGTACTCTTCTTGAACCATCCCCTTTGATTTCAATAACGGAATACTTTTCTTGAAACTTATCGCTTGGGTGAATCAATCCACCATCTTCTAACCAAGGTTTAGAGCCATAGGTGGGGGCTTTTCTATCAATGCGGTTTTCGCGATACTCATAGTACCTACGACCTCCTTTTGACTTGCCGTATTGGTTACTCCAACCCTTTTGAGAAACTCTCCTACCGCTCTCGCGTGCCTTTCTTTCGCTATCAATCAATGGGTCACTCTTTCCACCACCTTTGCTTCTTCTAGCACTATTAAAGTCCTTGAATAAAGGGTCGTTGGCAATCGTGTCCATCAAAGAATCCAACTTGCTCTTTGTCGCTTGAGCAACTTGCTTTTTTTGAGCGGGGGTTTTAGGCTTTGCGGGTTCTTCGGTCTTGAAAATGTCCGCATTTTTTGCCTTTGCTTTCGCTATAAATACATCCAATAACTTTTCGGCCTTGGCTTGGTTTTCTTCGTTCTTGTCATTGTTAAGTGCTTTCTCAATTTTGGCAAGTAAATCTTTTGACTCTTGTACCTTGATTTTTGATTTATCAATGGAGTCAAGTTTCTTTTTGGTTGATTCTTTCATCGGGTTAAAATTCTAAGTTATCTAAATCTTCTTCGTTTAGGTCAAACTCCAAAGAGTCGTCATTTAATTGTTGTTCTAATAAGTCCAAATCTACTTCATCTTCGGTGATTTCGGAAATGGGTGGTTCTTGAGAAACTTCGGGTTCATCGCTTGGTATTTCACCAACTTTTGTCCAACGCTGAACCCCGCTTTTCGTAATTGTAACACGCCATTCGTTTCCATCGTTTCCAAATCGCTTAGTTCCCACAGGGTAAATAGTTGCGCTCTCGCTAGGTGATGGTCTTAAACTTGACGCTTTTTGTTTTTGGGCTTCTTCAAATTTTAATTGAGTTAGCAATTCGCTTCCTTTAGTGTCTATGTAATATTCCCTACCAAAAGTATTTGTTTGGCTTTTGACCAACCCCATGCCTTCCATGACTTGTAAATCTTTTTCTAAAGTCGGCTCACCACTCAAACCATATTCGGTGTAAGTTATGGGGACAATCACATCGTATAGTTGCCTATAAAGTTCACTAATTGTTACATAATCATGTGTTTTGCTAATTACTTCGGATAGTTGTTTTAGAATACCCTCCATTCGGTGTTGAGGCAAAATATATTGTGGTGGTTGTGATTGTGTTTTCAAACCATCAAGTACGTCTTTACCTTGTTGACTTAAACGATAGGTGTAACCTTTTATACCAATACTTGCAAATCTAAATTCTAAATACCCTTGGGCATACAACAAATCCAAATCTTGTTGTAAACTTGGGCTAGTGGGAGTTAAATCGTCTTGATACACCGAATAATTTTTGGGCATCATTTCCCTAATGTACCCCGAAATTTCATTTATTGAAACGAACCCATCACCTATTTTTGTTGCGCTCGCTTCTTGCACCGCTTCTAAAATGCTTATTTGCAAATCGGTTAATTGTGGTTCACTCGGCTCTACTTCGGGATTTAAGGCTAATAAATCTTGACCTTTAGGACTTACATTATACTCGTTGCGTACTCTTGTGACCAAACCTCTTTTTTCTAAATCATCCAATATCGTGTTTTGAGCATCAATGTATTCTTGTTTTGTAAGCACATTGGGAACACCCTTTTCTTTTAAAATGTCTTCAATAGTCACCCAATCGCCTTTTTCCCCTTTCAATTTTTTAATCATTCGCAAATATGGAACGTCTAAATTTTCACTCGGCTCTTCTTCGTTTGGATTGACTTCAAATTGTCCATCTTCGGGCAAATTCTCCTCAAACCAATTCATTGCCGTGTCGTAGCCTTTGTTGGTTAAGCGAATAGAGTCGGTATTCTTGCTTGGGTCGGTTTCAACAAGCCTATCCGACAACAACTTTACTACAATACCAAAAAATTTGTTGCGGGGTATGTCAAATTGATGTTTAACCGCGTTTGTGGTTAAATCATCTTGGCTCAATAACTTATAGTCACCACCATCGTAATAATCGGCCATCCGTAGTAACATTTCCAATTTGAGGTCTTCATCACTTGGGCCTATTTCCTCAACTTGTTTGTTTTGCAATTCATAACTATTAATATATTCTTGACCCGCATTAGTAATTTTATATATAGAACCCGCTACTCTTGACACTAAATCTAGCGCTTCTAAATCATCAAGTTTCTCTTGCACATACGATTCAAAGTTTTTTAGAAGAGAAATATCATCTTCCAAACCCACTTCATTCATAATAGTGCGGACAATATTATTACTTGTAACCGCATTCACTTTGGTCAAAGTTAATATTTCCATTCTTTTAAGAAAGGCATAATCGGATTCCTTTCTAATAGGAGTTGGCTTTTTGTCAACTACCTCAATTGGTTTTTGAATAATAATGTCCTCTCCACCAAACTTTTTGGCCAACAAATTAAGGGCTTTTGATATAGCACTATACAAAGGGGGATTGTCCACCTTGATTTGCTCTAATTTCTCTTGATTGACATTTTGCCAACCGCCTAATGCTTCTAAAACTCCCATTACATTACTATTAATTCGTTCGCTTCAATTGGGGTGCATTCGCCCAAGAAAGTGTATCGCTCGTAGATATTCTTGAACACATCGTTCAACACAACCAACTCGCCCGTATCTTGTATTTCTACAATATTGATTTCCAATCTCCTATCTTTTACCAAGCCAAATTGCTTGTCATATTTTACAAATATGGACGTGGGGAAATTTGGATTTGTCATTATCATTAAGTTGGTAATGCTACCATATAGATTAGCAAAGGTGGCAATATTAGCCATCAATTTTTTTAATCCAATTTCTTGTGCTTGAGTAATTTCCATTTTTTTAACTTCTCAATTTTATATCATTATATAGCAATTCCGCTCTCTCATCCAATCGGCTAATAGTTTCATCATCGGTAGCAAACAAAGGTTGACTTGCGTAAGTAGTTGCATCTTGAATAATTCTATTCAAATAGTTCTCATAATTATACTCGCGATTGAAATTTGTAGATAGCCCTTCTTCGGCAAGAATTGAATTTACCAAATTATTTTGAATGATGTCATTTTTTATAGCCATTTCAAGAGCGTTGTTTTGCAAGGTTTGGTCTACAACAATTGTTAAATAAGAATTTATATCATCAATACTTATTCTCAATTCATCTATGATTTTTTGCATCTCTTTACGTGGCTCTTTCGCATTCATAACCATCAAGGTATCACGACATCTCCCCGCACATATTTTCATCCACCATTCAAAAAATGTTCTCGCAACAACACTATTTTCAAGAATGTCTTTCCAATCACCATTTACTTGAATATTAGAATTGTTTCTTATAGCGGATGTAAAAATTCTTCTCGTACTTGATAAATAACTTCTTATGCTTTGAGAGTGGAAAAACAATTGGGAATCCTCTTGAATTTCTTTACTCTTCCAAATTCCCGCTTGGACATAAACTTGGTATTTCTCCTTGTACCGCGCAAATGCTTCCAAATATCTTTCTTGCGTTTGGTCGGGGAATCCATAAGGGTCAATATTTCTCTCAAGTTCCATTCTCATCATGTGATTGACAATTGGTTGGTACAAATTGCCTGAATTGTTTTGACTTACCGATAGCGATGACACCCAATCTAAATCTTGTCCAAAATCTTTTACAATTATCGGGGCAAAAATGAAATCGTTAGTAGATGATGCCCTTCCCATCATTTTAACTAATTCCCTATACATCGGCAACTCGGCATTTGTTAATCTATCGTATTGTCTTAAATTAACGGACTCCCGAGGATTACAAAACCTTGTCATATAAACTCTTGTTTTAATACCTATTGACTCAAAATATTGAGCGGTCATTAGTGCGGGTAATTGGCGAATGGCATACTCATCTTCACCCTCCAACGAGGTAAAATAAAATAAACTATAAATTTCCGCATACTTGACTTTTCCACCCGTTCGTTTGAATTTCAAATAAACATCCTTGGTGGTTGTAGCAAATTTTAATTTAGCATCTTTGTCCCCATCTTGTAAAGCGGTCGTGCCTTTTTGTCTTTTATCCAATACATAGGTTTTGCCATTGTATGTGTAGACAAAACTTTTAATACCACCGATGGTGACATTATCTACAAGGTTAGGAGGCACTACCCCCGATGGTAACTCAAAACTTGCAAATAAATCGGGATAATCCGTTTCAAGTTCTTGCGAATAATATTCTTGAACTCGGTATAATCCCTTACTCGCTAACGAAAAATCAAAAACCCCAATTGGGCGTGATGTAGTTTCAAGACGACTTTTATCTTGCTCACCTCCCAAGTTGAACTTCATACCCATATCAAAAATGATAGGGCCTATTTCACTTTCATAAATAGTTCGGTATTCATCTACCTTTTGTTTATATAGAGTTTCGCCAATAGCATTTTGCCACGCTTCGGGCGTGTCATAAGCCCAACATAATATTGGGACTCCCCTCCAACTACTGAAAAACCCCATACCTTAAATAACCCGTGTAAGTTGAGTTGCTTCGTAATTAGCAATCATTTGATTGGCTTCATCAACCTCTTGTTGAGTGTTGAAATTTGGCGCACTTGGGTCGTAAGGCATTTTGTCCTTTTCGGCTACAATACGCTTAAAGGCATCAATATCCAATTCGGCAATCAATGCTTGACGAGTAGATGGCTTGAAAAGTTCAAAGAAAGTATTTAATGAGTCGATTAGTGTTTTTGGGTTGGTGATGACAGTTGCAACGCCTTTTTCTAGTTTCTCTTTTTCAATACGATATACCTCGTAAGTGGACTTCAAATTTTGCATCAAACGAATAGATACAAACGCTTGGTTTGTAGCATTCAAACGAATGATGGCCTCACGGAGTTTTGTTCCAAATATCCAAATAAAGGCGAATCCTTTCATAATTGAACCAAACTCATACCCATAGTCAACAAATACCTTGTATGTGCTACCGATGAATCGGTCTTGTAAAGACAAATCTTGCTTAAAGTTGGCTTCGTAGTCGGGGTCGATGGTGTTCAATGGCACGTTACCTGCAGCCATGATGAAGACATTCCCTTTATACTTACGCTCACCACGACCATTCAAAATAGATGGTGGCAACTTTTGTCCCGTATTAGGGTCAAAGTCATATTCTTTAATTTTTGCCAAACCTTCGTTCAACAAACCCGCAGTATTGGGGTCAATTTTTGGCAACTCATCCAACAACAATACACAACCATCAACTTTGGTCATATTGCCATTGTCATCAATAATCTCATTTGACCAAGCCATCGTGAATTTACCTTCTTGATACCCATCAATAGTTTGACCACCAATAATATCAATCGGAGATGTAAATTGGTTACAATTGATTGTGATGATTGACCAACCCAAGATTTTTGCAATACCCCCCGCACTAAAGGTTTTACCCGTTCCCGCACCACCATACAAATAAACATTGTTTTCCGCTTGCATATCACTCAATATCTTTTGAATGATAGGGCGTGTCAAAAAATCGTTATTAGTAGTAGTCGTGGTCTTAACCGATGCGATGTTGCGGATAGTCAATTCAACCTTACGGGTTGAGTTCAACAACGCTTTCAAACTATCGGAAAGGTCATTGAAATTGATTTTGCGCTTGGCTAACTCATCAATAACAACTTGTCTAATGTCATTAAGATTGGCAACACCACCGCCTTGTACGGCCATGTTCAAGGCATCCAATACCGCTTGTACTTCGGGGTCTAATCCCGTAACACCCGCGTTTGCGGATTGAACTTGAACGCTTCCGATGGATGCAAGTTTTTCTAATTCTTTTTGTGCTTGTTCACGCACGAGCGGTACGGGAGAATTTTTTGCCAAATCCTCTAATCTCGCTATGTTTGATTGATTATCCATTTGATTTTTTTTTGCTAATTATGAATTTCTTACTTCTTGATATACCTCTTGTGCTAGTTGGTATGCGGTCTTATTTGTTCCCAATCTATTTTGTAATTCTTTGAAATTAATTCCCGATAAGAAATTTACCGCTAAATTAACACTTCTAAAGTTATTTTTTACTATATCTTGGTCAATACCACTCACCTCGGAAATTACCCGTACTCTATCGCTTAGAATTTCGTTTTGAATTTCGGGTGGCGTATTATCTCCTTCCCCTCCTTCATTTGGGCCTTCGGGCGGTGGGCCTTGAGGTGGTTGCGGAGGACCTTGCGGACCATCGGGCGGTGGGCCTTCGGGTGGCGGACCTTGCGGACCATCGGGTGGCGGGCCTTCGGGTTGTTTAGGAATAATAAAATATCCATCCTTGCCATCTTTATCCAATTTGGATAATTTTATTAGAATGGCTTCAAAGTTCTCCCCATTGACAAATATTTCCGTTTCAAAAGTGTCGTCACTACTTAAATTGATTTTGCTATTGCTAACAATAAACCCTTCCGCCAAAACCTCATCCCCTACTTGCAAAGTTCCATCAACCTCTCTAAATTCTACTTGGTTGGTCTTCTTGTTTTTTAAAAGTATTGGTATTTTTTGGTCTTCGGGTGGAGGGGGTGGTGGCGGTGATTGTGAATCCTCTTCATTCAACAAATCTTGAAATTTAGCATACGCATCAAATGGATTGCTAAACATTTCCGCAACCATACTCTCTATGGAATTACCCGCGCTTGGAATACCCCCCTTCATTACATAATAGAAATCTTGGTTGTATTTGGCATCTTTATCCAAAACCATGATAGTGGCTTTGTTTTCATAAGTCCAAGTTTTTGCGGTCAACGAAAACCCATCAAGGGTATATGACACGATAGAACTCTCTAAATTATTTTTATCTAATAACATGATTATTTATTAATTAAACCCCCCTTAGCCATCAAGAAACCTTGGTTGGCGGAATATAGCATTTTGCTTCTTTGATTACTTGCAAGTTTTGTTTGGTTCGGGAAGAATGTAGTCCATACCTCCGTTTGATATTGGTTGCCCGTTGCTTGTGGGTTATTCTCATAAAAATGAAATCCATCATAAACACCTTGCGCTTTGATTGCTTCAATAGCCCTTGGGGAGTTACGGATGTAAGCCCAAACTTCCATTGGTGGCACATTTGGTTGTAAAAAACGTGCATCAAAACCTAATTGCTCGGCCGTTTGACCCGTCTTGACAAATAAGTAGTCAAAGAAATCTTTTGGTTCTATTTTATCAATACCAAAATAGGTCATATCCAATGGGTTTCTAATGTTCAAGAAAAATGGCAATACATATCCTTGAGTTGCATTCCTTTGCCCCTTAATCGTAGCAAACCATTCGGCATAATCGGGATTGACCGCAAAATACGATGTTGGAAAAGAATCAAACCTTTCACGCTCAAACGCTCTACCTAATCCTTGATAAACCACAAGTGGCTCATAACCTTCGGTCATCACTTTACTCACGGGTACGATATTATCATATCCCGACAATCCCTTAAAGTCATATGCACTTGCAAAATCACCAAACCACTCTTTAAAAATTGTGGTTTGAGCCAAATCATAATTGTATTTATCCAACAATGTTTCTTGACCATTTGGTTGAAAACCATCGCCATATGGGGGCGTGAAATCGGGCCTATCTCTCAAAGTGACACTATCGGCATCAAGCATTGTTTGTATAATAGCCATAGCGTATTTCCCGTCATAATTTGCGCTTGAGGACTTTATCAAATCTTGGGAGTTTTCGGTAGCGTAAATGATGTCTTTTAGTTTTTGGAACTCGGTCAATTGTTGACGCAACTTCATTTTTACCTCAAAGTCAAAATCCGATGTTATAGAGATAAGATATTGCAAGTCGTAAATATTCTTGTCCAACTCGCTCTTGTTACCCAAAGGCTTTTTGTTTTTGCCCACGGGTGGTTTTTTGCTTTGAACTTCTTGCGGTTTTTCCAATTCCACCACATCACTTGCCTCTAACAAAACCAAATCTTTGGCTTCCCATTCTCCTTTTAATTCACCAACTTTGTCGGGGACAAAATACCGAATTGTGTACATATTGCCTTCGGGATTTGCGGGTCTTTTCATTGCGGGTACGGAACGGATTCCAATTACTTCACCACGCAATAAATCAAGATTTTCATCACGACCTTGGAAACCCACAATTTGCATTTCTTGTTCCGAAATTTCCACTTTGTCACCAACTTTCAAGTTTTGCTCAATTCGTACCTCCATACTTCCCTTCGCCTTGGATGTTTGGCTCACATAGTTGGCTCTATAATAAAGCACACTAACCATAAGCCAATTGTACCATATAGTACCTTCATATATTTTTAATTCAAAGTCATCAAAATCTAATACCATTTTGACATCCTCTATCATCATTGGCTCTTCATCAATATTGTAAATTGGCCTTATGATAGGAAAATCATTTTCATTGCAAAATCTCGCCAATAAATAGCCAACTACTCTACAATAATCATCTATTGATAATTTGATGTTGAAATCAATTATTCCACTTTCAAACCACTTCTTCCAAGTTGTTGGGTCATTGTAAAACTGATAACCCATTTTATCGAATAAATAGTAAAGTATATTTGCGCCACCTAAATTTTCTACTCTATCTATAATTAATTTTGGAACTCCATATTGTTGTTTTTTGTTTAACAATAATGTTCTTGATGGTTGACTTGTAATCATTTCTAGATTACGCATACCTATTCTTGGGTCAAACGACATTTCAATACCCGTATTTTTTTGAATTGTTACCAATTCTTTTACGGGTATATCCAAGTATCGGTCTTCATAAAAAGGTGCGTTTGGATTATTTATATCGGTAGTGTAATATTCCCTTACAATTTTACTTATTAAATCAACTAAAGAATTATTGCCGTCATTTTTTACTAGTTTATTATTGTATGCTTTAATATCATAACTACTACCAAATTTTAATGATTTAACACCATATTGGAACTTGTCTTCTTTTTTGGCGCGGGTCACTTTCTTTTTAACACCTTCTTGATAAACAAAATTTGGCTCTAATGCTTCATACTCATTAAAAAACTCTAATATTTGATTTTGAAAATCGCGATTGCTCACAAGCCATTCAAATTTAGTTCTTGTATCCGTATTATATTGAGATGGCACACTTTGTAGGCCATTGTCCAAAATGGCCGTAAACCTATCATACATGGCCATAGTGCCTTGCATCCGAGGTATAAGCATGGATTTTTTCGGTATTTGACTAAATGTCCTTGGAGAACCATAAGTAGCACTCGTGTCTTGTGGTTCAATTAAAGTCAAAAAATCCTTTCGGTTGTAGTATTGATAACTCGTCTTTGCAACAAATTCAAGTTTTGACCATTTTGTAAATCTCTTAAAAACTGGTCTACCGCTATATTTATTATAAATTTCCGCTCTAAATATTTGCAAATCTTCGGGATTGTCAAATATGTTGACATAATAAAACTCTTCAACCCCTTTTGTTGGGAATACAATCTTATTTTTTAATTTGAAATCGGTCACATCGCCACCATACTCAAACTCTATTTCATCCATTTCTCCCATTTCATCAAGTTCTCCACCCAAGGCCATTTCGCTCAAAATATCGTGGTCGGACATCATTCTACCCCCGTAGTTGTATTGATTTCCACTCGCCATAATTTCGCCACCATCCTCAAACGATACACCACCCCCGCTTTGGTTAATACGAGAGAGTATTTCTCGGTTGGTAAGCATTTCACCTTCAAATTCGCGTGTAGTGCCATCGGACACGGCATTGCGTGTGATAACGACTTCCCCGCCTTCCATTTCCAAGGGTTGTCCCGTTGCTTTGTTGATTGCTTTGATTCCGCCTTCGGAATGTCTACGACCTACTAAATATCCACCCGCTTTTCCCATCGTGTGTTTTACTTCTTTGTCCATATTACTTAAATTACCACGAATATCCTTATTTTTTGCGACTACTTCGCCACCTTGCTCATACTTCAATAAGTCATCGTCTTGAATATATGCGCTTTTAACCTTCACGCCCGCCTTCTTCAACAAGAATTTATTCAACCTTGCCAAGCCCCACGCTTGTCGTGAATTAGGCGCACCGCCACCGATAGTTGGTCGATGCGATTTTGAATATGCCCCCATACCTCTACGAACCACCGCTTTTGCGGTTGACAAACTAACCTTGTCGCTTGGGTGCTTTTCATTGTATTCATCAACCTTGTTCTCAATGGCTTTTTCTAGCGCATCGTTGAACTTAATTGATTTAGCATTTTGACTATCGCTTGCGCTTCCTTTGGTGTTGGTTTTGCTACCATACCTTCTATCGGATGCGGGTGCGGGTGTTTGTGCTATTGTGCGACCGCCTTTGTCAAATCTAATATCGGGGTTGCCACTATCAAATGTGGTATTCGTTCCATCGGCAAGTTTAATTTGGTTTGGTTCAAAAACGCCATAATTTAAGTTAGGTTTTGATTGATTGTTGACTTGTTCGTATGTAATAAATCCATTGTAATTGTTTGATTTTAAATAATCTTGCATTACTTCTAACTCTACGACCCCCCAACTTGAATCGGTTTTAGTTAATATGTAAAATAAAAAATCTTCATCCGACATATTACTATCATATTTAGATTTCCATTCATCCAAGCCATCCAAATAATTGTACTCTATAAAATCTTGTACTACACTTTCGTTAAAAATAGAACGAATCTTTTTTGACTCACTTATTGAAAGTGATTTCGGGTCAAACAATTTAATGGCTTTTAGGAAAAATGGTTTGACACTACCCGTGGTAAAAGTATATCTTTTAGCGTGTTCATATCCTTTTGAAAAGAAAAACGCTTTGACATTTTCCTCGTCAATCGCATCTAAGTCAAACTCGTAAAATTCTTGGGTATATTTTGTCCCGTGATAAACCACCATTGGCTCACCATTTTCATCCACTACCTTACTTGCGGTTTTTGGGTCGTTTTCCCAATCTCCAAACCACGCCTTAAATTCGCGTGTACGCACTAACTTGTATTGTTCGGGCGTTAAGTTACTTTCCTTTCCGTTGGGTGCAATTAAACCACCCTTATCAAATCTAATATCGGGGTTGTTCACGACCTTGTAAAAATCATTGTTGCCCTCACATATTTCATATCCGTTACTTTGTAGCCAATTTTTAATCATAGCAACATCATCCAAATTTGATTCTATTGAATCATCTTTTGAAAAAGATGCTTTTTGTGTAATATGACCAAACATTACATCGTGTCCATTTTCTATAGCAAAATCATTCAGATACTTCAAAACCTTTTTACCAATACCTTTTAATCTTTGATTTTCGGAAATAAATATAGTTTGAATGTACAAAGGATTTTCGGATTTAAGCCCATACAAATTTGCGTGTTTAGGTGTGGTTGGATATACTTTAAGTTCAATTTCACCTTGGTCTATTAAATTTTCTATTTCCCCACCTTTGGCAAACCGAATATCGGGATTGTTGCCATCAAAGGTTGTGTTACTACCATCGGCTAACTTGATTTCATTTGGAGATAGCGCAATAAACGATTTGCCTTTCCCCTCGTATTTGTTGTTGTACACAAACCCGACCGAACTACCATATTTTGATTTAATGTAGTCCCTAATGATAGCATTATCTTCTCGACTATATAAAGATAAAAACCCTTTTTGTTTTGCAACTTTTTCTTCAATAATGTTATCGGATATTAACTCATCAATATATCGTTGTGGATATTGCCATTCTCCCGCATCACTCATTTCAAATAAAACTCTTATGTTTAGGAAAAATGAATTGACGATTGATTTTCTTTTTGGCAAAACTCCTTTACTTTCTACTCTATTTTTTGCTTGTTCTTTCGTGCCAAAATGAAAACCTAAATCCGCTTTTTGGTAATCAAATATATCAAAGTTGGTTTCAACAATAGCCCCATGATGTACCACCAATGGCTCACCATTCTCATCCACTACCTTACTCGCATTTTTTGGGTCGTTTTCCCAATCGCCAAACCACGCCTTAAATTTGGGTGTGCGAACTAAATGCCATTGTTCGTGTGTTAGGTTACTTGGTTTCCCGTTGGGTGCTAAATGCTTTGACATATCACCACCTAAGTGCATTTTCTCAATGTTATCCAATCGGTCATAATAGTCGGGGAACTCTACCAAGTGGTCAAGTGCTATTCGCCTTGCTTCGGCAACGCTCTCGGTGTGTTCAAGTTCGTGTTTAATACCCTTTTTTAATTGGTGCTTTAATTGCTCGGCATTCATATTGTGTAGTTTTGCTACTTGAGCCAAAGTCATGCCCTCGCTTTTGCCCCCTTTTAAGTATTTATTTACCATCGGATTTTACTTGATATTGCTAAATTTTGTTTTCAATTATATATGTTTATCAACAATGATTATCTCTTGTAAATCAATTACATACTATGCTAATTAATTTATCAACATCAAAATAATTGACAATAAGATAAAATCATAGTGCAAGTTAGTTATTGTTTGAGCATATTTGTATGTCAAATATAAATCATTTGACACAAACTAAAATGACAGGTTTCTTAGACATCAAATCTCCTAATTTCCTTGGCGGTACTAACGTACACTCTTTGGTTATTATCGGATTGCTCGGCTACATCATCTACAAGAAGTAATTCTTGTTAGGGATGTTTGTCTGCGCAAACCCAAGATTGGGAAGTCGGGCGATACGGAATGTGTCGCCCTTTTCTTTTATACGAAAAAAGGGAGTCCAACACCCCCCTTTATTCGATATTAAGAAATGATTAATTTATCCAAACAGTACATGGAACTTTGAATCCCCAAGTGATTCGGGTTATTGTTGGCTAACCTTTGGTGCGGGGGTAGAAATCGAATCTACTACCTCGTGGTTATGAGCCACGGATGCAACCATTACACCACCCCGCACTCTTATTTAGAAGAAACGCAATTTCTCGCCCCTCTCCTTAAAGTTGTATATTTCCTCCAACAAAGTTAAGTAACCTTTCGTATCGGTGCAATCAACTAATTTAGTTTGTTGGTATTGCAACTTTGCGACAAGTTGTTTGAAGTCGAATTGACGATTTGAATACAACTTGGAAAGCGCATTGATAAAAGACCTCCGCTTTACGCCACCATACATCGGTTCTATTTGTTTAACCCAACCCGCCACAACCGCACCTCTTCCTTTATTTGGCAAGGTCATTTTACCATCCATAATGTTTTGCGCTTTGTCACCACCCATGTTTGAAAGTAATTGTACGGAGTTTGTCATTCCCAATTTGTGTTCCTTGATAAAAGAACGCAAGAATAAATACTCTTCTTTGCCCATGTCGCAATAGCCATCTACATAGTCCTCCAATCTCCAATTTTTCATATTGGCGTTTAACATTTGTACCTCGCGCAAACCATACCCAACCTTGAGTATGTAATGAATTGGCTTTTTGAGTTCTTTGCACACCTCAAATCGGTGTTGGCCATCAATAATCTCAAAGTTTTCATTCACCAAAATTGGATTGGTTTCGGTCAAATCCGTTTCGGCAATTGACTTTTTCAACCTCTCTTGGTGCATTTTGTTGAGTTGGCGGTTTCCTTGAATAAAAGAAAACCTTTCGTAGTTGGTGGTGCGGTAAACTTGGCTTACCACAACATCCCGCACTTGAGTACCTTCCGTTCTCATTGGTGCATCTTCTTGGTTTAACATATTGAATATTTGTTTGACAATTCAAAGGTAATGTTATCTCTAAAAATAACAAGAACTTTTTGAAAAAACTTTGTGAATGACCGATTCCTTTATTCTATGGTCGCATTATAGAACGAATTGTACATTGGTCGCTTCTCTTTTATCTTTTCACAAGCCTCTTCGTAGGTATTGGCTTTTACCAAAACCAAGTTGGTGGGGCTATCAACCCCACAACCTATTAAATAGTAGTTCATAATTTGAGCAATCGTTTAATTGACAATTTCCATTGGTCGGCAATCTTATCCCAATTGTACTCCGCAAACTTATGCTCGTAATTTTTAATACTCACCTTACGCGTGGCACTATCTTTCCAAGCGTTTATCATTTGTTCGCAAACGCTTTTTGGGTGCAATACCAACCGCACATTCTCGGCATCTTCTATTTGAAAGTGAGGCACTAGGTCATTTACGATATAAACCAAATCGCCATTATCGGTTATCTCGGTCAAAGAGGTGTGGTTGCCACAAATAATTGGCAAACCTACGCTCATCGCTTCGGTGATGGTCAATCCCCACCCTTCGGCCGTGGTCGTAGACACGAAACAATCCAAACAATTGTACACCTCATTCATCTCTTGAGTCGAATAGGAGTTGCTATTGTATTTGTCCTCTATCGGCAAAAACACATCCTTGCCAATTACCAATCCAAGTCGCTCACACGCTACATACACTTTAATGCCCGTTTTGTCGGAGTGATAACAATGCAAGTATAATCCAACTTTTGATGGTCGGTTGGGGGTTACGGGTTGGCTCTCAAACCATTGCTTAAATTCCGCAAACGCTAACAAGGTTGTACCGATGTCTTTGCGCGGTTGGTTCTTATTGATGTTTCCGAATACAAACATATCTTGAGGGATGTCGTATTTGGCTCTCAATGATTGTTTATCAAACAATGGTTGAAACTCGTATCTATCCATTCCGTGCGGGATAATACCAATTTTCATTTTGCGGTTATTAACTTTTTGAAATGCTTTTTCCGCTTCCCTACGCCCATAATCGGTGTAAGTGAACACTTCATCCCATACATCCAAATCTTTGAAATATCGCGCAAAGGGTACGCTATCAATCGGGGTGTACATCAACATTTTGAACTCCTTTTGTTTTTGGAATTGCTTTTGTTGACGGACATGGCGTAAGATTGGCGACATCGGCCCAAGTACGGGTACATCATTCATAGCCCACAATAGGTCGTAATCGCCCACTTGCAACATTTTTAACACACCATCGCGATAATAGTAATCCTCTTCGTTACGCGCAAACATACGCGGGTTAACGGCCATGATTTGCTCGTTATACACTTCGCTTTGGCGGTTTCCAAAATTCAAACACGCTACATCTACTTCTACGCCCACCCGCTTGAACCAAGGTGTCAATCTATCCATTACGTTGTGGGAAACAGTTCCGAAGCCCGTAGGACACATAAAGTCCATGTACGCTAATATCTTTTTTGTCATATGTCTATTGTAATATTGTATTGTAAATATTCTCTGCTACTGATTTCATCATCAAAGGAGGTACACTTCTTCCTAACCTTTCCCATTGTTGCGCATAATTCCCCGTCAATATGTAATCTTTGGGAAACGAGCATATCACTTTCAACTCATCAATCGTGAACCTATTTGTATCATCCGACTTCATTTTGCTGATTTCCATGTCGGTTTTATCATCGTAAAAACCTTTCCGCTTTATTCGATAAACTCTTGTAGCACCTAATCCCCTTGTTAGTATTGTAAAAGAAACATCATCTAGTCCAAGCGTAGTTATTTGCCCCCATTTAGCAAACCCATCACTACATATCATTTTTTCAATTTCGCCTCCAAATGCCTTTCCCAAGGTATTAATTTCTTGATTGGGTTTCGGGAATGATATTTTCTTTTCTAGGTCATTCCTTACTCCAATAAATATTGTCCTTTCCCGCGATTGGGGAACATTGTAATTTTTGGCATTTAAAACCATAAAGCGAACATTGTAGCCACAATTTACAAGCGAGTGGTAAATGGTGCTATCTTGACTATCAAACATATCAAATTGGTCACTACCCAACAACTTACTTGATGCCCCTTGGGTTAATCCCTTCACATTTTCAGCAACAAAAACTTTGGGTTGAATCTCTTTCAACAATCGTGCAAATTCAAAAAACAAGTCATCTACCCTTTGCTCGGTGCTTGAGTATTTTTTCACTTGCCCCCACATTTTCTCTTTTTTACCCGCAGTTGAAAATGATGCGCATGGCGGTGAACCATCCAATATATCCAACTCACCACGCTTTAATCCGATTTGGTTTAATATCATATCCCCCGTCAATTCACGAATGTCTTGTTTGAAAATATGAGTATCGGGATAGTTGGCTTGGTAGGTGTCTTGCGCTTCTTGTAAAAATTCATTAATCGCCAACACTTTGCCTCCCGCAAGTTTGTAACCCGTACTACTACCACCCGCCCCCGCGAATAAACTAACGACATTGAATAACTCCTTTTGAGATTGTTCATGTACCAATCTCATATCGTAGTTCGTGTTCATAATTCCGTTTGGATTTCTACTGAATCCGTGTGTATTCTTAAATAAAGAGATGTGCCGAACATTCCAAGGGTGTTGTTGTATTTCTTTTTTGTCAACTCGAATGCCTCCTTGTTTTCATAGGGCTTATTGGTTGCATCTTTAACGATGCCAATACGCTTTGATAATTTCCTACGCTCGTTTAATAATTGAATAATTTGGTCATCAATTTCACTCAATTCGTTTCGCAATATTTCTAAACTTTCCATATTATTTAACCGCTAAGTAACCAATGAAATTAAAAGATTGCCAAAAGGTCGTAACCTTTTCAAAACCCGCATCTTTGAGCATCTTTAAAATCTCGACATTTGTATTTGGCTTCATGATTGAGCGCAAATCTTTTTCTTTTGAATAAATTGTCGATGGAGAAAAGTTATTCTCTTTATAATCGTAGTGACTGAATGAAAAAACCTCTTGAAACCACCCATGCTTTTGATAGATTTTTTCGCATAAAAACAATGCCCCGCCATCTACAAGCCCTTCATAAATGGTTTCCAAATAATTACTCCTTTCACTCTTTTTAAGAAATTGCATGGTGAAAATACTATACACTATACACGCATCATCTATATCCCAAAAATTTGTATTCAAATCTTCGCTAAGAAAAGATATTGGTTCATCATTGTCCTTTGGTAGCAAGTTTATACTTAGGTCAATACCTACCTTGGAGTTTTCATAAGGTAATGACTTCAATAATTTGCCCGTAGAACAACCAAGGTCATAAATTGTGGTGTCTTCCACTACAAAATAAGAACTCATACTATGAATCATATTCCATAGAATATCGTAGTTAGGTATAGATTGGAGAATGTGTTGGTCGAAATCTTGAATTGTATCAAAACTGAATTTTTCGTTTGTCATAATCTAGGGAGGGGTAATATTTACAACATTTGGATTTTGGGTTTTGCTTCCGCGTTCTCTAGCGGAAACTTTTGGGCTTGAACTTCGCAAGTTTGAATGAACACCAACTTGCCATCGTTTTCCAACGCAATCAACGCGCGGGTGCAATGTGTTGTGCAATGCTCGTAGACGGGTACAAAATCTCCCGTTAGTTGGTTTGGTATAATGTTAGCACCTACTTTATGGCACTTGCAAGGCTGACCATCCTTGAGTAACATTTTACCTCCTTTGATTGTGTTGTACTCTCCTATTGAGTATTTATGAATATATTCTAGTGACATATATGCAAATATAGATTATTTTCAAAAATAACAAACTATTGCACCAAATAAATATCCCCATATTTATCCTCACCCCAATAATGAACCCAATCGGGGTATTGAGTAGGTAGCAATTCCGCAATCCTTGGTGTGTTCAAAGCACTTGCAATAGCAAGGGGCGCACTTTGGTTTCCCATAAACCTATTGCTTTTTGCAATGTATGTAAACCAATCCTCCATCGTTTGTGGAACGACCAATTGACACATATCCTTTAGTGGGAATAAATCGTAATCGTGTTGGCTTCCAAGGAATATGGTTTTTTCGTGTTGTTGAATTTGCATCAAATAAGAATCGCGAATATGGTCGCTCATCGGGTTTTTGTATCTCCGATTAATGACAAGGGTGTCATTCCAATCACGAACTTCATTGTAAGTCATCCAAGCACCACTTACGGGTTCATCATTCGGGAAAAAGGTAAGCGACATTATTTCAGTCCAACACCTCCGATACAAATGCGGACTTGTTCTAAACAAAGTCGTATTGTACTCGATAGGTTGACCTTCCCAAATTTCAAATCCTTCATTCCCCTTTTGTTGACGAATTATCGGCCTTAACTCCTTTCGGGTATTGTGAACACCATTCTCAAAAGGCTCTACAACTTCGGTAATGTAAATCTTTGACCTTTGCCCGTGGCGAACCCACAAATGGTTCGCCACATACATAGAGTGAATCAAATCACCCAACTTGCCACTTACTAAAATGCTACTTGCCATACATTTTACTATCGCCTTGCTTGTAAAGTTTTTGTTGCTCTCCTTTGGCAATGGCGTTCATCTCTTCGTCAATGGCTTGGATTAAGTCATTCCGTTGTTGGTTGGCAATGTTTGTGGTGCGCGTGGCCTTCGCAATATCGGCATCCGTTGCTTTGGGGTCGCGCTTTATATCCTCGGCCATCCAAATCTTGATGTTTACGATGGATAGTTGGTCAATCAAGTTTCCTATGGTCACTTTCATTTCAAGTCCTCCTTGGTGTAAATTCTAAATTGTGGGCAAGGAACGATGAACGCGCCTCCTTTTTCTAAATACTCGCGCTCTCGTTCCACGAACTCCGAAATAAAGTGCCAAGGCAATACCAACACATAGTCGGGTTGTGCCTCTCGCATCTCCTTTTCGCTTTTGATGACAATATTGCTTCCAATGGTGCGTAACCCCCACTTATCGGGATTGCGTTCCGCTATGGCTTCAATTTTGGTATTATCCAAATCAAAATATTGCAACAAAGTATTGCCTTTTGTACTAGCACCATATCCCCAAACGCTTTTTCCATCTCGGTTTGCTTTATCAATAAAATCCGTAGTTTTCATTCTTAACATAGCAACATTGTTGGCAAAATCATTCCACACGGGTAAGTTGTCATAGTGATGTTCGTTGTTGAATAACGCTTGGATATTCATCGCCCACACATCGCGTAATGGCGCACTACCAAAACTATTCATATCCGCGGTTTTCTTAACCGCATAAATACGAATTGACCCACCATTCACATCATTCAACTCGGCATTTAAGACCTTCATGTTGGCGAGGTTCAAGATTCTTTGAACACTAGTCAAGTTGTGATAAGCCCAATGTTCGTGACAAATATTGTCGAACGCAAGTTGCTTCATCATAAGCGGGGTGTAAGAGAGTTGCAATACCCAAATACCATTTTCGTCAAGCACCTTTTCTACATCTTCGGCAAAAGTGAACGGGTCTTGCAAATCATAGAACATAGCAATGCTTGTAACCACATCCGCTTTTTTGGGGGCGTTCGCTTTTAACCACGCATCGTAAGTGAAATAATCTTGAACTATGCTATTTGCGTGATGCAATGCTTCCGCTATATACTTGTCTTCAATCGGGTCAATACCAACACGAAAAAACTTGCTCTCATCTACCCAAGATAAAAGAGTACCATCGTTACACGCGATGTCAAGCCACACATAGTTACTTCCCATCAATTTCTTATGGTCAAAAATGGAATCCACTACATCGCGTAGGGCTTCTCGCATAGATGCGTTTGTACCACTCTTGTACCAATATTTGCCCCACATTTCTTCTCCACTCGGTTGCTCGGTCAAAGTTGGGCAACCCAACCTCTCATTCCAAACAAGGTCAAGTGAATACTTTTTTCGGGTCGCGTACTCCGCGGAACTATGCACAAAGTCGCTTGTGTACATACTCCCTAATTCTATTAATTTATGGCTCATTTCGTGTAAAAATCGTTAACCTCGTGTCGTCTAACCTTACGATAACCGAACAATGCAAGGTATTGCTCAATTTCGGGGTCGTTAAAATTATTCTCAATGCAAAACATTTTCACATTCCATTTTGGGATGTCAAAACCTTTCAACACATCCAACTCCGTGCCTTCGGTGTCAATTGAAATAAAGTCAATATGACTAACCCAATCAAAGTCCGCAATAATGCTATCCAAAGTCCTTTCGGGTACTTTTACGATATTCACTTGGGGATTTAAGAAAGCGTGGCTTTGCATCAATCGTTGGTCAAGTTCCAATCCGCTAATAGCCGTTTGGTTTCCACCTTCTAGGGTTACTACTTTGAACTCCACCTCTTTGTTGTTGTATTGGCCGACCGCGCAATGCACGGCATTGGCACGGGTTTGTTGTAACGATGGTATCATCGCGGGGTTCGCTTCTACGCAAATCGCCTTCCAACCATGTTGTTCAAAGTGATAGGTGTTACTCATACCTATACCATCGGTTGCCCCAATGTCAATGCAAATACCCTTGTAGTCGGGTTCAAAGTGTTGGGCGATGAATACGTCTTCGCCAAATTGTGAATAGGAATGTATGCTCATAGTGTCATTTTGTATATAAAGTCGTCAAATTTAGTTGTTGGTTGCCATCCAATTGTTTCTTTTGCTTTGGAGTAATCCCCCCAAATGTTGTTTCTTTCCCCCAGTCGCACAAGTTGACTATCGGTTAAAACATATTTTTTCCAATCATATCCGTGCGGGGCAAATGCTTTTTCAAGCAAATCTTCTACCGAATAAGTAACCCCCGTAGCAAATATCAATTCGCTTGGCTCTCCTTGAACTTGGTCGTAAAACCCTTGTACAAAGTCGGGGGCATACCCCCAATCTCTTCGTGATGTTAATGCGCCTAATTTTAGCAATTCGCTTGTAGCCCCATTTCGGAGTTGCTTGACATAGTTGCATATTTTAGCGGGTAAGAAATGTAGCCCTCTACGCTCACACTCATGGTTGAATGATATAGCCGTGTAAAATTTGCCACCTTGCTCCCGCATATATCTCATCATCTTATCCACTTCGTTCTTTGCTTCGGCATAAGGAGTGTGGGGATTTCTCGGACTATTCTCGTTTAATTGTTGGTCTTTAATATTTCCAAATACTTCACTTGATGACGCTTGGAAAAACTTCCGATTAGTATAAAAACAAACCTCCATCAATTTGAAAACGGCCGAATGATTCACCACTTTCGTGTATTCGGGCAAACGCTCACTATCGGGAGAAAAAGTAACCCCCCCAAAGTTATAAACCTCGGTTGGTTGTTTGTTTATTACGAATTGCGCTATGGAATCCTTATTACTCAAATCAAATTTGTGTAACGTAAAATTCGGGTGAAACAAATTATCCACCCAACGCTTGTTGGATGCGTAAGTTCCGTGAACCATATACCCTTTTGATAGCAATAACTCACACATGAGTGAGCCATCCATACCACTTGCGCCTATTACTATTGCCGTTTTCATATTTCGTCTTCTATCAATCTTGCGTATGTCCTAACAAGCGGTCTTCCACCCGTGTTTTCTACTTTCTCTATAACCCTTTTATATGAAACATACTTCCCTTCGGGGTCAATACCATCCTTTTTCCATTGCATTATTTTCATAACATCATCGGGGTGTACGGAGATTTCAAACATAGCCAAACGAACTACCCACCATACTTTAGTTTCGCGTAAATACCCATTCAAAATTTTGGGTTCTTTTTTTTGGGCTTGGTGGAATTGGTCAAAACTTGGATTCCCTTCTTCGGTACACGCTATACCTCCATTCCAATATTGCATCAAAACCTCTTCTTCTTTCTTGAGTAACTCTTCGGCTTTGTCGATTGCTTGGCCGAAACCAAGTTCCTTCATGGGGTATTTCAACATCATTTCATCACCCCACTCTATAAATTCTTGTAATGCGCTTTTCATTTTCGTAATGTTTTATCCCAATATTTTCTTGTGTAGCAAACGAACATCCATTTATTAAGGGAATACCAATGGCGGAGTTTTTTGTACCAAGGGTCGTTACGCATCTCATCCTCTAAATCTTGCAAGGTTTCGCTATGGTGAACCCGTGCGGTTGGTTTTGAACTTTTCGACTCTCCTCCTTGGGAAATTGCTCCATAAATATCAAATCCTTTATTGAACGCATACAAAAATGCTCTAGCGTATGACTCTTGTAGATGTGGTGGGATTTTTGAAAAATCGGCATGGCATTCTATGGGCAATTCCGTATTACTACCCACTATCGTCATTTGAGTTTTTATTGTTGCCATACTTGACGTTTCAAGCGATAAATATAAATATTCTTGCGAATTGTTAATGGTTATCATAAGTCCCATGCGCTAATTGTTTTGGTGTGGTTGCTTTGGAAATGTCCGCAATTCAAACACTTGCCACCCGTTGTATTTAATCCATCCCCTACAAAGTGTCCGCATGGGGTATTTGCATTTGAATCAAGATTTACCGATGAAGGATAGCGATTCGCAATCACCGACCCAACTTTAGGCTTTTGTGTTTTAGTGAACACTCTACCAAAAGTCACATTGTCCTTAACAACAATATCCTTGTGTGTAAATTGCCAAATTTGGCCATTGTTTAGAATGATGGTGTACATAGTATCGGTTTCGTGTCCGTACTCGGTTACTAGCCATATTACGCCATCCCCTTGGGGTGTTGTGACATCAACTCGGTTATGTGGTTCGTGTATGTGCATTAGAATAATTTTTGTTGTGGGCTTGGTGGAATAAATAAATTTTTTGCATTATTACGAACCCCCGTATATTCGGTTGCTTTCACTTTTTCCACAGAAAAAGCAAACCTCCAAATACTTTTACAATCTATTTCGTCTATGAGTTCGATTTTTCTCCAATGACATAATCCAAATAGACCAATCTTCTCAATTATTTCCTCTTTACTTGGATTGTGTGTTCCGTAATAGCAAGTTAAATGCGTTTGGGTTATTCCGTTAAGAATATTAACATATGGTTTGGGCATAGTAATAAACAAAAACCCCTTATCTATCAGTAAAAAAATGTCGGGGAAAAACCTATTTGGGAATCCGTATGGGTCTAAATCAATTATAGTGAATTTTTTTTTGTCACTAATCAACCTATGGTATTCTAAAAAACTATCGCCCGTTTTTAAGTGTTTTTTATCGTATGCGCTAACACACCCATAGGTTTCATACAATTTTGTTAGATTTCCTTGTCCCGAAAACAATTCAAGTATTTTAATATTATTTTTATTTGTTTCATCAAAATTCAATAACACTCGTTTCACTTGCTTCGTTTTTTCGTTAGGATGATGCACTTCATTAGAATTTTCTAATTGTTTCTTTCTAACCACATCGTGTCTTAACGCTCTATATGTTTTCGGTGTCATAAAATGTAATTAAAACAAGTGCGGGTTTTACAGAAAAAATTTACCTACAACCAAGGCCACGCTTCCAACAAACCACCACCTTTGATAAAAGGGCGGTCTTTGTTTGATGGTAACATTGGTCATGGCCGTTACGCGTGTTTTGGGGTTTTCGTTTTTAATCTCCACGATTGGTTCGGCCTTACGGAATATCCCGCGCTTTTTCTCACCAATGGTTATTCTCATCTTGTTTTCCGAACCGAATGAATCCATTTGAAAACCATCGTGCTTTACTACGCCACCAAAAAAGTTCCATGAATCTTTCCACGATACGGGAATGGGGGTCTTTACATAGTAAGTCGTATCAAAGGTGTTGCTATCCACGAATATCTTTTTCTCAACTTCGTATGGAACAAACACTTTCTCAATGATGGTTTTAGTACCCACCTTGGTTTGACTTGCAATTGACTTCATGTATTTCTCCTTTTCCAAAAGGTTATTTTTGAGTGCCACTTTCAAACTCACGATTTGTTGGCGTTGCTCAACTATCTCACGACCATTTTTGTCAATGGTACTTTTGTAGTAGGTGTTTTGTTGTTGGAGGTCAAAGTCGCCATCGCCATTTTTGAGGTACAACAACAATACGGCAATTAGCACACCAATAGCGATATAGAAAGCGCGTTTGTAATTAAACCCCTTTACTTGGAATTGTGGTACTTGCATAGTTTTTTGGAATAGTTATTTCGGTGTAATTGAGGTGTATCTTATTCAAGATAGCGGATATTTTACTCGCATCTTTTAGCGTAAACTTTTGCGCACCATAATCAAAGTCGCAAGTTTTGTAAGTCCTATCCGATGGCTCATATTCGGCCACATAGCACAATTTAGGTTCTTGCTCTTCCCATGGTGGGCGTGAGTTAATTTTCAAAATAAAAATTTTGGGAGTTTTCATTTATTATAGATTGCTTTAAATATTGTTAGTCCATCTTGGGTAACTACGCCCATCTTTAGCAATTGGCGATAATACCGATTACCCATATCAACAAGTTGGTCTTGCTCCACTTCCAAAAATCGCTTGGCGTGATAAATGACATTTTGCTTTGTCAATACCTCATTTGGATTTTTTTCTAGTTCTTCGATGTATGCTTGGAAAGCGGTTTTCATATGTTGTTGGGGTATATTTAATAAACACTTTTTCATTTGTAGTCGTAGTTACGACATAGTTAAAACGCACATGGGTTATAGAAGAGAAATACATATATATGCGGATAAAAGCGTATAATATCCGACCAATATAGGAGTTACATATTTGGCCATATAAAACTCTTCATCACTTTCTAATGCCACTCTTTCAAATGTTATTTCAAACCATATTGTCCAAATTATATAGCCCAACAACAATACGGGTAAAGCGAAAGTGATAAATATTAGTCGGAGGTTTTTCATCGGTTGTAAGGGGTCTTGAAAGTTTCTTGACTTGGCGCACCACCCCACTTGTCAATAAAGAAATTTCTATTCCTATCAAAGTTTTGGTTCAATGAGGGGTCACGCGCGATGGTTTGAGAATTTCTAAACACTTCGGGATTAAAGAAAGGTGAATTTTCACGCTTCAACCCTTGCAACCTCATTCGGTAGCAATAGTCATTGTCCTCAAAGTATGCGGGGAAAAATTGCTCATCAAATTTGCCTACACTTTCCCAAGTAGTCAATGGAATAACAAACAAACACCAAGTACCCAAGCCTACATAAAAATCGTTGGGATTGGCATCAATATGCTCTTCTATTTCATCGGCCGTTTTGCGCCAAATAACATCGTCATTCAATAACGCGACATGGGTATATCCTTTGGCAAACAAAGTTTTGCAAAGCAAGTTCCACGAACCACTTACGCCAATGTTTTGTGGCATTGTCATAACTCTTTGGTTCGATGCGGTAAGGTTGATTGTTTGGTGTCCATTATCTACAATATAGACGTGACGACCATACCAAGTTTCTTTGTAAATCTCCAATGCTTCTTGTAGTAAATCGGCCCTATTTATGGTTGGGATTCCAAGTGCTATCATTGCCATATTCTATTATTTTCAAAGATAATTAATTCACATTATTTTTTTCAATATTTTTATTGTGCATTGCTTTCATCATTTCAATATCACTTTGCTCGTCTAGTGCATCGAGAACTACATCAATTACCACTTTTGACAAGCAAGTTAAACACGCACATGAATCATCATCGGATTGTGGATTTGTCGCATTCAATAAATGCAAAGTCATTGTTTCGGCACACCTTTCGGCTACCATTTGCCTCCATTCGTTATCAAGTATCATTTTTTCTTGGGTATTATTTGTTCATCGGTAAAACTAGATAACCAATCTTCCACATTATCCACGCTTCTAAAAAATTGTTGCATAACGAAAAACTTGCCATACATCTCATCCAACTTGTCGTACTCCTTTTGCCTATCCTCGGAGGTCATCTTTTCCAAAAACTTGCTAAATACATTGTTACAATGATTGAGGCGCATCTCCTTGGCTAGTTCCCGCGCGGTTTCAAAGTCAATATTATCAATTGTCAAAATGTTGTTTCGGGTTAAGAACGCCCATACTACGCCACCATAATCCCCAATATATTTGTACGAGTTCCGTGTTTGGTGATAATACCACACGATTGACTTTTTGCGGTTTTCTATTTTCTCATCGTAAGTTAATTCTTTCGGTGGTGGTGTTTTTGCATCCATTTGGCGTTTGCGCTTCAAAACCTCGGTCATTACATCGGAACAATACACGCCATAAGCGTTAAGAACTTTTGCGATATACAACGGAGAAAATTTACCATAAGCCTCGGCATCTACATTCAACTTGCCAACTAGCGCAAACTTGTAGGCCAACTCAATATCCTTGAGCGTATAGTTTTTGTAGTTCTCCCGAATGAAATTGACATTCAATATGTTTTCCTCTTTAGAAGCATCCTCGCGAATCCCAAGGTGCAACCGCCAAGTCGTTACAACTTTCAACAAGTCGTTGACTTCATTGTTGCTTTGAAAATGCCCTATCTTTTTTTCGTATTGGGCAATATAGATTTCTTTCTCCGTGTCATTGGTTATCCAAGCCCCAATCGACACTTGCGGTTTCGTGAGCGGTGCTAATGGTTTTTTGGATTGTGCTAACTCTTTGGATGGTTGGGTTTTCATTTAGGTAGGAATTAAATTTATTGCCAAATAATGTAATTGGGCGTAGGTAATCTTCAAATTCGGTATTAAGCCATTTTGTGCATTTGTTATCTATGACTTTTTTAAAGTCATCAAGTGAGTAGCCCTCTTTTATTCTCGCTTGAACAACCTTTATGGTGTCTTTGGATGATGCGGTATAGTGCTTACCACTTTTTTCATTCAAGTGGTTAATGATGGTGGTCACAAGGGCTTCGTCCTTTGCGATTATTTGCGGTTTATAAACGCTAAAATTAAATGTTACCCCACCACGCCCACTCTTATACTCAAAATCGATTTGGTGCAACTTCATTTTCTTTAAGCCCCATTGAATAATTTGATGAATATACGATTTGCTAATACCATTCGCACTCTTTGATATGTCGGCATACGATACCTCGTCACCAACATTACCAAGAATGTATATCCATACCACTCCGTATAGTTGCGGTTGTTGGGAAAGGGCTTTATAGAACGCTTTAGTTTTCAAGAATGTCTTCTATCGGCAACTCTAACGCATTACTTATCGCACGTGCGGTACTTGTAAAGTAATTGGTTATTTGGCCACTTACAATTTTGGACATACGATACTTCTCAATATTGACCCCTTGGGTTTCACGAATCTTCTCAATCAACTCGGTCTGCGAAATACCTCTCTTGATTAGAATTTGGGCAAGTTTGGTTTTTTTTTGACTCATATAGTTCCCCATTTCGGTCCCGCCCCGAACTAACCAACTATGGTGGGGATAGGCAATTTTAGTTGCCCTTGTACTTAATTAACTTGTAGTGCGAGAATTTACCATCCACAATCACATTGTCAATCTTGTAGTGTTTTCTCAAACGGAAAATAACGCCCGCCAATCTTTTAATACCAAGTTCTTTTGCACGGGCAAAATCAATCGTGCCATTCACCATCAATTCGGTGATAACGATGTTCTTTTGGTCTACCTTTAATTCCGACTCTCCTTTTTCGGGATGGTGGGGTCGTTCCGCAAACAAATGCACCTCATCCTCAACTACGGGGTGTTCTACTACGGGGCTTTCCAAACGGCTCGTCTTAATGGTTTGCTTTGCTACCATAATTAAAACTAGCACTAACAATGTGATGATTGCAATAATCATAAGTACGCCTCCTCTTCTTCTAGTTCTTCATCTTCGTCTTCAACGATGTCCGCTTCGTCTTCGTCATCATGGTGAATTGGTTCTCCCGAACCATCGTAAGGCTCTATCAAGTGATAGGCTTCTTCTTCGTGATAATTTGGTTGTGTTGTCATAGTGTTTTCAAATGTAATGTTATTTTTGAGAATATCTATTTATTGTCCAACAATTTTGATAACTCTCTCCCCACATACGCCCCTACAACCATTGTTGCCAATACTCCAATAAAGTTCAAACCCAACACAATTAGCGAATTTACAAATGGTTGCGATACAATAATGAATGTCTTTTCAAAGATTGGCTTAAATGTAATTAGCGTTGCGCCAACGATACACAACGATATAATTACTTTGTAGATGACTTTACTTTTCTTTTGATAGGTATTCCTATTCTCAAAGTAAACCCAACTAAACGATTTGATTTTGTCGTGTATTGGGATAAGCACCCCAACAAGAGAAAAAATTACGAGAGAAACGATGGTAAATAAATGTAAGTGTATCATTTTGCTAATATGGTTTGTATTGCTTGTTTGGCTTCGGCAACGACTTGCTTTCTCAATTTGGCTTCGCGCTTGGTAATATATTCAACCATGATGTCATTCAACTTCTTGGGGTCAATACTTGGGTTGCCTTCCAAATCGTGGTGTAGTGTACTATCCTCTACCGCGTATTCGATAAAATTTACGATTTCTTCCATTCTATGATTATTTTACTCATTATTTGTATCGGGTACTCTTTGCCCAAACATCCAACCTCGTCACACATACCACAAGGCACATCGCACTTTACGCTTTGGTAGTGTACATCAATAGGGGTGTTGGTATCCACAAGTTCTTGCATGGTTTTTGGTGACACACACTCATAACCTTTTACAACACTACCTTGGGTTATATATTTGTCAACGCAAGGTGTAACGGCTATTTGCTTACCCCATGCTATTTCAACATTGTTTTCGGGATTGTATATCGTATAGTGTGGGCGTTCTTTATCCCTAGTGGGATATTCAACCCTTATCACGCATCTCTTTTTCATTGTTGCAAAGATAAGTTTGGCGGTTATTTTTCAAAATAAATTTTTTAAGGGGATTCACAAATAAAATCGGTTGTTTACTAACAACTTGCATACAATTACTTGTTATTTTCAAAAAGTGGATGTAGTTTCGTTTCGTAATGATAACCTCCCCAATGGAACAAAACGATTATTCTCTCCGCAAGCCCAATGAAGCCAAGCGTGAATTGCTTACTTCTATGTTTTACGACACCTTGAACTATATTGAAAACAATGGTGGTGACAAAGCAACATTAGACCGCGTTCGTGATGCAATCTTCATTCTTGATGGATGGGAAGAGATTTATTTGAACATGGCTTTTCATATGGGTGTTGCCATAGTAGAACCCAATATGCCAAAAGGTCTTTTAGGCCATAACTACGCTAAAGATTTTTACCATGAACTCAAAAAGTAAACCCATTCGCGTAGCCATTCACAAAGACGGAAATGGCAACAAGTTGATTATTGACCATTACCCAACGTATGCAAACATCAAGTTGCAACTCAATGCGGAAAAAAGGTCGCGCAACGTAGGTACTTTGGATTTTTCAACACGGGTACTTTGGGTGAAACGAGAAAGGGAAAAACACTTGTTCCGTAAAATGAACGCTTATGGGTTGAACCATTACTTGCTCAAGGAAGCAAAATTGTTTGACCATGTTCGTTTGCGCGATGAACAACACGATTGGCTTATACCAAGAGAGTTTATTCTTGAGAATGGCAAATTCTTAAACTTTAGCAACCACGGAGGATTTGAATTACAAATATTCATACCCATTGACCTTATCATGGATTTCAAACAAATACCAACTCTATAATGAACACTTGTAAAAATTGCGATACCGCACTAATTGGGCGTACCGACAAAAAGTATTGTAACGACCTATGTAAAAGTCGGTTTCACAACAAAGCCAACAAGGAAACCAACACGGGGGGTTTCGACAAAAACGAAATGACGAATAAACGAAGTAGCGTTAATTGGTTGATTGAAAAATTTAGTAGTGTTCTTCGTGACACTAATTTTAGTGATGAGCAAAATTTTGATTTGATAAAATACATAGAACAAGCCAAAGCGATGGAAAAAAAACAACACGGAAAAACTTGGGATGCCTCAATGGACAATTATAAAGCGCGTGGTGGAAACTATGTAAGGGCATATTGTGATTTTGATGATTACTATAACGAAACTTACGGAGGTAACAATGAGTGATACCCAAAATCATAGAATGGAAGCCCTAGAGTGGTGGCGACAATTAACACGACTTGAACAACTTGAAATAGTGGGCAAATACTCAAATGGTAAGGACTTTGAATTTATAGCAACGTCATCATCACAAATTCAAAAACTTTACATTGTCGCTACGGCCTACAAAACCGATTCAATAGAAAAAAATAAATGGCGTATTGAAAACCGAGAACAACTAAGAGAGCAAAGAAAAAAAGAACTAAAAGAACTTATCGAAAAAGACAAAGAAATGAGCGACAATAAACAAAGTAGCGTAGAGTGGTTGGTTGAACAAATCAAAAAAGACATCAATTTGAGATTGAGAGGATTTGATATTGACAAAGCACTTGAACAAGCCGAAGCAATGCGAAAGGATGAAATTAAAAATGCTCAAATGGATATGTTTATTCATGTTAATAATTTGCCTTATGGTTTAGAATATCTTGAAAAACGACAAAGTGCAGAAGATTTTTCACAACAATACTACAACGAAACCTACGGAGGTAACAAATGAAACTATACACCGAAGAACAAGTGCTAAACACTGCTGAGGCAATTAGAGATTACCTTAAAAATTACCCAGAAAAATTTCATGAATCAATGATTAAGAAACATATTATGAATTTAGCACCAATCACCACAAAAAGAACTCTCATCATCTACAATACTAAAGAAACAATGGAAGAAGAAGCAAGACATTTATTAGAGATTCTAAATTGTGATGATTCAACTTTATGGGATAACGCAGACCATTGCGGAGTTCAAGTAATTGAGGTACCATTAACCTACGGAGGAGGTGAGCAATGAAACAAACTAGCAAAGAGTGGTTAGAAGACATAGGAACAACTATCGCTCCACCAAAGCCAAAAAAGATAGTAGGATGGTATCGTTTAGGTACAAATAAACCATATTGTTCAATTGCTTTTGCTACTTACATAAAACCTAATTTAATTAAGCGTTTTTTTATGAGAACCCTATTAGATTTTTACTGGATTAAAGAAGAACAGCAATGACAAACAATAAACAACAAACGGCAGTGGAGCAACTATTTGTAAAAATGCTCGATATTCAAGAATCATGCAATCAATTAACTTTTGATGAATATTCAGAATTACTAAACAAGTATCATGAAATCGAAAAGAATCAAGCAATTAATTTTGCTTTAGATTGCCATGGAATGACCAAAGACCAAATAGAAGAACACTACATTAAAACATACGGACTATACTTATGACAAACAATAAACACCAAACGGCAGTGGACATTCTATGTGGAAAGTTAGCAATGAAGTTAGGCATACCACAAGCAATTACTTTTTACATAGACCATCAAGAAGAAATCAGAGAAGCCAAAGAAATGGAGAAGGAAAGAATTGAAACTGCATACAACAAAGGAACAGTTCATGGAATTGATTATCCTGAAAGTACACTACCAATAACTGGTGAACAATACTACACCGAAACATTCGGAGGTACTCATGAATAAAAAAAACCTTGAATGGTTCAAACAACGGATTGGCAAAAGGGTATATAGGAAGCACAATTTTTGCAAGTGTGGCGTTTGTTTGAATGTATGGGAACACGGATTAATTATCAATGATGAAATGCACGCGCATTATCTTTTCATGTGTGAAAGCGAAATGGATTTGAATTATTTTGACAATGAAGAACGCAATGAGCAATCAAAGTAGCATAGAGTGGTTGCGATGCGCGTTAGAAACCACCATATTAACTCACGAACAAGTGATGCAAACTATTGGGCTATTTGTACAAGCCGAAGAAATGGAATCCTCTCGGATGCAAGAAAGATTTGAAGAAGGTAGAGAACTTGGGAAAATTGAAATTTTAGTGCAACAATCAACCTCAAACGCAAGTTCTTATGCCGATGGATACAAGGAGGGTTACAAACGAGCATTGCAATTGGTTCAAGTAAAAGTTAACGAAAAAATTATAGAACTAAAGGGATAACCACAATGAAAGCAATACTTGAATTTAATCTACCCGATGACCAAATCGAATTTGAATATGCCACGAATGGTAGTAAGTGGGCTTCGCTAGTTTGGGATTTAGACCAACACTTGCGCAACACGACAAAACACACCCCCGATGACTTTCCCCAAGATAAGTATGATGCGCTTATTGAATTGAGAGAGTATCTCCACAACGAGTTAAGAGAGCAAGGACTAATATTGAGATGAAAACAAATTTATTTGAATTGGTACATAACGGGGAGGTGAAATTTGAAGGTACGGAATTTGATTGCCGTTGGAAACTTTTACGCATTCAACCAATGTCAATTCAATGGGCCACCACCAACGATGGTTGGGAGATTCGACCTTGCGATAATTCACAAGAAAAAGATTCAAAACCCAATAATAAAAAATGAATATGTCGATTTGCCTCAATTTTGGGTTATCCACAAACATTCATAGTTATCAACACAAGAATACTTGTTACAACAACTATTTTTGCCCCAAAAACCGACTTGACACTACTTTTTCGGGACTTGACAAAAGTTCACCATTAAAAAGTGTTGTTAGCCCTTGTAATCATTGACTTTATCTATAAAAACAAATAAAATGAAAAAAACACCAAAAACCGACCAAAAAAGCCCAAAAATGGGTCATTTTTTCTCCACTTTCAACTTGCGAGTTGTCACTACACTTTTAACCCTCCTCATCATGTTGGGTACTACTAATTCATTAATGGCACAAAAATTTAGTGGTGTCGAATTAAATCAAAACTATCAAATTGTAATAAATCAATTTATTGCAAAGGGATGGGTACAAACAAAAAAAGAATCCCAATATACTTCTCTTAAAGGTAAAATCTTAGGCGAAGAGGTTTCTTTAACTATTTACTCAACCATTACAAGTCGTAAAGTCCGCAAAATAGTATTGTTCTATCTTTCAGCGAGTACATGGGATGGTGCGGTATCACTATACAACCAAAAGGTAAATGCTATTACAAGTAAATATGGTAATACCAATGTTGTATACGAGGAATTTTATGACCCATACTATTTAGGAGATGGTTATGAATTACAAGCCCTTGACAACGACAAGTGCCAATGGATTCGTATTTGGAGTGATATGGCACTTTACCCCAATCTCACGATTGCGGTTGAGATAAGTAAATCTGCTATGGTATTGGTTACTTATGAGATTATTAGCAATATGGCTTTGCATCGTGATGAACTTGAAAAAGCGCAAGAAAATGTCTACTAATCAAACACCCGAAGAATTGGCCCTCATTGAGTATTGGATTGAGGTTTGGGAAAACCTAACCAAATACCTACCAAATGGCGAAGACGAATCGCAACAAGCCCGTTTAGATGAGATTGAAGAGGAAATGTATGAAACACTACCAATCAATCATCCCGACCCGTTTATGGGGGCTTATCAAATAGCCAAAATGCTATCTCTCTAGCCGACCCCTTTGTCGCAAAAGTTGCAATAATTTGCGACCCCACCCCGCCATAGTGCGGGGTTTTTTATTTGTCTAAGATGTCGGCATTGGCTATGTCCGTTGGCTAAATGTTGGCTAACCTTTTGACCTCCGATGG
>Ga0315909_10001158_pt1 | contig 35801 bp, 35 predicted proteins | sample LakEriMetagenome_11_FD_203527 | JGI IMG/M metagenome (GOLD analysis project Ga0315909, IMG submission 203527) | Freshwater fungal communities from buoy surface, Lake Erie, Ohio, United States - Buoy 2 MA125 | ecosystem: Environmental > Aquatic > Freshwater > Lake | place: USA: Lake Erie, Ohio... | reverse complement strand
CTCTACGATCTAGCGCTCACTCGAACACCTCGATCTTCCTGAGCTATTTCTGCACAATCGTGGTCTGCAACTGCACCGAGGACTTCAACGCTTTCACAGCCCGGTCGGCCAGATCGCGCGTCGCGAATGGGCCGCTGTGCAGACGATACAGTCCCGGACTATGTACGACCTCCGGGGGAGGTAAGTCCTGTGGCCATGTGGATAGCAATCGCTCGCGCATGGATACCGCATTCTGTAGCTGCGAAAAGGCGCCGAACTGCAGGAAAAATCCGCCTGCCTCCGCTGCCACGGAAGACAATCCTGGGGGATTAATCGGACGTTTCATCGTATCGATTTCATCAGCCCCGGTAGGGTTGGATGCAACTCCGGCATCTTGACGGCGCGAGGCTTGCATGCGCCTGATTTCTTCTGGTAGAAGTCGCTCGATTTCCAGCTCTGAACTACCATTCTGCACGTAACCGAGCTTCAATGCGGCGGTATACGAAAGGTCAATAATGCGCGAAGAATGAAATGGGCCACGGTCATTGATCCGAACAATGACTTGTTTTCCATTGCGCAAGTTGGTGACGCGCGCATACGAAGGTATCGGCAGCGTCGGATGCGCCGCCGTCATCTTGTACATGTCATAGATTTCACCGGATGCAGTACGCTGCCCGTGAAACTTTTTACCGTACCAGCTCCCTACGCCGCGCTGTACAAAGGGCCGATTATCAGTGATAGGCACATAAGTCTGATCAAAAATCGTATAGGGTCGGCTTGGCCCCTTGGCAAAAGGCTCGATACGGGGCTCGGCATCGGGCGTGTCCAGCAAGCCATCCGGGATACGGTCCTCAGGGCCATCGTCCTGGTAGTAGCCGCCGGGTTTTTTAGCGGTTGATTTGGACGGCGCTTGCGCCAGCGGTGGGGCTACGCTGGTCATCTTTTCGGCTGAATCTTCTGATGCAGTCTTTTCAGCGGGCCGCTTCCGAACGACCGGTGCGCCGCGATCAGTGTTGCTTGATTCCGATAAATCGATTGTGGTGCAGCTAGCAAGCAGGGTCGTTGCTAACAACAGTAATCGCATAGTGCGTCCGTACAAGTACGAAAAACAGATCGAGTGCAGATGCCCTTGCATGGTCAAGTCAGGTCTGAACCAGTTTTCGATTCCGTTGAATACTCATCAGGGTACCCACACCCAGGCTGAGTGTTACAAAGGCAGTGCCGCCATAACTAACGAAGGGCAGTGGCACACCAACCACCGGCAAGATTCCGCTGACCATCCCCATATTCACAAAGACATAGGTAAATATCGATAAGGTCAGTGCACCCGCCAGCAGGCGCGAAAAAAGGGTCGGTGCATTCGCTGCAATGATCAGGCCGCGACCAATCAATAACAGATACAGCACAAGCAAAACACCATTACCCAGCAACCCAAATTCTTCAGAGAACACAGCAAAAATAAAGTCTGTGGTGCGTTCAGGAATGAATTCAAGATGAGACTGCGTGCCATTGAGCCATCCTTTGCCGATCAGTCCGCCAGAGCCGATCGCGATAGTAGACTGAATGATGTGAAAACCTTTTCCCAGCGGATCCGAAGTCGGATCCAGCAATGTCATGATTCGATTACGCTGATAATCATGCATGAGTGTCCAGACCAGCGGCAGACTGGCGAGGCCGGCGATGACCAGACCAATGATCAGGCGCCACGATAGACCAGCGAGGAAGATCACGAAAAATCCTGCCGAAGTTACCAGCAAGGAAGTCCCCAGATCAGGCTGGCGCAGAATCAGCCCGACCGGGATGGCGAGAAGGATGCCGGCAAAGAGAAAGTCCCGCCATCGAATCATGCCTTCACGTTTCTGAAAGTACCAAGCCAGCATCAGCGGTAGTGCCAGCTTCATGATTTCTGAAGGCTGAATGATGAAGCCAATATTGATCCAGCGACGTGCGCCGTTCTTGATCAATCCGAATAACGCGACAGCGACCAGCAAGGCAACACCCACGAGGTAAATAGGCACCGCAAGGCGCATGAGTGTCTGCGGCGGCACCATCGCAGCAATCCACATCACCGCAATGCCCACAGCAATGTTGCGCACGTGTCCCTCGAAACGACCGGGAAAATCCATTCCGGCTGAGTAGACAGCAAGACATCCCAGAAAAAGAATGAGACTCAAGATGATGGTCAGCGTACGGTCAAAAATGAAAAAGCGACGCCGGACCTGAGTGATCACCTGAAAACGGCTGTTATCCACGAATGAGATCAATTGGCTCTCCCGGGCGAGGTCGTGGTGGCTGGCGCAGGAGGTGCAGTTGCAGGCTTGGGCGCCTGAGTCATTTCAGCCGGCGCTGCATCTTTGGTTTTTGGCTTGGGCGGAGGCTCATCTGGTCGCTTGCCCGTCAAATAATAGTCCATCGCCATGCGCGCAATTGGTGCCGCTGCGGCAGCGCCAAAACCCGCATTTTCCACAATCACCGCCAACGCAATCTTAGGCTTGTTCGCGGGTGCAAAAGCAATATATAGCGAGTGATCGCGCAGCCTTTCTGCAATCTTGCTGGCGTCGTATTTCACATTCTTGCTCATGGCTGCTGCTTGTGCGGTTCCCGTTTTACCGCCTGAGCTGTAAGGCGCGTTGGCAAAAGATCGCGCTGAGGTTCCCTCTTTGGTCACGCCTATCATCGCCTGCTTGATGATCTCGATGTTCTCCGGCTTGAGCTGGATACGATAGCTCTCCTTGGGGACGGTCAGTTTTCTTGCTTTGGTTGTGCCGTTCTCGATCATTTTGACCAGGTGTGGTTTCATGACCACCCCGTTATTGCTCAGATTGGCAACCGCATGCGCGAGCTGAAGCGGGGTAAAGGAGTTATAGCCCTGCCCAATACCCACGGAAATCGTTTCACCCGCATACCATTTCTGCATCTCGGGTCGTTTGTAACTGGTGCGTTTCCACTCCTGCGATGGCAGCACCCCGCGACGCTCGTTTTCCAGATCAATACCCGTGAGCTGACCAAAACCGAAAGGCTTCATGAAGTCGTGAATCGCATCAATGCCGAGATCGTTGGCAAGCACGTAGTAATACGTATTGCAGGACTGAACAATCGACTTGTACATGTCGACACGCCCGTGTCCACCTTCTTTGTCGTCGCGGAAGCGATTGTTACCAAACATGAAGTAGCCCGGGTCGAAAATCGCGAACTCCGGGGTGCGCTTGCCCAATTCGAGTGAGGCCAGCGCCATGTAAGGTTTGAAGGTAGAGCCCGGTGGATAGCTACCGATCAGCGCGCGATTGAGTAGTGGCTTGTCGAGCGAGGTATTGAGCTCTTCCCAGCTTTTTGCATCAATGCCTTCGACGAACAGATTCGGGTCATAGGTCGGCATGGAGACATAGGCGAGAATATCCCCTGTCTCGGGTTCAATTGCGACCAGAGCACCACGGCGATCGCCAAAGGCCTTTTCCACAATTTTCTGCAGCTCGATATCCACCGAAAGGATCAGGTTGTTACCGGGTGTCGGCGCTGTGCGTGACAACGTACGATTCGCACGCCCGCCGGCCGACACTTCGATTTCGTCATAGCCGGTGATACCGTGCAGATGTTTCTCGTAACTTTTTTCTATACCCTCTTTGCCGATGTATTCGGTGCCACGGTAATTGGCTGCATCTTCACTGGCCTCAAGGCGCTCAGCCTCTTTCTTGTTCACACGGCCGATATACCCAATCATGTGCGAAGCTGTCTGGCCCAAAGGATACTGGCGGAACAAGCGGGCCTGTATATCGACACCGGGGAAGCGATAGCGCTGAGCAGCAAACCGCGCGACTTCTTCGTCCGTCAGCCGAGTGCGAATGGGCAGGCTTTCGAAGGTCTTGGACTCTTCCATCAGCCGTCGAAAGCGCTTGCGATCCTTGGACTGGATATCCACCAGTTGCGAAAGTTCATCGATGACGGTATCGAGAGCACGATCAAGCTTTGCCGGGGTGATTTCCAGCGTGTAGGCAGAGTAGTTACGGGCCAGAACAACACCGTTGCGGTCAACGATCAGACCACGGTTGGGTACTGCCGGAACCACTGAAATACGGTTACTTTCAGCCCGCTCTGCGTATTCACTGTGCCGCACCGCCTGCAGCCATAAAAACCGCAGCATCAACAGGCCAAAGCAGATGAAAACCACCAAACCCGCTACCGACAGACGCAATCTGAATAGCTGCAGCTCGCGTTCAGTGTCTTTAATTTCAGTCATGGGATCTGGCTGAATTCAACCTGTCGAACAGGATTAGATGAAAAATCGGGTAGGTCATCAGATCGGTCGCGTTTCATCACGGTCGACTGCGCGCCGCTGCGGTGCAAGCAGTAACCAGCAGACAATAGGCCAGATCAAGGTGGCTACAATGCTCTGGGCAAAATATAACCAGCCTGGCAAATTACCGGTGACGCCCAGCTGAATCAGCATCTGCACAATCTGCATAACGATCAGCAGCGGTAAAACATGCAGCGCCTGCACCGAAGGTCGGAACCACAGCACGCGGCGGTGAATGGTAATCGCAAAATACGATAGGAGCGTGTAAGCCAGCGCGTTTTCGCCCAGTAGGGATGCACTATGGACGTCCATCACCAGTCCCATCAGGAACGCAATGCCGATACCTACTTTGCGCGGCTGATAAATACTCCAGAAAACCAGCGTCAATGCGACAAAATCAGGCACCCAACCCCAGCTGCCCCAGGGGAAAAGATTCATGAAAAATGCCGCGATCAAGCTAAATGCAATGAATGCAGGATTAACCGGCAAAAGAATGTGGTCACGATCAATCATTGCGTCGTCTCCGTCGCATCTTTGCGTGGGTGCTTGCTGCGCAATTCGGGTTGCAGTGAATTCTCTGCAGCAGGTGGCGTTGGCTGACTGTTCTCCGCAAGCAGTATCAGCACTTGCCGATGTCGAGAAACGCCTGCAATCGGCTGACACAAGATACGTGCGAAGGCATCCGAGGTCTGGGTATCGACGCTGATCACCGTTGCCACCGACAGTCCGGGGGGATATACACCGTCAATACCTGACGTGGTGAGCACATCGCCTTTGCGAATGTCCGCATTGGACGCCATAAAACGCAATTCGAGTACGCCGGACTGACCGCGGCCGTACGCAACGCTACGCACACCACTCCGCAATACCTGAACGGGTATCGCGTGGTCTTTGTCCGTCAATAGCGTGACCTCAGAGTAAAACGGAAATATACGGGTCACCTGACCAATCACGCCCAGGTCATCAATGACGGGTTGCCCCGGCTGTATGCCGTGTGACTGACCGCGATCGATCGTGATCTTGCGTGAGAAGGGATCTCGAGCATCGTAGAGAATCTCGCTCATCAGGGTTTTAAGCTGGAGGCGGTCTGAGGCATCGAGCAGCTTGCGCAGATGTGTGTTCTCAACCAGGAGCTGCGCGTTCTGCTGCAATTGCTGCGCATTGAGCACCTGCTGCTCTAGCATGCGCGCATTGTCATTTTGCAGACGGGTTAGTGAAGCAAAGTAGTCCGTTACAGCGAAGAAGGCGTCTCGGGGCAGCATAGCGACAATTTGCAGCGGGTACAACGCCGTGCCTATGGCTTGGCGCATCACGCCAAGCGCACGGAATCGTGAATCCGCCATGAGCAGAGCGACCGCAATCAATGCAAAGAACAGCATCTTCGCGCGTGCCGAAGCACCTTGCTTGAAGAGTGGCGGCGGACTGTATTCCATCAAGGCGAGACTTTAGTACCGGCGGAATGGAAAATCTGAGAGTGCAGCACAATCACTGACACCCGCAAATAGGAACTCACGCATCGCGATGACGACTGTCCGCAAAATGTTGGCGGGCAGCGGTCACACATGCGCATGGAATTATTCGTAGGAGAACAGAGAACCCAGCTTGTCCATGCGCTCCAGCGCCATCCCCGAGCCGCGAACCACGCAAGTCAGCGGATCATCGGCCACGAGCACAGGCAGACCGGTTTCTTCCATCAGCAGACGATCGAGATCTCGCAGCAGAGCACCACCGCCTGTGAGCATCATGCCCTTTTCGGCGATATCAGCACCCAGCTCGGGCGGCGTCTGCTCGAGCGCATTCTTGACGGCAGAGACGATGTTATTGAGCGGATCGGTCAGCGCTTCGAGCACTTCATTACTCGAAATAGTGAATGAGCGCGGGATACCCTCGGAAAGATTACGGCCCTTGACTTCCATTTCGCGCACTTCGGTACCCGGGAATGCCGAGCCAATCTGCTTCTTGATGGTTTCTGCCGTTTGTTCGCCAATGAGCATCCCGTAATTACGGCGAATGTAGTTGACGATAGCTTCATCGAATTTGTCACCACCAACGCGTACGGATCCTTTGTAGACCATGCCACCCAGCGAGATGATGCCGACCTCGGTGGTACCGCCACCAATATCAACGACCATCGAGCCGGTTGCTTCGGAGACGGGGAGGCCTGCGCCAATGGCTGCGGCCATTGGTTCTTCAATCAGAAATACCTGCGATGCACCGGCGCCAAGCGCAGACTCGCGGATCGCGCGGCGCTCGACCTGCGTCGAACCGCAGGGTACGCAAATGATGATGCGGGGAGAAGGTTTGAATAGCTTGGTGTCATGCACCATCCGAATGAACTGCTTGAGCATTTGCTCGGTGACCGTGAAGTCGGCAATCACGCCATCTTTCATCGGACGTATGGCTTCGATATTGCCAGGCACCTTGCCCAGCATCTGCTTTGCTTCCTTGCCGACGGCCTGAATATTTTTCTTGGCGTTCGGACCGCCCTGCTGGCGGATCGCGACGACGGATGGCTCATCGAGCACGATACCCAGACCACGGACATAGATCAGGGTGTTGGCGGTGCCAAGGTCAATCGCCAGATCGTTCGAAAAATAACTGCGAAGGAATGCAAACATGAAATCTTGTCCTCAAGCGCCGGAACGGAACACGCCCGGCGAAAAAATTGCGGAAATGGTTCGAAATTGTGCGCCGCGCGAAGAGCGGCTGCTACGGCCATTAACCCAACATTCTACCTTATAATCCCTGTTGAATTGGCTGACAGAAACGGGAAAAATTCGCTGTTCTGCTGCTTTCTCCGGCGAAAACGCATGCCTTGCATTGTTTGCCATTTTTAAAATCGTTGACCCTGACGCGCCGCCCGGCGACCCCTCCATGTCCTTGTCCCTCACCGATATTGCGCGACTGTCCAAACTGGCGCAGCTCGATCTTGACGACCAGCAATCTGCCGATGCGCTTGACAAATTGAACCGTATTTTCGCGCTGGTCGAACAGATGAAATCGATTGATACCGCAGGTGTCGAACCGCTGTCTCACCCGATTGCCGCCTGGCAGAATGATCTTGCCCTACGCCTACGTGATGATCAGGTTAGCGAGAGCAATCAGCGCGATGCCTATCAAACGCCGGCTCCGCTGACCCAGGATGGGCTCTATCTGGTCCCGAAAGTCATCGAGTAAGAAGGCTCGTCATCCCTTTTTAATGCCGCCTATCCGAACACAGCGCACCATCGCCTCATGCCTACTCAGACACTTAAAGCACTGTCCACGCAACTCAAAAGCCGCGCGATCTCGGCAACCGAACTCGCCAGCGACTATTTATCTCGGATTGCCGCCAGCGATCTGAATGCTTTCATCAGCGTCGATCCTGAGCTGACGCTGGCACAAGCAAAGGCAGCGGACGCGAGTATCGCCAGCGGTACTGCCAGCGCACTGACCGGGCTGCCGATTGCACACAAGGACATTTTCGTCACCGCGGGTTGGACGTCGACCGCCGGTTCAAAGATGCTCTCTGACTACACCAGCCCATTTGATGCCACTGTGGTGAAACAGTTCCGCGCAGCAGGCATGGTGAACTTGGGCAAATTAAATTGTGATGAATTTGCCATGGGTTCATCGAACGAAAATTCCTTTTTCGGCGCGGTCAAGAACCCTTGGGACAAAACCGCCGTACCCGGCGGATCCTCCGGCGGGTCAGCGGCGGCGGTCGCGGGTGGCCTGACACCTGCGGCCACGGGCACTGATACCGGCGGCTCGATCCGCCAACCCGCGGCACTCTGCGGCATTACCGGGATTAAACCGACCTATGGACGCGTGTCTCGCTACGGCATGATTGCTTTCGCCTCCTCGCTGGATCAGGGCGGTCCGATGGCCTGGACTGCTGAAGACTGTGGCTTGCTGCTCAATGTAATGAGCGGATTTGATCCACATGACTCAACCTCGATCTCGCGCGAGCCTGAAGATTTCACACGCGCTTTGGATAAGAACCTCAAAGGCCTCAAGATCGGCGTGCCAAAAGAATATTTCGGCGAAGGACTCGCCAGCGATGTCGAACAAGCGATACGCAATGCACTTGCAGAATACGAGAAGCTGGGCGCCACGCTGGTCGATATCTCGCTGCCCAAAACATCGCTCTCGATCCCGGTGTACTACGTAATTGCACCAGCAGAAGCGTCATCGAATCTGTCTCGGTTTGATGGCGTGCGCTATGGTTATCGTGCCAAGGAATACACGGATCTCGGCGACATGTACCGCAAGACGCGCTCCGAGGGCTTTGGTGATGAAGTCAAGCGGCGCATTCTGGTTGGCGCCTACGTACTCTCGCATGGTTATTACGACGCGTACTATCTTCAAGCACAAAAAATTCGCCGGCTCATCGCACAGGATTTTCAACAGGCATTCACGCAGTGCGATGTGATCATGGGGCCGGTTGCCCCCACGGTTGCCTGGGATCTCGGATCAAAAGTCAACGATCCTGTCGCTAACTATCTGGCTGATATTTATACCCTGTCGACCAGTCTTGCTGGCCTGCCAGGCATGTCGATTCCGGTGGGCTTCGGACAAGGCGCAAAAAATGCGAATCGTCCAGTTGGCCTCCAATTGATCGGTAATTATTTTTGTGAAGCGAAATTACTCAATATTGCGCATCAATTTCAACTGGCAACCGACTGGCATCAGCGCCGACCCACAGAGAACGCCTAAGTGTCTGTTTGAAAATTGTCGCGAGCGGCCTGAGTTTGGCCCGAGAAGCACAGTCGTACGTGAGGTACGTCGAGCATCGCAGGGGCGAAATCAGGTCGCGCAGTAGATTTTCAAACAGACACTAATTCGTAGCAACACGCAAAACGCTTAGCAGCCAAAGGACACATCATGCAATGGGAAGTGGTGATCGGGCTTGAAACCCACACGCAGCTCACGACAGCCTCCAAAATTTTCAGTGGCGCGCCCACCGCCTTCGGCGCAGCCCCCAACACGCAAGCCTGTCCTGTGGATCTGGCTCTGCCCGGCGTACTGCCGGTATTGAATCGCGGCGCAGTGGAGCGTGCTATTCAGTTCGGTCTTGCGATCGGCGCAACGATTGCGCCACGATCGGTATTTGCCCGCAAAAATTATTTTTATCCTGACCTGCCCAAGGGTTACCAGATCAGTCAGTTCGAAATTCCCGTCGTTCAAGGCGGTAGCCTGTCCTTCGTGGTGGAAAAAGACGGTAAGGCAGAAATGAAGACCGTGCATCTGACTCGCGCGCATCTGGAAGAAGATGCGGGCAAATCGCTGCATGAGGATTATCACGGCATGACCGGCATTGATCTTAACCGCGCCGGTACCCCCCTGCTGGAAATCGTCACCGAACCCGAGATGCGCAGCGCCGCTGAGGCGGTGGCCTATGCCAAAGCATTGCACTCGCTGGTGATGTGGCTGGGTATCTGTGACGGGAACATGCAGGAAGGCTCATTTCGCTGTGACGCTAACGTGTCAGTGCGTCCTGTTGGCCAAAAAGAATTTGGCACGCGCTGCGAAATTAAGAATCTCAACTCGTTCCGCTTTCTGGAAGAAGCGATCAATTACGAAGTGCGTCGCCAGATCGAGTTGATCGACGATGGCGGTAGCGTTGTGCAGGAAACGCGCCTGTACGACCCAGACAAAAAAGAAACTCGTTCCATGCGCAGCAAGGAAGATGCGATGGACTATCGCTACTTCCCTGACCCTGATCTGCCACCGCTGGTGATTGCTCAGGAATGGATAGACCGCGTTAAGGCCGCATTGCCCGAGTTACCCGGTGCCATGCGTGAGCGCTTTGCAAAAGACTATGCCTTGTCCGAATATGATGCGATGGTACTCACGCAATCAAAAGCGATGGCCGCTTATTTTGAAGCTGTGGTAACAACCGCCGGCAAAGAGCAGGCCAAACCTGCCGCAAACTGGATGATGGGTGATGTGGCATCGACACTGAATCGGGAGGGCATCGATATCAGCCAATCGCCGGTCAGCGCAGCACAGTTAACGGTGCTATTGAAGCGCATTGCCGATGGCACAATCTCGAACAAGATCGCCAAAGAAGTGTTTGCTGCAATGTGGGAAGCGAAGTCCTCGTCAGTCGCACTGGCTGATGAGATTATCGAATCCAAGGGCCTGAAACAAATCTCGGATTCCGGTGCGCTGGAAAAAATCATTGATGCGGTTCTGGCTGCAAATGCCAAGTCGGTCGAAGAGTACCGCGCGGGCAAGGAAAAGGCTTTCAATGCACTGATTGGTCAGGCGATGAAAGCGACTCAAGGCAAGGCGAATCCGGCGCAGCTCACTGAATTGCTGAAGCAGAAGTTGGGCTGATTTTTTCGAACCTACAAAGACCCCCCCGCTGCCATTTGCCCGTGATTCAGGAACTCTCAGGCAGCCCCATAGCGCTCGCGATACGCTTCGACAGGTCCTTTGAATTTCGCCAATTCAGCGCTCGCACCCGGGCCGGATAGATAAGCAAACAAGTCATTCAGGTTTGCAATCGGCAACACCGGTATACCGAAACGCTGCTCGACTTCCTGCACTGCTGACAATTGTGCCGGCGCGTCTTCGGCGCCACTCTTTTCCATACGATCCAGCGCAATCAGCACCGCGCACGGCGTCGCACCCTGCGCGCGAATCATTTCCACCGACTCGCGCACTGAAGTACCCGCCGAAATGACATCATCAATGATGACGACGCGGCCTCCAAGCTTCGCGCCGACGATGGTGCCGCCTTCACCGTGGTCTTTGGCTTCCTTGCGGTTGTAAGCAAAATTCACGTTATGCCCTTTGGACGCAAGCGCAATAGCGGTTGCCGAAGCTAGGGTAATGCCCTTGTAGGCTGGTCCGAACAGCATGTCAAAACCAATACTTGAATCCAGCAGGGTCTGCGCATAAAAGTTCGCGAGCTTACCCAATCGCTCGCCATCATTGAACAGGCCGGCATTGAAAAAATAGGGCGATAGACGCCCGGCCTTGGTCGTGAATTCGCCGAAGCGAAGTACGCCGGCGTTGACGGAAAATTCGATGAATTGCTGGCGCAGGTTGTTCACTCAATAACCCTGAAAATGGACCGATGGAGTCGGTATTTTAACGCGCGGACGACGCTCGTCCTGATCGGTTATCCTTGCCCCCAAATCGCAAGACTCCTCTCAAGAACTCACCATGAAAATCATCTCGGCTAATCTCAACGGTATACGCTCTGCCGCCAAAAAGAATTTTTTCGAATGGATGCGCCATCAGGATGCTGATTTTATTTGTGTTCAGGAGCTCAAGGCACAACAGGCCGACATGACGGAAGACTTCCTCTCGCCCCATGGCTATCACGGCCACTTTCATTACGCCGAAAAGAAAGGCTATTCGGGCACCGGCGTCTATTCACGACACAAACCCGGTTCAGTGACAACAGGTTTCGGTAATGCGGAATTCGATGCCGAGGGTCGCTATACCCAAGTCGACATCGGAAATCTATCAGTGATCTCGCTCTACTGCCCATCGGGTTCATCGAGCGACGAACGCCAGCAAGCGAAGTTCCGTTTCATGGATGCCTTCATGCCGCATCTGGTGGCACTGCGACAGTCTGGCCGCGAAGTGGTGATTTGCGGCGACTGGAATGTCGCACACCAGGAAATCGATCTGAAAAACTGGAAGAGTAACCAGAAAAACTCCGGCTTCCTACCTGAAGAACGGGCGTGGATGACGGCTATCTTCGATGAAGCCGGCTGGCATGATGTATACCGGTTGCTGCATCCCGCGACCACCGGTGAGGCCTATACCTGGTGGAGTAACCGGGGACAAGCCTGGGCGAATAATGTGGGTTGGCGCATTGATTATCACGTTGCCACACCGGGCATTGCTGCGACGGCCAAGAGTGCGGCTGTTTACAAGGATGAGCGGTTTTCAGATCATGCGCCGCTGACGATCAGCTATGACTGGCAGCCATAGCCCGAACTATCCGAAGAACCAATAGCACACCGCTATCGACGCCAGCACCCCAGCCAAATCGGCCAACAAAGCACAACCCACCGCATGACGCACACGCTGTATGCCCACCGCACCGAAGTACACCGTCAGTACATAAAATGTGGTCTCAGTGCTGCCCTGCATGGTCGCAGCCAGCAGTGCAGGAAAACTGTCGACGCCGTGCGTGTGCATCGTGTCGATCAGCATCGCACGGGCGGCACTGCCCGAAAACGGTTTGACCAGTGCTGTCGGTAAGGCATCGACAAAGCGTGCATCCCAGCCCGCCCAAAGCACCGCGTCTCGAATCAACGCCAGCAGAATATCGAGCGCACCGGAAGCACGCAAGACGCCCACCGCGCATAACATCGCCACGAGATAAGGCAGCAGATTTTTTGCGACCGTAAATCCCTCGCGCGCACCCTCGATGAAAGCCTCATAGACCGCGACCTTACGCAGCGCACCCGTCAGCAAAAACACCAGAATGAGCCCGAAGAGGATGGCATTGCCAAACGCCGATGAGAGACTGGCCAAAGCCACCGATGAGAGCGTCGATAGCAATGCAATGAAGCCACCGAGCAGCAGCGCGGTACCGAGCAGCCAACCCAACACCACCGGATCACGCCAGCGCAAGCGCTGCATGAAGACGACCGCAAAAAATCCAGCGAGCGTGGACGCTGCTGTCGCCAGCAAGATGGGTAGAAAGACCAGGGTGGGATCGGGCGCGCCTTGCTGCGCGCGATACATGAAAATCGAGACAGGCAAGAGTGTCAACGATGACGCATTGAGTACCAGAAAAAGAATTTGCGCATTACTGGCGCGCTCGGGCGCTGGGTTGAGTGACTGCAGCTCGCGCATCGCTTTCAAGCCGATGGGCGTGGCGGCATTGTCTAGACCAAGCGCATTGGCGGTGAAGTTCATCGTGATCAGGCCAAGCGCCGGATGACCGGCGGGTACCTCGGGCATCAGCCGCGCAAACAGCGGTGATAACAAACGGGCAAGGCGCTCAACGAGTCCGGCTTTTTCTGCAATCTGCAAAAACCCCAACCAGAGTGTGAGCGTGCCGAACAATAGGATCATTACTTCGACCGACAACCGGGCCATCGCGAACAAGCTCTCGACCATCGCTGCAAAAACAGCAGGATCGCCTGCCACCAGCCATCGCCAGAGCGCACTGGCAGCGGCCAGCAAAAAGAAACCGAGCCAGAGGAAATTAAGCATGATGTCCTCGCGCGCTCTGTTTAACTCGCGTCGTCAGAGGGGCTTACAGGCGCATGCCATGGCGCGATTTTGGGCAAGAGCAGCATGCCCGGTAGCGCGAGCGCAAAGCAGATGAGAAAAAATTCAAACCAGCCGGTATGAGCAACGATGAAACCAGTAAGTGCATTGAAGAAGGTGCGCGGCACCGCTGCGAGACTAGTGAACAACGCAAACTGTGTCGCGGTGTAACGCGAATCAGTGGCAGTCGCAATGTAGGCAGTAAAAGCAGCTGTACCCAAACCGACCGCAAAAGCTTCCAGGCCAATCACGAAGCCGAGCAGCAATGTGCTCGGCACCTCACCGGGAGCGCCGGCACCGACTTGGGCAAGTAACGCAAAACCGAGAATCGCAACTGCTTGCAGCACACCGAAAATCCAGAGGCCGCGATTGACCCCGGTTTTCTCCAGCCACACCGCGCCCAGAATGCCCCCGGCAAGACTGGCCCACAAGCCAGCGTTCTTGGCCACCAGCCCGATTTGCGTGCGCGAAAACCCGAGATCCATGTAAAAGGGCGTGGCCAGTGCAGTGGCCATGGAATCACCCAGCTTGTATAAAAATATAAATGCCAAAATCATCGCGGCATGCGACCAGCCGCTGCGCTCAATGAATTCCTTGAAAGGCAGCACAACTGCCTCACGAAGCGTGCGCGGCGGCTCGCCGTAAATGCTGGGCTCGCGTATGAGCAGGGTGGTGAACACGCCGGGCAGCATGAACAAGGCGGTGATTGAAAACACCAGTTGCCAGCTGAGGAAATCTGACAGGATCAGCGAGAGCGATCCGGGTACCAGCGTCGACATTTTGTACGCATTGACGAACAGGGCGGTACCGGATCCCTGCTCACGATCGGACAACATCTCGCGACGATAGGCATCAATGACAATGTCCTGGCTGGCCGACAGAAAAGCGACCAGACCCGCCAGGAAAACAATGATTGTCAGGTCCGTCACCGGTGAATAAAAGCCCATGCTGCCTATCGTGGCCAGCAAGGCAAGCTGCGTAAAAAACATCCAGCCGCGCCGCCGGCCCAGCATCGGAAAGCGGAAGCGATCCATCAGCGGCGACCAGAGGAATTTCCAGGTATAGGGAAAACCGACCAGCGCGAACAGCCCAATGGATTTCAGGTCAACTTGCTCGGCTTTCAGCCATGCGGAGAGCAGGTTGTAGAGAATGAACAGCGGCAGCCCGGAGGTAAAACCCAGCATCACGCAAATCAGCATGTGCCGCGTAAAGTAGTGCCGCCAGCCGCGCGCAGGCGCTGACGCGGGTGCAGAAGTATCCTGATTCATGCGTCGTCTTTAAGGGAAAGCGGGGGTGTCCGAGAGGACGGTATCATCGTTTGCGAAGACGAAAAACGGCGAGGCTGCCGCGCCAGTTCGGAAGAAAAGTGACCGGCGTTCCATCGTCACGCAGTGCGACGCACTCAAGTACTTCGAGACCGACTTCGTCAGCAAGTTCCTCAAAATCACTAATCGTTGCACAGCGCAGATTCGGCGTGTCATACCACGCATAAGGCAGACTCTCGGAGACGGGCATGCGCCCCGTCAGCAGCGCAACACGGTGCGGCCAATGCGCAAAATTGGGAAAAGAGACGATTGCCTCGCGGCCTACTCTTGTGATGTCGCGTAATGCACCTTCCACGTTTTTCATCATCTGCAGCGCCGACAGACACAAGACCGTATCAAAAGCATCATCGGCAAACATCGCCAGACCGCCTTCCATATCCTGCTGAATAACCGAGACGCCGCGTTGCACGCAGCGCGGGATGTGCGCATCGTCGATTTCAACGCCGTAGCCGCTGCAATGTTTGTCGACCTGAAGGTATTCGAGCATGGCGCCGTCACCGCAACCCAGATCGAGCACGCGCGATGCAGGTGCCACCCAGTGGGCGATGAAAGCCAGGTCCGCACGCAGCCCGGCGAAGCGTTGCGTAATCATGCGGCCTCTCTCTGCGCGGCGAGCGGTTGCACTGACAATCCCTGCCAAATTCTGTCGTAATAAGCGCGTACTACCGCCATGTAGCGTGGGTCATCGAGCAAAAAAGCATCGTGGCCGTGGGGTGCATCGATTTCGGCATAGGTGACACGCCGGTCATTCTTGACCAGTGCCTGCACAATCTCGCGACTGCGCTCAGGTGCAAATCGCCAATCCGTCATGAAGGAGACCAGTAGAAATTCTGCTCGCGTATTGGCCAATGCCGCAGAGAGATCACCATGGAAAGTGCGTGCCGGATCGAAGTAATCCAGTGCCTTGGTAATCAGAAGATAGGTATTGGCATCAAAGTACTCGGAAAATTTGTCACCCTGATAGCGCAAATAGGACTCGATCTCGAAATCGATGCCATAGCCAAACTGGTAGTCGTCACCACGCAAATCACGACCGAATTTTTCCGCCATATCGTCGTCGGACAAATAGGTGATGTGACCAATCATGCGCGCCACACGAAGACCACGCTTAGGCACGACGCCATGGGCATAAAAATCACCATCATGAAAATCCGGATCGGTGAGTATGGCCTGACGCGCGACATCATTGAAGGCGATGTTCTGCGCGCTTAGCTTGGGTGTGGAAGCAATCACCAGGCAATGCCCAACGCGCGTTGGATAGAGCATGCTCCAGGCCAGTGCCTGCATGCCGCCAAGCGACCCACCCATCACAGCAGCGAACTGGCGTATACCCAGCGCATCAGCCAGCCGCGCCTGAGCGTGTACCCAATCTTCGACGGTCACGACAGGAAAGGATGCGCCATAGGGTTTGCCGGTGGCTGGGTTGGTGTGCATCGGTCCGGTCGAGCCGAAGCAGGAACCGAGGTTGTTAACGCCGATGACAAAGAACCGGTCAGTATCCAGCGCCTTGCCTGGGCCGACCATGTTGTCCCACCAGCCAGTACTTTTCGGCTGACCTTCGTATACACCGGCCACGTGGTGCGAGGCATTAAGCGCATGGCACACCAATACGGCATTGGAAGCATCGGCATTGAGCGCGCCGTAGGTCTCATAGACCAGTGTGTAATCGGACAGGGTGGCACCACTTTGCAACAGCAGCGGCTGCTTGAAGTGCATGGACTGTGGGGTAACAACGCCGATGGATTTCATCTGGAACCGAAAATAAAAAAAGCCCGAGAGCATTTGGCTGGTCGGGCTGAATTCGGAGAGTCGATTCGAGCTCGCTTTAGCCGTATTTATCAGGGAACATCCCTTGCGCCCGCAAGCTAAGGTCAAATCGGCGCATGTGCGCAAGGATAGCGAAGTCAGGGCTCAGCGTCAAACGCAACGATGCGCTTGCGGGATTTAGGCGATTGAAGGACTGAGGATGGTGCGGGCCACCGATAATACGGGCCGTCCCGACTTGCCCAATGCTGGCGAATCAGAACATCGGCTACAACACGCGCAAGCGCTCAACAGCTTCCGTGATGGCTGCCTGCTCGTAGTTGCGCAGAATTCTTTTCACGTGCGGCTCGAGTAAAGCGATGTCGCTATTGAGAATTTCCTGTTTCACCGGGAGCAGCTGCGCCGGATGCATGGAGAACTCGCGCAGACCCAGCCCTAGCAGGAGACGGGTGAGCTTGATATCACCGGCAATCTCGCCGCAGACGGCAACCGGAACACCCGCTTTGGCACCGGCGGAAATCGTCATGGCAAGCAGCTGCAATACTGCAGGGTGCAGCGGATTGTAGAGATGCGCAACTTCATGATCAACACGATCAATCGCCAAGGTGTACTGAATCAGGTCGTTGGTGCCTATCGAGAGAAAATCCAGTCGCTTGATGAAAAGCGGCAGCGTAAGCGCTGCGGCCGGGATTTCAATCATCGCGCCTACCGGTATTCGAGTATCGAATTTCTTTTTTGCGTCGCGTAACTGCGCCTTTGCTTGCTCGATCAGGGATAAAGTCTGGTCAATTTCAAACGCATGCGCGAGCATGGGAATGAGAAGATTGATCGGGCCATAGGCAGAAGCGCGCAAAATCGCACGCAGCTGCGTGAGAAACATCTGTGGCTCGGCCAGGCAGTAGCGTATAGCCCGCAAACCGAGCGCGGGATTGAGCGCGGTCTCCTCGTCTTTGTCGAGCGGCTTGTCAGCACCGACATCCAGTGTCCTGATGGTGACAGGTCTGCCCTTCATCGCAATGACAGCCTTGCGATAGGATTCGAACTGCTCATCCTCAGAAGGTAACTTGGCCGCATGGCCCGTGCGGCCCATGAAGAGAAATTCAGAACGAAACAATCCGACACCGACCGCGCCGGCATCCAGTGCGCCACTGCAGTCTTCAGGTAACTCGATATTGGCCAGCAAATGAATGAGTGTGCCGTCACGAGTGATGGCGGGCGTCTTGCGCAGTTTGCCGAGTTTTTTACGCTCCCGAATGAGCTGGCTCTGAATTTCGCGATATTGCTCGAGTACGATGGGCGCAGGGTCAACAATGACGATGCCGGCATCGCCATCAATGATGAGCCAATCATCTTCGGCAATCAGTGCAGACGCATTCGCCATGCCGACTGCTGCCGGTATGTCGAGGCTGCGCGCGACAATCGCCGTGTGCGAGTTTTGACCGCCAAGATCGGTGACAAAACCAACAAAGGTGCGCTCACGGAACTGCAGCATGTCCGCCGGCGAGATATCGTGCGCAACGATGATCATTTGCGCACTTGCACCGTCGCTCGACGACGGCGCCGGCATAGGCCCGGCACTACCCGTGAGTCGCTTAAGTATGCGTTCGCCTACCTGGAGGATGTCATTTTTGCGTTCACGAAGATAATCATCCTCGATCTCGTCGAATTGGGCCGATAATTCATCGATCTGCGTCAGCAGCGCCCATTCGGCGTTGTAATGGCGGCTGCGAATGATCTTGAGCGGATGTTCGGCGATGATGGGATCCGCCAGAATGAGCGCGTGCACGTCAATGAAAGCGGCCAGCTCAGAGGGTGCGTCGGGTGGCAGATCGCGCCGCACCGACTGCAACTCCTCATTGACCGCATTGATCGCTCGAGTCAGACGACTCACTTCGGCTTCGACTTTTTCTTCCGCAACCAGGTAGTGCTTGACGTCCCGTGCTGCTGGCCTCAACAGGTGCGCGCGGCCAATCGCAATGCCACGCGATACCGGTATGCCATGCAGAGTAAAGGAAGCCATCAGATCGTCAATTCATCAAAAGTCACGCAAGCGCACGGCCTTGCACCGCAAAACTTACCTATTCACTTTCGCCGAAGCGCGCCTCAATAAGCCGCACCAGCGAGTCGAAGCAATCCTGTTCATCGGGCCCCTCTGCTTCCAAGGTAATGACGGTACCCTTGCCCGCTGCCAGCATCATGACGCCCATGATGGATTTTGCATTCACCCGGCGCTGATTGCGGGTCATCCAGACCTCGCTCTGATATTTGGCGGCTAGCTGGGTAAGCTTGGCCGACGCGCGTGCATGGAGGCCGAGCTTGTTGATGATTTCGATGTCTCTGCTGATCATGGTCTCGTGATGTACTTATTCAATTGGAAGAGAGTCGCACACGATTATCAACGCGGCATGCGCCACTTTGCCCGCCAGCGAGCGCCATTTCAACGGTGACATCCAGCGTGTTGTGACGATACGTGATTGCACGCAGCAGCATAGGCAGGCTAATACCGGCAATCACTTCGACCTCACCGGGAACGCATAACTGCAGCGTGCAGTTGGATGGCGTACCGCCCATCATATCGGTGATTACCAATACGCCAGCGCCATCATTGACGCGCGCAATCGCATTACAAGCGAGACGACGTACCTCCTCAGGATCCTGATCGGCGATCACGTCCAGTGCCTCCACCTGTGCGGGCGGACTGCGAAATACATGCGTGGCGGCCGCAATGAAAGCCTGGCCAAGTGGTGCATGTGTCAAAAGAAGAATGCCTACCATGGTCTGCGATGCGATTGTGGGCGCGGCGCGGGCCGCAATGATCAGAATGTGATGCTTAACCGGGCTGTCCAGACTGCACTGATTTGGCCGCTTTTTCAAGTGCATCCATGAACATGCTGGCAACCTTACAACCCGTTTGCTGTGTGATCTCCTGAAAGCAGGTGGGGCTGGTCACATTAATTTCAGTCAGATAGTCGCCAATCACGTCCAATCCTACCAGTAATAATCCCCGCGAATAGAGTTCGGGAGCGAGTGCTTCAGCAATTTCCCTTTCGCGATCAGATAAGGGCATCGCAATGCCTGTGCCACCAGCGGCCAGATTGCCGCGTACCTCGCCCGCCTGAGGCACACGAGCCAAGCAGTAAGGAACGACTTTGCCGCCAATCAGCAAGATGCGCTTGTCGCCGTGAACGATCTCGGGGATATAGCGCTGGGCCATGATGGTGCGGGTGCCGTCTGCGGTCAGCGTTTCAATGATGGAACCGAGGTTCATGCCATCACTGCCGACCCGAAAAATGCCCGCACCGCCCATGCCATCCAGGGGCTTGAGAATGATGTCGCGATGCTGCTGGTGAAACGCGCGTATCGGCGCAGTTTCGCTGGTAACCAGTGTGGGTGCGGTAAATTGAGGGAAGCCGGTAATCGCGAGCTTTTCATTATGGTCGCGAATCGCCTGCGGCCGATTGAACACGCGCGCGCCCTCGGCCTCGGCACGCTGAAGCAGGTAGGTCGCGTAAATGTACTGCATATTGAACGGCGGATCGGTGCGCTCGACCACGGCATCAAACACACTGAGCGGTTGCAGCATAGGCGCCTCGGCACGGTACCACGCACCGGTGTCGCCCGTGAGGTTGATACGCGCGACAGCGGCTTTCACGCCCACCCCATCAAACATCACATCGGCATGACTGAAGGCATGGATCTCATGCCCGCGCGCTGCAGCTTCCACCATCATCTCGTAGGTGGAGTCCTTGGTAATCTTGAAGCTCGATAGCGCGTCTGCTGCGAATGCAATTTTCATGAAGCGCGACTCAGTACTCTTCCGGATTGGGATCGGTTTTTTCCAGTTCTACCGATGCGGCCAGCAACGCCAGTCGAGCGACAACACCGTACATGTAAAACCGGTTCGGGGCAGCAGTACCGGGCTTGGCCGCGAGATCCGGTAAAGCGTGCTGCTGCTCGAAGGCGAGCGGCACAAAATGAGCGCCAGGTGAATTCAGGTTTTCATCAATCCCGCGCTCGGCATGTACCCGATAAAAACCACCCACCACATAACGGTCAATCATGTACACCACAGGTTCGGCGACGGCATCATTGATGTGCTCGAAGGTGTGCACACCTTCCTGAATGATGACGTCAGAGACTTCCACGCCTTCTTTGATGATAGACATCTTGTTGCGCTGCTTGCGATTGAGATCAACCACCTCGCTGGCATCACGCACTGTCATGATACCCATGCCGTAGGTACCTGCGTCCGCTTTGACGATGACGAAAGGCGTTTCCTTGATACCGTATTCCTTGTATTTCTTGCGGATCTTGGCCAGCACGGCGTCGACGTTCGTGGCCAGACAATCTTCACCCGTGCGCTCATGAAAGTTGATGCCGGTGCATTTGCCGAAGTAGGGGTTCAGCATCCACGGATCAATATCAATGAGCTTGCAAAACTTCTTGGCAACCTCGTCGTAGGCGGCGAAATGCTGTGTCTTTCGGCGTATCGCCCAACCCGCATGGAGCGGCGGCAGCAGCGTTTGCTCGTGCAGATTTTCAAGAATGGCGGGTATGCCAGAGGACAGGTCGTTATTGAGCAGAATGGTGCAAGGATCGAAATTTTTCAGCCCCAGACGACGACCATTGTTCAAACGCTCAAGAGGCTCAAGCGTGATACTGCTGCCATCGGGCAACTCGATTGGCGTGGGCTTTTTCACTTCTTCCGACAAGCTGCCAAGGCGGACGTTCAAACCGGTCTGACGAAAGATCTGCATCAGACGCGCAACATTTTGCAGGTAGAAGGTATTACGCGTATGACGCTCGGGGATCAGCAGCAGATTTTTTGCATCGGGACAGTATTTGTCGATGGCTGCCATCGCAGCCTGTACCGCCAGCGGCAGCATTTCTGGGGCGAGATTATTAAAACCACCCGGAAAAAGGTTGGTATCGACCGGGGCAAGCTTGAAGCCCGAGTTGCGTAGATCGACCGAGCAATAGAACGGTGGTGTGTGCTCCTGCCACTCAAGACGAAACCAGCGCTCGATCGCGGGAGTGGCTGCGAGTATTTTCTTCTCGAGCTCGAGCAAAGGGCCGTTGAGGGCCGTGACCAAATGGGGAACCATCGAAAACCTTCCAGAGAATCAAGCTGCCGGGCGATTCAAATCTGCGCCAAAGCAGCGATTTTAACGGACAAGCCGCCCACATGCCCCGGAACGGGGCGCCGCGTGAACGTAAATGTCGCGCGATAACGCCCACAAAACAAAAACGCCTTCCGAGGAAGGCGTTTCTGTCGTGAGACTCGGGGTCTCTGGTGCAACCACCAAACCTAACGATCAGCGATGGTAGGCAGTCTCGCCGTGGCTACTGATGTCGAGACCTTCGCGCTCTTCCTCCTCTGTCACGCGCAGCCCGACGACCATGTCAGTCACCTTGTAAGCGATAAAGGCAACAACGCCGGACCAAATGATCGTGGTCAGCACACCCTGGCACTGAACCCAAACCTGGTTGGCAATCGAGTACTCTGGCGAGACGGCATTCGCCACGTAATCGTAGATGCCCGTGCCACCCAGCGATGGCGCTGCGAACACACCGGTCAGGATCGCCCCCAATGCACCACCGATGCCGTGGACACCAAACACATCGAGAGAATCGTCGGCGCCTATCATGCGCTTGAGACTATTCACACCCCACAAGCAGACCACGCCGGCCAGCAAGCCAATCACCAGTCCACCCATGACACCGACAAAACCGGCAGCAGGCGTAATGGCAACCAGACCCGCGACCGCGCCCGATGCGGCACCCAGCATCGAGGGCTTGCCCTTGAGGATCCACTCTGCGAGGGACCAGGAAACAACAGCGCCAGCAGTCGCGAGCAAGGTGTTGGCGAACGCCAGTACGGCAGAGCCATTAGCCTCAAGTGCCGAGCCGGCGTTGAAACCGAACCAGCCCACCCACAGCAGGGATGCGCCCACCATGGTCAGCGTCAGCGAGTGGGGCGCCATGGATTCACGACCCAAACCTATACGCTTACCCACGACCACTGCACCGACCAGACCCGCGACAGCGGCGTTGATGTGCACCACCGTGCCACCCGCGAAATCCAGCGCGCCCTTCTGGAACAACCAGCCGGAGACTGCCGTGGCTTTTTCAGCCGCAGCCGCATCGGTGAAGGCATCAGGGCCCGGCCAGAACCAAACCATGTGCGCGATGGGGATGTAGGAGAAAGTAAACCAAATGACCATGAACATCAGCACAGCTGAGAACTTGATTCGCTCGGCGAAAGCGCCGACGATCAGGCCGCAGGTGATAGCAGCAAAAGTCGCCTGGAAACAGGCAAAAATCATCTCAGGTATCACAACGCCTTTGCTGAAAGTGGCACCGGGTGAATCCGGGGTCATGCCCTTCATGAACAAGCGATCGAAAGATCCGAAGAAACTGCTGCCCTCAGTAAAGGCCAGCGAGTAGCCGTAGATGAACCAGAGGACTGTGATGAGACCAAAAATCATCATCACCTGCATGAGCACCGAGAGCATGTTCTTCGAGCGAACAAGTCCGCCGTAGAACAATGCCAAACCGGGAATCGACATCATGATGACCAGCAGAGTTGCAACCATCATCCAGGTGGTGTCGCCCTTGTTGGGTGTCGGCGCGGCAGGTGCTGCCTCTGCCGGTGAGGCAGGTGCGGGTGCATCTGCGGCCGCCGGTGCGGTGGCGGCTGCCGAAGTGGCAGCAGCAGGCTGCGCATCCTCGGCCGATACCACGGGCGACATGCCCACTGCCATCAGCAAAAGGCCGGCGCTCAAAAGGCTTGTAAACCATTTTTTCATGTTGAATCCCCTTTAGAGTGCTTCTTTGCCGGTTTCGCCGGTGCGGATCCGTACGACTTGCTGTAAGTCGTAAACGAAGATCTTGCCGTCACCAATCTTGCCAGTACGGGCTGCGTTCTCGATCGCTTCAATAGCGCGTTCGACGATCGCGTCGTCAACCGCTGCCTCGATTTTGGTCTTTGGCAGGAAGTCGACCACATACTCGGCACCGCGATACAGCTCGGTGTGACCTTTTTGACGCCCGAACCCCTTGACCTCGGTGACGGTGATGCCTTGCACACCGATGGTCGAGAGGGCTTCGCGCACTTCATCGAGCTTGAACGGCTTGATGATGGCAGTGATGAGTTTCATGTCAGCCTCTTTGGGGTTTATCAGAAAGTTTTGGTGAGCGACACGATGCCTTTGGTGTCGCCGAGATAGCCGGTGCCGTTGAAATTCCAAACGTAGCTTCCGTTAAAAGTTTCTTTTGCATTGGTTCCCGTTGCGGCAATCGACCCACTGAGACCACCGCCAAAATCTTTGGTAAGCCCAATTTTCCAGTCGGAGTAGTCATACCTGGAATCGGTCAGGATGGTGGTGTCTTGCTTGAAAACAAACCGCCCCACGTGAGCATTGACCGTCAGGCCCTCCATCACCGGAACATCAGCGCCCAGGTCGAGGTAATAACTGCCCGATTTGTTTGAAACCCAGATGGCGTCGCCGATTGCATAACTGGCTTTGAAGTAGACCGGACCGTAGGCTATTTTTCCGTAAACCTCATTCGTGTTTGCCTTCAGTCCCAGATAGCCCGGAACCGTGTCCAATTTGTTGCGAGGGTAGTAGTAGTAGATCGTCCCAACGTCAAAGTTCAGCCCAGCAGGATCGCCGAGCTTGATACCGGCATAAAAATCCTGCTCATAGGGCGTTCTTGGACGGGAGCTACTGTCCGTTGCGCTCGAGGCGGGGTAGGAATCGTCAATCCAACTGATGGTCGAGACCCAAGTACCTGCATACAGGCCCGTCGGCGCGTGAGCGTAGTCCACACCGCCGCTGAACGCGGGCCGGTTGCGCGACTGCGAAATACCGCGGAACACATAGTCCGACGTCACTCCCACGTTGTAGCTAATCACGTGGTCCGACTTTGCAGCCTCTTCTGCCTGAGCGAGGCCGCCCACAAATACCGACGACACGGCGCTGGCGAGAATCAGTTTTTTCATAGGATTTCCTTTTTGTTTTGAAAGTGAATAAATAGCCTGCGAACAAAATCCCTGTTTGCTGCAGGGATCTAAGCAGGACGTGTGCCAACCGGATAAAGCAGGAATTACTTGTCATTTCGGCCAAATCCGATAGGATCTGGCCTTGTTCTTTCCCACTCGACCGCCTTGGTCACGCACCACAAAAGCGCGCTCGCCTTAAATTGGTGCAACTTATCCTATCAAAGCCATGACGACACCTCTGAGTTTTCTCGCCGAGCTCCAAACCCGCATCAATGAAGTGCTTCAACAATCGCCGACCAAAGATCTGGAAAAAAACATGAAAGCCATGCTCAATCAGGGCTTTTCCCGGCTGGATCTGCTGACCCGAGAGGAGTTCGAGATACAGGCCGAGGTGCTCGCCCGCACCCGCGCCCGGCTGGAAGCTCTGGAGGCACGAGTCGCCGAGCTCGAATCCCGGCACAGCGCCTGATCCGTATTCCGTGGGTCTGGCGGTGCTGAGAAGCCGCGCGCTGTCCGGCATGGACGCGCCTGCGGTAACGGTCGAGGTTCATCTGGCCAATGGCTTGCCGGCATTCGCCATCGTGGGCTTGGCTGACACGGAGGTGCGCGAGTCCCGCGACCGCGTGCGGGCTGCCCTGCATAACGCGGGATTTGATTTTCCACCGGGCCACATCACCGTCAATCTCGCGCCCGCCGACTTGCCCAAGGAATCGGGACGATTCGATTTACCCATCGCGCTGGGAATACTGGCTGCCTCAGGTCAGGTACCTGCCACGGAATTGGATGATTACGAATTTGCGGGTGAGCTGTCGCTCTCGGGAGAACTGCGGCCCATACGCGCGGCGCTGGCAATGACCTTTGCGATGCACCGGCAGGAAGACGGCCGCCGGCGCGCTTTCATTCTGCCGCGCGCGAATGCCGCCGAAGCGGCGCTGGTCCCCGGTGCGCGGGTGTATCCGGCAGATAGTTTGCTGCAGGTCTGTGCGCATTTTGCTGCGTCTGATGCCAGCGCGCGCCTGATATCCGAGCGCTCCGCCCCCAAGGCTACTGATCCGCAGAGCATTCCGGACTTCGCTGAGATACGTGGCCAGCTGCATGCGCGGCGCGCGATGGAAATTGCGGCGGCGGGTGGTCACAGTGTATTAATGGTGGGACCACCGGGCAGTGGGAAATCCATGCTCGCTGCCCGATTGCCAGGGATTCTGCCGCCGATGAGCGATGCCGAATCACTGGAAACGGCCGCTGTGCAATCGCTGGCCGGCAGTTTCACGATGCGTCGCTGGCGTCAACGGCCGTATCGCTCGCCGCATCACACCGCCTCGGGGGTTGCGCTGGTGGGCGGGAGCAGCGTGCCTCGCCCCGGTGAAATCTCGCTTGCCAATCATGGCGTGCTGTTTCTAGATGAGTTGCCGGAATTTGATCGCAAGGTGCTAGAGGTCTTACGCGAGCCACTGGAATCTGGCCACATCACTATTTCACGCGCCGCTCGACAAGCCGAATTTCCCTGTCGCTTTCAATTAATCGCTGCAATGAATCCCTGCCCTTGCGGTTATTTGGGAGATACGACACGTGCCTGTCGCTGCACGCCCGATGCGATTGCACGCTATCAGGGGAAAATTTCCGGACCGCTGATGGACCGCATCGACATGCAAATCCAGGTCGCCGCGCTGACCACTGAGGAACTTATGAGCACTGCACCGGGCGAAGCATCGGCCTTGATCGCGCAGCGCGTCGCCAGTGCACGCGCGCGGCAGCAAGTGCGACAGCAAAAGGCCAATGCGCGACTGAGCGTGCAGGAAATCGATGAATGGTGTCGGCCGGAGGCAGCAGCAGAATCGTTATTGCGGACTGCGATTGATCGACTGAATTGGTCAGCGCGGGCCTATCATCGTGTTTTGCGGCTTGCGCGCACGATTGCCGATTTGAGCGGCACGCCCACGGTAGATGCGGCACATGTATCAGAAGCTATCCAATACCGGCGGGCACTGAGCACCAACCGGTCTTGATATCTCAGGCTGCTGTTACCATCGCGTCCATGATCAAACTTCCTCTACTGTTGCGATCTTCGCGACTATTGGCGCTTTTAGCACTCTGCGTGCTCGCAACATCGTTGGCCGGCTGCGATCCTGCACTGAACTGGCGTGAGGCCCGCAACAACGACGGCGGATATACCGTGCTGTTCCCGGCAAAACCTTCCTCGTTTGATCGCACTGTCAATCTGGATGGATTACAGGTCCTGATGACGATGACCGCAGCCGAAGCCGACGGCGTGAGCTTTGCCGTCGCCACAGCAGTGATTGACGATGAAGCGCAGCGTGCCAAGGCGCTGCTCGCCATGCAGACGGGGATGACGCGCAACATACAGGGCGAAATCGCAGAGCAAAAGTCAGTCACCGTCAAAGGTGGAGCTTCAGCAGTTGAAGTTCACGCGACGGGCAAGTCTGGTCAGGCGGGAACACCGCTGGCGCTCTTCGCGCGGTTCTTTCAGCACGAGACTCGGGTGTTTCAGGTGATTGCACTGGGTCCGAAAGAAAAGCTCAGTGCGGACACTGCCGATACCTTTCTGAGTTCTTTTGCGCTCGACTGAAATGGGCGATACGCCGCACTATCTGCACGGCAGACTGGGTACGCATGTGGTGATGGTGTTCGCCGCTGCCTACTTCCTGTCCTATGCATTCCGTGCGATCAATGCCGTGATCGCACCGGCGCTGATGGCGGACGTACAGCTCTCGAATGCTGATCTGGGTCTATTGTCGTCGGCGTATTTTGTAGGCTTCGCCTGCCTGCAATTACCGCTGGGTGTGTGGCTGGACAAGTACGGCCCGCGACGCACAGAGTCGGCGCTACTTGCGTTTGCTGCGCTAGGTGCGGCCATATTTGCCTCGAGCGACTCGCTTGCTGGCTTGTGGCTGGGTCGCGCGTTGATTGGCATCGGTGTCTCTGCCTGTCTGATGGCCCCGCTCAAAGCCTACCGGGTCTGGTATCCCCCTGAGCGACAAAGTCAGCTGGCTAGCTGGATGCTGGTATTCGGCACCTGCGGCGCGCTGGCGACGACCGTGCCCGTTGCCATGCTCTTGCCCGTGATTGGCTGGCGCGGTGTGTTCTGGGCAATGTCAGCCATGATTATCCTAGCAGCCGCCTTGCTCTTATTGCGCCTCAAACCCGTGGAACGCGAAATGCTGCAACAGCAATCAAGGATACCCATGCCACCGGCGGGGACAGGAGGATACCGGGCAATTTTTTCCGATCCCTATTTCCGTCGCATGGCCTGGCTGAGCGGTGTGTATCAAGGCGGTTTCATGGCGATACAGACCCTGTGGGCAGGACCGTGGATGGTCCATGTGCTGGGACTGTCGGTCGATGAAGCATCTCGAGTGCTGTTTCTATTCAATCTGTTCTTGATGCTTTCCTATGTTGGACTGTCGTGGTGGGCACCGCGTTACGTGTCCTACGGCGGCCGACCAGGCATACCCGCCCTAAGGGTCGTGACCTACGGGCTGGCCCTGTCGATGCTGATCCAATTGGCCATGCTGCTTTTCCCATATTCATGGGCGTGGGTGTTCTGGTTGATTTTCGCGCTGGTCGTGACGGTCACAACGCTAGCGCAAACGCACGTCAGTTTGTCTTTTCCCTCCTCCCAGGCAGGGCGCGCGAACAGCGCATTCAATCTGATGCTCTTCATTGGTGCCTTTGGTTTGCAATGGGGCATGGGGTTAATGATTGATGTATTCATGTCGCATGGAGGGTCTCAGTCATCGGCCATCCGAATGGCATGGGCGGTCTACTTGCTGCTCCAGCTGGGCGCACTGATTTCCTTCGTGAGTACTCGATCTCGTGTTGCGCCGTTTGCGGAAAAGCCCACAAGCGCGTGATGGACCAGGATGACCTGACCAAGCGCATGTGCGTACTACACTGAGCGAGCAAAACCGGAAACTTTTATAGCATTAAAACGGTCTTCAAACCCCCGGTTTACCGAGCCCTCGCGGGAATATGCTGTGATGGCCTCTGATGAAACCTATGTTTTCCAGCGTCTATCTGCCCTTGACGCACTACACGACGAAAGATATCGCCATCATGTTGATTACATTTACCTCCAAATCTGCTGCCGATGTACTGATGTATGAAATACATGCCAAACCACTGCTCGACCTTTTAGGCAAAGACGTGCATCGCGGCGTGATCACTGCAGAAGAAGTCACTGAGGCCATCGCACGTATCGAGGCTGCAATTACCGAGAGCAAACGATCGCCTGATACCAATAAGCAAAGCGTCGCATCCGATAATGCGGATGACGAATTCGGCGATTCGGTGGCTGGTTCGGCTGTGAGCTTCGGCGCACGTGCTTTTCCGCTGCTGGAAATGTTACGAGCAGCACAGCGTGACCAGCAATTCGTGATGTGGGGTATCTGATGTTCACAGACCGTCTGATATCAGGCGTTATCAACACCACCTTGTTAACCTCGTTCATGCGAAATATGCGTGAACGGCCAAGAGTATTGTTTTGAAATTACGACCGGAATCACTGGCTTTTGCACTGACGGGCGCTGCGCACGCACTCGCGCAGGTCGAGGCCGGCAATGCGCTGCCGCGCGCGCTGTCTTCGAGCTTTGAGACGATGCGTGCCACTGGCCCAGCACGTGGCGCGATACAGGATCTCAGTTATCGCAGCATGCGTCACTGGGGCCGAAGTCGGGCATTACTTGCACTGTTGACCGATAAGCCTCTTCAGCAAGCGCGACTGCACAGTCTGCTGTGCTGTGCGCTGGCACTGCTGTCCGACACCGAGCCCGCTTATAGCGAACACACTCTGGTCGACCAGACGGTGACGGCCTGCGGCGCAGACCGCGAACTGGCTAAGGCCAAAGGTCTGGTGAATGCAGTATTGCGCCGCTACACACGCGATCGAGAGCAGTTACTACAGCAACTGCAAAATGACGAAACTGCGCAATGGAATTATCCGCGCTGGTGGATAGACAAGGCGCGCAATGCATGGCCAGCGCAATGGCAATCGCTGCTGACAGCGGGCAACCTGCAAGGGCCCATGAGCTTGCGCGTGAATGTGCGCAAGAGCAGCGTGGCGGACTATCTGACGCTGCTCGCACAGCATGGTTTGGCAGCTGAGGCAATTGGCCCTTCAGCCGTACGCATCAAGCGGCCAATGCCGGTGACAGAGATACCGGGATTCATGCAAGGACTGGTGTCAGTCCAGGACGCTGGGGCGCAATTGGCGGCACCCTTGCTGGATGTGAAAGCGGGCATGCATGTGCTCGATGCCTGCGCGGCCCCGGGCGGGAAGACAGGACATCTGCTCGAATTGGCCGATATTGATCTGACCGCCATCGATCAGGATCCGGAACGACTAGCACGCGTGGCGCAGAATCTTGAGCGGCTCGGCTTGTCCGCGCGGCTGCTGTGCGCCGATGCAAGCAGACGGGCATGGTGGGACGGTCGTCTTTTTGACCGTGTTCTCGCCGATGTGCCCTGTACGGCATCAGGCATTGTGCGGCGCCATCCTGATATTCGCTGGTTACGCCGACCCGAAGATGCGAGCAAGCTGGCTATGCATTCGGCTGCGATTCTTGACAACCTTTGGGACATGCTCAAGCCTGGGGGCAAACTGCTACTGGTGACATGCTCAGTATGGCCCGAAGAATCCGCGGATCAGGCAAAACGTCTGGTTGAGCGCCACGGGGCCCTGGCGCTTGCTGCGCCAGGGCAGCTGCTTCCAATTGCTGACCCTGATCAGGACCACGACGGGCTGTTCTACGCGCTACTCCAAAAGCCCTCAGTTTGATACCATCTCACCAAATTTTCCGTGGGGCATCGCTCCGCCTGCCTGTGTGATTCATCGACTCTTCATAAGCTTTTCGCTGGCCCTGCTGGTTTTGTTGTCTCCACCGACAGCGCTGGCGGGCGAGGGTATTGAGCTCGTGGATGCGAACATCGAAGCCAGCGATGAGGGCTATCGCCTTGCGTCGAGCTTTTCCGTTGAACTTTCACGCACGCTCGAGGAAGCGCTGATGCGCGGCGTGCCGCTCTATTTCACTTTGCAGGTACAGGTATCACGACCGCGCTGGTACTGGTTTGATGAAGTGGCAATCAAGTCAACCCGCACCTTCAGACTCTCCTACAATTTGCTGACGGAGCGCTACCGCGTTTCCATTGATGGCAATCTGCACCGCAATTTCTCTCGCTTGGACGACATGCTGGCCTTGCTGCGTCGACCCGGTCGCTGGGTGATCGGCGACAGCAGCGCGCTCACCCGCGATGCTGTCTACACTGTGGCGGTTCAGCTCGGGCTCGACGTTTCACAGCTTCCCAAGCCCATTCAGGTCAGTGCAATGAGCAATGACGAGTGGCGACTATCCTCAGGTTGGTCGAACTTCAACTACAAGGTTGAAGGCAAGTGAAGCGTGCACTTCGCTACCTGCTGTTCGCCGCGGCGCTGACAGTAGGCGTGCTGCTGTTCCTGCTGGCTGCCTCGAGCGAGAATGCGCGGCTCTTTGAAGACTACTACTCTTGGATTTTCGGTGCGAATCTCGCGGTAGGCGCATCCCTGTTCGTGCTGGTGTCCTTCCTTCTGGCGCGACTCTACAGCCGATATCGTCGTGGCCGCTTCGGGTCAAAGCTGATGACCCGGCTGGTGCTGCTGTTTACAGTCATGGGGATTGTGCCCGGTATCATCATCTACATGGTGTCGGTGCAATTCGTCTCTCGCTCCATCGAATCCTGGTTCAACGTGGAAGTGGAATCGGCACTGGAGTCTGGCCTGAAACTCGGCCGCGGTGCGCTGGAAGCTTCGCTCGCCGACCTGCGCTCTCGCTCGCGTCGAGTGGCATCGGAGCTCACTGACGTACCCGATGCCGCTATGGTCTCGCAACTGGCAAAAATTGCCGAGCGCGAGCAATTGCAGGATGTGCTGGTGGTCTCGGAAAATGGTCGTCTGATTGCGACCGCGGGTGGAAAGCTAACTCGTCTAGCGCCGGAGTTGCCAACGCAAGCCATGATCACTCGCGCAAAAACTTTCGATGGGTTCGGTATTATCGAAGGGGAATACGGTACAGGATCAAGCGCAGCAGGGGATTTCAGATTGCGCGTTGTCGTGGCTATTTTGGGTGACGGCTCGCTAGAGTCACTGGGCAGCAGGATGCGATACCTGCAAGTCCTGCAACCGGTGCCGGAACAATTGGCAGTAAATGCGGGGGCGCTTCGCGATGCGTATAGCGGCTACCAGGAGAGCGCACTGGCCAGAGAAGGACTTCGCCGCTTTTATCTGATCACGCTGACCCTTGTTTTACTGCTTGCTGTATTTGCCGCCATGGTCAGCGCGTTTCTGTTGGCTACCGACCTTGCAGAGCCACTGCTACTGCTGGCTGAAGGCACGAAGGCTGTCGCAGAGGGCAATCTGTCTCCACGTCCGATTGTGGCCACCTCTGACGAGCTGGGCACGCTCACACAATCTTTCAACACGATGACGATGCAGCTGGCCGACGCCCGCGCTGCCGTTGAACGTAACCGCCAGGCACTGGAAGATGCCAAGGCCTATCTTGAATCGGTGTTGGCCAACATGTCAGCCGGTGTGTTAGTCCTCGATGAGCAACTCAGACTCGTGACCTTCAATGCCTCGGCGAGTCGCATTTTGCATCAGGATCTGGCTGTATTTCAGGGCCACGTTTTCGCTTCCGTCGACACCGTTGCCGCCTTCAGCCAGCCGATCGTCGATGCGTTTTCCAATCAAAATGCTCAGGCGGCAGGCGAGAACGTCGAGCCTGCCGCTCAGTACTGGCAACAGCAGATTGAGATACCTCGACGCATGATGGGCGAAGAGGGCGACGGTGATATTACGCTGCTCGCTCGGGGTGGCCGTCTGCCGGTTGGATCGGGTTCGGGGTATGTGGTGGTGTTCGACGATATCTCAGACCTGATTTCAGGACAACGCTCAATCGCGTGGGCTGAGGTAGCGCGTCGCTTGGCGCATGAAATCAAGAATCCGCTGACTCCCATACAGTTATCCGCTGAACGCTTGATGATGAAGTTGCAACCCAAACTGGATCCGAGCGACAGCGCATTGCTTGAACGAGGTACTAATACCATCGTCAATCAAGTGTTGGCCATGCAACAAATGGTGGATAATTTTCGGGATTATGCGAAGACACCGCCACCCCAGTTACAGCCGCTGGACCTCAATGCGCTGATTGAAGAAATCCTTGACCTTTATCCCGACAGCAGAGACCTTCGTTCGATACAAGCGCAGCTGTCTGACGATCTGCCGCGCATCCTCGGCGATGCAACTCAATTGCGACAAGTGGTACACAACCTACTCCAAAACGCACAAGACGCAACAACTGAGAGCAATCATAGCCTGCGCAATGTCCGCATCGACGTCAGCACGGAGACCGTGCACTACGCTGAGGCGGAAGGCAGTACCCGAACCGCGGTCCGCCTGACTGTGGCCGACAATGGCTCGGGTTTCGACCCGCGCATGCTGGCACGAGCGTTCGAGCCCTACGCCACCTCGAAGCGCCGTGGCACAGGGCTCGGTTTGCCCGTGGTGAAAAAAATAATCGAGGAGCACGGTGGAACGATTGAGCTGCAAAATCGAAAAGACGGACCGGGCGCCAAGGTTCTGATCTTGCTGCGCAAGCTTGCAGGGCCGAATGTTTAACTGTTTGACATTATTAATTGCAAAAAATACAATTTCTGTGCGATGACTCCCCTGCATCGATATGAAAAGGCAAGCTGATGGCAAATATTCTGGTAGTTGACGATGAAATGGGCATCCGGGAGCTCCTCTCGGAGATTCTGGGCGACGAGGGACATGTGGTCACGACCGCCGAAGATGCCAATCATGCACGCGAAATCCGCCTCTCGGGGGCTCCTGATCTGGTACTGCTGGATATCTGGATGCCGGATACCGATGGCGTAACCCTGCTCAAAGAATGGCAACGCGATGGCCTGTTGACCATGCCCGTGATCATGATGTCCGGTCACGCCACGATCGATACCGCGGTCGAAGCTACGCGCATAGGCGCAATGAATTTCCTGGAAAAACCGATCTCGCTGCAAAAACTTCTCAAAACCGTGCAACAAGGTCTATCCCGCGGCCCGGACCATGCGCGTGGTAGTCTCATTTCACAAAGCATGCGCGGTATGGGATTGCAAGAAAAAACGGAACTTGTGCCGGTCACGCATACGCTGAATGGCAATGGAAAAAATTTCAATGGCGCCATGCAAGCTGCCGCGTTTAGCACGTCCGAAAACGAGTTCCGGGTATCTTTTGAATTACCGCTGCGGGAGGCCCGCGATGCTTTCGAGCGCGCGTATTTCGAGCACCATCTGGTGCGCGAGGGCGGCAGCATGACCCGTGTCGCCGAACGCACGGGCCTGGAACGCACGCACTTGTACCGCAAGCTCAAGCAGCTCGGTGTCGAGTCAGGCAAGGGCCCGAAAAAAGCCAGCGAATGACGCTGATGACGCTGGTGTACGGCGGAAGTCCTGGCGACAGGGAAAAAGCCATCGCCTCCATCGCCCCGGCGACCGGGGCCAGCGTGATTATCGAAGGCCTGCCGGATGGCGCTGGCTTGCTCGATGATCTGGCCGCAGCAAGCAAAGTGCAATTACGGCGAATCGCGCCAGGTTGTCCCTGCTGCCATGGCAATCTGACCGTGCGAGTCATGCTTAATCGAATGCTGCGAAAGGCACCGCAGCAGATTTATCTGGGTATCGCCGATGCGTCGCATCTCCAGAAGATTCGTGAATTTTTGCAAGAAGATCAATACCGAGAAAGGCTTACACTGGACACCGAAATCGACTGCGGTCGCTGATGCTGCCCGCAAATGCCGGCAGCAGGCATGAGATTTGCGCATACCGCTATTGAAAAATCATTTGGAAGCGCCATCTGGAAGGACAGGAAAATTGATCTTCGGTGTATCAAATCAAGGAGCACACATGAACCTGATCTACAACAGCGAGCATTACAGCGTCGTTGAATTCGGCGCGCAAGCCGGCATGGAAACGATGCGTTTTGGTGGTTACGAAATACTGGACAAGCCTGCGCGCCGCGAAACTTTCATCGCCGGGCCGCTGGCCGAGGTCTTCCGCCAGCATGTGCGCGAGCTGATTGCAAGCGAGCCCAGCATTGAGGATATTGACGAATTCCTCGGCGGCTACGGCTCGCTGATGGGACAACCCGTCGTACTTCACTAAACGGATCATTTGCGTCAGCCCGAGGGCCGGCGGAACGGGCGGTGTTCTTGTATCACATGAATGCAAATTCCCGGCCGGTTCACAGTAACCAATCCAGTGTGCATGACCAGTTGCATGCGCTGGTCGCCAAACACGCGACGACGGCTTTCCGCAAGCCTTTTTCGAAAGTCAATCTTGAGGCTTTCACGACCAGCATCGCTGCATGGAAAGCGTACGGCGACGCGCCACTGATACTGGATGCCGGCTGTGGCGTTGGTCTATCGACCCGCAAGCTAGCGCACGCTTTTCCTGACAGTTTTGTGATTGGTGTCGATCAATCGGCGGACCGACTGAGTCGCGACATCCGATGGACTGCAGATCTGCCGGAAAATTTCATCACGGTGCGCGCCGATCTGGTCGATTATTGGCGGCTTATGCTCTCGGAGCGTATCTATCCGCAACAGCACTATCTGTTGTATCCGAATCCTTGGCCCAAGAAATCACATCTGGGAAGGCGGTGGCACGGACATGCGATATTCCCCGTGCTGGTAGCCCTGGGGGGGCGCATCGAATGCCGCAGTAACTGGAAAACTTACATTGATGAATTCGCGTCATCGCTTCATCAACTCAGCGGTATCGCCGTGCACTCCGAAACGTTTGGCAGCGCACCTGAAGAAGCACTCACACCCTTTGAGGCGAAATATGCGAGCTCGGGTCATACGCTCTGGCGGTGCTCTACCGAACTGCTACCCAGACCCAGTATTACAGAGATCTTTGTGAATTCGTGATACCGTTACAACCACCATTTACTTTTTCTTGTCACTCCCATGTGTCAGCTGCTGGGCATGAATTGCAATGTACCGACCGACATTGTATTCAGCTTTACCGGTTTTGCAACGCGCGGCGGCCACACTGATGAACACAAAGATGGCTGGGGTATTGCCTTCTTCGAAGGCGCTGGCGTGCGGCTGTTTGTCGATCATGAATCTGCGATTGCCTCGCCGGTGGCAGAGTTAATCAA
>Ga0315909_10001157_pt1 | contig 35806 bp, 25 predicted proteins | sample LakEriMetagenome_11_FD_203527 | JGI IMG/M metagenome (GOLD analysis project Ga0315909, IMG submission 203527) | Freshwater fungal communities from buoy surface, Lake Erie, Ohio, United States - Buoy 2 MA125 | ecosystem: Environmental > Aquatic > Freshwater > Lake | place: USA: Lake Erie, Ohio... | reverse complement strand
ACAATGTCCACATAAATATGACCCCCATCTGGCTTTCATTCCGGTACGGGTTCCGCCGATTTTCATAATTTCTGCATTTCGGGTGATGATGTAAATATGTTCGGCGGTTTCCTTCCATTTTTCTTCGTCGACATGAACGGTTTGTATTGTCGTACGACGCACGGCGCCGTCGTCCAATACAACATCCGCCATTTTGATGAAGTTTGACCCGACTGCACGATTACAATAATCGAATATGGTTAATGGTTCGGCCAACAGTGGCTTTCTCCATTTGGAACGCGCAACTTCGCCGGCGATAAACTTGGGATTAGATAACATGATTGATATAAAGCTGGTTATAACGGTGTTATGCAGTCAGTACATCCCACACGTCGTATCAATTTTTTATACAGGGTGTGTCAAAGTGGGGTGGGGTCAATGCAGTGAATCTGTAATTACAAAAAAACGAATTTGTGAAATTATTTGTAATTTACAGTTGTGATTTTGTAATTTACAACTGTAATCTGCAATATTTGTGTAAATATTTGAGTCTATAAAACTAAGAAGAAACACTAAACGACGCAGAATGTAAATAATAAAACAAATTCAATAGACTGTTTTATTATTTTTTTATAGACGAAACAAAGATTCTAATTTTTTAATAATATCAGTTTTAAACATTGTTAACCTTAGTATACGAATAATAACTGATAATTTGTGATATTCATTTGGCATCTCTTTGATTTTTTCAGTGAAAATATCAGAAACATTGGTTGAAAGCATTTTTCTCAAATTACTCGCTATTTCATAACTGTCCCCCTTATTATTTATGTCTTTGTAAGCCCAACACTTGTCTTTAAATTGCATAGGTCTATTTGATTTTTGATGAATAATCTTTCGTTCAATGTGTTTTAAATAAATAGTTTGATAATTTTGTTTATACAATATCAAAGCAAATACATATGGTTCCTCCGGTGTTTTTAACGCCATATTTACAAAAAAATCATAATCATAATTTTCAATATTTTGAACTATATTTTTTATTTCATCATTATTTATTTTTTCAGGTTCTTCATTTTTAACAATAAAGGTTTCATTTAGACCTATCATTTTAATTACGCTATTTTTATAATTTTCTTCAGTGTCAAAATTTATATCCAATGGTGTTACCGCATTTGGAAATTCATCATTTAATAAACCTATACGAGCAAAAGTATAATCGCGCAAAGCGTCATGTGATGCGCTATCCCCTTTAATAAATTTTAGTCCAGTGTCTTTTTCAAACTGGTCAATTCTGGTTTTATCTTCGCCAGTATTACGTTTTTCAATTAGCTCACGGTTTAACATAAAAGTGGTATTAATACAAGTTTCAAAGCATTTTATCCTGAAAATGTGTTTTTGAGTTGTCATGTGTGCTTTATGGTGTGATAATTGGTCAGGTTTAGTGTTGCATATATTGCAACAGTACAAAGTCAATGTTGGAGTCGGAATCGGGTTCGCAATTGTTTCCATTATAATATACTGTAATATTTTATTTTAAGTCATAATAACCGAAAAAAAGTTATTATAACCGAAAAAAGGTTATTTGCCTAAATAACCGAAAAAAAGTTATTATAACAGAAAAACAGTTATTTTGACTAAATATTTTTATAATTCTTTATGCCGAGGACATTTCGCAAATTTCATCATTGTTTCCAAGAATAGAATGCGTTTGTGTCATGTTTTACTTATAGAGGTATGTAATTTACTCTGATTGTACCGGTTCAGGTTCCTGTGCAGATTCAGGCATTAGTATGGGTGCAGGTTCAGATACAGGTTCCTGTGCAGATTCAGGCATTAGTATGGGTGCAGGTTCAGATACAGGTTCCTCTGCCTGTTCCGGTACAGGCTCTAATGCTTGTATGGGTGTAGGTTCCGGTATAGGCTCCAATAGTTGTATGGGTTCAGGTTCGACAATAGGTTCAGGTGATTGTATGGGTTCAGGTGCAGTTTGGTTAATACCAGACCGGCCACTTTCCGCCCAAGACCTATTCTCTGGTTTGATATTAATTACTAACGACTTAATATACTCGTCGTCGTCATCGCACCTTCAACGAGAGCGAGAGCGAGAGCCGGAACGAGAGCTGCATCGAGAATCGCCGTGATGGCTATCGCGTCGGCTTCCGTGTCTACGACCACGTCTCTCATATATGTTCACGTTGGCACCCTCGCTGTAATTCGGTCCGGGTCCGTAGCCGTAGCCAGGTCCGTAGGGACCAACACCTGGGTAACCGTAAGCTCCCAATATGCCCTGACCCAAAGGTCCAGAACCCTGTCTCGCCTGTTCAAGCACCTTCAACATATTGTTGTCGTTGTTTGCCGCAGCGAGACCATCACGAAGACGATTACTCTCAATCTCATCGTTCTTCTCTTTGAGAGAGCAGCAGCATTCGGCGATTTGCTTGCCGAGGTCCTGTGTATTCTTAAGAGCATCGTATTTCGCCTCCGCCATTTGGGCAGAAACGAGAGCGCTTAACTTCTGGGATTCCAATTGAGTCATAGCGAATTGTTGAGCAGACTGGGTAGCCAAATCGGACTTAGATTTCAAGATTTCTATCTGGGTCATTGCGAATTGATTGTCAGACTTGGATGCTAAGAACTGTCCCATCTTCTGCTGCTCCAATAATAAAGCAGCATACTGGGAAGAAGCCTGCGAGGCTAAATCGGACTTAGTTCTCTCTACTCCAACTGCCACAGCGGAAAATCCAGCAGATAAGGCAGTTCTGGTCTCCCAAGCAGTGTCATTAATAGACTTTCCTAGAATGTTACTCATTTGAACAACTTCTCCGTGCATTTCGGCAGCCGAAACATTCATTGCATTTAAAATAGAGTGGCGAGTATCAGTGATTTTAGTATCCAAAAATCCTTGAGATGTGACAGTGGTAACGCGGTTCTCGCCAGCATTGCGCTCAATGGAACCGAGCAATGTTCCGCTTGCATTTTGTGATGCATTTACAGCATTAGCACCATTACGCTCAATGGCAATAGCCAAATCACGTGCGCTATCAGCGGAAGCCTGGCGACTGGCGGCATCCGTGACCGTGGTTGTAAGACGGTTCTCGCCGGCGACCTTCTCAATCGCGGTCATAATAACACCGTGTCCTCGCTCAACTGCAGAGCCAAGTTGATTACCGTTGCGCTCAACGGCGGACACAGTTTGCCCAGATGTACGTTCAATCGCGTTACTGTTCATATAGGTTCCCTTCTCGATTGCGTCGCGAAGACCGAGTGTTGTCTGGTGAATGTCCTTTGTAATACTGGCGTGACTAGCGGTAAGGTTACGCTCGGTATCATTCACTGCTTTAAGAACCTCTGTCTCTTCTCTAGGGTCGTAAGCATACGGGGGGGCAAAGTTTTGCCATTGCTGGAATGGCGGAGTGGGCATCATGTTTGTCGGTGCTGACATATACTAACTAGTAATATTTTATTCGCAGCCAAAAATATACTTCTATCTAAAAGCGATAAATGCATATATGCAGTAACATTTGTGCACCATATGCAACTATTTGTAAATATGTAAACTACTGTTGTAGTTGTGTAATCACAGTTGTAATTTATAATTGTCACCACCGCTGCATATTAGGTAAGCCATTTATTTAGGAATACTATTTTATCAAACTATAAATTATAAATGACGTCCCAGTATAACAGACTATTATATGACAACTATTGTTTACAATACCACTGTTCTCAATTAACAACACGCATATCTGTTCTAGAAATGAAAATTCAAACGCTAGAATCGAAAATTCAAACGCTAGAATCGAAAATTCAAACTATGGAATCAACTATTCATTCTATAACGGAGAACATGTCCAATAATCCGCCGATATATTCGCGCAAATCGCGCAATAAACCCGCCACATTTTCCATGAATCAATACAATCCAATTGTTTTGCCACAAACACGCCCAATAATTCACAAAAAACCGCCCATAACCCACGAACCTGAACAATATAGTTCGCTCACTGAAGACTCAGACGCCTAACTAACTAAATTGACAAACAGATATAAAATTTATAATCTATTTCTACTATATAGGTTTCAGTCTGTATGCCAAGCACGCACAAATTATATATCGATGACCAGAGCGTCATCGACTTTTACGACAAAAATCCACAATACGATTTTGCAGTTATCAACGGAATTATCGTCGAATTACTTAAAACCTTGTCTCGTACATCGGCCGCCTCACCACCGCCAACACCAGCAACAGATGTCGACTCATTCGTAGAAGAAATCGAAAACATCAAACAAGATTATATCGATGAAATTCGCACAATTGTCACATCGAACAATAATCAACAACACTTATGTACACTGTTAGAAACCAGTAATAAGATGTTACTCGATAAAACGCATTCGATACTTACTACAATTATACCCAAAAACCAAAATATATTATATAATCAAATCAACGATTCGATAACTAACTTCTGTAAATCTATTTCGCAGGACATAAACACGCTAACCGAGCATGTGGATAAAGGGTCTGTCAAAGAATTCATTACCAATTTTGAAATGAAGGTTGCCGGGATGTTCCAGCACCTACAGCAGCCCGTATTCACGTTTATTAGTGCGAGCGAAGACCGCATCAATGCAAATATCAACACATTGAAATCTATCCAAACTACTTCCGCCAAGGAGCACCAACAGTTATTAACCAGTTTGTCGGATGTATTGGTACAATCGCAGCGGTCCATTTCGCCAACATTCAACGATAGTAAAGTGCTCACTTCCGTATTGACCGAACTCTATTCCAGCGCGGAAATTCTACAACCGCCCGATTTGAACGAAGACGAGATTATGTTGAAGCGCCTGCGTAAATCGAACATTATCATCAAAAATTTCACCCAAGATACGAATATTGGATGCGATGATATTTCGTTGTTTTTGCAGACGGTGGACGATAAGAATTGTCATGGGATTGTGTTGTCTCAAATGAGCGGCATTTCGGCCAAAAAGAACTATCAAATCGATATTCACAACAGTCATATTGTTGTATATGTTCATAAAGTCGAATATAATCCGGCGAAAATACAGGTTGCAGTGGATATTATCGATACATTGTTGTCGCGTTTGTCGCAGTACCAGGGCAAAACGGACAACGAATATTCGATTCCCAAAGATATCCTCGATATTATCAACAACGATTACCAGACGTTTCTTTCGCAAAAATCGGCGATTGCAGAAGTGTTCAAAGAGCACCAGAAGAAGGTGTTATCCCAAATCGACGAATTGAAGCTACCCGCATTAGATCGATTTTTATCGTCTAAGTATATGGCGCCAATTCCCAAACCGGGATTAAAATGCGAATTATGTAAGAGTTATTTTGCGAATAACTTGAAAGCCTTGGCCGCCCACAAACGGGGTTGTGTGCGTAAAACGGCCAAGTAAATTATATGTTTTTATTGACGCAGCATGTGTATGTATTGCGCGTATTATATTGTGTTTTATTGGAATTATGAAATAATAAGTAGTCCTAATGTGAGAATGAGATTAATATGTTGAGAGCGAGAGTGAAGCGATAGCTAACAATATAGACCCCTGTCTAGAAATCCAATTACGATTCCCTATTTTTATAGGTAATCGTACAGTTATGTAAAGTATTATTTAATGTTTGTAATGCAAACCTTAAATATGAGTGCATTTTAGGTATATAAATATTTCTATAATTCCTATTCTGTTCGTTTATTATGACAACTATGTCAAATAGCGACTCCGATAGCGAACCCGATTGCAGCGGGAATCAAAGTGTAACTGACAACAGCGGAAATCAATCTGGAAATGGCAACAGCGGTAATCAATCTGGAAATGGCAACAACGGGAATCAAAGTGGAACTGACAACAGTCATAACCAAGTCGTTCACGATAGTTCCGGTAACGTCATTCTCGACCCCTCGTGCAATATTGTTTTGCCCACAATTGTGCCCATTACAGATGTTAGTTCAAACCTCGTTATTGACGGAATTGGTTTTGAAATAGTGCATGAAGCGGGGAAGAGCGCGACTGGTGTAGAAATCGCACGAACTACGTTTGATACCGACGAACCTGAAATATATGACCCACAAATTAGTCAGAATTTGGAGCAAACTGTCGATACATATAACGATTTGGTAGAACCCGAAAGCGAGACGAGTCTTCTGTTGGCGTCAATTCGCACATATGCAGGAGAACTCAAATGCAGCGATTTCCACGGAAAAGGCTCCATTGATGATTACACCAGTTTGTTCGAGGCCGCCGCCCGAATTGCCACCGAATCAAAACAAATGGAACTGGACGTGGATGTGTCGGGTTTTAATGAATTTGCGGCTGCCGCGGACGAGTTAAGTAATTTGTTCAACGGGTTCATTGTGAAATTACAGAATGTGAGTATTATTACCGATTTAAACTTTTTGCGAAGCATTAAGACGGCGCTGTCAAAGATAGTTAATCTGTCGAATATTTTCGGTAAATTTAAAAAGACGGTGTTTGCTACTTCGGCGGTTCAATTACCCAAATCCGCCCATGAAACAAAGATAGTTATAGCGGGTGTAATGGACGAAGTCAACTGTGCCATGCAATATATAAATCATTTTGTTTCGCCGGAAGATAGTCCTACATTGGTAGATGCCGATTTATCGGCGGCCGAGAAGAATATTATTGCAAAATCGGTGGAAACAATCGATAATTGGAACAATTTATGTGAGTTTGGTGTAAGTATTGCCATGTCGAATGATGTAGATATAAAATATATTCAACAGGCGAGCAATCAATTGAAAAATACGACGGTTTCGCTGAAGAGTGTGTCGACTAAATTAAAGACGAAGTTAGCGCAATATAACATCGTTTGCCATTAAGCACTATGTGTTTTCCAAAAATTATGTCATGTATATATAAATAGATGACACGAAAACGCACAGGTTTAGCCAGGTATAGACGTGCATATGGATGTTGTGTCGAAATTATACAGACAACTTCAACCGAGCCCGAACCCGAGCCCGAGCCACCACCATATACCCCCGACCCTACACAAATAAGAACAATCGATTTGTTAATACATTTCGAAGCAAATGACCCAGACAGCTATCCTTTCCCTTATGATGGAAATTGGATAAATATTGGTACGGGAGGAACAACTTATAATGCTACATTATTAGGTTTTAACTACGAAAACGAGGAACCTCAATTGCCAATTTTTATTGACGATACAATCAGATCATTTCAATTTACAAAAAATTTCTTAGATAGTGGAAATGCATATAATTATTATAACTATATGAGTTTTGAACGTCCAGATGCGATTAGTGACGATTTTACCTATTGCGCATGGATAAAAACGACCGAGTCCGGTTACGATCAAAATCACTACCAGTTAATGTATATTGTGTCCACTGAGACCGGCGGAGTTAATAATGATTTTGGGTTCGGCATAGACAGTGAAGGCTATTTAGCCTATGGGGATGGAAAATCTGGCAGTTCAGATATTACTATCCGGACTACACAGACAGTAAATACCGGTAATTGGACTTTCGTTTCAGTGACTCGTAACAAAACCACAGGTGAAGTCAAATTATATATTAATGGGCTCCTCAATACAACGGGAACATGTAACATTGGTAACACATTAAGCACTGCAGAATCTGTGTTGATCGGGTCTGGAACTGATTTCCCTGGCTACACATTTGGTGGCAATATTGGTGCGATTTTAGGAAATACGAGTGTATTATCCGCAGAAGATGTTTTGAATAATTTCAACGTTCAAAAAAGTATATATGGGGTATAAATACAAAATACATCAAATACCGTACAAAAACAAAACAACAACAGAAAAATTGAGTACAATGCGTTACCCAAACCGATTGCAATATACACAAGGCATATATACACATCACACAAAATGAAGACCCGCAGTCAAACTAACGCAGAAATACTAGATGTCAATATCGACTTTGATGAAGCAAGTCGATATTGGAATGCAAACAAAAAGAGAACAGGTAATGGAAGTTATGTGTACGTATGTGGCGCACAGCTGAAAAACGGCAACTTTTGTAAGAGAAATATGCAGCCATGTTTTATGCATCGTCGCGACACAGCCTGATTATAGATAACAAACAATCATCTACAAATTGCGTGTCACTTTTCTCCACCGGTTCTGTATATCGAGAACATAACAAAGACGACATAATATTATTTAAATCACCCATACTCGCATCCAATCGCAATAATTCCCCCGATTTGATGTTAAAAAGACGAAATGTTTTTTCATTTGTGTCCACGTTCTCTTCTACTTGTTTCATATTCCATAACCAAGCATAAATAACGACTTGTAACATATGGTCGTGAGTCAAATCATTCGTGCATTTAAACTCCCAAATCGTGGTTTCTGTCATTAAATCGACGCGGGCATTGAACCGGAATTTCTTTCCGGGTAAGATTCGTTCAATAAACCGGTCAATTTGCGAGTGTTGTTCGTCCATGGACGCATTTATAATGTATTCTTCTACGCGAGGTGGAGAACCTTGACAATCCGGACTGACAACATGCTTCAAACGGTCTTTACATATCATCACCATTTCATTGGTTAGCCAATTATAATCATCTTTATCAATCTGGTTCAACTTAAAATACAGGGATTCTTGTATTGCAGTATTGATATTGGCCATGTATAAATAATCGTTCACGGATTCGATTGTTTCGGGCAGTTTATCGATGATTTCCAACAAAAACTGTTGTTTCTTTTCGTTCAGGTTCTCAATATTCATATCTATAATGTCATATAAAATACTATCTTTTGTTTTGTATGAGTAGCTATCGTTCCATGCATTCAACAAATGGTCGTAGTACATGCACGGAATGGCGATTCCATTTAGGTCGCTAATTTCCTCATAAAAACCCTTTTTTGTTTGAATAATTCCCGGAATCTCCAGGTTCTCAATAATGTCTTGTTCTTTTACAAAAATACGGTCCAAAATAGAACATATGTGTTGGTTTGTCTCTTCAGGTATGAACTTAATTAATTCGGTCGGCGTGAGTTTAATCGGGACGGTGGACTCGGTTTCTTCAATATGCGGAAACAGAGTCTGGTGTTGTCCTTTAAAATGCACATAATCCGCGGATTTCATGTCAATATGACTCATATGTAAAAATTCCAGCGGCCGGTCTTCTCGTCGGGTATCACTTTCGAGAACATAAAGCCCATTTAATGCGCGGGTGCATGCAACATACAGTGTATTGGGGCAAATATCTCGCGGTAGATTTCGCGCATAGTACTTAAAATAAGAGTTGTCGAACCCAACCACAAACACATATTTGCGTTGTCTACCCTTCACACAATGAAATGTGGAGAACACGATTTTGCCGTCGATGACGCGTTGGTCAATGTCGCTATTTTCGAGCATTGGAACGTGACACGGTATGTTTTTTTCAACCAACATGTTCTCCAATTTACGAATATTACTACGTTCTCCTTTTACAGAAGGTCCCAATATAAAAATATCACTCGGTTTTATTCCAAGTGCAAACAATTTGTGTATTTCGGCGCAAACAATGCGCTCCAAATTGTAGCGAGAATTGCGAATATATTGTACCGGCGCATCATTTCGACATGCATCCATGCGCGGTTCTCCCAACATGACATTATTTACAAATTGACTCATTTGATTCGTAATTCTGTAGGACATTTTCATCGTACATTTTCGAAATTGTTGGGTTCTCAAACCAGGGTGTTTTTTCCATATTATTTCTGCAAAAGTTAAGAAACGAATATCCGAACCTTTGAACTCGTAGAGGCCTTGCATATAATCGCCGAGTACAAGCAACTGAAATCGAGAACCTATATCTTTTGCAAATTTTACCATTAATTGGTAGTATAATAAGGTCATATCCTGGGCTTCATCAACAACTAACATGTCATATTCCGGAATACTTTTGTTGGGTGGTGTATTGTTGTCCACGATTTTCTTGATTTCGTTGTCCACGTGCGCGGTACACGAATAATAACACACCGCCAAACTGTGGTATGTGTGTATAGTAAGGTTCTCAATCCCCATGGCCTGCGTTTTCTCGCGCACTTCGAATTTCAACGATTTATTATAGGTAATTTGTAGTATATTACGAGAACCGAGTTCTCGAGCAATCGCGAGAATAAGCGTCGTTTTCCCGGTTCCGGCAACTGCGTCTACGACGACATTGTCCCCGGTTTTGGTTGCATCTAATATATTTTGTTGTTCTATACTCAACATTTTTTGTGAATACGGAGAACCTGGTAACTAATATAATAACACACGATGATTGTATATCGTTTTCACAACATTTCTACAAAATGTGGTGAACTATGCCGGACGGCGCTTTTGTGTCGCCCGATTTAAGCGAAGTTGTGAGCGAAACGTCTTACTGTTTTGCAGGGCGCGCAACAGTCTCATTTGTTTGGCCGCCTTTTGTGCAGTCGTGCACTTAGCAAACGTTTGTTTACTTTTAGGATTATACACGCGATAACAGTTTTTACCGCGTACTTTGCGAGTTTTATACGGCATACTATATGCTAAATACAGATTTTGTTTGAGGTCCATATCTCACAAACAGAACGGTTCTAGTTTACAAGTGTAATTTATCTATTAACTCTTTGTCAATCTCATCGTAATGAATCAGTTCCCCATCCAATTTTACCGCATAGTCGGTCTGTATAATATAATCCAGCCCATTGGGCGAGCTCCAACTATGAGCCATGTTAAGAGGCACATAATGAACCTTGTGTCGAATGGACTCGGTATATATGTGTTTATTATGTAAGAGTGACATACTACATGTAATCGTATCAGTCGTCGGGTTTATATGTAAATCCCGCAAAATGGGTTGGGTTTGATACCGATAAGAATAGTTATATGTTAGCGCCGGAGAACGATGTGCATGTCGATAAACCTCGTCAAATTTCGTAAGGGTTTGATACCATTGCAAAAATGCAGTGTTCTTTATTATCAATGGATACAATAAACTGCGGGAATATGGTATCGGCTGAACAACAAGATGAATATACGGGTGCATAATAATGATATATATTTTTAAAACCAATTCCTTATATTATTTTTTCGATGACTTACATATCATACATGAGCTTAATTGTGAGACAAAACGAAAAGTTGGTATTATTCATTTGTAATATGCGGCCATGTTCATCATATACGCGAATACGCAGACGCTGAATATCGACCGGACCAAAGTAGATGCGCGGCTCCGACACGATCGTCATTTCATTATCCAACAACATGTTAAAATGAGAACCTTTGATGGAAATTCGCGCCAAAATGTCGTCATTTAAGATGGATTGATTAAAAATACTGACAAATGGATTGTTCGAGTTCTTGTTAAAATCGTCCACGGACAAATAAATATATCGATTATTTTTCGGTTCAATGATGGAATCCGCCAAATAAAAGAAATCCCCCTCGTATTTGGGTTTTAAAAATCCTAAATTCCACCCAATTTTTCGGGATATATCAACTGTGTCATGAATTCCGTCAATATTTCGTGTAAAATCCAATGTAATTTTACTAATAGACAACGTTTTGCAACCCACTGGGCCGATCGTGACTCGACCACTACCAGAACCATCGCTGGTCAAATCTAAAGAAAGGCGAATATAAGAGAATATGATCATGGGGTCCAACATATTGCCATTGACGTCAATCGGGCACAGCGTTTTGTTAATTTTATCTATAAAATCGTTCGGGTTATAGTTCCCATCGGGTATAACAAATACTTGTTCTGCATACACGATGCGGTCAGGACAGATGGAATCAACATAGTCTACTTTCAAATATAAAAAGTTGTTGCCATTGCTGGCCGATATACCATAAAACGTGAGTGGCATTTCTAATGCACTCAATTCCATAGAAACAACCTTATTAAACTTGGTAGTAAGTTGCACTGTAAAATCGGAGCTTTGCGTAGTATTAATACTTTCGCGAAATCGAGTATCGATGTTTACACATTTAGTAATTACGCGCGTATTAATCGGGTTAATGCGGCCGGGAAGGAAATCGCTATGACTGGTGTAAATATACTCGGTGTTTGGCCGTTGAACTAAATTTTGTGCACGAGATGCGTCTTGATTATCCGGCCGCGGAAGATTCACTGTATCTAAACGATAATTTGCGGGAATACTGGTTGTTTTGGGTCGTTCATCTTTGCATTTCGCGGCAATAAGCTGGACTTTTGCCGCATCTAAAAACGAGATTAAGTCGCGTTTCAGGCGTTTATCAATATGCCCGCTGTTTAAAAGTTGTTCTCGAATTTCATATTCTTTTAGTTCAATATCCGCCGCGGTATACTTGGTTCTCCGTTTTAATTTGAAAAACGTTTCCAGGTCATTGACAGTATAATTGTTGATATCTAAATCCAGGTTTTCCATTACTTACTATGTGCGTATATAATTATATTCTTTTTGTGTAAAATATTTGTAGTGCGTTTAAATTCGTTCAGGATAATATATCACAAATTGTATATTTTTTAGTTTGTATACATTTCTTTTCGCCAGGTTTATTATAGAAGAGAAATGTCATCTAGCGATTATATATCGTTACGAAGATTGAAAAATATGCATCAATTATCATGCAATTCCATACCAGATTGTCATACTCGACCAATCTGCGAACCACCGGTACATAATATGCCCCCGAATGTGAATTATTGTGTTGTCCCTGCAAAATGTGTTACGAACAACGGGCAAATTGTTTCGACCGATTTAGTCTATTGCCATGACAACGACCCATGCCACCCAAATCCCCTCCATTTGAACCAAAAATATATCACAAAAACAGCCAAAAGCTACAGGGTTTCCCCGATTAAAAATGGATCTGTCGGGTTTTTAGTCGAAAAAAATCTGCCATTCGCAACCGGTCAATCAATTAGTTGTAATATACTCGGCAACGAATCTAATTTTTTTAATGGAATTGTATTCGACTATGACGCTGAAACCGGCTTTCTGTCAATTGGCGCGATTGATAATGTTACCGGGAATTTTAGCAACAGTGTAGTCTACAACATAAATTTGATATTGTTCGATCCGGAAGTAGTGAAATTAAAGCAGCGCATGGACTATTTATACAAATATTTATTCCAGATTGAACTCAATGCAACACCGAATTTTAACCCAGTGTCAGAGCAATTGCAGTTTTTTGATAAAAAGGTTTATAATCTGTTTTTGTATTTATTTGATCAAGATGTGCATACATTAAGCGACTATCAATTAACTGAAGTATACCTTGCAAATAAGGTGGATGATTTGTATGAATACTTATTCGATGTTAAGTTGGACCGCAATTTGGATTTCAATCCAAACGGATTTGACGACAGTTTGTTGAATAACCTGAAGATTAAGATTTATCAAATATATATCTATTTATTCTCGATTAATTTAGAACAAAGTCCGTGGTTTAATCCTAACACAACCAACAATTAGAATAAAAACAGTTATATGCGTTACATATATTTTTATTCATTATATATATATATAGTATAAAATGAGCAAAACCCCTATTAAGAATTTATCCGTTACGGGTTCGTTTACATTAGCTGGTAATGCAAATATAGCCGGCAACATTGTATTAGGAAATACGATCTTAAATGAACAAACGATATCTGTGATTGGAGGTAGCACTGGACCGACTGGCCCTCCTGGCCCGGCTGGCTCTGGTAGCGGCGGAGCCGGTCCAACTGGCGCTGCCGGTTCAACTGGTGCCGCTGGTCCAACTGGTGCTGCCGGTTCAACTGGTGCCGCTGGTCCAACTGGTGCAAGCGGGGTTAACGGTGCAACGGGTCCAACTGGTGCAAGCGGTGTTAACGGTGCAACGGGTGCAAACGGTCCAACGGGTGCAAACGGTATTGCCGGTCCAACTGGCGCGACAGGTGCAAATGGTGTTGACGGTGTTACTGGTGCAACTGGTGCCAGGGGTCCAGAGGGTGGCCCTACTGGTCCAGTTGGCCCTACTGGATATACTGGCCCAAGTGGTGGCCCAACCGGTCCAGACGGCCCAACTGGACAAACGGGTCCATTGGGAGTAACCGGCCCAACCGGACCTGTTTTCAGAATTCCGGAAGTTCCTATAGGCTGGAATGAAAATGACGTGCAAGCGAATACTGGCGCCCCTGGAGATATATATTATGCATACATAACAAAAACTACCGACCCGTTGGTATACAATCATGTTTTATATATGTACTATGAATCAAGAGATGACCCACCTACCGACCCGAACGCAGAAATTAAAAACTGGAAATATATTGCTTTCTCAAGTGCATAACTCTTTGACATACACTATCATTTTTGAATAAAAATAACGACTTAGAAAAATGCCATGCAAACTGTGCCACATATTTACAATAAATCAAATAAACATAATTTTGTTTATATTTATTTGATAAACTTTGTCCGTTTATAAATCCACCAAACGTGCAAACTGTAAAACGTTTCATATTTTAGGAATGTCAGTATTATTAGAATGAAATCCACGGTTGGAATAACGGCACAGCTAATAATTTGGTAATTAAATTGCATTCGATCCTCGTAAAATTTATTTATACACCATGTATATAGACGTATACATATGTCGAACGATCCAGTTGTGTTTACGACAGATGTCAGTATGCATAACAATCTTGTTGTTGGTAACGGGTTAACGGTCAATGGAGCCACTACACTAGGGAGTACATTAAGAGTGTCGGGGGCAACTACATTGGGTAGAGTTACAACAACAACTATGACTACGACGAATGATACAAGCGCTAGAGGTCGAACGTTTGTAGATGGCGCTACTCTTATTCGAAACAGTCTAACGGTAACTGGGCTTGCAAATATTCAAAATTTATCAGTAGGCTCTTTCAGTGTTCTAAGCTATCCATCCTCATCTATTCCATTTACTGCGATTGCGGGTCGAGGTACATTTACATTAGACGTGTCTATGGGTAGACGGCTAGTAGTGTCGGAGGATTTAACATCAAAATCCAGATTATTCGCAAATAACCTAGCGATTGGTGGTACTATGTTAGCTAACGGAGATGCGAGTATGAACGCGAATGTTGTTGTTGGCGGCAATGCGGATATTAAAAACCAGTTAACGGTAAAGGATGTAAATATTAGTGGCAATTTAGTAATTAATAATTTTAGCGGTCTTTCAATCCCCTCGAGTGCAATTAGTGGCGGGGCATTGCCGGCGAATACACTAGTTGAAGATGTAAGCATGGGTAAAAGTTTGATCGTTACGGAAGATATTACGTCAAGCCGAGATCTATTTGTGACCAGAGATGCATCATTGGGTGCCGTGTATGTAAACAGAGAACTCTATGTTTCTGGTGCTGCTGCGTTGAATGGTATTGCCAACTTTAATGCCGATGCCAGTTTCAACGAAAACGTTTACATGGAGAAGGCGTTGGCTGTAAAGGGTGAAACCGCGTTGAACGGTATTGCCAACTTTAATGCCGATGCCAGTTTCAATGAAAACGTTTACATGGAGAAGGCGTTGGCAGTAAAGGGTGAAACCGCGTTGAACGGTATTGCCAACTTTAACGCGGATGCCAGTTTCAACGAAAACGTTTACATGGAGAAGGCATTGGCCGTAAAGGGCGAGGCTTACATGAATGGTATTGCTAACTTTAACGCGGATGCCAGTTTCAACGAAAACGTTTACATCAGCAAGGACCTTATTATTAAGGGTCGTCTTGCGGTCAACCAATACACAAATAATGCTATTATCAGCACCACAACCACCACATATGATGTTGTTGTAATAGAAGACCTATCGGTGAATGGTGGCATTATTGTAGACAGCATGGCAACACTTAACGATCTAACTGTTAATAAAGTGGCAACATTTAACGATAAACTTGTAGCAAATAGCGACGCGAGCTTCAATGGCAATGTCGATATAAGTGGGTCATTTACTGCAAGATACCCAGACAGTTCGATCCCATCCACTGCAGTAACCGGATTAACTGCATTACTGAACAATGCGTCCAACGTGCCGAATATGACGGAGGATGTAACATTAAATAAGCGATTATTTGTGACCAGCGATATTTCTGCAGGCGGACTGTTGTATATAAATGGAGCAGGGAATTCGATTATTGACGACAATTTACAAGTTGGCGGAACATTGAATGTTGCAGGAGTGACTACATTGGCCGATGTAAATACTGGTAATATGACAGTAACGGGTAATTTAGTTATTAATGGAACAACTACGACTATAAATGCTACAAATCTAGACGTGAGTGATAATATCATCATGTTATCTAAGGGCACAACCACCGAGTCTCGCGATGCTGGTATTTTAATCCAACGCGGGGATGGAGTAAATAATGCATTTATGGGATGGGATCGTAGTGCAAGTAAATTTACAATGGGATTAACCGACGCAGATGGTAATGCAACTGGTGACATAACGGTTGTTGCAGGCACATTGGTTGCAAATATTGAAGGTAACGTAACTGGTACTATCCTAACGGCCGCCCAAACTAATATTACAAGTGTTGGAACATTGAGTCAATTAACAGTTGCTGGTCATGCCGCGCTTTCTAGCACATTAGCTGTTACTGGAACATCATCCCATACAGGTGCCGCTACATTCAGCAATACAGTCGGTGTCTCTGGTGCTGCTACCCTGTCTAGCACATTAGCGGTTACCGGAACATCTACTTTATCTGGTGCTGCCACCCTCGGTAATACGGTCACTGTTGCCGGTCATGCCGCGCTTTCTAGCACATTAGCTGTTACTGGAACATCATCCCATACAGGTGCCGCTACATTCAGCAATACAGTCGGTGTCTCTGGTGCTGCTACCCTGTCTAGCACATTAGCGGTTACTGGAACATCTACTTTATCTGGTGCTGCCACTCTCGGTAATACGGTGACTGTTGCTGGTGCTGCCGTGCTTTCCAGCACATTAGCGGTTACTGGAACATCTAGTCACACCGGCGCTTCAACATTCAGCAATACAGTCGGTGTCTCTGGTGCTGCTACCCTTTCTAGCACATTAGCGGTTACAGGAACATCTACTTTATCTGGTGCTGCCACTCTCGGTAATACGGTGACTGTTGCTGGTGCTGCCGTGCTTTCTAGCACATTAGCAGTTACAGGAACATCTAGTCACACCGGGGCTTCAACATTCAGCAATACAGTCGGTGTCTCTGGTGCTGCTACCCTGTCTAGCACATTAGCGGTTAATGGAACATCTACTTTATCTGGTGCTGCCACACTCGGTAACACAGTGACTGTTGCTGGTGCTGCCGTGCTTTCCAGCACATTAGCAGTTACAGGAACATCTAGTCACACCGGCGCTTCAACATTCAGCAATACAGTCGGTGTCTCTGGTGCTGCTACCCTGTCTAGCACATTAGCGGTTACAGGAACATCTACTTTATCTGGTGCTGCCACACTCGGTAACACAGTGACTGTTGCTGGTGCTGCTACCCTTTCTAGCACATTAGCTGTTACTGGAACATCTACTTTATCTGGTGCTGCCACACTCGGTAATACGGTGACTGTTGCTGGTGCTGCTACCCTTTCTAGCACATTAGCTGTTACTGGAACATCTACTTTATCTGGTGCTGCCACCCTAGGTAACACAGTGACTGTTGCTGGTGCTGCCGTGCTTTCTAGCACATTAGCGGTTACCGGTACGGCAACCGTTACTGGTGCCGCCACACTTTCTAGCACATTAGCAGTTACAGGAACATCAACCCTATCTGGTGCCGCCACCCTTGGCAACACAATGACTGTTGCTGGTCATGCCGCGCTTTCTAGCACATTAGCTGTTACTGGAACATCTACATTATCTGGTGCAGCCACACTCGGTAACACAGTGAATGTTGCAGGTGCTGCCACCCTTTCTAGTACATTAGATGTAACTGGAATAACGAAAATCACCGCGACAACCGTATCGACAACGGCATCAACCGGCGCATTGGTTGTTTCAGGTGGTGTTGGAATTGGCGGAAATGCAAATGTTAGCGGAAGCCTATCAGTCGCCGGAGATTTAACTATTAATGGAACAATTACGACTATCAACACCACAAATGTAGATGTAAGCGACAATATCATAATGTTATCTAAGGGTACAACGTCTGCAGTAAATGATGGTGGTATTTTAATTGAACGTGGTGCCAACAGAGCATTCATGGGTTGGAATGAAAGTGATGGTAAGTTCAAAATGGGAGCAACCGCTGCAAATAGTAGTGCAACTGGTAACCTAACTGTTACACCCGGAACATTAGTTGCAAACATTGAAGGTAACTTAACTGGTACTATCCAAACTGCATCACAGCCAAATATTACTACTGTAGGAACTTTGACCGGATTAGCAGTTACTGGAACATCGACGTTATCTGGTGCCGCCACCCTCGGTAATACAGTCACTGTTGCAGGTCATGCCGCGCTTTCTAGCACATTAGCAGTTACAGGTACATCATCTCATACAGGTGCATCAACATTTGGTAACACGATCGCAGTGACTGGTGCTGCAACTCTTTCTAGCACATTAGCTGTTAACGGAACATCGACATTATCTGGTGCCGCCACCCTCGGCAATACAGTCACTGTTGCAGGTCACGCCGCGCTTTCTAGCACATTAGCTGTTACTGGGACATCAAACTTATCTGGTGCCGCCACCCTCGGCAATACAGTTACTGTTGCAGGTCACGCCGCGCTTTCTAGCACATTAGCTGTTACTGGGACATCATCTCACACAGGCGCATCGACATTCGGTAACACGATCGCAGTAACTGGTGCAGCCACACTTTCTAGCACATTAGCAGTTACTGGAACATCGACCTTATCTGGTGCCGCCACCCTCGGTAACACAGTCACAGTTGCTGGTCATGCAGCACTTTCTAGCACATTGGCGGTTAGTGGAACATCTGCACACACAGGCGCATCAACATTCGGTAACACGATCGCAGTGACTGGTGCTGCAACACTTTCTAGCACATTAGCAGTTACCGGCGATGTTTCATTCAATAACAATTTATATGTAAAAAAACAAATGGTTGTTGATGGTTCTATGAATATTAATGATAAACTATTCATGAATAATTCCGTTACAGAAACATTAAACTATAAATATGTTGATATACCAAGTCCACTAGGTAGTACAGCAACCGGTGGATGGTCAACCACATCTGGTATAACTATCAATTGGAATGCAACTGGTGGAACCACATTGGGGAATAATAATTTTTATGGATATTATACCGCATTTAACAGTGTTGTGAATAATAGCGGTTGGTTAGGTGCAAATTCAACTTATAATCAAGCAACCGGTAATTATTCTGCAGGTTTAACGACTACCATTACTAATGGTATCGGCGCGATTTCAGGTGATTATTTGGAAATTCAATCAAATACTGCATATAAATTAACTCAATATCAGTTTATGACATATGGAGAAGCGTCTGGGCCGTCACTAAACGATAAGTTACCAAAAAATTATTACATTGTTGGTTCAAATAATGGTACTACATGGGATCCTATACAGAAAGTAAATGATTTATATTTATCTGCAAATAACGGAGTTAAACAATTAACAAATCTGTATACAATTTCTACTAACACAAGTGAAATTACTCAAGGAACACCAAGTAATATAGGGTATCGTAAAGTAACAGGGTATTCTACCACAACTAATGACTATACAAGATATAGAGTTGTTATTGAAAATATACACGGTACTAGTGCTGCCGGACGAAGTGGAACGGATTATAACATTGCAGCTGCAGGTATTGGACAATGGGTAATAAATGGTCAATATAAAGACACTAATCAAACTAGCACTGTATCTACAACCTCTAGTGTTCAATTTAATATTGATAGTATAGCTAGAGTAAAATTAACTGGTTCATTGAATACAACCGGGGATGTTACTGTTGCAGGTCATGCAGCACTTTCTAGCACATTAGCAGTTAGTGGAACATCGACGTTATCTGGTGCCGCCACACTTTCTAGCACATTAGCTGTTAACGGAACATCTACATTATCTGGTGCTGCCACCCTCGGTAATACAGTCACTGTTGCAGGTCATGTAGCACTTTCTAGCACATTATCGGTTAGTGGAACATCCGCACACACAGGTGCATCAACATTCGGTAACACGATCGCGGTGACTGGTGCTGCAACTCTTTCTAGCACATTAGCTGTTAACGGAACATCTACGATGTCCGGAGCAGCCACCCTCGGCAACACAGTCACTGTTGCTGGTCATGCCGCGCTTTCCAGCACATTGGCTGTCAGTGGAACATCCGCACACACAGGTGCATCAACATTCGGTAATACGATCGCGGTGAGTGGTGCCGCCACACTTTCTAGCACATTAGCGGTTAACGGAACATCTACATTGTCAGGAGCAGCCACACTCGGCAACACAGTAACTGTTGCAGGTCATGCGACACTTTCTAGCACATTAGCTGTTACCGGAACATCTACATTATCTGGTGCAGCCACGCTCGGTAACACAGTAACAGTTGCTGGTCATGCCGCGCTTTCCAGCACATTAGCGGTTAGTGGAACATCCGCACACACAGGTGCATCAACCTTCGGTAACACGATCGCAGTGACTGGTGCAGCAACTCTTTCTAGCACATTGGCGGTTGGTGGAACATCTACATTGTCCGGAGCAGCCACACTCGGCAACACAGTCACAGTTGCTGGTCATGCCGTGCTTTCTAGCACATTGGCGGTTACCGGTACATCTACCTTATCGGGTGCTGCAACTCTTTCTAGCACATTGGCGGTTAGTGGAACATCTACATTGTCCGGAGCAGCCACACTCGGTAACACAGTCACTGTTGCCGGTCATGCAGCGCTTTCTAGCACATTGGCGGTTAGTGGAACATCTACCTTGTCCGGAGCAGCCACACTCGGTAACACAGTCACTGTTGCCGGTCATGCAGCGCTTTCTAGCACATTAGCAGTTACTGGAATAACAACCATCAATGCAACAACCGTCTCAACTGCGGCAGCCAATGGAGCATTGGTCGTTGCAGGTGGTGTTGGAATTGCCGGAAATGCAAATATCGGCCAAAACTTAGTAGTAACTGGAGATCTAACTGTGAATGGCACAACTACGACTATTAATACCGCAAATGTTGATGTAAGCGACAACATGATTATGTTATCTAAGGGCACAACAACTCCTGCAAATGATGCTGGTATTTTAATTGAACGCGGTGCTAACCGAGCGTTTATGGGTTGGGACCATAGTGCAAGTAAATTTACTATGGGATTAACAGATGCCAGCAGTAATGCAACTGGTAACTTAACAATTAACACTGGAACATTAGTTGCCAATATTGAAGGTAACTTAACTGGTACTATCCAAACTGCATCACAACCAAATATCACAAGCGTCGGTACATTGACATCAGTAGCTGTAACAGGAACATCGACATTAACCGGTGCTGCCACCCTCGGCAACACAGTCAATGTTGCAGGTCATGCAGCGCTTTCCAGCACATTGGCTGTTACAGGAACATCAACATTAACCGGTGCTGCCACCCTCGGCAACACAGTCAATGTTGCAGGTCATGCCGCGCTTTCTAGCACATTAGCGGTGACTGGAACATCGACATTAACCGGTGCTGCCACCCTCGGTAACACAGTCACTGTTGCAGGTCATGCAGCGCTTTCTAGCACATTGGCCGTTAATGGAACATCAACATTAACCGGTGCTGCCACCCTCGGTAACACCGTAACGGTTGCCGGTCATGCCGCGCTTTCCAGCACATTGGCCGTTAATGGAACATCAACATTAACCGGTGCTGCCACCCTCGGTAACACCGTCACGGTTGCCGGTCATGCCGCGCTTTCTAGCACATTGGCTGTTACTGGAACCGCAACTGTTACGGGAGCGGCCACACTTTCAAGTACATTAGCGGTAACTGGAACATCAACATTAACAGGTGCCGCCACCCTCGGTAACACCGTTACGGTTGCCGGTCATGCCGCGCTTTCCAGCACATTGGCCGTTACTGGAACATCAACATTAACCGGTGCCGCGACTCTCGGTAATACAGTGACTGTTGCTGGTCATGCCGCGCTTTCCAGCACATTGGCCGTTGCTGGAACATCTACCTTATCCGGTGCCGCCACCCTCGGTAATACCGTGACTGTTGCCGGACATGCTGCTCTTTCCAGCACATTGGCAGTCACCGGAACATCAACATTAACTGGTGCCGCCACCTTAGGTAACACCGTCACTGTTGCTGGTCATGCTGCTCTTTCTAGCACATTGGCCGTTGCTGGAACATCGATCATGACCGGTGATGTATCCATGAATTCCAGCCTATATATTGCACGTGATATTCGCGTAAATGGAATTATTATGGGTAGAGGTAACAACGATATTTCATCAAATACCGCATTTGGTTTGAACGCATTACCAACTGTAAGCGCGAATAATAATACTGCCGTTGGAAGAAATGCACTTTCTGCATTAACTGCAGGAACAGAAAATACAGCAATTGGTAGTGCTTCACTTATGACAAATATTTCAAATAGAAATACTGCAGTTGGTTTCAAGGCATTATCCGATACGAACGGCACGGTTGCAACCACAAATACGGCAATCGGTGCGGAATCTGGTAAAAACAATGCACTCGGCAGTTCGATGACATTTTTAGGCGCAGATACGGGTGTTAATTCATCGGTAACTGCTTACCAAGGATCAACCGCCATTGGTGCAGGTGCAACCATTACTCAATCAAACCAAATTGTATTAGGTGCGGATGGACAAAAAACAAACCTCACTATTTTGCTGAATGCGAACCGAGTGATGAGTAGCAGTGCAACTCCTATAATTGATGTCAGTTTGGTTAACTTTACTGCCGAGTCTATTCCAGCAAGTGCTATAATTGGTAGTAGTAGTCAAACAACTGCACTGACTGGCGCAGTGTTCATGGAAAAGACCCTCAGTGTCACCGAACTGGCAACATTCAGACAAAATATTTCGGTTCTCGGTACAGCATCTATTGGTAATGATGCGGTTATTGACGGGAATGTTACAATTAGCAAGGATACCAATATGAATGGAAATTTAACAGTGCCCAAAATTAACGATATGCTCTCATTTGTAACATACAGCGATGTTGCCATTGCCAGTAAATTGTCGGGTGTTGCTATTGACGTAAGCAGTGACTGGGTTCAAATGAACACTTCCATTTCCGGATTGCCTTCTAAAAAATGGTTAGGTGGAGCAATATCCGAAACCGGTCAATATCAAATTATCTACAACAGTGATGCATCGACAAACATATATCGTTCAATTAACTATGGTGCAAATTTCGAACCTAAAACAATTCCCACTATATACAGCAACGATGTGAATGTGAATAACAAAATATCGATGGATTTTACGGGTAAGTATATCGCATTAGGTGGTAACAAAACACTATCTTATTCCGTAAACTATGGTCTTTCATTTAACGAAATTTCTACATTACAACTCAACGCCAGTTCTAATATTACCGCATTAGCAATATCCGGTACAGGAAAATATCTATTTGTAGGTGGATCCAACAGTAACTTATATGTATCGACAGATAGTGGTCAATTAGTTGCGGTCACTACAAATCCAATTTACATAAACCAACAACTTAACAATTGGAAGTCTATTGCATCTAACGGCACAGGTAGATGGTGTATGGCAATCACTGATACGTATCTATATGTTACAGATCCAAGTGGTGCCACACTATATAATGGCACATGGTCTGACAAAACTTCGACCAAACATGCAAACATGGTTTTGGCGAATGTTACCGATTCTTTCATCAATAACGAAGGAACTATATTTGGTATTACCACGACCACCGGTTTATATATTTCAAAAGATCAAGGTGGCAGCTGGACCGAATATGCGCAATCTAACGGATACACAAGTGTCACATACACATATGGGATTATTCCAAATATTGATGGTGAATATATCTATTTGACAACGGCTAATAGTGGAAAAATTAAAAAATCCATTAATTCCGGAACTGCTATTTCTATAAATGATGGTCTGGGCGCCAATATACCAACAAGCACATTTACATCCGCTGTTGTAAGTGGTAATGGTGGTTACACATATTTATTTGATGGAAATAATGCTTCATACACACCTTATTTACAGGTGAATACTGGTAACGAAACCGTAAGGGTACCAAGTGGAACGGCCTTCATATTAGATAAAGATGCAGAGTTGAAACAAAAGACAATTGCATATGGAGATGTTGCGATGAATAGCAAGTTGCGCGTTACAGGTGACGTGTCATTAAATGCAAATGTTGATATTCGCGGCAAAGTTGCTATTGGTAAACCTAGCCCAATAGTTGCGTTGGATATTAGTTATAGCGATGCCATTCGTATTCCTCATGGTACAACCGGCGAACGCCCGACTACTTCGTCAGAATCTGCTCACGGCGGTTATATTCGTTATAATACCGATAATCATCAGTTCGAAGGTTATGGCCCAGGTAATTCATGGGGATCTTTGGGAGGTGTGATCAACGTTGCGCAAAACACTAAGATATTGGCCTCGTATACTAATGCGGATTCATCGAACAATGAGTTAATGTTTTTTACTGCTCCTGCTGGCGATTTATCCGCAAATAGCGCAGTTGAGCGCATGCGAATTAAGGATACTGGTGATGTTTCGATGAACTTCAAATTGGCGGTCGGGGGTGCAACTGAACTGTATAGCACATTGGCCGTTAGCGGAACATCCGCACACACAGGTGCATCAACCTTCGGTAACACGATCGCAGTGACTGGTGCAGCAACTCTTTCTAGCACATTAGCGGTTGGTGGAACATCTACGCTATCCGGAGCAGCCACACTCGGTAACACAGTCACTGTTGCTGGTGCAGCAACTCTTTCTAGCACATTAGCGGTTAGTGGAACATCTACCCTGTCTGGTGCAGCCACACTCGGTAACACAGTCACTGTTGCTGGTGCAGCCACACTTTCTAGCACATTGGCGGTTAGTGGAATAACATCCATCAACGCGACAACTGTGTCAACCACAACATCTACTGGTGCATTGGTCGTAGCAGGTGGTGTTGGAATTGCCGGAAATGCAAATATCGGTCAAAACTTAGTGGTAACCGGAGATCTAACAGTGAATGGTACGACCACGACAATTAACACTGCAAATTTGGATGTAAGCGACAACATGATCATGTTATCTAAAGGTACAACAACTGCGGCAAATGATGCTGGTATTTTAATTGAACTTGGTACGGAACGAGCGTTTATGGGTTGGGACCAGAGTGCAAGTAAATTTACCATGGGATCAACAACTGCAACTAGTAATGCAACTGGTAATTTAACAATTAACACTGGAACATTGGTTGCAAATATTGAGGGTAACTTAACTGGTACTATTCAAACTGCATCACAGCCAAATATCACAAGTGTTGGAATATTGACTGGATTAGCTGTATCTGGTGCAATTGATGCATCTGGAGCTATCACATCTAGAGGATTAATCACTGGCGTTGGATTAACCACAACTGGTTCTATTACTGCAACCGGTCAAACAATCGCGTCTGGTGCCATCACATCTAGCGGATTAATTAGTGGTGTTGGATTAACAACTACTGGTGCTATTACTGCAACTGGTCAAACAATCGCGTCCGGTGCAATCACATCTAGTGGATTAATCACTGGTGTTGGATTAACAACCACTGGTGCTATTACTGCAACTGGTCAAACAATCGCGTCCGGAGCAATCACATCTAGCGGATTAATTAGTGGTGTTGGATTAACAACCACCGGTGCTATTACTGCAACCGGTCAAACAATCGCGTCCGGTGCCATCACATCTAGCGGATTAATTAGTAGTGTTGGATTAACAACCACTGGTGCTATTACTGCAACCGGTCAAACAATCACATCAGGTGCAATCGATGCGTCCGGTGCCATCACATCTAGCGGATTAATTAGTGGTGTTGGATTAACAACAACCGGTGCTATTACTGCAACCGGTCAAACAATCGCGTCTGGTGCCATCACATCTAGCGGATTAATTAGTGGTGTTGGATTAACAACCACTGGTGCTATTACTGCAACCGGTCAAACAATCGCGTCCGGTGCCATCACATCTAGCGGATTAATTAGTGGTGTTGGATTAACAACCACTGGTGCTATTACTGCAACTGGTCAAACAATCGCGTCCGGTGCAATCACATCCAGCGGATTAATTAGTGGTGTTGGATTAACAACCACTGGTGCTATTACTGCAACCGGTCAAACAATCACATCAGGTGCAATCGATGCGTCCGGAACAATCACATCTAGCGGATTAATTAGTGGTGTTGGATTAACCACAACTGGTGCTATTACTGCAACTGGTCAAACAATCGCGTCTGGTGCCATCACATCTAGCGGATTAATTAGTGGTGTTGGATTAACAACCACTGGTGCTATTACTGCAACCGGTCAAACAATCGCGTCCGGTGCAATCACATCCAGCGGATTAATCACCGGCGTTGGAATGAAAACGACTGGCGCAATCGATGCATCCGGACAATCAATAACGGCCGGAGCGATCACTGCCACCGGTGCCGCGGCGCTTTCTAGCACATTAGCAGTTAGTGGTATAACATCCATCACTAATGCGACTGCATCAACAACAACGTCTACCGGGGCATTGGTCGTTTCAGGGGGTGTTGGAATCGCAGGAAGCGCAAATGTTGGTGGAAGCCTAGTGGTAACTGGTGATCTAACCGTCAATGGTACAACAACGACGATTAATACCGCAAATGTGGATGTAAGTGACAATATGATCATGTTGTCTAAAGGTACAACAACTGCTGCAAATGATGCTGGTATTTTAATTGAACGTGGTGCTAACCGAGCGTTCATGGGTTGGGACCATAGTGCAAGTAAATTTACTATGGGATTAACAGATGCAACTAGTAATGCAACTGGTAATTTAACAATTAACACTGGAACATTGGTTGCCAACATTGAAGGTAATTTAACAGGTGACGTATCGGGTAACGTATCTGGTTCTGCTGCCACAGTTACAGTTGCCGCCCAACCTGCCATTACAAGCGTAGGAATATTGACTGGATTAACAGTGACTAGCCCTATTGTAGGTGACGTATCGGGTAACGTATCTGGTTCTGCTGCGACAGTTACTACTGCTGCCCAACCAAATATCACAAGCGTAGGAATATTGACTGGATTAACAGTGACTAGCCCTATTGTTGGTGACCTATCCGGTAACGTATCTGGTTCTGCTGCGACAGTTACAACTGCCGCCCAACCAAATATCACCAGTGTAGGAACATTGACTGGATTAATACTTTCGGGCAAAGCTGTATTCGCAAGTGATGTATCATTTAACGGTGCGAGAGTCGATATATGTGGTAATCTGTATGCACAATATCCAGAAAACAGTATTCCACAATCTGCCATTATCGGCGGTGTTGGTAGTAATGTATTTGTAGCAGATGTTTCAATGAATGCAAGATTAAATGTTGCTGGTGCAATCACCACATCCGGAGCCATCACATCTAGCGGATTAATTACTGGTGTTGGAATGAAAACTACTGGTGCAATCGATGCATCTGGTCAAACACTAATGGTCGGTGCAATCACCACCACTGGTGCTATTACTGCAACCGGTCAAACAGTTGCATGCGGTGCAATCACCACTACCGGAAATATTACTATGACATCGAAGTACATTAAACAGTTTTAAACACATAAACTACACACATTCACCATGTAAAATCACATAATTATCAACTACCTTAACCAGAAAATTATTATATGCAAAAAATATAATAATTTCGAAACGGCATCTAACACTTTCTATATCAAAAAAAATATGCATCCAATATATATATTCATGTCAATTGCCACTCTTAAAAGAAAAACCGAAGCAAAATATAATAATTCCAGTGTAAATTCAAAAAATGGATTTTCATTAAACGGTGGATACCGCAATCAAGGATATGTAGGACAAACGTCGCTATCAAGATCATTACCGCGTACACCGATGAAGGGCAATACAATCCGCGGTCATGGTGGGTGTTGCGGAACATATCGTATTTCGCCAATTGTACAATCCGGAGTCACGTCAACAGAAGACAACTCTGTCATTAAAAGTTCAGTGATAAATACAAATGGTATGTTAGAGAATCGATTTGGACATAAACCAATTGTAGTAAAGCCGGATAGCAGTCTTAATGCAAATACACAAGGCGAATTAATTGCTCGCAAACAGAAGAATGTGTTATCATGTGAGCCCGACGTAAAAACGGGTACGGGCGCGCGCACAAAATGCATCACCGGCTTTGGTGCATATAAGCAAAAAATATGTCTCTGCACAAAACCCGTGAGTGAATATATGCCCCTTTCTGGTAGCGATTACGTGCAAAATTTGCGGACAAAATGCACGAATAATGATATTGTGTATGTTCCGGTTTCGTACTGCAGAGAACCGATTCGTTAAAAAATTGACACTTTTGATATAATCATAATAAAATCATCATACTCATTTTACTATGAATTCTATAACCACAACCATTTCGACTGGCGTAGCCACAAAACCGCACCCAGAACAAACATATTTAGACCAATATATCAAAACACTCGACGAAAAAGAACTAAAAGCTTACCATATTGCACGCGATCACCTAGGCATGTCATTTCAATTAGACAAAAGCAATGGATATTTAAATTGGAAAAAAGACAATGTAAAATAATCAAAATTACACGTCCTTCTTATCATTATTTGTGCTGCGTTTTTTAAAATCTTTATAACTCATTACTCGTTCCTGCAACTGCGTCTCCCCCTTTAAATTATCCAGATGCTGCGATTTAAATCCATTAATTGTATTCGTCGGTTTTTTTATCGGCTGTAACAAATTCAGGTTGCTCATTTTACCCATGTAAATAAAGCGATTTTTACACACGTCTTTGGGCGGAGTGACAGTCGGTTCAATAATCGTGACCTTTTTATTATTAGGATGTGATTTTTCGGTTTGTTTGCTGTAATTTTTAAATTTTGCAAACGCGGAATTGTCTAATTTGGTCGCCGATTTATCTGCGGATTTCGGTTGTGCAGGCGGCTCAATAAAGTGAATCGGTATCAATGCCGAGTGACGATTTTCCGGTGTGACTCCATTATCCACGAAAAAATCTCTGCACCTATATGAGATGCAATACTTCATCGCAGCTGCATTTAATAGTGACACATTCATGATATTGGTATCGCTGTAATATACAAACCCTAACTTATATGGATTATAATACATCATTATATTGCCGCGCGGTGTAGATTCATACAATATTCGGCGTTTCCATTCGATTTCTAATGGATTGTTTGCTTCGACTAACAACTGTTTTAATTGGTCCTTTTCATAGAACCCATCATCAATATTTTCGCAATATTTTTCGGTTGATTCGTATGTTTTTAAAAATCGATTTAAATTGAGTTCAATGTACGTTTCCATTGGCGATTTTAATGCAACTGGGGGTGTAATTGATTTTCTACCAAAAAACTGCAACACATTATTGCGGATTTCTGTGTATATATTTTTAATTATTTCGCGATTTGTATATGCAACTTGTAATAATACCGACGTAGTAAAAAAATAAACCGGCTTCATTTTTAATAAAACATATTGTTTTCGGTTTATGCCCTTTTTATTGATAAAATATCTTTTATTGTTTTTATTGTTTCTTTATAGTTTTTATAGTTTCTTTTTGGCTTCCATATCGGCCACTTCTTGTTTGCGCAACATTATCAAATCATTCATTTCTTTTTCTAAAAATGGCACTTCTATGCGCTGGTAATTTTTGTATTTATTTTCGGGGTGCATGCAAACGAGATACAATCCAGTCACCTTTTTCCCATATTTATGTTCCAAAATGGTTTTATACACATTCAATTGCAACGCATAGTGCCAAAAGTTTGTATCCGGCAAATGCGAAATGCACGACGTCTTGGCATATTTACCAAATTCCACTTCATGTTTGATTTCCTGGCACCGCTTCCAGTCATATATTTGTATTGTGCCGTCCGGGTTCTCAAAAATCATATCAATTGACCCAGATATTTTCAGCTCTTCGTAATATACCATCCATTCCGTTCGGTATGGTGTCAAATGTTTAAAATCTTGTTCAAAATTCTTGAAAAATCCATATTCAACACTATCATCAACTACATCCATGCCATTATAATAACATTCAATGTGATTATGCATATTTGTTCCGGCACATGCCGCTGCGTCGCGATTATCATCCCACATCTTTTTAATTTGTTCACGCGTCATTCCATAATATTTATATGTGGGATTTGTCCAATTCTTCGACTTCATCATTTTATCGATAATTGCGTCGGCATCAAACTCGGCGAAATGATGATGATTCCAGGTGGTAACCGACGTATAACCACCTCTGTCTCCCAAAACAGTATATATATGAGGCCCTTCTTCGAAAGTAATATCCTTGTCGCGAATATGCGCATTTTTCGTTGCCAAATAACGGGGGGTACCGTAGTTATCTTCTGTAGTAAATGTTGCCATGTTTAACGTTGTGATTTTAATCTAATGATGTTATGAAAAAAGAATTTAATTATATCAATTTTTCACATTTACCAGTGTAAATACAACGGTGTACACTACGAGAAATCAATCTCCACCGCTTGTGCAAACGATTGTTTCATGATTACATATAATTGTTGCCGCACTTTTTGGCAAATCCCTTCGGTAGTGATTCTTGACCCGCCCAATATTTTTTGGTAATAATCCACATACATATTTGTCCATGTTTCATCTTCGTTTATCTTATCCGCGTTTTTGTCATACCAATATTTTTTAAAATCAACTATAAATTGCTTACACACCAATCTTAACTGAATATCAAACTGCGCAGGTGTCAATAATGTCCATGTTGGAGAACTTTCTGCATTTTTATCATACACATAAAATGTATTTGCCCGGGTTTCAAACGTTTTTATTGGTATTTCACCATGACTGGCAGACAATGCCGTTTTCCATGTAGATATAATTCCAGATATCAAATCACTGCTATATACACAATCCAGTTGTAAATGAACATTCGTCAAAACGCTATTCCTTACCCAGTCCGTAAATAGTTGGGCGGGTTGCCGGTCCGCGGGTAGCTTATTTAACCATTCCAGAATATTTACTTTGCATCGTTTAGATAATTGTTGTTTCAATTGCGCGTTTTCCTTTTCGACTTTTGTTACGCGAACCGCGAGTTCTTTTACAAGCTGGTATAAACTGTGTATATCGGGAGTCGACTCAATCGCGTCAATTTCATGCTGATGCTGCAGTAACGTTTTATTAAAGAATTCGCAACATGCCACATGACGGTCATAATTATGTTTGTATGTATATGTTTTTGTACACGAGTTGCATGTATATCCGGAAGTGGTTGACATGAGTTGTTTTTATCGCAAGTAATATATATCAAATATATCAATTTTTCAAAATGCTAATGATATTTAGTGAAAATCGCTCACATAGAACGGTTAATGTAGCCCCGCGTACGAACATGATAGGAATACATGTCGTCACGCCGTCTAATATGTCGTCGGCAACATTACAAGAAAATATGTTTACTCGGCTGCAAAACGCTAAAAAATGTACTAGTTGTGGCAAATAAATATATGGATTTATTTATATAAATGAATCATATTACCAACTATTTGCTAATTCTTATTTCTCTGTTTTTTGGACTAGTGATATTAAACGATCGCTTTTCTAACATGCATTTATTTGAAGGCATGGATGCCGGTGCGAATGGTGCAAGTGGTGGTGGCGCAAAAGAAGTAAGTCCGGTTAAGAAAACACCATTAACTACACACCCATTTTAGACGGTCCCATATGTAGAGAAGATTCGATTAACGATGTCTGTCATTACTAGGACGAATAAAATCGGCGCAACCGCTATTTACACCCAATTGTTCATTGGTTTAGATAGAAACGATATATAATTTATCCTTTTATATAATATACACACCGAATGACCGAGTACTATAATAAAACCGAATTATTTATGGAACCTAAAACAAAACAATACGGTAATCATATGATAATGACCAATGTACATAAACCATCCAAGACCAAATATATCAGTATCGACACCAAATTTCGCGATGATTATGATTACATGCAGCCCGCAAATTTCCAGATCGTTTTACCGGAAAAAGTGAACGATGTACACACTCTTCGCGTGACCAGTATCGAAATACCCATGTCATTTTATAATATTTCGGCAAACTTAGGTAATAATTATTTTAAAGTCGTAAATGGCTCAAATACAGAAATGATAATTATTGATGATAACAATTACACCGCATCTAGTTTAGCAACACAAATTGCTTCTAAGTTATCGGCGTCGTTATATGGCTCGGGTTTAACCATGACAATATCCGCGAATGCCAGAACACTAGTTAGCACAACAGCGAATGTATCGCTGGTGTTTGATGTGGACATCGCTGGAAATAGTGACAAATTTAACTTCAAACAGAAGCTGGGATGGTTGCTTGGATTTCGTAAACCCACATATGCGATTGTCACGTCGAGTAACACCATGGCTGAATGTACTCTTGATATGTATGGTTCTCGCTATTTATATTTAGCAATCGATGAATTTAATAAAGGTAACCAAAACTCATTTGTGACGCCCCTTTCTTCATCGCTAATTAATAAAAATATCATTGCCCGAATCACATTAGATATGGCGACGTATGGTTACGGCGCGATTCTTCCTGCAACTTATTACAATGGGCTTCTCACAACCGACACCCGATCTTACACCGGGAAAATCGATTTGCAAAAATTTAACGTTCAACTGTTAAATGAATCTGGAATACCCATGATGCTGAATGGTCACGATTTTTCATTTTGTTTAGAAGCTGCATGTGAATGAAAAATTGATGAATCATTTATGTTGTGATAATATATAACATCGCTTATCGTTTATAATGTCAAATTTTACGGATAATACAGTAAAACGTATTGTATTATCGACCGCGTCGTCTGTTGGTGCTGGTGCTAGTGCTGGTGCTGGTGCTAGTGCTGGTACAGATGCATTCGGTGACCCCGATTTATCTCATTTATCGCGAGAACAATTATATGCATATCGTAAATTTACACAAGGCTGCAACCTATTTATTACCGGTCCGGGAGGAACCGGCAAAACGCGCCTTATTCAACATCTCCTCGATTATGCACACCAAGTACATCGGTCCATTCAAATATGTGCCATGACGGGTTGTGCAGCCGTATTGTTAAATTGTAATGCACGAACCCTACATTCATGGAGCGGAATAAAGCTCGCAAAAGGACCCAGCAAAGCAGTTGTAGATTCAGTATTAAAAAACAAACGGGCCGTCGCGCAATGGCGCAAAACAAAATGTCTGGTTCTCGACGAAGTAAGTATGTTGTCTAAAAAAGTGTTCGAAATTATCGAAGAAATTGCCAGAAAAACCACAAAAATTAATCTACCGTTCGGTGGAATGCAGGTCATATTTACCGGGGATTTTTATCAACTTCCGCCAGTTGGTACGAGCAGTGACGCGGATACCGACAAATTCTGTTTTGAATCGCCGCTGTGGTCGCAAGTGTTTCCAGACCATAGTCATGTTGTATTAACTACGATTTTTAGACAAACCGACCAAGACTATATTCGTATATTGCAACAAATTCGCGTTGGTAATATTAGCGAAGAAAGTGTACAGATTTTACGAAAATACGTGAAGCGACCCTATGATGCCAGCAAACACAATAACTGTATTCCAACAAAACTGTTTCCATTGAGGTCGAAAACCGATTATGTGAATTCGATGATGTTTGCCAAACTACAAGAAAAGGAACACGTTTTTACGGCGATTCGCAAAACAGACTGTTATACACACATCGAGTCTGGCAAACCACTTTCTGTGGAAATGCGACAGCGATGCATACGAATGACGACCGCCGAAATTGAATATGAATTAGACCAAATGGTAAATAATTCGCCATGTGTTACGACATTACGACTGAAAGTGGGGTCCGCAGTGATGTGTACAATCAATCTCGATATGGACAATGGTATTTGCAATGGGTCACAAGGTATAATTATGGATATGAAGGACCTAGGAACGGGGACATTGGTACCGATAGTGCAGTTCGCAAATGGAATGGTTCGGCCGATTCATATCCATTATTGGCAATGTGAAGACTATCCAACATTGGCGGTTGGGCAATTCCCGTTATGTTTAGCGTGGGCATTGACCATTCATAAAATCCAAGGGGCGACTTTAGACATGGCAGAAATTGATATAGGACAAAGTATATTTGAATTTGGACAAACATATGTCGCACTTTCGCGAGTACAATCATTGGACGGATTGTATTTGTCTGATTTTCAACCACAACGAATTGCGGCGAACCCCACTGTTCACGAATTTTATAAGAATATACCCACAATAGACCCCAATTTTGAAACTTCGTCAAATACTGCGCGTAATAATGTTTCGTTTCACCAATATGAATTGAAAGAAGAACCCATTGAAGAATCGAATATTAAACGGGTCTCACTCATCTAATTTATCTACAATAATTTGTTTATATAATGTAAATATGGTAGCAGGAAGCATTTTACCGATTACAATACATAATAACAAACTCTATTTTTTATTTGGCAAAGAGAATCCCATGGAAGACAGTGCAAAGGGATGGTCTGACTTTGGCGGACGAGTTGATGCCGGCGAAACACCATTCACGGCAGCACTGCGCGAAGGCGGCGAAGAATTGACCGGATTTCTTGGAAATAACAACGCGGTTCGTAAATTGATAAAAAAGAATGGCGGAACTTTCCATCTAGAGCATAACAAATACCACGTTCATATGTTTTATTTGCATTACGACGAGAACCTTCCCAAATATTACAATCAAAATCACCAGTTTCTGTGGGAACGAATGGATAAAAATACATTGAATGATTCCAAACTGTTTGAAAAAATAGAAATCCAATGGTTTTCCGTAGAAGATATGATTAAAAAACGGTCGCAATTTCGTAATTTTTATCAGGAAATCGTAGATTTATTTATTGACAAAAAAATCGCCATTGAGGCGTTTGCCGAAAAAAAATCCGGATTAAGTCGCGCAAAACTTAGAGACTCTCATAATAAAACACATAAACTGCGAAAATAAAAGAAGGAGACATGGTGTATATCGATCATTGATCGGGTTTCCCTGGTAAATACTAGATTTAGTATAACATAATTGGTACATCGATTATGTTATTATACCGCAAACAATACCAAATAAAATACATGGTAATTGTATATAAATCTACACAGTATGTCTAATAATTCATGGAAACAATATGGTGGAATTAGTAAAACCGATAATTTTAATACAATTAATGCATCTACCATTATTGCAGACCAATTTATTTCTAGATCGGTTCGTCCTACCTATAATTTTTTTAATGGTACTTTTGAAGTGGCGTTGGATTTGTCGGCCGGTGTAAATATATTAGCAGGAAATAGCATTTATTCTGCCAAAGATGTATTCGTTAACAGAGACCTGTATACCAATAATAAACTGTTTTTTGGAAATAACACGTTTCAAAATACCGGTAATAATTTTCCAGCATTGGCCGGAACCAGTACACATGCCTACTTATTTGGTAATTCTAGCAATATTGGCGTAAATACGATTCTTCCCAAAACCGTGTTCAATATTACAGGAACGGTTGGATCCGTCACGGATATTTTAACAGTTGAATCCGGCAATGTGTATGTTC
>Ga0315909_10001155_pt1 | contig 35821 bp, 57 predicted proteins | sample LakEriMetagenome_11_FD_203527 | JGI IMG/M metagenome (GOLD analysis project Ga0315909, IMG submission 203527) | Freshwater fungal communities from buoy surface, Lake Erie, Ohio, United States - Buoy 2 MA125 | ecosystem: Environmental > Aquatic > Freshwater > Lake | place: USA: Lake Erie, Ohio... | reverse complement strand
AATTACTGGGCAAAGCCAGCAACAAGTACGCGGGAAGTATTCATCTGGCATCAGATTACCTAGCAAGCAGAGGCATCAGTCAGGAAGTAGCACGTCTGGCGTCATTAGGCGTAGTCTCGGAACCTGAAGTTGGTCACGAACAATACGCTGGAAGATTATCCATACCCTACATTACTAAGACAGGTGTAGTAGACTTACGATTCAGAAGCCTTAACCCCGCAGTCGAACCTAAGTATATGGGTATGACTGGTGCTGAAACTAGAATGTACAATGTGCTTGACATTGAGCAAGCAGGAGATTTCATAGGGGTGTGCGAAGGTGAACTGGATACTATTACTCTCTCTTATTGTGTTGGTATCCCTTGCATTGGAGTTCCTGGTGCTAACTCCTGGAAGCGACACTACACACGATTGCTTGCAGACTTTGAAAGAGTGTTCGTATTTGCAGACGGAGACCAACCGGGCACAGAGTTCGCCAGGAGTCTTGCCAGAGAACTACCAGTTACTATCGTTCAACTGCCAGAAGGAGAAGACGTAAACTCTATGTATGTACAAGCGGGAGCGGGATACTTCCACGAGAAGTTGGACCTTTGATTGAACGACTTTGACCCTAACGAACCACCTGAATCATACTGCCACGAGTGTGAGACTCAATTTGAAAACTCATTTGAATTGATAGACCACACACTGGATGATGATGAAGAGTTCGACCCTTACTATTTGCTACCCAATGGGTTTAGATTATTGTTGGGGTCATTGCTTAGATTTATGTACAACCATTCAGAAGAACCAGAACAGATTAAACTAATCACTCAGTCCACTTATGTCACGCTGTTTGCAGCGGAGATGGGATTCGATATGATTGATGAACTGGTCGAGGATATGGTAGTCAAGTCTGCTATGCAGGACTTAGATGCCAGCATTGAGAAGTTACTAACAAAGGACACAGATGAAGAAGGCGGAGCGTGAAGAGATATGGCAGATTATAACCCACTTGGCAGAACAAGGACTGAACGTGAAGAGTTACAGCCTAGAAGAAAAGACTCTAGTGGTTACGATTCACATTCCGATACTAACTGGGCGGAGTTCGAGTTAAACGTACGTGATGTAATGCAGGAACTAGGTGACTTGCTTATCAAGAAGCACCGGGACTACGGACCAAAGAACATTAGCAACTCACCTTACGGTGCAACCAATGGGTTAATCGTGCGTATGTGGGACAAGATAGCCCGCATTGTAAACCTCACTAAGCAAGGCAACATCACTGCAGAGAACGAACCTCTTGAGGATTCCTTCAAGGACATAGCCAACTATGGTATAATTGGACTGCTAGTATTGCGAGGGAAGTGGGATAAGTAATTGAAGGAACAGGAACTATTCGACTGGCTGAAGGCAGAGAAGTTCCCCGACCTCACTCACTCCCCCGAAGTATATGATGGCTTCGACTGTGTATCACAAGACGCTAAACTATTTATAGAATTAAAGTGCAGACGCACTCACTACCCTGAGTTACTGATTGAGAAGATGAAGTATGACTTCCTTCTTGAAGAGTCTGCTAAGTTGGGTCTTGCCCCTTGGTATGTTAACTCCACACCTGATGGTATCTGGGCATTCGCATTGCTTGACCTGAAGGAAATAGAGTGGGCAGATAAGTGGTTGCCATCTACTACTGAGTTCGCTAATAAGAATAACAAGATGAAGATGGTTGGGTTCATCAATGTAGACCAAGGGTTTAAGATTATATGATTGAGTGGTCACGCATTGAGCGTTGGGATTATGTCGTTGACTCTGTTGCCCTGGAATATCACCGTAAGTTTGAGTTAGATGTTGAAGACATCAAGCAATCACTGTACCAGTGGTTCATTGAACATCCCAATAAGTTAAATGAATGGGAAGCGATAGGCGATAAAGACGCAAAGAATTTAATCTATCGTAGCCTACGCAACCAAGCATTAGATTACTGTCAGCATTGGAAGGCTAAGTCAGGTGGATATGAAACCTCTGACCTGTTCTACTATGAATCAGATATGGTTGAGGCACTGTTGCCCTCTGTATTGCGTGGTGATTTTAATATCACAGCACAGTTAAACCTTGGCAGACCGGGTAGACCTAGCGCACCCAATGAGGGTGGCAACCTTATGGCAATGATGATTGAAGTTGACTTTGGATTCTGGAAGTTAAGCAAAGATGATAGGAAGTTATTATTCCTACGCTATGCAGAGGCTATGCACTTTGATGACATTGCTAAAGAGATGGAGTTAGGTTCAGAAGACACTGCTCGTATGCGTAACAAGCGTGCTATCAAGAAACTAATCCATAAGATTGGTGGCTTCAAGCCATATAAAGATGAGGACTCAGAGCCTACTGAAGAGCAGACTCAATCTCTTGAATAGTTCCACAAGGATAAGATGGGTCTTCGTCACAGTGTTTGCAAAGTAATCCATAAGATTTAGATTCATATGGCTTATGCAATTCAACTACTGCACGAAGTGCTAGTTCGTGAGCACCACTGCAACAACTGAGACTGTCTATCTTCGCTAACAATTCTTCGTGAGTCATTACTCTTCCTTGCTATCGTAGTCCACTTCACCTGGGTCAACCCATAATACTTCAGGATAATCTTTGATTAACTCTGCGTGATGTAGTTCGACTATCTCTTTCCAACTTTGTACTGTATTCATCTTATCCCCCTGTTGACTTTCAAATTCACCACAAAAAATACAGCGTTTGGTATCTTCGTAGTTACCTAGTACGTGACCTGATACTTCACACGAACGACCATAAAAATCATTTGGTGTCAGTGTCATACTATCCTCCTGTGCTGTCTAAGTATTCTTGAAACTTTGGAAATAAATCTTTGTGCTTCTCGTACTGTCCTAATACTACATTGCATTGGTGACAAAGTAAACCACGTACCTTGCCAGTGTTGTGGTCGTGGTCAACCGCAAGACTTCTTATGCCATCACCCCTAGATATGCGAGTCGTTTCTTCCTGTCCACATAGTTTGCATACCCCACCCTGACTATCAAACATAGCCTGATATTCTTCAACAGTGATACCATACTTAGCCTTAAGTTGATTAGCCTTATGGTTTTCCCTGTAATTTTTTCTATAAGATTTCTTTTTCTCAGGCTTACGCTTATTATATTCTCGCATATATTCAGCGTGCTTCTTCTTCTGTTCTTCAGTTCTCATTAGCCACCAGTCGAGTAGAAACCCGGACCATTAAACTTAACAGCCGGGGCTGACCATATCCTTTGCATCGCCTGTTGGCAACACATAATCTGTGTGTGGTCAGAGAACTCTCGTTGTATCTCTAACGTACCACCACACACTTCACACTTGTAATCATATGTTGGCATCATATCTCCCAATCAATCGGCGTTGGTGCTGTCGATTCAGAACCACACTCTTTACACTTCTGTCGCAGGTCATACCAACCTACCTCTCTTGTCTCGCTATCCCACATTACAGTAATCTCGAACATTAAACAACCACAGATACACGCCATCGTTGGATTCTCTAGGTTGTATAGGTCGAACATCAATACCAATTTCTACGCAGGTGATGATTGAGCGCCTGGCAAGGCGTGGAATAGCGGTGCTCGATATATTTATATGCCTTGAGTACCTGTATCTCAGGCTCTCTGCTTGTCTCCTTGAGTACCTGCCCTATACCAAAGGCTGTTGACCTAGGGTTGTCGGCTAGGTGGTCGAACTTTGACTCTTCCATAAACAATCGAAAGATACAATCTCGCTGTCTCTTATCCCAACCCCACCCTGCCCTGGCATATTCCATAGCCATAGATTTATTGTACTGCTTCTCTTTCCAAGTAGCCTGTGTCCTAACTTCTTTCTTAGGTAAAGACTTACCGATGTTAACCTTTACCTGGACATCGTGAGTCAATGGGAAAGTCCAAGCAAAGATGAACATAAGTACAAGGATTATCATTCTCTTTTTCATCTGAGAATTCTACCAAGTTTTCGCCTCACATTCCCTGCGTGACGCTGTTCTTTGAATATCATATTGTGAGACGGTGGATACCCTGCCATCAATGCACGCTCAGATGTAAGCCTGCCACCCCATATAGAACCGTGCCCGTCAATACTCCATAGTAAATTCTCGGGCTCGATACCTTGCTGTAAGCAATCCCATTTGACAGGACAATCATCACATATGCGTATCGCTTTCACACTACGCTCCACCTGTTCATCTTTAATCTCAGGTTTAGGTGAGTTGTCGTAGTGCCATAGGTCAGGTTCAGGGTGTCCACTACACAGCCCCTCTGCGTGCCAACTTCTATCCTTTAACACGCTATACCCCTAGCCTTAAGCATAGGTCTGCGGTCTCGCTCATTAGTGCCACCCCATATACCGTATATCTCACGGTTATCTAGTGCATACTCTAAGCATTGTTGCTTTACTTCACAGCCATTACATATCTTGCGTGCTGATGTCGCTGAGGTGATGTCTCCCTTATCAGGAAAGAACATCTCTGTATCTACCTCTGCACACCGTGCCTCTTTAGTCCAAGCAGGTGGTAAATATTCCGGGTCAATCATTATCCTATAACTCCTGTCATATAAAGAATTGTAATTGCTAATAGGTAGGGAATGATGAGCGTGCCACCGCCACCAAGGAATAGAACTGCATAGATAAGTGAGGCGTGTTTAAGTAACTTCATACTGCCTTGAGATGGCGTACCTTGAGCACCGACTCTGCCTCTGCAAAGTGTATGTCCTCAAGATATGTTGACTTGTCAATCTGATTCTCATATAGCCATTGGTCTTGCTTGTTGTAGTCCCATAGATGGAAGCCTTGCGGTGGCTCGACGCCCTCTGGTAACTCGACATCTACAATACGCACGCCTTCTACCTTATACGATACTCGATAGGTATTCATTAGTACCAACCTTCCTTCTCTTGCGTTGCTCCGCAATAGTTGCAATCAAATTCTGCATACCAAATGGTCTCTCCGTGTGAGGTTGATTCATCTACCTCTACCTCTTGAGGTGAATCACATACACAGCACTCAATCTCTTGTATCGAATGAGTGTTGTTAGCCAAGGCTACGCTGTCACCTTGTAGGTACATAGGCTCACTCATTCTCTGCACCCACTATCGTGAACTCTGCATAATCTGCGAACTCGTTGCCATAATTCAAGCGTGTCTGCTCAATCGCGTCTGCGATAGGTTCATCACTATCTATGTTGATGTACCCTGTGAATACAACTTTAACTTCACTCATCACTGTCCCCCTCTGTTAAGAATCCTAAATCCTTTAGTGCTTGCACCGCCTGTTCAAGCGTGCTTATTGCTGTGTCAATCTCTTGTTGCGTACTCACTTTATTCTCCTGTCTCATCTGCTATAGGTTGCGTACTTAGGATTCCAAGCACGGTTAATACAATAATGGGTAGCCCTGCAATAATCAATAGCGTCACGGTCTACACCCGCAATCTTTAATGGGTACTAAATGGTCTCCGCATACGGTCATAGTTCTCCACCATTTTCATCTTGATATAATACGTTGGAGAAATTAATGTCTGACTCGACATCATCACTAATCCACTCCAAAATATCCTCTAGTGTTATCTCTTCCGGTGTATCCTTGTACTCCATAGCCATCATTGCATCAACTATTACTTCAACGTCATAAGTTACGCATTTCATAGCATTGATACGCTCAGGTAGATTTCTCATAACCCACCTGCCAAGCACTCAGCCATAGTGCCGATACATATACCGCCCTCTGTCCACCAGAATCCGGTGATTAGCCACCAGATAGAGGTTGCTATACCTGCAAGGATAAACAATCCTCGCACTCTCTTGCCTCTCTTAGTTAGTCTCACAGTTCACACACTCACCCTCTCTGTCTACGATAACGCCTTCGATATCTAACTCATCTGCACAAGGCAGACAATACTCTGCCTCTATGCTGTCAACCTTAATCATTCCTCATCCCCTGTCTTATGTAAGTACCCGCCCATTGTGGATACTAACCCCGTATGGATTACGATATCTCCTGCGCTATCCTCTGTCAATCGTGCACCTGGCATATTCTCTGTGACCCATTGTGCTAGGTCTTGAACTGTATCTACCGCAGATAGATTCATACTCTCACCTCATCTAACTGTCGAGATATCCAAGCAAGAGAATCAATTCTCCCTTGATAGTAGGCATACTCTGTCCCACCTATTACCCCAAGGTCACGCATTCTCTCAAACATCCACTCTGCCTCTTGCTCAATTGCTTCTTGCATATTCATTATGCACCCACCAATTCATTGGCTTCGGCGATAGCCTGGCGTACATAATTCTGGTGCTTGCTAGTGGTCGAACTAAACTTCTGCTCCACCACATACCAACCGTTGCCCTCTGTATACCAAGCAATAGGTGTGCTGTATGAATAGACCCAGTACATCACCGCGTTAAGGTCTCGGTTATAGTAAGCGGTCTCTTGTTCATCTAGTCTGCCATTACCTACCCCATACACCCGCCCTTCTAGGGCACTCGCCCTAAACTCTTGCTGTGTTGCGATGTAATGTATTGCGTCTCTCTGATTCATCTGCTTCATTCTTATTTACCCCCTGTTAGTTGATAGTTATCCTGTAATCTTTCGCTTGCCCTTACCTCATCAAACTTACGTAAGAATTCTTTCGACACCTCGCGCCATACCTTCTCGTGCTGTTCGCTGTGATGTGCCACTTGTGAGGTGATACTTAGTAATACTTCCATCTCTTGACTTGTTAGGCTTAGATTCATTTTCTATTTTCTCCTGTCTCTATTGTTTATCTGTTGATTAACTTAGTATGAAGCTCCGCGCACCTTGCGCAGACATACTCTAAGAATTGTTCACCGTTGGCATATTGATACCATCGACCTACTAGGCGCTGTGATTTTTTACCGCACATCACACAATCTTTATTCATTGATTCTCCCCGCAATCTTCGCAGACTTTCACGGCGTAACCGTCGACCTGCCCTGCAACTAACTCATTGCTTGGAAAGAATCTGTCGCAACCGTAGCAACTCTCATTCTCTATCATTAGTTAACCTCACAATCTCTCTTGATATCCTTACCGCAATCTTGGCAGAAGGTGATGAAGCATTTAGTCCCGTCAAGGTGACGCAAGCAGGGAATGAATCCCTCTTCTGTCTGTAAGCAATCGTGCATTTTTTTCTCCTGTCTGTTGGTGTTAGTTATAGTGTGATGTAAGGTGCTATCGCGTGTCAATAGTTTAGGCTGTGAGTTAGGTCACATACCCCACATCTGGCGAATATCCTGCGCTGTTGGCATCGGTTGATTCTCTTCTGCCTTTGCGTGGCAGACTAGACATATGTTCCCCGGAAAGGTCTCATACAATCTATGAATAGTTACCCCGCAATTCTGGCAATCAATGAAGTCACTCATTCTTCTATCTCCTGTTCCAACTCGTCGATTACCTCATTGAATAGGTCGGTGTAATAGAGGTACAGGTCTAGACTCATAAGGCTATAGATAGTGAACTCATCTCCCGCCCCTAGTTCCGCCCTGCCCCTGTCATTGTATTCGCTTGGCATTGCTTGCCATTCTTCGGTGATTCGATTGTAAAATATCGGAAGATATCCATCGACCCACTCGTGAGAATTGTCCCGGATATCTTCGACGGTCTCCCCGTTATCCTTGATTGCTCTCTTGAACTCATCTTTCATTGCCTCTTTGATTGCGTAACTCATCTCTCTATTCTCCTGTCTCTGTTGGTAATGTTATGTAGATAGTCATACCGTCTAGCAAGGTGGGAATTCCCCGTTCCCCTAGCACCGTGAGCACCTTGTGCACCGCTTCCCTGCGTCGCTCATTGAGAGCGTGCTCTTGTGATTCGGTACGTCGGGCTAACTCAAGGCGCCCGTAATAATCGAAGATGTATCGCCCGTCATATTGCCGGGTCAATGTGTACCCCTCTGTTGAATAGTTATACATATTCCCCTTGCGTTGCTGTGATTTTAGAATCCCTGTTCGCTTGATAATTGCACCTAGTGTTTGCGGCTTCATTTTATTCTCCTGTCTCTAGTAATTTTTTATAGGCTTGTGCTTGTGCTTCCATTAGTACCTCAAAGTGAGGCTTGCATAGTTCGACGGGTTCCCCCACCCCGGTAGGGTTGGCGATACGGGTAGCCCATTCTTCGCCGCATATTTTGCATTGAAAGAGACTCATATCCTTAGCCTCTCTTTCTTACAACTTGGTAAGAGTTAAGGTTAAGGTTTAGAGTTGGCAGAATTGATGCCTTGATTAAGTCCATAATTTGATTTTCAAGGGTCAATGAATCGCCGTACATATCCGCCCAGTCGTCTACCTCTATTGTTAATTTATAGTTAGCCATTTTTATTCTCCTGTCTAGTTGGGATTGTTCCCGTGCCCCCATACGGTCTCGCACCGTGCGCCGCCTGTCAACGGTTGGGGGCTGTGAGTTACCTCACATTAATGTGATGGGAATGTTCCGAATCCGTACTCTTCGTAATTCTGCTCCATTGATAAGGTCTCAACCCTTAGGGCGTCAACCTTGTCGATTAAATCCAAGGCGAACCCTTCGGTGAGGTGACCAGATTTAGAGAGGTCAACAATTGCCTCTTTCAAGATATTAAAATCGTGAATGTTTAATTTTGCTGTCATTTTCTATCTCCTGTCGCTGTGGGCACTTCCCACCTTGCTATCGCAAGAGTCTCACGCTCAAGGGGGGTGTGTCAAGGATATTTCGTGTGATTTACATCACATTATTCGACAAGGGTAAATATCGATTTATCGACAATTGAAAGTAGTTGAAAGTTCAACTACTTCCCCGCTATGTTACCGATGAGTAACTTACAGGGTCTCTATGTTACCGACCAGTAACTTAAGGTTCTCGAAGTTATCCACAGGGCAAAGTTATCCACAGGTTTATCCACAGGCAGATAGTTCCCCTGTGGATAATTATTGATAATCCGATTTTCATTTATTATGTAAACCTAAAGAGACCCTTGATGGGTCTCACAATATGAGACGGAATAGAGAGACAGGTCAGTGTCGATATGTCGACAATTATAGATAGTCATATGCTTTGACCCCGGGTGTATTTAGGGTCAGTGTGATGTATATATATGTCTTACCCAATATATTTCTGTTATAAAACAGCCCTGTGACCAGGGCTTTTATATAATATAGCCCCCATATATAATATATTTATATACACAGTGTTCGGTTTTACCCGTTCCAACGGGTTATCTTATATAGCAAGAACTTATAAAGTTCTAGCGAACTTCGCTTCGCTAGGGCTTCGCTCGTTCGATATAATATATAAATATCGAACCTACTTCGTAGGAATGCGCCAGAGTTATGCCGTTATTTAATAGGCGTGATAGGTGTTATATTTATGCCCCAGAGGGGCACCGAGGCAGGGACAATAATGGGACGTAAAGCCGGTAAGCAAGATATGTCCAAGAAGGAAGCCCAGGAGCGAGTTCTCATCCAACTAGCCCAGGGCAACACCATTACTGGTGCTATGGGTACCGTCAACCGTAATGACACAACTTTTAGACAATGGGTGATGCAAGACCCTGAGTTCAAGGAACGCTCCGAAAAAGCCCGCCTAGAAGGTAAGGGCATCAAGGCTGACCTCAAGGAGTTAAAGGACATCGAGTTCCCTGACTTCTGTGAGCAGTTCCTAGATACCAAACTCTTCCCCCACCACCTCAACTGGTTCGATATGATTGAGGGTCGGGAACCTAGATGGCTACATCCTGCTATGACCTACGAACAGGCAGCCCTCAACAGAATCTTAATTAACGTACCACCTGAGCACGCCAAGTCTACGGTCATCACGACCAACTACGTGGTCTACCGAATTGTGACCAACCCGAACACTAGAGTCATTATCGTCTCTAAGACTCAGGGTATGGCTCGTAAGTTCCTAGGAGCAATCAAGACTCGACTAAGCCATCCGGCTTACACCAAGTTACAGGTTGCCTTCGGTCCAAATGGTGGATACAAGGCAGATGCTACCCAGTGGCAGGCAGATATGATTTACCTAGGTACTGGTAGAGATTCAGGCGAGAAGGACCCAACGGTTCAAGCCCTCGGTATCGGTTCTCAGATTTACGGTGCACGTGCCGACTTGATTATCGTCGATGACGCTGTGATGGGTTCAAATGCCCACGAGTGGGAAAAACAGATGGACTGGCTTCAGAAGGAAGTTATCACCCGTCTTGGTAGACACGGTAAGTTAATTATCGTTGGAACCAGAGTGGCACCGATTGACCTCTACAAGATGCTCCGTGACCCAGGGCAGTGGTCCGGTGGCAAGTCACCTTTCACCTACTGCGCTATGCCAGCCGTTCTTGAGTTTGATGAGAAGCCTGCTAACTGGAAAACACTTTGGGCTAAATCAGACCAACAAGAAAACGAATTGGATGACCCAGATGAGAACGGACTTTTTCCCAAGTGGGATGGACCTTCTCTCTTTACGCGCCGCTCTGAAGTCGCACCGTCAGTTTGGGCTATGGTCTACCAGCAAGAAGATGTCCAAGAAGACAGCATCTTCTCCCCTATCTGTATCCAAGGTTCCGTCAACGGAATGCGAAAGCGCGGTCCTCTCAAAGTAGGAACTGCTGGACATCCTAAGCATCTTGAGTCAACCTATACAGTTATGGGTCTTGACCCTGCTATGGCAGGTGCCACAGGTGCAGTCATTGTTACTTACAACAGAGCCGACGGAAAGATTTACGTACTTGATGCAGTCAATATGACTGACCCAAGCCCAGCCAAGATTCAATCCTTGATTGAAGAATGGGTTGAGAAGTACAAGCCACAAGAACTGCGTATTGAAATTAACGCTCACCAGAAGGCTTACGCCCTGGATGAGAACTTAAGAAACTTTCTAGCCCAGTATGGGTGCCAGTTGAACTCACACTTCACTGGTAAGAATAAGTGGGACACATCTTTTGGTGTGGCATCTATGGCAATGCTCTTTGGCAATGCACGTGATGGTCGATTCCAAGATAACAACATCATCGAACTGCCTTCTAACGAAGGCTCCGAAGGTCTTAAGACTTTGGTTCAAGAGTTGATTACCTGGAAGCCAGACACCAAGAACCCTACCGACTGCGTTATGGCTCTATGGTTTGCGATTATTCGCATCCGTGAGTTGATGCAGCAGTCATCCAGAGTGGGACAGTACCAAACCAACCGATGGGCAACTAGGGCGCAGATGTCCTCACGTGGCTCACTGAATTTAGACGAAGCCTTTGCAGAGCAATGGGCACAAACTTACGGATAGGAAACCAATGGCATTATCAATGGAGCAGGTTGCAGCGAGAGTTCAATCTCTGCGCTACCGCAACAATGAGCGTGATGCACGCAATCTCGATGTCCTTGCTGTCCGCAAAGGAAAAATCTCTGAGGTTTACCCAGACTTCTTCCCAGATGGCGTAGATGCAAACGTAGTCGCAAACTTTATCGACATCGTAGCCCGCGACCTATCTGAAGTAATGGCTCCGCTTCCAGCGGTTAACTGCTCTGCAGCCAACGCGGTCAATGACCGTGCACGTTCTTTTGCAGATAAGCGTACTCGCATTGCTGCTAACTATTTTCAACATTCTGATTTGGCTGTACATATGTACTCAGGCGCTGACTGGTACATAACATTTGGTTTCGTCCCTTTCATCATTGAATTAGACGAAGAAAGCAAACTGCCTCGCATCCGCGTAGAAAACCCAGTGGGGGCTTACCCAGAGTTTGACCGCTACGGACGCTGTGTTGCATTTGCAAAACGATATATGATGACGCTAGGCGAACTCGTTACTCAGTTCCCTGAATACGATTCAATGCTCCTTGGACCTATGGGTTACAAGCAGGACTTGAATGCTCAGGTTGAGTTAATTCGCTATTACGACAAAGACCAGTCGGTCATCTATATCCCATCAAAGGACAACCTAGTTCTATCGAAGGCTGCAAATCCTATCGGTAAGATGATGGTAGTCATCGCACGTAAGCCATCTATCGACGGTGAACTACGTGGACAGTTTGATGATGTTCTTGGTATCCAGTTGCTCCGCAACCGCTTTGCGTTGCTTGCAATGGAAGCAGCAGAGAAGAGCGTTCAGGCTCCTATCGTTCTTCCACAGGATGTACAGGAACTACAGTTGGGTGGAGATGCGGTTATCCGTACATCTAACCCAGCGGGTGTTCGTCGCGTGGAACTCAATGTGCCAGCGGGAGCATTTACAGAACAGCAACTACTCAACCAGGAACTCCGAGTAGGTGCACGTTATCCTGAAGGACGTACAGGAAACATTGATGCCTCTATTGTCACTGGACAAGGCGTACAGGCTCTTATGGGTGCATTTGACACCCAGGTTAAGTCAGCACAAGCAATCTTTGCTGCAGCACTTCGTGATGTAATCAGCACTTGCTTTGAAGTTGATGAAAGAATTTTCCCAGAAGAGAAGACCATTCGTGGTGTCGACGCTGGTTCCCCATACGAAATCACATACAAGCCTTCTAAGGACATCAAGTGTGACTACTCAGCCGATGTTCGTTACGGAATGCTTGCTGGTTTGAACCCTGCACAGGGACTTATCTTTATGCTTCAAGCACTTGGTGGCGGTCTTATCTCCAAAGATATGGCTATGCGTGAACTCCCATTCACCGTTAACGTAACACAGGAATTAGAAAAGATTGAAATTGAGAAGATGAGAGATTCTCTTCTTGGTTCCATTACTGCCTACACACAAGCCATCCCACAAATGGCTGCATCTGGCGGAGATGCTTCAGAGGTAGTTCGTAAAATTGCTGCGGTTATCAAAGCACGCCAAAAGGGACAGGCGCTTGAGGATGCGATTGAAGCAACCTTCGCTCCGCAGCAACAAGTTCCTCCTGCTGGGGCAGCACCTATGGTTGAGCAACCGTCCCCTGCTCCCGCCGCTTCTCCAGCAGGAGGCGCTCTTCCACCAGAAGGCGCACCGCAAGGTATGCCAGGTGAAGCACCTGCTATGCAGCAACGACCAGATATGCAAACACTTATTTCAGCACTTACCTCAAGCGGTAAGGGTTCAGCAAGAGTGACAACTACGTCAAAAAGATAACAAAGTAGGGGACAATGACAACACTGATTGGTATCGAATACGACGATAGTTGTGTCCTTGTTGCTGATAGCAGGACTACAGATGACAGTGGATATATCTACACTCATCCAAGTGTCAAAAAGATTTCAGAATCAAATGGTTACTTGATTGCAGGCTCAGGCGAGGTTCTACCTTGCGATGTAGCACAACATATCTGGGAACCACCAGTTCCAACAAAGTCCGACAAGAAGGATTTGTTTCATTTTATTATTACAAAGTCGATGCCATCGCTTCGTAAATGTCTTTCATCAAATGGTTTTAACTTTGATGAGCCAAAGACAGAACAAAGATTTCAATTTCTCATAGCATTGTGCGGTGAGATATTTGATATCGACCACGAGTTAGCAGTAAGTAAGAACATAAGCGGAGTTTACGCTGCAGGTTCTGGTGCACCTTATGCACTCGGAGCACTGCACGCAGGGGCAGATGCTTACGAAGCAATGGAGATTGCATCAAAACTTACAGCCTTTACCTCAGGTCCTTATCTATCCAAAACACAATTCAAACATTCTAAGTAGGAGGCAACGTGACTACTGCACCTCAAGACCCACGTGGCGGATACCGCCCAACAGCAGGTCAAAATAACACAGGTGTTTCAGCAACAGGTGGTAACGGTTCAGCCGACGGTGTTCCAAACATCAACTACACAGGCTTTGCGTATGGACAGAACCAAGAAATTAACCAAGCAGCGAACTCAGGTCTACCTATGGGTCAGCAACCAGCAACACCTGCTGGTATGGCAAATATGAATCTTCCGGAGATTACTCCTATCACCGCACCTTCAGAGACACCTGACCGCCCTATTACATACGGTATGCCATTCGGTGATGGTGCTGGTCCAGAAGTTAACCCACTTCCTGTAGGTCTCGCTCAACAGCAGGACCCTTCATATCAAATTATTCGTGCGCTTTACCAACAGAATCCACGCAACGAAGACCTGCGTTATCTTGTTGAGACAATGGATGCTCAAGCACAGCAAATGGTGCAGTAGTGGCAGACCAGAAAAAACTTTCAGGCGTACTCTCACAGGCTCAACTTGATGCTGAGGCGCTTTACGCTGCAGCAGCAGGCATAAATCCTGCACAGGCTGAACTGATTAAGAAGAACGCACAGGGAAACATTATGTCTCCAGGTGTTCTCCAGTCATTGTCTGCACTAGGTGTAGATGCCAAGTCTGGCGTAGCAGCAAGCATTGCTAATATTGATGCGTCAACTCGTGAACAACGTCTTGCTAATCAGAAAGATGTTGCTACAAAGCGAGAGACTGAAGCATTTAAGGATACTAAGCGCGGTCAAGTTTGGCAAGCAATTAAGTTTGGTGCTCGTGGTGTAATCACAGCCTTCAGCGCAATTCCTCAGTTCGTAGATGCAACATATAGAGTAACTCGTGAAGAGGTCCAGAATCGTGGAGTTGTATCTGGATTAACCGCAGGCTTGGGTATTAACCCATTCCTTAGCGGTGAAGAAAAAGGCAAGATTATTGATAGAACTTTAGAGCAGACTCAGTACGGTCAGATTGCACTCAAATCAATTGCTGATGCTAAAAAAGGAAAGTTCCCTGACATCCAAATGGGTGAAGGATTTTTTGCTTCTGAAGAAATTGGTATTGGGCACAAGGCTCGCCAGGCTTCACTTGGTGCAGCAAAGATTGCAATTCGTAATGACGAAGGCAAACTCCTTGGCTACCGACCAAGAACATTATTTGGTGATTCATTCTCGAATGTATTCACATTAGGAAATCCTGAGACCGTAGCAGGAGCAAACATTGCTCTAGCGGCAGATATTGCTGGCTCATTCTTCCTTGACCCAGGCATTGCCAAAGGTCAGCAGATTAGAGAACTAAGAAAACTTGCAGAACAACAGCAAGCATCAGGTGCTCTTAAGGCTGCAGCAGAGACTATGAAGCGTCTGTCAGACATTGAAGAAGTAGAAAAGCAGGTCATTGAATCCGCTAAGGCTCTTCGTACTCAAGCAGATGCAGTCAAGAACCTTGACGCTGAAACTTTAACAAAGCGTGCACGTGATGCACGTGATGCTGCAACTGGCAAAGCCGAAGATACAATTAAATCTTCAGTAAGTGTACGTGTTGCACAGGCTCGTCTTGACGAGATTGCAGCAAAGAAGGCTGAACTTATTGAGAAGGCTAATACAGCCACTGAATCTCGTAAGGCTATCGAGGCAGCACTTAAGGCTCCTGCAATAGTTGAGCGTACACAGAATGCTTTAATCAAGCAGACAAAGCAACTTGAGCAAGTCAAGTCAGAAATTTCAGATGCTGTTGCAGCAGGTCGTTCTCCGATGTATACATCAGATGACCTTGACAATCTACAAGCATCTATTAAAGCACTAGAAGAAAAACTCGCTACAACAAAGGGTTTAATTCCAGAGACTCCTGTAACACAGGATGCACTCCTTGCTGCTAAAGAACTTGAAAAGAAGTCTAGGGCTTTCGTTAAGGAAGCATCTGAGGCTGAAAAGTTCTCTATCAAGCAGGTAGCAGAGCGTTCTAAAACACAGAGAGCAATGGAATCACTGAATGAGCGTGCTCTTCGTGAGGCTGCTAAGGCTAAGAAGGCTGAGCGTACTCTTTCAGAGAAACTATCTGATGCAACTCTTAGTCTCAAGGATAAGCGTAAGGCTTGGGAGATAGATGTTCAGCGTCTTGCTAACATCAATCAAACTGCAGAGCGTCCAGAGTTTGCATATCAGGCTATCGCTGACTTCTTGACCGCTGGTCACGGAACTGCAGCAGTTGATAAACTCGTTGAGTTAACCGACTGGAAGCAAATCTGGCGTAAAGCAGATGGCAAGATTAACCACGATGTAGCACGAGCACTCGCTGATGCTACAACTCCAGATGATATTGTTGACATTCTCAGCCCATATCTCCTTAAGGGTGATATCCAGGCTGGGGTTCTAAAGCCAGGATTACTTGCCCGTAGAGGCGAAGCAATTACTGCCCGCACAAAGTTTGCTATGCCAGCAGTGCGTACACTCCAGGGTGTAGGGGCACGAGTACAGTCTCGTTTAATCGAGCACGAGAAGTACGCTAACCTATTTTCAGCATTCAATAATGGTGCACAGGTTGTTGCCAAGTCGGTAAGACGTGGATATCAGACTAAGGTTAAGGCTGGTTCTATCGTCAATATCCACGATAGAGAAGAACTTTTGCGTGCTACAGAAGACTTTGGCGTAGCATCTAAACTTGATAGAAAAGTTCTTGATGGAATCATTGATGAGATTGCAGATGCTGCTTCAGCATCAGTTGCTGGCTACGCCGCATCAGTCAAATTGATGAAGGCTGTCTTTGCTCAGTATGGGGAAAAAGTTCCATCATATATGCAGGACTCATTCAAGAGTTACACAACAGCATTCCAGAATTCTGCCGAAGAGATGTCATCTTACTGGGCTAAACGCCACGTTGCAGGAGATGCAAAACTTGAATATATTACACTCAAGGGCGAAAGCGTTGTTCTTCCTGGTCCACATCTTTCATCTGAGTTGTTGAACTCAACAGTATATTTCCCACCAGTTTCAGAGTTACTACGCCTTACATCTAAGTTGAGCAAAATTAAAACAGTTTCTCAGGCAACCGAAATTGGCGATGCTCTTATCGGAAACTTCTGGAAGAAGATGGTATTGGTACGCCCGGCGTACATCATCCGTAACATTGCAGAAGAGCAGATTCGTGTGGCTGCGACAGGTCACATCTCATTCTTTAGCAATCCAGGTATGGCTATGGCTATGTGGCTTGGTCGTGACGAAGGAAAGTCTTGGCGCAAAGTCTTGCGTCAGTTTGACACATACCGTCACACAGTATTTGACGAAGGATTCTCAACTGGTGATGATGCACTAGACATTCTTGATGAGACACTTGGTCACAATGTAAAGAACTCATATGTAGATATGATGAACTCTAATACAACTGGTCTTGATGCAAGCAACTTTAAGGTCTTACAGTTCAAGAACATTGGACCAGTAACCTTTGGAGCACCACGATTCTTTGATGGTATCGCTAACCAAATGCGTATGCTTAACTCAGATACATTTGCAAGAGTCGTAGCAGGCTTTGATACACCTCAAATCAAGGCAGCAATGGCTAAGGGACAGTTCCGCCAGGATGCTGTCATTGATTACTTCCTATATGGCGCAGGGCGCAAGGAATTAGACGCATTTGCTGAGTCAACACCACAAAAGTTTAAGGCGTTTATCAAGACTCCTGAAGGTCTTAGGAGTTATCTATACACAGGCAAGTCACCAAAGGGTGAAGATATCTCAGTTCTTGCTCGTGTGACAGAAACAACAGGTGGCAATAAGTCACTTATGGAAATGGTTGCCAGAGGCAAGGTTTCTATTGGTGGCACAGAGTTCAAAATCCCACGTCCTGAGGATGGGGCAGTTAACTCAATTAGCAATTCTAAGGCAATGAAGGCTGGCAAGAAAGCACTGCTTGAAGAGCAGTCTAAATTTGCTAAACAACTCAAAGATACATTTTCTGATGCCGGGAACTGGGACAATGTTACGGTAAATGTTCCATCTAGGAATGTTGCTATTGCCGAAGGTGAAAATTCTAAGAACTTTGTATCTAGGTTTGTTGACGGGTTCTTTGATAAGGCTACAGAATTTGAAAAGAATACAACATTCGGTCCAGAGTTCCGTCAGGCTTACTGGGATGCTATCAATCGCATCGCAAAGTCGCTAGATTCTGACGCTAAGGCTGCACTTTTTGCTGCTGCACAGGATTCATTGACTCCATTGCAGAAGGCTGGTAAGCCAGTAGGTTCAAAGCACCCAGTATGGAATGCATTTAATGCAGCAGATGGCAATGGTCCACTATCTTTGGAAGATGCTCACGCATATGCAGACAACTATGCTCGTAAGCAAGTCAAAGACCTGTTCTATAATGCTCAAGAGAAGCGACTTATCTTCCATCAACTACGTTTGATTGCACCATTTGCAGCAGCGTGGGAGAATACAATCAGCAAGTGGGCTGAACTGGGTATGGAAAACCCATATAAGATTTATAAGGGTGTTAAAGCACTACAGTGGGCACAAGACCCAGAGTCTTCATCCATCTATCTTATGACAGATGCTTCAGAATACTACGACCCTAACCAGGGATTCTTCTTTACTAACCCTGATTCCGGTCAGCGTCAATTCTTTGTACCATTTGCTGGCACCGTAATGGCTGCCCTTGCGAAGCAAGTAACTGGTGCTAACTACAATGGTGCACCTATAGCATTTACTGCTAACCCTATGTCATTTAACTTCGCATTCGGTTCAGGAACAATGCTTCCTGGTATCGGTCCTGGAGTTACACTGCCTCTTAGCGCATTAAGTACATTCAATAACAATATGATTGACAATATGCCAATGGGTATCCAGAAGTGGCTATTCCCATTCGGGCGTGCAGACTTTAGTGGTGGATTGCAGTCAGCGATTCTACCTGGTAACTGGAACAAGATTCTAGGCTTTGCAACAGGCTCAGAGAATACATACGCATCTAACTTTAAGCCAGTAATGAACTATCTTGCATCAGGTGGAAACTATAACCTAGATAACCCTGATGACCAGGCTCGCTTGGTTGCAGATACAGATACATTCTCACGCTGGGAATCAGTAATGCGTGGCGTTGTTGGTCTAGTATCACCTGTAAGCCTTATCCAGAATGGTCTTGCCAAGGATAAGGATGGGGATACAACCCTACAGACAGCACTGCTTGAAGATTTCCAGACTATATTCCAGAGCAATGATGGCGATTACAACAAGACTTGGTATGACTTCCTTAACCTATACGGTGCATCTCAAGCCTTCGCGCTTATCACAGCAAGCGCAGGAAATGGTCCATCTAACTGGGATTCATACAACTTCGTAATATCTAACCCTGATGTTGCATCTAAGTATCAAGATGTATGGGGATATGTAATGCCAGGTGGTGGGTTATCTACAGAGATGTACAAGTGGAATGTTATTCACGGTACAAAGAAAAAGTTATCTCCAAAAGAAATTCTTGATAAGGTAAACAACCAGCGTTATTACGCTACCCGTGATGCACTTATGACACGAGTAGATGCAGGCGAACTAGACAAAGACGGTTATCGCGTAGCACTCCAGACACTTAAGGATGCTATGGGCGGTGGACCTGTTGCAGAGTTCGACCCTAATAAGCGTGGTCGTGTTATCTCTCAACTCCAAGAACTTACTAGGGATGAGCGATTTGTAGATGCTCCATCAGTAGTAGCATTACGCGACTATATGGCTTTGCGTCAGACATCATTAGATAACCTAGGCAAGAAGACATTCACTGGTGCAAAGTCAGAACAAGAAGAACGTGACTGGCTTGCAGCACAAGCAGAGTGGGTTATCGAAAGTAATCCAGATTTTCAGAAGATGTTCTACGCATTTTTCGCAAATGAATTGGAAGGTAAATAATGACAACGGGACCAACACCTACTCCCCAGCCTAGTCCTGCTTCTACTGGAACATTATCACCTAGAGCACAGGAAGTAATTGCTACCCGTCAAGGTCAATCTGTTTCATCTGGCACCGCTTCTAAAGGTGTTGACTTTAGTAAGATTAACCGAGGGTATGACCCTGTAACTGGTAAGCCGATGACTAAGGTTATCTATCAACCAGTTAAGGGTGTTGTCTACAATGAGGCATACATTAACAATATGTCTCCTGAAGAACGCGAAGCGTTCCAGCAGAAACTATTAGATATTGGTGCCTACCCAAAGGGTTATGTACCTGTCAAGGGATTAGTATCTCAGCAAGACTATGATGCCACAGCCAAACTTGTTAATATTGGTGAGCAAAAGGGTATTGGTAATATCAATACTGTCATTGATACCATCAAGAAGGACAAGGAACTACAGGCATATCTTAAGACTGGTGGCTTTACTGGCACTGGTACAAAGGTAATCACAGATACAACTGAGGCTAAGTCTAATCTTAATAGTTTTTTCCTTGATATGTTTAACGATAAGCCAAGTAAAGCAGAAGTAAATGCTTATCAGAATGCACTCAATGCCCGTGAGAGAACTGCTAAGGGTGGTATGTCAGCGCAGGAGCGCAACGATATCATCTTATCTATTGCCAATAAGAGACTATCTTCGCTGACATCAGGTGCCCTTACAGGGGATATGACTGCTGCAGAGAAGTTAGATGAAGGTCAACTAGGTAAGAGAGTCCGTGAGATTCGTGCACAGTACGAAGAGAACGGTATTCCTGTTAGCGATAGAACTGTCTACAAGTTAGCAGGCAAGTCATTCCGCAGTGAGACTGCTTGGGATACAGTGCAAGAAGACATTGTTCGCAGTGCATCACTCCAATGGGGTAAGGCTGCCGAAGGTCTTAAGCCAGGACAGACTGTACGCTCACGCCTACAGCCATACATAACCCTTCGCTCACAGATTCGTAATGTACCTGAAGACCAGATTAAGACTCAGGATGTAGTCGATGCTCTTAATGCAGACGGAACATTAAAGAATGTTGCTGACTATAAGGCAGCACAGTACAAGAGCGATGACTATCTTAACGGTGATGAATACAAGTCTGTAGTTCTTAACGATACCAAGACCGTACTACGTAACTTTGGAGTGATGTAATAATGGCGAAGAAACCTAAACTTGCTCCAACAGTAACTATTGGTGGAGCGCCAGCAGGTTACAGACCTGTTGCATCAGTGCAACCAACTGTTACTATCGGTGGTGCACCAGCAGGATATAAGCCTACTACATCAATGCAGCCAACCGTCACCATTGGTGGCGCTCCTGCTGGCTATACACAGACAACTACACCTAACTATATTACAGGTGAGGGTGTGCCAGGAGTAGGTGGTTTTACCCCTACACCTAATTACATTACTGGTGAAGGAGTATCACAACCAGGTGTACTTCCTAAGGTAACAGTAACCCCAAAGACATCACCATTCGATGCAGCAAGTGATGCAATCCTTGCCAACACACTTAAGTCTTATGGAATGGAAGGCGTTGCTGCAACGATTGCACAGATTCGTGCAGACTATCCAGAGATTTCCAGTGAGAACCTACTACTTCTACTTAAGAATGATAACCGCTACAACGCTGAATACAATAAGCGATTCGCTGGCAATGTTAAGTTAAAGGCAGCAGGGCTTCCCACTCTTGATGATGCTACATATCTTAAGACTGAAGATGAATACAAAAAGATTTTTACAGCGTATGGTGCAACATCACTAGCAACCAAAGATTACTACGCAACACTTATCGGTAATCGTATGGATGCGGTAGATGTTACTGAACGTATGAATAAAGGTTATGCTCGAATTATAAATACACCGGGAGTCAAGCAGGCTTTCCAAGCCTTCTACTCTGCAGCGACAGATGGTGACATCCTTGCTGTACTAATGGACCCTGAGACACAGTTCCCTATTCTGGAAAGAAAAGTATTAGCAGCAGAAATTGGCGGAGCAGCACTTGCTCAAGGTCTAAAGACAAGCCTTGCTACTGCAAACGAACTCGTCGGTGCTAACGTAACACAAGCCGCAGCGCAAACAGGATACTCAACTATCGCTCAAGGTATGGGTACATACGAGAAGATACTTGAAATGAATACTGGAAAAGATGTTAAGACAGAGGATGTTCAAGCAAAACTTGAAGCATCGAAACTTAAGAAAGAAGCCAAGGCTATTCAAGAAGAGCAGGCTGCTATTGGCGTAGAGGTTGCAAGATTCTCTGGAGGTCCAGGAAGATTTGCATCTAAGGATAGAGCCCAAGGCTTAATCTAAAACAAGAATCCTGAGCGGACCTACCAGCCCCGCCAGCGTAACAGACTGGTAGCAAGAGCCAGACCAATCCCCCGACTGGAACCTGAGGCTTGCGAACTAACTAATAGAGAAGGGTGGCAGTTGCTATGAGCAACAACTACTGGGATGAAGAAGACGATGACCTCGATACCGATGTATCGGAAACACAGATGGATGGAAGCGACCTCTTAAAGAAGTTGCGGAAAGCCAAGCGTAATGACGAGAAGCGTATCAAGGAACTCACTGAGCAACTTGAGGGACTAACCAAGTCGCAGCGTGAGCGAACCGTCAAGGAAGTCCTAGAAAAGAAGGGTGTGAATCCTAAAGCAGTACGACTAATCCTCAAGGACATCGACGATGTATCTGAAGAGTCAGTGAATAACTGGCTAGAAGATAACGGAGATTTGTTCGGGCTTACAAGTACTCAGGAAGCACCGCAAGCGAGTGAAACAGACCGTGCTGCATTACGTCAGCAGGATGTTATGACTCAGGGTGCAATAACACCCGACAGAGCAGAGAACTTAAGTTTGAGAATGGACCAGGCAGATAACCTGGATGATTTCTTGAACGTTCTCCGTTCGCAATAAAACTAATCATAGTTTCTAACACTAAAGGAATAAACCTAAATGGCAAACGCATATACAACCACAGGTTCCTCCTCACTCGGAGGTACCGCTAATGCTGCCGGTCTTGTACAGAAGGCTTATGACCGTCTCTTGGAGTTCGCACTTCGTTCAGAGCCACTCATTCGTTCAGTCGCAGACAAGCGCCCAGCACAGCAGGCAATCCCAGGTTCAACAGTAGTTCTACAACGCTACGTTGACCTAACAGCAACGACAACACCGTTGACTGAAGATGAAGACAAAGATGCAGTAGCACTGTCTACACCAACATCTGTGACAATTACTCTTGCAGAGTACGGTAACTCAGTTCTCGTAACTCGTGCACTTGAATTGTTCTCACTTGCAGATGTAGACCCAGCAATTGCTAACATCATCGCATTCAACCTTGCTGATTCAATTGACTCAGTTGCAATGACAACACTTCGTGGTGGCTCAAACGTCATCTACTCAGGTTCAACTGCAACATCAACAGCAACAGTTACAGCAGCAGCAACACTTTCATCAGCAAATCTTCGCCGCGCTGTTGCAAAGTTGCGTGCTAACAAGGCAACAGGTCGTAAGGGTTCACTCTACTGGGCTGGTATCCACCCAGAAGTTTCACACGACCTTCGTGCCGAGACAGGCTCTGCAGGATGGCTTCTTCCAAATCAGTACGGTTCAGTTCAGGACCGCATCTGGGCAGGAGAAATCGGCACATACGAAGGTGCATACTTCGTTGAGTCAGCACGTCTTTACAACGCAACAGACGGTTCAGGTTCTGCTCGCGTATACCGCACAATCATTGCAGGACAACAGGCAATGGCAGAAGCAGTGGCAGAAGAGCCACACGTAGTCATCGGACCAGTAGTTGACAAGTTGATGCGTCACCGCCCAATGGGTTGGTACGGCGTACTCGGCTTCGCACGCTACCGTGAAGAAGCACTATACCGAATCGAATCAGGTTCATCAATCGCTTAGTTGATTGACGGGTGAGGCTAGGGAAACCTAGCCTCATCAGTAAGTTCACTAAGGAGAACTAATGGCAAATTATATATTCAGACCACCTTATGTACTTGAGGGTCCATCAGGTAAGCATCGCTTGTTTTACTTTGCCACATTACGCAAAGGTGTAAGCATCGCTAAAAGCGGTGGAGTATATTCACGAGTTCGCTATGTAGTTGATTCAACCATCGCGGAATACGAAGAGTTTTATTCTGGCGGATGTCAACACGTAGTCAATGATGCAACAAAGACTGCACTTATTGCAGGTGGCGTTGGAGTAACAGAGGCAAACTTTACAGCACAGTAGGGGACACAATGAATTTACATCAGATACAAAAGCATCCTGAGTATGTCGAAGGTTGCTTTGGTTGCAAGATAGGAACGCTTGAACTAGGAACTGGTGATGCAACAAGAGACATCTCTGACAAGAAATGGACCTCTGAATTGCAGGCTTACCGAGATGCAAGAGCACAGGGTATGCAACCAGCGGGCACTACACGTGCTCACGTAGAAGCAGCATATGAAGCGTCAGCGACATTGGGTAAGGCGTACAACTCCGAGACAATGCCAAAGACAAAAGATATAAATAAAAAATCAACCGAGGTACTCAAAGAAATAGGAGCAATATAATGCCAAAAGTAGGAATGAAAGAATTCGCATACACAGCAAAAGGTATGGCAATGGCTAAGGCTGAAGCCAAGAAGACAGGCAAGCCAATGAAGAAGGCTGCTGCTAAGAAGATGGCAATGAAGAAAATGGGCAAGAAGAAGTAATGATGAATGCAAAACCAAAGCCAATGGCAACACCAATGGCTGGACCAAAGACTCGCATTGCTCCTATGCAATCAAAGGTAGAAGCAAAGCGCCAAGAGAAGGCACTTGCTGAACTGATGAAGAAGCGTGAGATGGAAGCAAAGCGCACTGGTATGTGGAATAACTACAACACGAACTAAGGAAAATTATGACAGACCCTAGACTAAAGCGAGCAGGAGTGTCAGGCTTTAACAAGCCTAAGCGCACACCGAATCACCCAACTAAGTCGCACGTTGTTGTGGCTAAATCAGGAGACCAGGTTAAGACTATTCGCTTTGGTCAGCAGGGTGTCACTGGCGATAAGAAGCCAACAGCACGTCAGGCTTCATTCAAAGCACGTCACGCAAAGAACATTGCTAAGGGTAAACTAAGCGCAGCATACTGGGCAGATAAGGTGAAATGGTAATGGCAAAGAAAGTAGCATTCTGGGATAAGAAGAACCCTAAGAAGAAGTCAACACCGCTTACCCCTGCACAGAAAACCAAGGCTAAGGCTATGGCTAAGAAGGCTGGAAGACCTTATCCAAATCTAGTTGACAACGCAAGAGCAAAGAAAAAATAAACAAAGGTGGGGACAATGCAAGAAAGTATTTCAATCGCTTGGTGCGATAACGGAATGGTAGACGGTAAGTTTATGCAAGGCGTCTGCGATGTACTACTTAAGTCTGGATTAGAATTTAAGTCTACACTTCGCAGTCAAGGTAATCAGATTGCACGCCAGCGTGAGACAGTTATTACCTACTGGTATGACAAGACAGATACAGAATGGCTACTCTGGGTTGACTCAGATGTTGTTATCAGTCCAGAGAAGTTCAAGTTACTTTGGGATAATAGAGACGCTGAGAAGCGACCTATCATTACCGGAGTCTACTTTACAACTGATACACCTGAAGAACCTTTGATGATTCCAATGCCAACTGTATTTAACTTTACAGATAACAAAGACGGTGGCTTTGGTTTGACCAGAGTGCACCCAATGCCTGAGAACAAACTGATTCAGGTAGGCGCTGCAGGTATGGGATTCATCCTGATGCACCGCAGTGTAGTTGAAAAGATTAGGGCAACCGTTCCTGACTCTCCTATGTTTATGGAGATGGGACGCGGGACAAAGTTTATTGGAGAAGACATTTACTTCTTCGCTCTATGTGACCAGGCAGACATTCCAGTCTACTGCCACACAGGTGCAACTGCTCCACATATGAAGCGGTTCTCATTTGATGAGCACTATTACAAAGCATTCTTTGGTGGCAATCAAGCACAAAAGAAATCGAATTTAATCGTACCAAAACGCTAAGGAAGGTTAACAATGGCACTAGGCAAAGCAGGAAGCAGCCTTACAGCAGAACTTAATAGGCTGGCAGGCATCACTGATGTCACAAAGTTTCTTGATGAACAGGGCGCTGCTAATGCTTGGGCTGGTACCACCGGACTTGCAACTGTAGGTGCTTTGAATATTAAAGTCTCAGCATCCCGAACAAGAGATAAGTTCAAGGACATTGATGGTGTCTGCAATGAACTTGCTGGAACAACTGGGCTTGCAGCCCCTGCAGCGTTAAGGAGCATCAACGCCTAATGACAACTACATTAACTAATATGATTGATGAAGTGCTTGTCAATCTTGCGGGATATACATTCCAGCAGGACCGCAGCACTTATATCAAGACAGCGGTTAGCACAACCACATCAACGGTTGCCTCACCTACTATCTTGAGCCTTGGCTCTACAGATTCAGTTGGTAAGGGTATCCTTGAGATTGACGAAGAACTTATCTGGGTAGATAACTTTGACCGTGTTTCTAACACAGCAACAGTATCTCCTTATGGGCGTGGCTATCTTGGTACAACTGCAGCAACACACGCAGCAGAAGCCAAAGTAACTATCTCTCCTACCTTCCCACGCTTTAATGTCAAGCGTGCAATCAATGACACTATCCGCTCCCTTGGAGCGAACATCTTTGCAGTGAAGTCGACAACCTTTACCTTCAATGCTGCAGTATCTACATACGCTTTTGCTAACCTGAACATCAAGAATATCTTGACTGTCTCTTGGCAGGAGATTGGACCTTCTAAGGAATGGCGTCCAATCCGTCACTGGGATTTAGACTCAGTAGCAAACCCTGAAGCATTTGGGTATACATCAGGTACTGACCAAGTGCAGACAATCACTCTAGGTGAAGCACCTATCTCTGGTCGCACAGTAAAGGTTATCTATGCAACAGACCCAGAACCATTTACAAGCAACTCACAGATTTACACAACAGTGACAGGCTTACCTGAGTCAACAAGAGATGTAGTAATCTTAGGCGCAGCCTATCGTCTGCTCTCATTCCTTGACCCAGCACGTGCTGCACAGGTTAGCCCACAGGCTGACGAGACAGACGCTAAGCGCCCATACGGTGCATCACAGACTGCAACCAAGCAACTCTACGCTCTTTACACACAACGCCTTAATGAAGAAACAAAGGCACAACAGCAGAACTATCCTCCCCGTGTTCACTACTCTCGCCGATAAGGACCAGCAATGACAGTTAGAAAATATTCCTCACGCTCTCAGCAGACTACTCTGTCTTCAGCGTTGACATCAAATGCCACAACGATGTCTGTCGTTTCTGGCTCCGCTCTTATGGGTGGCAAGACGCTTACTGGCACTCAGACATACACAGTTGTTATTGACCCAGATACAGCCCTTGAAGAAATTGTAGATGTTACGGTCTACTCGTCTGGCAACACACTTACCATTACTCGCAACATTGATGGCTCAACTGGACAGGCTCACTCAGCAGGTGCAGTAGTTCGTCATATGGCAATCGGTAGAGATTACCAAGAAGCCAATGACCACATTGAAGCATCAACAGATGTTCACGGACTTGCTTCTGGAGCAGCGGTGGTTGGAACAACAACAACCCAGACTCTCACTAACAAGACTTTAACTAGCCCAACTTTAACAACTCCCGCATTAGGAACCCCGGCATCAGGCGTGCTTACTAATACAACTGGACTTCCGTTAACAACTGGCGTAACTGGAACTCTTCCAGTAGCCAACGGTGGAACTGGTATTACTGCACTAGGAACTGGCATTGCTACATTCCTTGGTACTCCATCAAGTGCTAACCTTGCTGCTGCTTTAACAGATGAAACTGGTAGCGGAGCAAATGTATTTGCTACTAGCCCAACAATTTCTAGCCCTACTATTACTGGTACTGGTGCTATTGCTGGTACATTTACTGGAAACATTACAGGCAATGTAACTGGCAACGTTACAGGCAATGTAACTGGTACATCTGGTTCTACTACGGGTAATGCAGCCACAGCAACAGCCCTTGCTACAGGGCGCACAATTAGTCTTACGGGTGATGTAAGTGGTACTTCTGCATCATTTGATGGAACTGGAAACGCTAGCATTACAGCAGCCATTGCTGCTAATATAATTGTAGATGCAGACATTAACGCTTCTGCTGCTATTACGGCTACTAAGATTGCTGGAACTGCTGTAACTCAAGCAGATACTGGCACAGTAACATCAACTATGATTTTAGATGGTACTATTCTTAATGCTGATATTAACGCATCTGCAGCCATTGCTCTTAGTAAGTTAGCGACTGACCCACTAGCAAGAGCCAATCACACTGGCACACAAACAGCGTCAACTGTTTCTGATTTTGACACTCAGGTTCGTACATCTCGTTTAGACCAGATGTCTGCTCCTACTTCATCGGTTGCACTTAATGCTCAAAAGATTACAGGTCTTGCTGACCCTACATTGGCACAAGACGCTGCTACAAAAGCATACACAGACCTACAGATAACCAACCTTATTGCAGCAGCACCTGGTGCCTTAAATACTCTTGATGAGTTGGCTGCAGCACTTGGTGATGATGCATCTTTTGCTACTACTGTAACTAACTCTTTGGCTGCTAAGTTGCCACTTGCGGGTGGCACTATGTCTGGTGCAATTGCTATGGGAAGCAATAAAATTACTGGACTTGGAACCCCAACATCTACTGGAGATGCTGCAACAAAAGACTATGCTGACACTAAGTTGCCACTTTCCGGCGGAACAATGTCTGGCGCTATTGCTATGGGAACCAACAAAATTACAGGAGTTGGAGACCCAACTAACGCACAAGATGTTGTCACTAAATACTATCTTGATAACGTAGTCCTTGCTCCATCTAATCTTACTGGTCCAATTACTTCTACTGGTTCTGCAACTTCTATTGCATCACAAACAGGTACTGGTACAAAGTTTGTAGTAGATAACAGTCCAACACTTATTACCCCTGTGCTGGGTGTTGCAACTGCTACCTCTATAAATGGAACAACTATTCCATCAAGCAAAACTCTTGTGGCTACAGACTCAACTCAATATGTAGTACCAAGCCAGACTGGTAACTCAGGTAAGTATCTGACTACAGACGGAACAACTTCATCTTGGGGAACTGTTGCTTCTTACTCAGCACCCACACTTGGCTCTACATCTATTGCATCAGGAGCCACAGTAACAACAATTTCAGGCTTAACGGACATTGTGCTCAATGGTCCAGGAAGCGTAACAGACGAACTAACACTGCTCCTTATGGGCGCACTCTAATAGAAAGTAGTAACTAATGGCTACAGTAACAAAGGCTCTCTTTAGGGGAGCAGCAACAACAACTCTAACAACAACACTGTATACAGTTCCCTCTGCTACAACAACAGTAGTATCTAATATTGTAGTAGTTAATACAGCAGCAACAGCAGCAACATTTGACCTTGCACTTGATGGAGTTAAACTTGCAGATACAACTGCTATTGCTGCTGACTCAATTGCTACCTTTGACATTAAGCAAGTAATTGCTGCTACTCAAACAATCCAAGGTGGAGCATCAGCAACAACAGTTAACTTCCATATTAGCGGAGTGGAGATTTCCTAATGGCATCAACAGTATTTCCTTTACCAGTAACATCTAGTCCTTCAACTCTTGCAAAATCAATTACGGTTCCATCAGCAAATACAATGTATTCCGCTACAAGCACTTTTTCTGCAGGAATTTATACTATTACTTGCGTTTCTTCAACAATAGCAAAAGTTGATTTTTATGATGGAGCAACTTATATTGCAACAGCAACAACAGTATCTGGTTCTGTTACTTATAATTTAGGACAGGATGCTACTTCTGTAAAAATTTATACAAATACTGGTTCTAGCATAGTTGTTTCTATAGCAATAACCGGAACAACTGTTTCTGCGGTTAGCGGAACGCTTGATACAATTACAAGTACAACAAACAATTACTCTCAAACTGGAGCAGTTTACGCTGTTGTAGTTGGTGGCGGTGGTGGTGGCGGTGGAGCCGTTGGTGGTTACGGTGGCGGTGGTGGCGGTGGTAGTGGTGGCGTTACCGAAGGAAGACTTGCTCTTTCTGGAACAACAACAATTACTATTGGCGCTGCTGGTAATGGTAACGGTGGTGCTGGCGGTGCAAGCAATATTGGAAACCTTACCGCTAACGGCGGTTCAGGCGGTGGTATTGGAAATAATAATGCTACCGGTGGTGGCGCTGGTGGTGGAGGCGGTGGTGGTACTCCTGGCGGAGCCAATGGTGGCAATGGTGGTTTTAGAAATGTTAATAACGCTACTGGAAACTTTGGCAATTCAGGAAATGCAACTACAGCACCTACATTTACTTTTGTTGCAAATGGAACAACTGGCGGTGGCGCTGGCGGATATGCCAATGCCCACGGCAGTAACACACCAGCAACTGCTGGGTCTGGAATTGGAACCGGAGGAAATACTAACACTAACCCAACTGGTTACGGTGCCGGTGGTTGCGGTGGTGCAAACTCTGGTAGTGGACAAGCAGGCACATCTGGTGTAGTTTATATTTTACGTGGATTATAAGGAGAATAAAACTAATGGCAAATTTTGCAGTTATTAAAGATGGAAAAGTAGAAAACGTAATTGTATGTGAGTCAAAAAATGTTGCAGAAGAAGCAACTGGTTTGACTTGTGTTGAATATACAGATGTCAACCCTGCTTTTATAGGCTTGGGTTATGATGGCACTACATTTGAGCAGCCTATTGTAGAAGAACCAGAAGAGGAAACAGTAGAACTACCAACCGAATAATCATTTAAGGGGACAAAATGAATATTACATTTACAAACGTATCTGGGTTTGATGACTTGGAGCAGCCACAACCTGCTTCCAAGTTTATCCCAGATTGGTATAAAAATATGGAATCATACATTGGTGGAGAAAAAAAACCTAATGGTGACGGAAATACTAAGGCTACAATCAAACGTTGTATGCCAGTATTTGATGCTATCAACGCTGGTTATATTATTGTTTCACCTGCTGATGTATATGTAACAATTAAAGATGGACAGCAATTCTTTGAGTGGTCTACTTTAGGATTAATTTCATTTCATCCTATTGAACAAGCACCTACTCATCCAGCAAAAAACAAGCACGCTTATCCTAAGTGGGTAAATTACTGGGCAATCAAAACGCCTAAGGGTTATTCTACAATGTTTGTTCAACCAATGCACAGAGACTCTGTATTTACAATACTTTCAGGCATTGTAGATACTGATGAATATTATGCTCCAGTTAATTTTCCTATGGTAATTAACGACCCTGAGTTTGAAGGATTAATTCCTAAAGGAACACCTATTGCACAGGTAATACCGTTTAAACGTGAGTCTTGGACTATGCAATTTGGTGGAGAAAAAGAAATTAAAGAACAAGCAAATTTAGCAAATAAATTAAACACCACATTCTTTGATAGATATAAGAATATGTTTAGACAATTAAAAGAATACAAGTAATATAATTACTATCTAAGGAGTAACGTGGCTGGTCGCGACATAACAGAAGGTAGAGCCAATAGGTCTATCGCAGTTGACGTTGGTGTAGTTTCATCTACAGCAGTATGGCAGAACACCGATATGTCTTATGACGTAGCCATAGGTGGACTCCCATTCTTCTATGCAATCAATGACGCACGCCCTTACATTCGTCAGACTGCACCCTTTCGTAAGGACCAGTTCGACAATGGAGCGGAGCCAGGTGAGCAATCACTTACTGGTTGGTGGATTAGAAGTCAAGCATCGTTCCACTCTGGTTCAGGCATTAAGTTCTATGACCCTGCAACTACAGATGAGAATGGGCACTACCGCTTTGCCGACTCTAAGGGCGTCAATGTATGGACTAAGGGACAGGTAACACTGCTTAAGTCTTGTACATCTGCTCACATCACTACTGGTCCTATTGCAACTAATGGTGTAACACAACAGCACTTACGCTCAATTAAGTGGAGTCAGAATAGCAACACTTATAAAGGTGTACTCCTTCACGATGAGTATGATGTAGATAAGATATTTCCAGCAATTACTGTATCTATTAGTAATAAGGCTTTAACCTCTAACGTAGCAACATTGACAACATCTGCGGCACACGGACTGTGTGTTGGTATGCAGATTACCATTAGCGGAGTCGATGCTACCTTTAATGGCGAGTATCGCATTACAGGTGTGCCAACAACTACAACATTTACTTATGCTAAGACCGCTACTGATGTTACATCTGCTGCTGTATCTCCAGTCGGAAGTGGTGTAGCAGAACTTATTCACTTTATTGATTACAACTCAGGTACTGATTTGCCAGTCTACGCCATCTGTGATGACGGTACGTTTGCTTATTGGATTACCAATACAGCAACCAAGAAGACCGTATACAAGAAAGCACTGACAGCAACATCGGTTGATGCTAATACAATGATGTTTGATGAGATAGGTTCTATTGCTAACGCTGCAATGGAGTACGTCAAAGACCGTATCGTATTGTGTGCCGATAACAAGGTATATGAATTTTCAACATCAGCATCTGCTATGCCAACAGCGGTGTACACACACCCAACAAGCACCCACGTCTACACATCAGTGGCTGCATCAGGACCTGCTATATATGTTGCTGGCTATAATGGAATCCAATCAACTATTCAGAAGTTCACACTCTCTACTGCCGGAGTAATGCCTACTCTTACATCCGCAGTTGTCGCAGCAGAACTACCCGTTGGCGAGATTGTCCACAAGATTTATTACTACCTTGGCTATATGATGATTGGTACTAACAGAGGTATACGAGTAGCAGCAATATCTGACCAAGATGGTTCACTCAACTATGGTCCACTCATTGTAGAAACATCTCAACCTTGCTTTGACTTTGCAGCACGTGACCACTATGTATGGTGCGCTACTAGCGTAGGTGGTGAGGCTGGAGTAATCCGTATCGACCTATCTAATGAACTAGAAACCCTACGCTTTGCGTGGGCTAACGACCTTTATATGGATGGTGTTACTGGATATAAGACAACCGCTTGTGCTTTTATTGGCAACGATGACCCTAATGTTCAAGATAGACTTACATTCTGCACGGCAAATAATGGCACATCAAATGGAGCAATTTACATTGAAGATGCTTCCAACCTTCGTACATCAGGGTATCTAACTACGGGCAATATCCGCTATGGAACTCTTGAGCCAAAGAACTTCAAGCGCCTACTAGGTCGTGGTGAATTTACTTATGGTTCTATGACCCTAGAAACCGTAGATAAAAACAATGTTGAATATGACCATATCTCATATGACTCATCAGTAGCACCTATTGAGGTAGGTACATCATCTCCTGCTACAGCACAAGAGTATGTTGCCTATAAATTTATTATGTATCGTGATGGCACAGATAACACTAAGGGTCCTACATTCAAGGGATACCAGGCTAAGGCAACTATCGCTACACCTCGTCAGCGCATCTTACAATTCCCTGTCTATTGCTTTGACTTAGAGACAGACCGATACAACGCAATGATTGGCTACGAAGGCAAAGCCTTTGAGAAGATTCTAGCCCTAGAAGAAGTTGAAGAATCAGGTGACGTACTTACCTGGCAAGACTTAACTACTGGTGAATCTCGTCAGGCAGTTATTGAACAGATTTCATTCCAGCGTGCAACACCACCCGACAAACGTTTCAGCGGTTTCGGTGGAGTTATCCAAGTAACTATCAGAACGGTATAATATGACAGCGCAAGATTGGGCTGCGTTAACCGTAGCAATAATGACAATACTCGCAGGGTTTGCGGCATTTGTCAGATGGCTAGTAAAGCATTATTTGTACGAATTAAAACCAAATGGGGGCGGTTCCGTGAAAGACCAAGTGAACCGATTGGAAGAACGCGTTGACCAAATCTATCTCTTACTCTGCGAGAGCAAAGGCAAGTAAGTACGCAGTATTCTTTTTACTACTAGGCACATCTTTCTTTTGGAATCCTCAAGCAAATGCAGCAACTGCATATACTGATGTGACTTGTGCTAATCAAGAAGGCACTCAACAAACATATCAAATTGGTTGGGATAATAGTCAGCAGTTCTTTGAAGGCAAGGGTTATATCCCTAGATTATTTTGTGAGGGTGGGTATTCATCTTCAGGATTTACTATCTATGTAAGCGATAATCTTGTCGATGCTTCTACTGGTTACTATAATGGCGTATCAGTAGAACCAACACCAAGCCCAACACCAACCCCTGAGCCAACCCCAACACCTACTGTAAGTCCCAGTCCGACGCCCGAACCTTCTCCGACTGTAGAGTCACAAACTGCTCCCGCAAGTGTTGAAACTCAGACTCCCGTTGTCGAAACTTCAACTGCTCCTGTTTCAACTGAGACTGAAACTGTTTCCTCTGAGACATCAACAGCAGTACAAGAGACAGCAACAGTAGTAGATACATCGACTGTAACATCTGAGACTCCTTCAGTTCCTAATGAGCAGGCACCTAGCGTACCTACTCCGCCTCCGGCAGTGGAGCCTGAACCAACACCTGCGCCCCCGGCTCCAGCACCTCAACCTGAGCCTCAGCCAGAACCAGTTGCGATACCTGACCCTGCACCGGAACCTCCGGCTCCAGAAGAGGAACCCCCGGTACCTGTGGAAGAGCCACCAGTTGTTGAAGAGCAACCGCCTGTCGAAGAACCGCCTGCACCTCCCGTTGCAGAAGAACCGCCTCTACCTCCAGACGAGGAAGAGCAACCTGAACCAGAGCCAGAGCCCTCTCCTGAGCCAGTCGAAGAGTCTGAGCCAGAACTTCCGCTTGATAATGCACCTGAACCTCCAAGCATCAATGATGTTAACTTGGAAAGTCTACCACCTAGCACACCAGTTGAACTGGACAACGGTGTAGTAGTAACAGCAGAAGTTGCAATTGCAGTGGCTTTATTGCAAGACCCAGCAGCAATGCTGCAAGAATTATTTACAGACCCAGCAGCAGCATTCGCCGCAATCGGCAGTGTTGGTGCAGACCTTCCACCAGAGGTTCGTGAGCGGGCAGAAGAAGTAGTCATATCAGCCATCATCGCCGGTGGCGTTGCAACCCAGGCAGCAGCAGGTGCTGCAGCCACAGCCGCGTACAGGAGAAAACCATAATGAAGAAACTGCTATCAGATATTGCCAATCAACTATGGACACTCCTTGGAATGTTCGTCGCTTGGGTAGTCCTTGAAGGGTCAGCCAAGACAGTTGTTGGTTATGCAATTGTGATTTGTCTAGTCATTTGGACAGTCACACTTAATCTACGCAACCTAAAGGACGATGAATAATGGATACATTTAAGAGTGTAATGATGCGTATTCTTGCTGTGATAGCAGCAGAATCGCTTGGAGTAATTGGTGCTGGTTCCCTAGTGGGTATCGAAGTGTGGCAAGCAGGAGTTCTTGCTGGTGCACTTGGTGCTATGAAGGTAATCGAAGCACTTGCTCGCTTCTATCTAGCAGATGGAAACCTAACATCAGAAGAAATCAACGAGGCATTTGCCAAGGTTGATGCAAAGAAGGGTGAGTAATATGGGTCAACGTAATGACTTTATTGAAGTAGCAAGAGGTGAACTCGGAGTTATCGAGGGACCTAAGGATAACGAGACAAAGTATGGCGCTTTCACCAGAGCAAACTTCCTGCCTTGGTGTGGCTCATTCGTGAATTGGTGTGCAAATGAAGTGGGACTTAAGATTCCTAATGTGGTCAGCACAGTGGCGGGCGCTACTGCGTTCATTAAAAAGAACCAGTGGGAAAAAGTAAGTGAAGCGACACCTCTACCTGGCGATATCGTTTTCTTTGATTTCCCTAATGATGGCGTTGACCGTATTAGTCACGTTGGAATCGTGGTTAAGGACAACGGAGACGGAACTGTAACTTGCATCGAAGGCAACACAGCACCTGATAAAAAGGGTGACCAACGTAACGGAGGGCAAGTCTGCCTGAAGATACGTGCTTACAAGAAAAAGAATGGCAGCAAAGTCAAGCGTTCACTACCTGTGTACATCGTTGGATTTGGAAAGCCAGTCTTCAAGTCATAAGGAGAACATATGTTCGAGACAGAAAAACTAAAGCAAATCGGACTGTCATACTTTAGAGCAGCAGCCACAGCAGTGGTCGCACTCTATATGGCAGGACAGCACGACC
>Ga0315909_10001154_pt1 | contig 35839 bp, 34 predicted proteins | sample LakEriMetagenome_11_FD_203527 | JGI IMG/M metagenome (GOLD analysis project Ga0315909, IMG submission 203527) | Freshwater fungal communities from buoy surface, Lake Erie, Ohio, United States - Buoy 2 MA125 | ecosystem: Environmental > Aquatic > Freshwater > Lake | place: USA: Lake Erie, Ohio... | reverse complement strand
CAGGGGGTCGTTACCCATGCCGGTGACGACGTTTTTTACAAAGGCCGAAAGGATGGAAAGCCATGAAGATGTATGCGTCTGAAACTTATACACCTGAACTATTCATCGACCGACTGATTCGTCGATTAGGACTGCGCAGCAGCTCTGCGCTGGCCCGCAAGGTGGGACTCTCGCCATCGGTGATCAGCAAGGTCCGCCACCGGCGGCTCGCGGTCAGTGGTGAAATTCTGCTGAAAATTCATGAGGAGACGGAGATACCCATCCGAGAGCTACGGCATATGATGGGTGATACACGGCCTTATTTCAGCCCGGTCAAGTTGCCCTTTTCGCCTTTATTAGGCGCTTGAACGAGTCCACCATACCGAGGCGTCACGTCACATCAACCAGCGCGGCTTCCCAATCGACAGTCGCAGGCAAGGAGCCGCGCAGCGAACTGCACACCATGATGTGCTCGGCAGCGCGTAAATCATCCAGCGTTAATACCGCCTCTCGAGCATTCATGGTCGAATCGTCCAAAAGCAATCCACGCATAATGCCGGGCAATACGCCCTCTGACAGGGGCGGTGTTAACCACTGACCATCGCGACAAACAAACAGATTACAGCGCCCACCTTCGGTCACTTGCGATTTTTCGTTGACGAATAAGGTGTCGAAAGCGCCCATTCTTTCTGCCGCCTGCCAGGCCAGATCATAGCGCCTTCGCAATGTCGTTTTATGGCGCAAAAAAACATCGTGTGATTGCATTGACTGCTTAGCCAGCAGCAAACGAACGGGTGAAGGCAAGAAATCACTTATTGGTGCTGTGCGAATATCCAGGGTGCCATCGGCGTCCAACGACAGGCGCATTCGATACAAATGTTCGCTCGCTAGACCGGCACATGCTGCACTGACTTGTTCCATGATCTGCGCCGGATTACAGGAAAAACCAAAATGACGTGCTGAGGCACTCAGTCGCTGCAGATGTAAATGCAAATTTCGTGCGCCAGAGGCGCGATGCGCTTGCAGGGTCTCAATCAGGGAAAAGCGCGGTTGCAAGTGTGTGAGGAATCGCGCTTTCAAAAGACATTCGGCGTACTCGCTGTCCGCATCACTATCATACACAATACCCGCTCCGACACGCATCACGCCTGTGCGCATATCGTTGCCCGATGACACATCCAGCATGAGAGTTCGTATAGGCACCGACAACATGAAATCACCCAGGGCGTAACCGGCCTTCGGCGGATCAAACCAGCCAATCGCACCGGTGTACAGCCCACGCGCCTCGGTCTCGAGGTCATGCAAAATCTGCATGGTGCGGCGCTTGGGTGCACCAGTGATTGACCCGCACGGATACATTGCAGTGAAGATGTCGACCAGCGTCGTACCGATGTGGCACTCGGCTTCTATCGTTGAGGTCATCTGCCAGACATGGCCAAAGCGCTCTACTTCGAATAATGCGGGTACTTTTACCGTACCTATTTGTGCGATCTGGCCCAAGTCGTTTCGCAGCAAATCGACGATCATCAGATTCTCTGCACGATTCTTGGCGCTTGCTGCAAGCGCGATCGCACGATCATTTTCGCGATCGTCGGTGTCAGCTTCGATCGTGCCTTTCATGGGCTTGGCAAGCAATCGTCCCTGCGTGTGGCTGACGAAGAGTTCGGGTGATAGCGACAACACCGCCTGCCCATCCGGCAAGACCATCAATGCACCGAAAGGAACCGGTTGCTGCCTGCGCAGGGCAGCGTACAAGGCGACAGGATTACCATGAACCGTCAAATGTAATGGGAAGGTCAGATTCACCTGATAGGTGTCACCGGCTTCGATATAGCGGTGAATCGCATCGATCGCGGATCGGAATTCAGAGGCATCCTTGCCCGCGACGACCTGCTCAACATAAAAATCTGCACCATGCGATGCAGTCAACTGCGCTGCAATCCATAGATTTACATCATCGCGCGACAAGTGCTGGCAATCCTCAAATACGAGCGCCGAAGCCAGAACAGACGCTGCATCAGCCCGCTCGCTGATGTTATGTATCGCAGTACCTAACTCATAACTGAACAAGCCCACAACCGCCTGACCAGCCACTAGTTTTTGCTGAATATCATCGAGAAAAGCATTCAGCTCAGTTGCAACCACGCAGTCAATACGCTCAATAAATCCGGTATACAAGCGCGACCGCCTGAGTTCGGTCGATTGCACCGGGGCAGCATCGTCCAGCAATACAAAACACGATCCTAAAGACAGGGGATGCGCTGTCACGTTTGTTTCGGATCGAGATGATCCGCCAAAAAATCCATGAGTACCCTCACCCGATGAGGTACTTGCCGATTACCCGGCAAGATGGCATAGATTCCTAACGCTGGTATTTCGAAGTGAGTGAGAATCGCAGCGACACGCTCAGTTTGAATAAAAGGATCCACAATAAAGTCCGGCTGCAAGGCGATACCCAAGCCCTCTGCAGCCGCTTCAGTCAGTGCTTGGCCGTTATTGGCATGCAGTCTTGGTTGTACCGGAAAACGCTGCACCACGCCATCCACCTGATAGCGCCAAGTCTGAGGCGATTCACCCGTGGTGTACACCAAGCATGCATGATGCATGAGTTCGGACGGGTGTTGTGGACAACCAAATCGCTGCAGATAGTCGGAAGAGGCAACCGTTCGCAGCTGCACGCTGCTTAGTTTACGCACAACCGCGCTATCACCGAGATGACCGGTGATACGGATCGCGAGATCAATACCTTCTTCAAACAGGTTCACACGCCGGTCACTGTAGTCCATCTCGAGACTGACTTCGGGATAAGTGCGGGCAAATTCGAGCAACGGTGACACCATGCGCATCAGTCCGAAACTCAGCGGAAGGCTGATGCGGACAGGGCCTCGCAAGAGCTGACTTTCTTCAGCAATCCCGGTTTCGGCAGCGTCGACCCGATTCAAAATGTCACGGCACTTTTCGAGGTAGGCCGCACCGGCCGAGGTCAGCGTGAGACGCCGGGTGCTGCGCGCCATGAGCTTGAGACCGAGATGCCGCTCAAGCGCGGCGATCTGCCGGGTCACTACGGAGCGAGCCACGCCCATTTGCTGGGCAACAGCCGAAAAACTGTTCAATTCCGCCACTCGAACAAAAAGCTGCATGGCTTGCAAGCGATCCATTGTTGCGTCTCACGCAATAAATATTTGCTCATTGTCCCCTATTTCGGCGCAACAAGTCACGCTACAGTGGCGGCTCTTTGGGAGTCTTGCCATGAATCGTTTGCCTACACTGTTCGTCCCCCACGGGGCACCCACATTCGCGCTGGATCCCGGCGCCGCTGGCGCAGTCATGCAGCAGACTGCCGCCGCGCTGCCCAGGCCGCGCGCCATTGTGATCGTCAGTCCCCACTGGGATACCGAGGTTGCCTCGGTGGGCAGCGCCAAAACGCCAGCAACGATTCATGATTTCTACGGCTTCCCGCAAGCGCTCTATGCGCTTGACTACCCGGCGACCGGCAGCCGTGATGCTTCTCACGAAGTCATTGCAGCCATCGCGAAGGCTGGTCTGCCGGTCGTCGAGGTAGCTTCACAGGGGCTGGACCATGGTGCATGGATTCCACTGCGGCTGATGTTCCCCAAAGCGGAGGTGCCCGTTATCCCTCTGTCGGTGCAAAGTCATCTCGGCGTGCCGGGTGCATACGCACTGGGCCGCGCACTGGCGCCCCTCGTGGATCAGGGTTTTCTGGTGATTGGATCGGGCAACCTCACGCACAACCTCGGTGACTACCGCATCGCTCGTCAGAACGGCGGACGAGTACCCGCCTACGTGCATGATTTTCCCGACTGGCTTGCGCAGAAAATCATGCAGCACGATGTCAGCGCGCTACTGGACTACCGTCATCAGGCACCTGAAGCCGCACGTGCCCACCCCAGCGATGAACACTTGCAGCCCTTGTACGTGGCACTGGGCGCTGCCGGCGATACACCACGTATTGAGCGTTTGCACAAAGGTATCAGCGATTATGTGCTGGCAATGGATACCTATGCTTTCCATCCTTTACACTAAAATTCGTTGATCGCAAGGTCCTGCGTCGGTTGATCAAGGGAACGTCGTTGATTGAATCTAAGCGACAAACCATGAATGGCGACGATTTCTATATGAATGCACAATACGGAGCCGGATGACCGACGACCTTCAAACCCCTCTGATGATGAATAACGACGTTCTGGAAACACCCTCGCGCTACGGCCTCACTGCCATTTTGCTCCACTGGCTGGTGGCATTGCTCATCGGTGCCGCATTCGCGCTGGGAGTGGTGATGGTGGAGATCCCGGGATTGACACCAACCAAGCTGCGCTATTTTTCATGGCATAAATGGCTGGGCGTGAGCGTGCTGGCGCTGGCTGCGCTGCGCTTGTTATGGCGCTGGTGGCGCGGCGTACCGCCGGCAGAAAACATGCCAGTTTGGCAGCAAAGAGCCGCGGCCGTCGGGCACGCACTGCTGTACGTGCTGATGTTTGCCGTGCCACTGTCGGGCTACTTTTACAGTTTGGCGGCGGGTGTACCGGTCGTGTATTTGGGTGTGTGGCCGCTACCCGTGCTCATGGAGGCTGATCCGGTATTGAAGCCAGTCCTCAAGCAATTGCACATTGCTCTGGTATATGTAATGTCGGTGATAATCATGGTGCACATACTGGCAGCCCTGAAGCATCACTTCGTCGACCGTGACGGCGTACTCAAACGCATCCTGCCCTGACAAAGGAAAACCGTGAAGACTATAACCATTTTTAAAATCCTGATGCTGCTGGCGGTGGCGTCCGGTGGCGCCACATGGGCAACGCCGCTGAAAATTGATCCTGCCAAAAGCACAGTATCGGCTGTGTTCAAGCAGATCGGCGTCGCGGTGGAGTCGCGCTTCATGAAATTCGGCGCGCAGATTGATTTTGATGCCGCCAGCCCGGATACCTCGAAAGCCAGCGTGGATATCGATGTTTCCAGCTTTGATCTCGGTGATCCGGACTACAACCGGGAAGTGTTGAAAAAAGAATGGTTCAATGCCGCGCAGTTTCCAAAAGCCAGTTTCGTGTCCTCCAAAATCCGCGGCAATGGCCCGGGCAAGCTAGAGGTCAGCGGAAAGCTGACTATCAAAGGCAAGACAACTGAGGTCAGTTTTCCAATGTCAGTCAAAAAAGAAGGTGCAGTACAAATCTTTGAAGGCAGCTTGCCCATCCGACGGCTCGTTTTCAACATCGGCGAAGGCGAGTGGAAAGATACCAGCGTGGTTGCTGATGAAGTCGTGATAAGGTTTCGTGTCTACGCAAAACCTTAGATGCGATTTTGTTGGGCCGCTCGCGGCGTTGGCAGCACCTTGTGGTTCGTCTTTACTGACTATGTCAGCGCTGACATGGGATTGACCTGGCGAGATGGGGTCTTTGTATCTCCACCAATTGCCGCTCATGTGATTGAGTCTCCTTACCACTGATTGCATTCGACAGAGCATTAATAATTACTTAACAATTTTTAAAAAAGCAGAGAGGAAACCCCAATGAATTTCAAGACCCTGATTATTTCCGCCATACTGTCCATCGCCGCTTCATCGGCGGTCGCGCAGACCTATAATATCGACCCCGGCCATACCTATCCCAGCTTCGAAGCAGACCACCTTGGCATCTCCTTCTGGCGCGGCAAATTTACCAAGACCACAGGCAAGGTTGTTTTAGATCGTGCCGCCAAGACAGGTAGTATCGATATTGTCATTGATGCCAGTACGATCGATTTTGGCCACGCAAAAATGAACGATCACGCACGTGGCAAAGACATGTTCAACGTCGAAAAATTTCCCACCGTGACTTACAAGAGTACATCACTGAAATTTGATGGTGACAAGCTGGTTGGCGTCGAGGGTGAGATGACCATGATGGGCGTGACCAAGTCCTTGCCGCTGAAGATCAATTCATTCAAGTGCATCATGCATCCCATGCTCAAAAAGGAGGTATGCGGTGCCGATGCTTCAGGTATGTTCGATCGTAGCGATTTCGGTCTGACCTATGGTCTGCCGCGTTTCGCACCCGAAGTCAAATTGGCGATTCAGGTCGAAGGTGTCAAAGCGGACTGAGCCAGTCAATACCATCAAAAAACGGCGCCTCGAGCGCCGTTTTTTTGTAGCAGCGGCAGAGGTTTTGATTTTTTAATCACCTTTTTGCGAGCGCTTGTGAGGGTGGAACGCAAAAGGCCTACCCAAATCACCCCATCGCGTTTGGCATCTGCCTCGCTTGGTCGGTGGTAAAGCAGTAACGCCGCAGGCGGTACAGACCTGCGAACAGGCGCGGCTTACCCTGCAAGCAGCTTCGCGCGAGATAGACTTTTAGTGCAGCTGATCTCCGCGTGCAGTCCGCTGCCCGCTACTTTTCGTCTTGGCTGATACCACGCTAGACTCATAGGATTGCATGCGTAATGCCAATTCCTGAAGATTTAAACTCGATTGTCTGACCAAAGGAAAGAGCTGCTGCTCCTCGAGCTCCATATGGGCGTGGATCGCATCACTCAGATTTTTCATTAATTCATCATAGGCCGCATCACCCGGTGAAAGGTTCTGCATTTGCTCAATCAATTCATCGGCAGCGTGATGGTCATCGAGACAGCGCGTGATCATGGCAGCGTCCAGCTTTTCCACTGCAGGATAAAACACGGCTTCCTCGAGCTGGGTGTGTTGAAGCAAGGCCTCACAAATCTTGGGACCCGCATATTGTTTTACCTTCTGGTCCTGGGTACTCAGGTAACGTTGCAGCAGCTGACGTACAAAGTGATGATCATGCAGCAATCCTTGAGAAGGATCATCCAAAGGAAAGCTACCCTGACTGCGCGCTGCGATCTTGTTCTCTTCCATCATCATCTCCTTGAAAGGTCGGACTCTGCAGCAAGCGATCAAGCACGGCTCCCGCAACAAAAAATTTGACGCTCGGTCGAGCATAAAATTCCTCGCCTAGCTCATTTAGAACGAGAAAAATTCATCAAACTTTCTGATAGGTCAGTAGTTACGGGTAACGCCAGTGGGCGCTGCAGCACGACGGGCGTATAGCCCCGTCGCCTGTTGATGGGCTAGCATCAATGTTCGAAATGGTGTCCACGCCAATCGATCAAGATGACTGACGCAACTCAGCGTTTTAACCCACTGGTGGCAGAGGCAAAGCATCTGTCGGACCACAATCGAATGCTATCCGGCACGTTTTTCACCTACCGCCTAAAATAGGGGCAACTACAGATGGATAGCAAAATGAACTTAGCAAAATTAGAAATAAAAGGCTGCCTGAAGGCTTGTTTGTTCTTGGTACTTTTTTATCAAGGTCTCGTTGCAGCAGAGATTCTTGATCTTGCCAGTGGCAAGGAGATTTCGGAACCTGTCCTCGCCGAGCGTTTGCGTAGCGCTGATATCGTGCTGCTGGGTGAATTGCATGACAATCCCTTCCATCACCAAGCGCGCGCCGGCTTCATTCCCCGGTTTGCCAACGTCAAAACCACGATCGTGGCTGAGCATTTGCCGGCGGGCGGCCGTGTTACCTCCACCGGCGAAGCCGGCAGCGACCTGGAAGCTGCTGGCTTCAATCGTAGCGGTTGGGGGTGGCCGCTGCACCAACCCCTTTTTGAATCAGTACTCGGCGGTGGTTATGCGCTCATTGGCGGCAACCTACCAGCCGGCTTTTCGAAAGAACTGATGACCCAGGGGCAGGGTGCGATGGCACTGCCCATGGCGAGGTCTTACGAGCAGTCATCCTTGCCCGACCCGGCGCGAGCTCAGCTGGAGCAGGATCTGGTTGATGGTCATTGCGGCAAGCTGCCGGAAAAGTATCTAGCACCCATGAAGCTGGTGCAGCGTGCGACGGATATTTCCATGGCAACAGCACTGCTTGCGCATCGGCCGGCAGTGCTGATCGCGGGTAACGGGCATGTGCGGCGGGATTATGGCGTGCCTCAGGTCTTGTCAGCACTTGACCCCTCATTAAAAATCAGCAGCATCGGTTTCTACGAAAGCGGCACTGACCGCAAGGAACTGATAAAGTCCCTCGCCGGCCGCTATGATTTTGTCTGGCTGACCGATAAGGCAGAGCGGGGCGATCCCTGCGAAGACTTCAATCTAAAATAAATTTTTCCCGAGACTCGGTATGTTCAAATCATTTTTTCTGAGCCGCCATTGGGCCCTTTGGGCGTGGCCTGGCGCTGCATTGATTTTTCTTGGTACTTGGTATCAGGTGCAGATCGACGTGCAAATCAATGACTGGTTTGGCGGGTTTTATGACCTCGTCCAGAAGGCTCTGGGTAAACCGGGTGAGGTCACGATAGAAGAATTTTTCGGCTTTTTGCTTAGCTTTGGCAAGCTGGCTGGTACTTATGTGCTCGTTGCTGTCTTTCTGGGATTTTTTACGAAGCACTGGGTTTTCCGCTGGCGCCATGCGATGAATGATTTTTACATGGCTCACTGGTCCTCCCTGCGACAAATCGAAGGCGCGAGTCAACGTGTACAAGAAGATACCAAACGTTTCGCGGCCATTATGGAATCACTGGGTTCCAACATGATGGACTCGCTGATGACTCTGGTGGCTTTCCTTCCGATCTTGTGGACGCTATCCAAGAAAGTCGCTGAAGTACCCATTTTGGGTGCTGTTGATCATGCGCTGGTCTATGTTGCGGTTTTGTTCGCGTTGTTTGGTACCGTGGTCCTGGCTCTGGTCGGCATCAAGTTACCGGGACTGGAATTCAATAACCAGCGTGTGGAGGCGGCGTATCGCAAAGAGCTCGTGCATGCCGAAGACGATCCCGCGCGCGGTACCGAACCGGTTGTGAGAGATTTGTTCTCTCACGTACGGGCCAATTATTTCCGCTTGTTTTTCCACTATATGTATTTTGATGTAGCGAAATTTACCTACCTGCAGTTTGGTGTTCTGGTACCTTACATCGCACTTGGACCCACCGTAGTGGCCGGCGCAATCACGCTGGGTGTGATGCAGCAGATCGTTCGTGCGTTTGGTCGGGTAGAGATGTCTTTCCAGTTTTTGGTCAGGAGCTGGGGTACCATCGTCGAGCTGATTTCGGTATACAAGCGACTGCGCGCTTTTGAAGCCACCATTGGTGACTTGAAGGCTGCACCAGCTCCGGCTGACTGAACCGCTTGAGCACCTGGCTCACAAGACCTTGGTGACGGTGGCATTTTTCGTACCACACCCCAAGCGACTGTGGATGGATTGTCAAACGGAATTGGTGGCATATTTATTTCGATCGTTTTCTGCGAGGTGACAGATGCTTTCCTCCCCAAACCGAGCCGTGCTCATGCCGCTCGTGTTGGTACTCGTGGTCTGGATAATGCCACCCGCCACACAGGCAGTGGATCTGGCACGCGTACCCGCACAAAAACAAACCAAAGCCGGTCTTTACGTAGATGCACGCGAAGCCTACGAGCTCAAGCAAAGACTGAGCGAGAAGGCCTTGTTTGTCGATGTACGTACCCGCGCTGAAATTTCTTATCTTGGCATGCCTTCGGTCGCTGATGCTCACATTCCTGCATTTGAGCATCCGCCGAATGCGGGCTGGGATGACAAGAGCGGTCGTTTCAAGTTGGAGGTCAATGCAGACTTCGAGCCGGAACTTGCCCGACGCCTGGCTTCGCGTCAGCTCAGTAAGAGCGACGTGATAATTCTGATCTGCCGCTCGGGAGATCGCACAACACGTGCTGCAAATTTTCTCACCGAGCAAGGCTACAGCAAGGTTTATTCCGTGATTGATGGCTTTGAAGGCGATGCGGTCGCCGAAGGTCCGCAAGCTGGACAGCGGCTGCTGAACGGCTGGAAGAATGCCGGTTTGCCCTGGACCTATAAGCTCGATAAAAACAAGATGTATCTTCCGGGGTACTGAACGATTTTCGAGTCGTATGACAGCTTCCCCTTACCGCCCCATTGTCCATGACGGGGGCGGGTCATGATTGCCCTGCTTGAAGCCAAGCGCGCCGGATTGTTTGCGCGGATTCACTGGCTTCCCAATGTCATCGCTGGTCTCATCGTTGGTATCGTGGCCTTGCCACTGGCGATGGCGTTTGCCATTGCTTCCGGGGCGCGGCCCGAGCAGGGTATCTATACCGCGATCATCGGTGGCGGACTGATCACGCTGCTGGGTGGTAGTCGGGTACAGATTGCCGGGCCAACAGGGGCATTTATTGCCATCCTGCTGGGCATCACCGCACGTTTTGGTATCGCCGGTCTGCAGGTAGCGACGCTGATGGCGGGCGTCATGCTGCTGTTGATGGGCTTAGCGCGCATGGGGGCTGTGATTCGTTTCATCCCCATGCCTGTGATCGTCGGCTTCACTGCCGGTATTGGCGTGATCATTTTTGTCGGACAGTGGCCCGATTTTTTGGGTTTGCCAAAACCCGAAGGCGAACACTTTCACGAAAAGCTCTGGCATCTGCTGCAATCGATGTCTGAGATTCATGGTCCCACGCTGCTGCTCTCCGTTGCAAGTCTTTTGCTGGTCTTGCTTGCGCCGCGAGTCAAAGCACTGGCTCGTGTGCCGGGTCCTTTGATTGCCATGATGGTGATCACTGTGCTGCATACGATCCACCCATTACCAGGCGTGGCCACCATAGGGAGCGCATTTGGCGGGATACCGACCGGTTTGCCCTCCTTTGCCTTACCGGCGATGACGCTATCGCAAATCATTATGTTGATAGGTCCGGCGTTCACGATTGCCATGCTGGGTGCGATTGAGGCACTTTTGTCGGCGGTAGTTGCCGATGGCATGGCAGGCACCCGACATGATTCAAATCAGGAACTCATCGGACAGGGTATCGCAAATATTGTCGTACCGCTGTTTGGCGGATTTGCAGCCACCGGTGCGATTGCGCGCACGGCGACCAATATACGCAATGGTGGCAATAGCCCGCTGGCGGGTATAACGCATGCCCTGGTGCTAGTCGCCGTCTTGCTATTTATAGCTCCCTTGGCCTCTGGCATACCGCTAGCGGTACTGGCTGCTATTTTGTTTGTAGTCGCATGGAAGATGAGTGAGCTTCCGCGTTGCATACAGATTCTCAAAACCGCACCCACAGCTGATCGACTCATTTTGGTGATTACCTTTTTGCTGACGGTATTTGCTGATCTTGTCGTAGCGGTGAACGTCGGTGTCATCCTCGCGATATTACATTTCTTGCGAAGAATGTCGGATGCTGTCGAAACACAGCAGGCAGATCCGCAAGCTCTGGCGCGAGAGCTTGCTCCGCATGGCATCACAAAAATACCTGACGATGTGATGGTATTTGACATTGCGGGCCCGATGTTTTTCGGGGCCGTTGATAATTTCGAGCATGCGCTGGTAAGCACTTACACAGATCCAAAGGTACTGGTGGTTCGACTGCGTCAGGTGCCTTTCATGGATATGACGGGTATACAGGCCTTGCAAGATGCTTCCCACAAGCTTCGCAAGCGTGGCGTGAAGGTAATTTTTTGCGAAGCGAATGAACGCGTTCTGGGCAAACTTGAAAAAGCTGGCGTGATCGGCGAACAGGGGGTTCTGTATGCAAGTCAGTTGTTAGCTGCGGTACATCTGGCTTCTGACAATCCAAACCCCACGAAGGACTAATCAATAAAAAATATAAATACTTGTGACCCGATAGGTTCTTCGGAAAGATGGCAGCGTGGGAAGCACGGCGTCAGTATCGCTCAGAGCCACTCGACATCGTTCGGCAATTCATTTTTGCACGGGCCAGCGGCAGGGAAATGTTGTCGCATCAGCTGGCCTGCGGTGTCAATAGCGGCCAGGCAGCCTGACTCGAACTGACCTGCGCTGAGCGATTTACGCAGAGTGCCAAGTAAATCCGGCCAGGCTCGACTGATTTCGCTGCTGCACAAGCCACGATCCGCAACAATCTCCACTGCGCGGTCAGCCAGCAGAAGATAAATCAGCAAGCCACTGTTGTGCTCGGTATCCCACACGCGCTGCCGGAAAAATACCTCGATAGCTCGCTCATGCGCCGACAAGCCGCACCACAATTGCCAAGGTGTGAGCGAGGCTTCGATCACGAGACAGATTTCGCCAGCATGTCCGATTTCGGCTCGGGTAATGGCGTCTGCGAAAACAGCGCGCGTGCGCTGCGTCAGAATACGAGGCGCCTGCCAGTACACGCACCACAGATGACGAATAAAACGCTGGATCATGGCTACCATTTCCCCGATGCCCCACCACCACCAAATCCACCACCGCCGCCCTGAAAGCCACCCCACCCATTCTGACGAGCACCGCCGATATCACTGTAGGGATGAAAACCGCCCTGACGTCGACCACCCTGCCATCCACTACCCATCCGGCCACCAGCGAGCGTAACCACGAGCCCCATGGCGGCGGACAACAATGCCAGCAACGCCATCCCGGAGAGCAGCCAGACGGCTAGCCCGAGTAATCCGCTGGCGGCGAGCGCGCCCTTGACCCTACCCAGCAATGCGCGCATCAAACCACCTATCACCAACGCCGCAAAAACAATCAGGGGTAGCAGACCCGGACCGCTGACTTGCCAGTCATGCTTGCGTGCCGGCTCAGGCAAAGACTCGCCTTCGATCACACGGATCATCGCGTCAATACCAGCACTGATGCCACCATAAAAGTCACCACGCTGAAATAGGGGGGAGATCACCTCATCAATGATGCGCTTTGATACGGCATCATTGAGCGCACCTTCCAGACCGTAGCCGACTTCAATACGCAGCCGTCGCTCATTTTTTGCGATCACCAAAATTGCACCATCCTCAATTTTTTTTCGGCCTAATTTCCATTGCTCTGCCACTCGCATCGAAAATTGTTCAATAGGCTCGGCATTGGTTGCAGGAATGATGAGCACGGCAATCTGCGTTCCTTTTTTCTGTTCAAATATACCTAGGCGCTGCGCAAGGACTTGCTGCTGACTCGCGTCCAGCGTTCCTGTCAGGTCGATGACTCGACCGCTGAGATCCGGCACCTGGGTCTGCGACTGTGCAATAGTCACATAGATAATAATCATCAGAAGCCACGTCAGAAAAATATATCGCTTCATTTCAGCGTGCTGGCTCATTGCCAAATTCCACTACGGGTGGAGGGGCGATTACTTTTTCATCATCTACCGAAAAATTAGGTTTGACTTGCATACCAAAAATCATTGCGGTCAGGTTGGTAGGGAAAGAGCGGACAACGACGTTGTAGTCCTGCACTGATCGTATGTAGCGCTGGCGCGCGACGGTAATGCGATTTTCTGTACCCTCGAGCTGTGCTTGCAAATCACGAAATCCGGCATCGGCTTTGAGTTGTGGATAATTTTCGCTCACTGCCAACAAGCGTGAGAGCGCGCTCGTGAGTTGCCCCTGTGCTGCCTGAAATCTGGCGAAGGCCGCGGGATCATTCAATAAGTCCTTGGTTACTTGCATACTGCCCACCCGCGATCGGGCATCAGCCACGCGTGTCAATACCTGCTGCTCATGCGCTGCATACGCCTTTACGGTTTTTACGAGATTGGGTACCAGATCAGCACGACGCTGATATTGGTTAATCACTTCGGACCAGGCGGCCTTGATTTGCTCATCCCCAGATTGCAGTGTGTTGTAGCCACAACCCTGAAGCAATAGAAGAAGACAGCAGATCAGCAAAAAAAGGACTTTGCGCATGAAAAATTTCCTCAACAGGATTGGCGATGTGATACGCCCTACAGTTTGACAAAACAATGTGCTCATCCGTCGGATATGCCAGCCAGCATTTGATTTGGAACAAACCGATGTATCTAACGGGCTCGTAGGCTGATGAGGAAAGTTGATATTTTGCGTCATTCTCTGTTTCGATCACCCCACTGATCCGTTATTGATCCCTTGCATGGATGTATATCGCTGGTTTTTGTGGATAGTTGGTCAGACTGTGCTGGGAGCGGTGTTGGTAGTGGGATTGAGTAACAAGCTTGCTCAAGCGCAAACACCTCACTTCACCGTTGAAATTCTGGGAGCAGGTGACATGACGCCCTTACTGGATGCCTATCTACCCATTGTCCATGCTGCTCAAGATCCAGCACTCAGCGAAGATGAATGGCAAGCTCTGGTGGAGCGCAGTCCGCAACAAATACGGGATTTGCTCGCTACTGAAGGTTATTTCTCAGCACAAATACGTTCTGAAGACATCAAGCACCATGGCGTTTATTTCGTACGCTTCCATATCAATATTGGCGAGCCGGTACGAGTGACGAACATCGAGCTTGAATTGATCGGCGCCATCGCAACAACCCACCATGCTGAGTCAAGTCGCGTGCAAGCATTACGGCGTCAATGGTTGTTGCCGGTAGGCGAGCGTTTTACCCAATGGACATGGGACAAGGCGAAAACAGCGATTCTCAATCCATTACTAGAAAAAGATTTTCCAGCAGCGCGCATTACCGACAGTCAGGCGGCGGTTGATCCTCGGAACCATAGTGCGCAGCTGCGGGTGGTGATCGATTCCGGCCCAGCCTTCACCTTGGGGGATCTTGAGATTCATGGCTTGTCACGCTACACGACCGAACTCATACGACGCGTGAGCCCGATTCGAGCCGGCGAACCCTATCGTCAGGATCGCCTCTCGGAGCTGCAGTCAAGGCTGCTGGATACTGGCTACTTTCGCTCCGTTTTTGTTACCATCGCCGCGGATCCTGACAAGTCAGAACGTGCTCCCGTACAAGTAGAGCTCAGCGAAAATCCTTCAAAACAACTCAGCGTAGGCTTAGGTGCTTCGACAGATGTCGGCACGCGATTGCAATTGAAATGGCTGAATCGCCATTTTTTCGGTGAGGACTGGCGACTGGAATCCCTCGTGCGTGCCGACCGACTGAGTCAGCTGGCGCAGTCGGAGCTGTATTTTCACCCAGCTCAAGAGGATGGGCATTTCGAAAAAATAAGTGGGTGGATACCTAGCGCCGCGCTGGCGCTCGAACGCACCATACTGACAGGTACTGAAACCGAAAAAATTCGAAACAGCGTACGCCTTTCCACACCCTCACGCACGAATGAGCGCGTTATCTCGCTATCCTTACTGGCAGATCGCCGGACAATTCCGGGTATCGTTACGCGCTCGCGAGAAGCGCTGATTGGCGGATATGCATGGACACGCCGACAATTCGATCAGGTACTGGCTCCCACGCGGGGCTACTCTGCTGGCATCGACTTCTCTGCAGGCGTCGGAGGCGCATCGCATCAAGACCGCATTGCGCGCGTTCTGGTGAGCGGTGTATGGCTGCGACCGCTGCACTCGCGCTGGACTGCAGTTACCCGGTTGCAAGCTGGGCAAATCAGTGGCGCGAGCCAAGACAGCATTCCCGAAGATTTGTTGTTTCGCACGGGCGGTGATCAGACAGTGCGCGGATATGGCTACGGCACTTTGGGCGTACCACGCACTAATGCCATCGTTGGCGGTAATGTGATGGCGCTGATCAGCGCCGAAATGAGGTATCGAATCACACCGGCATGGGGCGCCGCTTTATTCTATGACGCAGGTGATGCCGCACTGTCCTGGCACGACTTCCGATGGCGACGCGGTGTGGGTGTGGGTGCGCGATGGCGCAGTCCGATTGGTGCTTTGAACATTGATCTGGCACGAGGTCTTGATCAAGGCGAGACACGGCTGCATTTTTCGGTCGGCTATGGCTTCTGAAGCCAAAAACATTGACCACATCGCGGTCCAACGGATAAATCGCTGGCATTACCCGGTTGCACTGAGCTTGATTTTCCTGTTAATTGCAACAGCATTGACTGTCTGGCTTGCCAGCACCAGCAGTGGCGCACACGCTTCTTTCCGATTGCTCGACCTGATTACCGCAGGACAGATAAAAGCAATCCACATCGGCGGCAGCTTCATGGATAAGTTACAGATCGGCCAGCTGACAGTAACGACACCTGAGGAAAAAATAACGATCACCAATCTGAAACTTGACTGGCGGCCCTGGGCACTGGCTGATCGCTTGTTACGTATCGACAGACTGCATATCGGTACTCTGTTGATACAGACATCCAGGCAAACGGCCAAACCACTGCGTCAATTACCTTCATCATTGCTACTGCCTTTTGACGTGATGCTTGATCGATGTGATATCGATACGATCAGCATACAACAAGCTTATCAAAAGCTAGTGACGGCCGAAGACCTGGAGCTTAGCTGGCGCTTTGAAAAAACAGCACATGTATTCAGGCTACAGAGAGCGCAAATGACCCAACTTGGAAATATCCATACTGACAGTCATTTGAAAGCGTGTCTTCATCTTCAGGCCTCAACACCCTTTTCGATTCAGAGCGATATACAGCTGCAAGGCACACACAAGGGTTGGCATCTGGAAGCCACAGGCCATCTCGGTGGCGTCCTAAGCGACATAAAAACACAGATGGTCGTGCGCCTGGGTCAGCAGCAAGAACAAACACAACTCTCTGCACAAGTGCAGCTACAAGTATTGACCCCACAAATTATCAGCGCAGGTGAATTAAACGCGGAGCAACTGGATCTCTCCAAAATCAACCAGGATTGGCCAACAACGCAGATGGCTGTGCAGATAGCTCTTTCAAAAAACAAAAAAGGAAAATTTTCAATCCACAATGCACTAGCTGGCACATGGGACAAGTCACGCCTGCCGGTGACAGCCGCATCGGGTCACTGGAGTTTGCAAGATGACGGAATAGTATTTGAGGATTTACACCTCAATCATGACAATCTCACAGGTAGCATCAAAATACAGCGAAATAAGTGGACAGTATTTTTACAGGCAAAAGAATTAAATTTAAAAAGCATCGATAGTCGGCTACGTACTACGAATCTCAAGGGCAACGTCCATTTTTTTCAAGCGCATGAAAGCACGCATCTGTATCTCGCGTTGTCTGAACCCTGGCAGCCTAGATCGCTGGAGATAAAGGCTGAGGCATTCATCAAAAAATCGCTACTGACTGTTCACTCAGCTCGACTCTCACTGGGTGATACGGTGGCTGATATTTCTGGCAATGTTCTGTTATCGGGCAGACAAACATTCGATATGCGTGGCGATGTGAAACGCCTGCGTTTGGCAGCGCTGGGAAATTTCTCCTATCTTCCTAAAATGACACTGACGAGTCATTTTCATCTGACAGGGCGGCGAAACCCTGATCTGCAAATGGCATTAGATTTCTCTGTCACCGACAGCAGTATCGGCGGACATGCCATCAATGGCGAGGGCAAGCTAAGGCTGGATAAAAACTTACTCAGAATCTCAGGCTTGGAACTGCGTGCTGGTGACAACCTGCTGCAGGCAAATGGTGAACTGAGTGAACATCATGGCGAACTGAGTTTTCTACTGGAGGCATCGCAGCTGTCTCAACTAGGATCTTCAGTCGGGGGACAGCTGACGATGCGCGTCAATATCAGTGGCAATCTCCAGCAACCAAAATTCATCGCCAACTGGCAAGGATCTCATTTACGTTTTACAAAAAAACTATCCGTACGCGACACGCAAGGCCAGCTTCAACTGGGCGGAAAGCTGAGTTCGCCGTTGTCTTTACACGCATTTTTTGAGGATGCTGTGGTCTCGGAAACATCACTGTCATCGGTATACATCGATCTTGATGGAAAACCTGAGCAGCATCGACTCTCATTAGGAATCGCGGACGCACAGACTCGTTTGCAACTATCAGCGATTGGTGGCGTGGACGCGATGAATACACGCGCGATATGGCGTGGACAACTACAGCAAGCGACGATGGCGGGGATGATTGAAGCGGCCTTGACGCAAAGTGCCGCTATCGCACTATCGAAAGACACTCTGCAATTTGACCACCTTGACATTTCGAGTGATCTTGGACGTCTCGTCATTGATCATTTTCGTCGCGATACTGAAGCCATAGTCAGCCGTGGACATATTTCACGATTACATATCGGTCGCCTTGCCTCAGCAGTGAAATTTACGCCAATCAGGCAAAGTGACTTACAACTGGATGGCGAATGGGACCTGTCATTACCACAAAAAAATCAAATAAAGCCACGAGGTCTGATGAGGCTGCGCCGTGCCCGCGGTGATCTTCACTTCTCTGGTACTCAATCCATGGCGCTGCAATTACAGCAGCTTGGGTTAAACCTACAGCTGGACAACGGACGTTTGTCATTGCAGTTCGAGGCACAAGGCCAGCGCTTGGGGCAGCTGAGCTTCATTGGTAGTACACGCCTTGATGAAGGTCGATTGCTTCCTGAAGCCACAGCACCTGTCGATGGCGTGCTGAAGGTCAATCTGCCAACGCTGAGTGATATCGGCCCGCTACTCTCGCCCGGCGTTATCGCTGCGGGACAGATGTCAGCGCAAGTCTCGGTCACCGGAACTTTGTCATCACCCGCACTCAGCGGCACGCTCTCAGCAGAGCGATTGCATCTGCAATGGCTGGATCAGGGGCTCAGCCTGACGGATGGGATGTTGCGAGCCGACTTTCATGATGATCAACTTCAAGTACGAGAGCTGAGTTTTGCGGGTAGCCGTCATAGTACCGGCAGGATAATTGTGAGCGGCCCGATTCGCTTGAATAGGGGTAACCTCGAATCTCATCTTAGCTGGCACGTAGCTCAATTGACTCTTTTCAATCGGAGCGACCGACGACTGATCCTGACGGGTAGCGGACAAATAGAGACCTTCAATTACCGTGCTCGACTGTCAGGTGACTTGAACGTTGATGAAGGATTGATCGATCTGGGTCGCGACGAAGCACCACAGCTATCCGACGATGTGATCGTGGTCGGCAAACCACCACCAAGCACACCAACACTGGGCCTGGAGACAGATCTTGGGGTTGGGCTAGGTGAAAAATTATCAGTGCGTGGCCAGGGTATCAATGCGAACTTGGGTGGTGCCTTGAAAATAAAAAGCAGGCCAGGTGAAGCGCTTTCCGTATACGGTCTGATGCGGGTTACGCGCGGCACCTACACGGCTTATGGTCGGGAACTCGCGATAGAAAGGGGGGTGCTGCGGTTCGATGGTCCGCCAGGTGATCCGGCGCTGGATATACGTGCGATGCGACGGGGAATCCAAGTCGAGCCAGGCGTGATGATCACAGGGACGGTACTTGCACCTCGCGTGCGACTGATATCGGAGCCCCAGGTACCGGATGCTGAAAAAATTTCCTGGCTCGTGCTGGGACAAGGTCTGTCAGGGACGACAGATCAGCAAGCGGGCGTCTTGCGCGACGCGGCGGCATCACTGCTGACACAAAGCACGGCTGCCAGCATTCAATCGCAGATTGCCGGCAGTCTGGGTCTGGATAGCATCACGCTCTCGCGACGGCCGGAGAATGTGCAGCAACGCATTATCACACTCGGCAAGCGCATTTCTTCCCGGCTCTACGTGAGCTACCAGCAAGGCCTGCAGGCGGCAGGTGCTGTGGTTTTACTACGTTACACCTTGTCCAACAGAATGACGGTAGAGGCCGAGACAGGAACGCGCAGTGTTTTCTCACTGTTCTACAACTTCAGCTTTGATTGACGCTCATGACATAGGCTCGCATGAACCTGTCGCCAAACTAACTGCCTAACTCAGGGTCGGCTGGTGACATAGGTCTTTTTTTGGAGCGATAACATGAATTTCATCATCTGGATTGTGATCGGTGGCATTCTGGGGTGGATTGCGAGCATGATCATGCGAACCAATGCGCAACAGGGCTTACTGCTGAACGTGTTGGTGGGTATTGTCGGCGCGCTACTAGGTGGATGGCTGCTGGCACCTTTGTTTGGTACAGGGACTATAAATCAGAGTGATTTCAGCGTGGGATCTCTGGTCGTGTCCCTGCTGGGCGCGGTGATTTTACTGGCAGTGGTGAACCTGTTCCGGCGAGGTAAGCCCCGTTAGGCGTTTACCATGATTTTTTACCTCATGAATCTGGCAGCGTCATCGCTGCCGGATTCACCCAGCGCTGAAAATCTTCGTCGGTCATAGCCTCTAGCGCCTGCGCGGCGTCGCGCAAGCTGATGTTTTCTGCGTAGGCATGACGGGCAATACGAGCAGCTTTGTCATAACCGATATGCGGCACTAGTGCCGTCACCAGCATCAGCGAGGCATTGAGCTGGTGTTCAAGACGGTCTTTGTTGACAATGAGACCACGCAATGCATGTAGCTCAAAGCTGCGCATGCCATCAGCGAGTAATCGCAGACTCTGCAAGTGGGCATGGGTGATTAGGGGCTTCCCGACATGTAGCTCGAAATTACTCAAGCCTGTGGAGCCGGTGATTGCCGCATCATTCGCAATGACCTGATAGCAGATCATCATCAAAGCTTCGGATTGGGTTGGATTGACTTTTCCGGGCATGATGGAGCTGCCAGGCTCATTTTCGGGTAACTGAATTTCAGCCAAACCGCAGCGAGGACCTGAGGCAAGCCAGCGAAGATCATTAGCGATTTTCAGCAAGGCACAGGCCAGTGTTTTCAACGCTGCATGCGAAGCATACAGTGCCTCGTGCGAAGCCAGCGCTGCGAACTTGTTCGCAGCGCTTGTAAATGTCAGCCCACTTGACTCGGATAACACAGCAGCAACGCGTGGACCGAATTCCACGTGGGTATTCAAACCTGTACCTACTGCAGTTCCGCCAATCGCCAGCAACAACACGCCAGGCAATGAGGACTTGATACCTTGTTCTGCGATACTTAGTTGTGCCGCATAAGCAGAAAACTCTTGTCCTAGTGTCAGCGGCGTTGCATCCTGCAAATGGGTACGACCTGTCTTGATGAATGGACTGAACATTTCTACTTTGCTTTCCAGCGTGCTGCGCAGCTGATACAAGGCTGGCAGTAATTGCCGTTCCATCGTGACCGCAATGGCGACATGCATGGCCGTTGGGAACACATCATTGGAGGATTGCCCCATGTTGACATCATCGTTAGGATGCAGCAAACGATCTTTCCCGGTGCCGCCACCCATCAATACCGAGCCGCGATTGGCCAGTACTTCATTCATGTTCATGTTTGTCTGCGTACCACTACCTGTCTGCCAGACAGACAAAGGAAACTCCGATAGCCATTGTCCTGCAATGATTTCATCGGCTACTTGTACAATTGCGACTGCTTTGGATCCAGATAGCTTGCCAAGATCTTGGTTGACGATCGCACAGGCACGCTTGACCTGTGCGAGTGCGGTGATCAATGCATCTGGCATACGCTCATTCGAGATGGAAAAATAGTGCAGTGATCGCTGCGTCTGTGCACCCCACCAACGCGTTGCATCCACCTCGATAGCGCCAAAGCTATCCCACTCTGTACGCTGGCGACTCTGTGGTTGATCTGATGTGGAGGTCATCAAACCAGCATCCTTTTGAAAAACTATGGGCTCAGGGATGTAGCTGTACCCGAATGCGCAAAGCACTCGGAACTGCCTGACCGTTCCACTGGCCGGGCATGAAACGCATGACCTGAAAATGCTGCTGAAGTTCCTGAACCATCGTTATACTCAATACTGGCACAGACTCCAGACGGACCTGATCCACATCGCCATCGGTGTTGATCAGCAACAGCAAGTCAACGAATTGTGGCTCAACGCCCTGCAGGGACTCAGGTAACTCTGGATGAATATCCACCAGCACCATCGGCCGCTGGGTCAGCATCGATGCAGGTATGTAGCCCGCATCGAGTTCATTATCGGGATGAGAGACGAACGGATAAGGAAACTCGCTGGGGAGCAGCAGATTGTCTGTCTTTTGTACTTCGAAGATCGATTCAATCGGTGCGCTGAGCTTTGATGTATCCAGAGAACCACCACGACTATTCAGGGCAAGTACTGCGATGATGGCAGGATCAGCACCGCCACCGTGAAAACCACCAAAGATGTTTTTCCCCATCATCAATGGCCGGAATATCAGTACAGTGATAATCACTGACATCAAAAGCACTCCCAGCCGCTCTACTGCTCGTCGAGTTCCTGCCATGAGACACGCCGCGCAGTTGGTGTGCTGCTGCCAGGGGCAGCGCTACTGATGACGTTGATGCGACCAGCGTCATCAGTCACCAAGGACATCGTACGCTCGCCCACTTTGATGGTTCGAGCACCTGCAGCCATGGTAGAACTGAAGACACGTATTCCCGCAACAGACCGAGGTGTCGTCGGTACATACAGACCATGTTGATAATCGAGCGTGTAAATCCAGCTTTGAGCAACGGGACGGCAAGCTCTCGCATCCGGCATGTTCGTCACGACGCGAATCACACCCAGCTGCTGATCCGGATCGATAGTCACTCTTTCACCCAGCGCATCAGCTTGATCAAAGTCGAGATACCAGCCCGCTTGCGAGCGCCAGTCCACCGGATCACCCGTGACGCTGCGCTCACCCGCTTGACCCGCCACGATATTACGCGGCGCCAGCAATCGGCGATTGCGCACATCACCGAAGCCCTCCTCAGTCAGCGTGTCTTTGATCGTGTAAAGCGATTGAATATCGTGGTTAGTCAGGTCGGACACGTGCAACAGTCGCCCTGTGCCTACCGTAATAATGGGCACCGTCGTATTGCCTGAGCGAATTTGCGATAATTCCACTCGGGTCGTTACGGGCTGTACCTTTGTTTGGCGTATAAATTGAGCAAGTCTGACCGCCTCCTTGCCCTGGGGTGGAAGCAGATCGTCAATATCAAAACGCCAAAGATTACCCATCAGATCCGCACCATAAAAACGTAATGCGGTATTGTCGAGCGCGTTATCTACCCATGCATTCAGATGCGCGAGACCGCTTGGATTATCGGTAGTGCCTGCACCGGTACTGACGGTATCGAGCAACGTGCCGCTGAAAGCATCAAGTACATACAATCGCCCTTGCCCGTCGCCCGGATTGATATTTTTGTGGCCTGAGGCGAGCACAACGATCCAGGTGCCATCACGTCGCTTGGTGACAATCGGTTTACCCATTGCATAACCCAGATTGTCGTGATTGAATTCCCACAAAAACTTGGGCTTGCGCGGATCAGTAATATCGAGGGCATAATATGATCTACCCGCAGCACCCAAACCATTGACCAGAATCGTTCGCCACTGCTGGGCCGTACAGCGAATTTGCGATCCTGTCGGGCAGATATCGGCTGCTACTGGAGCACCATCAAGAAGATAGATAAAATTTTTATCGAAATTCATGTCGCTACTGCGCCATACATTGGGCAGTACGGCAGGCGGGATGAATGCCCAGATTTCCTCGCCATTTTTGGCATTGAAGGCATGCAACATGCCATCGTTAGCAGCCAGATACACCATGGACTGACGATCGATTGCCTCAACATCGCGGAACGCGCCATAATTTTCGTCAGCATAGCGGAACGTGGGGCGACCTACATACAGAGGCGGCGCATTGATTGGCGCACCGAGTACATGTTCACGCCGCCGGAACAGTTTGTAGGTGTTATCCGGATGATTTTCGAACCCACTTTGCCCGCGAAGATAATGAACAACGCGCTCACCTGTAAGGTGCAGCTTCTCATCGGCTGACATTGTGGCGCACTGAGAGAGTCGCGCAGGAGGATTACAAAGACCGGTGAAATATCCTTGCTGAACGGCATCAAGGTGACGCCATCCAAAGGGCTTGAGGCCTACTGAGGACGATGAGTCCCGGACGAAAATTTGTCGCGTATCCGAGGATTTTGCGACCCGCGTGTCAAGAAGTCGCGTAGCGGACCAGTCAGGTACTGTACTTATGCTCCCGTCGCTCAAACTGATCCTGCGTGCTTCCAATTCACCATCCCAGTACATGCTGCGATAGGAAGAGGCAAACAAAAGATTATCTCCCTCTGCCGGCTCCTGACTGCTGGTGGCAGCCGCAGCTGCGGCGCCGGTGGCAGCACGTATCTCAGCGATGGTCGATGACAAGGAGCGCGCCAGAGACTGAGGATTGACCGCATTAAAATAACGACCACCGCCATTGACGGCTGCATGCCAAAGGTCGTCAATGCGCTCCGGACCATTGAAAAAAATAGGATCAGGCCAGCTCAATGTGCCAGCGACTATTTTTCGAAAATCACTATCATCGGCGCTCAAATAATTTTCCTGAAAACGAAGCGTGCCACTGGCGCCGAGTCCTAATGTGTGGGTAACCATATGCTGATGGTTGGGCCCCAAGTTACTCGGACCCGATGGAACATTGTTCGCGCAGACTTCGGGTGTGCTACCGCAGTTCCCCAACTCGGCAGACCGCAAATCAGTCCGGTAATAGTAAGATGCCACATCCGCGAGCGTATCCACCGTGCGGCCCTGACGACCGATCTCCAGAAAATCGCCCACATCAATCTTGAAAATACCCTGGACTGTCAATACCGGTCTGGCGAGCGTGGCCCCATCCGGCGCGATGATCAGTATTTTATTGTCCTGTGATACGGCTCTGAATCCATTCTGATTGATCGCCAGCGCGACCTGATAGGCCATGACAATAGCATCGTTATTGATATCGTTCGTGTGCACAACCCCGGCCGCACCACCGATCAGCGACTTCCCTTCAACCGCCATCGTGTAGATACCGGTCGTGTCATTTTTCGTCGCTGGCTGTGGTATCACCGTCAGTGTTGCGACGCGTAGTGCTTTTCCATTTTTATCTCCGTCATACCGGGGAGGTGGCAAATCGCTATCCTGGTCGCCGACATTCGTCAAACCATCGATTTTCTTCGGACCGTAGCTGCCCGTCTCCCACGCGGGGTTCCAGTAACCATCGGTAGAAAGTATGGCGAAATTCTGCTGACAAGAAAACCGGACAGGATCATCGGCGCCGGTCAGAAGCTTTCCGGCATAAAGTCTCCCTGCCTTGGATAAGGCGGCACGTAATGGTGTGCTGGCAAGAGGGTGAATGGCATACAGCTTGTCATAGAACTTCTCTCGATGTAGTCCGGAAAATTCATCCAGCTTGAGAAAATTAGGATTGGCGCTATCTGTGCCGCTGTAACCAATGGTGGTGAATCCTACCCGGTACTGATCACCCATATCGCGAAAGGCGAGACCAATCGCCGTCTTCATCGTCAGGATACGTGTTCGGTGATAACTGAACCAATTGGCAAAGTTCTGCTGCTCATCGGAGCCACCGGGGCCAGAAGTGCTGCCAACAATGATCTTGGTCCAGTTTCGGGAACCTCTGGTGCCCAAATCATGCAGGATATCCTTGCAGTGATCATCGGCCGAGTTATCGCCCAGATTGCTGCGCTTATTACCGGTGTAGACGAAATAATGGGCGGCTTCCGGCTTATTCGGGAAAGGTGTATTGGGATCAAACACGCAGCTGAATCCAGACGGCGCGATACAATCACTGCGATACTTGACATTCACTGTATCAGCCGGCAATACCGGAACGGTTAATGACGTTCGCCATGGCATGAATTCTGACGATAGATTCACTGTGACACTATCTGAATTAAAACCGTTATAAAGCGCTTGCGTAAATTTCTGCTGAGGAAAGTAAGTGCCATCATGCTTAACGGGCACTGGATAAATAATCGTTGGGTCATAGTAGATTTTGTTGCACAAGCTGCTACGATATCCAATGGTGTTCTGATACCCATGAATGTTAACTTCATCGCCCAGAGCACTGGATTGCATGCTGCCGGAATCATCCAGAATGAAAAAAATATTAGGCTTGGCCTGACCGACTGCCAGAAAGCCAAGCGGTGCTTGAGATATTTCATTCGACCCGGCAATGGCGATTGAAAAAAAACCACAGAGACCCGCCATTAAAATTTTTCCAAAAAATTTCATAGTGATATCGCAATATTTTTTATGATGTACTGTGCGCTAGAAGTGAATAAGTGTCTGAACAAATACTATGGTGTTGCGAGGCCCACGGACGCGGGTAGTGATGCGGTAATAAACAGCCGAGCCCACCTTGAATCGGCTCGAGGCACCGTAGCTGAATTGCCCTTTTTTCGGGCTCATCTGATTGCCATCTCTGTACAAAAGACAGCTGTTGGCCGAATCCTCAGAACTACCGGCAGATCGGCACAGGCGATGGATGACGTATTGGATGACCTGACCAGCCTCATCCTCGGTCATGTCGGGTGATGCACTCACGCAGGTCACATCGCTACGTGAATTACATTCATCTTTGTCCCAGTCGATCGCGATCTTCGAATCTGCTGTTGCGCTACCGCTAATATCGAGGCCGTCAGGAAGACTCGCGTAATAGCCTTGATTGGGCTGATCGCTGTACAAGTCAGGTAATCGGGCGCGTGCAGTTAGCCATATGACCGCTGCTTCGCTGCCTGCTTCTGCCGCCATCACGGCTGCCTGCCTGAAAGCGAAATTTCCTGCTACCAGAACGCTGGTACTCACTGCCCGTACCAAAGCCAGTGCACTCATGCTCATGACAATCAACATGACCAAAGCGACGACCAGTCCAGCGCCACCGGACCGCAGGTGTGTCACGAATCACTCCAGATCAGATTACGCAGCGGTATCTCCGCCTGCAATACCCGGTAGCGATAACAAGCCCAGTCCTCAATGGTATTGACTGCGATGGGCGTGTCTTGCATCACACCTGTCAATTCATTTGCCGCCCACCAGGTCGGGATTGCAGAAGCACAGCCCTGATCTGATCGCTGTGCACTGCGTGATACGACGGCGATCCGTATGGCCAGGATACGTCGAAAATCATCGGCATCACCAGCCGTACCGTTGGCATTTGCGTCAAATACGGCAGCACTCCAGCGCGTAACTCGAGGCGCGCCGGAAAGGGTTGCACGTGCGTCATAACCTAATTGCGCCTGCAGACTAACGATATCCGAAGCAAATGCACTACCCTGCCATGTGTCAGTCGTTGCATCGTAACGCTCCCGCAGCAACTGATTGTTTGTATTAACGGTGTAGCGTTGGTGATGGATGGCGCCAAGATTGATGGCCGAAGTGCCCTCCTGGTACGCGGTAGCTTCCACCAACCCGGCCGGCAGGGCAGCATGAAAGACCCGGTATTCGCCAATGGGTATGCCGGTCACTTTTATTAAAGGACACTGCCTATTTCCACTCTCATGCAGCAACAGCATATCGCCGACCGTCATGCCCAGCGTACTATTCACCATCAGGACATCCGAACCGACAGCATAGGGCGCAATGAGCTGCGCGGCAGTCAGACTTTGGGCTTTGCCACTGGAAAGAACAAGCACGGTATCAGATGCGCCATTAACACCATCGATCAGCGTCACCGGCCAAAGCATCCAGTCAGGTAACGCCGTTGTGCCAAGCGTGCGACGCACGATACATCCCAAGGCTTCCGATGGGCCCAAACCATGGCCCGCCATGCGCATATCGCGGGCAAGATTTGCTAGTGCATACGATGCATTCATTTGTGCATCAGCGATGCCGGTGGTTGATTGACGCCGCGTTTCGAACAATACGGCAGTTTTTATAATGACCAGCGCCGCCAGCAAGCCAATTGCCAGTCCCACCATGAGATCTGTTAAACCCAGCCCTTGACTAGGTCGGTTATTTTTTTTTGACGGATACATGAAGAGTATCAGTCAGTGATGGTTGCCAGCGTAAGTAGCTGATGGGTTTTCCCATCGCCCGGTGCTTGCCAGCGCATCAGGATTTTGACCTGACGATTACTGTCAATACTTATTATGGGCAAATTTGTGGTGCCACTTGTCCCAGGCAGTCGGGCATGTACCGTAGTAAGCCAACGTTGATAGTCTTCAGACTCTGATTTCGTAAATTTTTCGCGCAATTCAGTCAATGAGCGATCACCAGTCCACATTTGTGCAATCAAATCTGAAGCGAGTATGCTTGCTTCGCTGCGGTATCGGGCATTGCCTGTTTCAACTAGCGTCGCCGAAAGGAGCATCAGCAATGACAGCACGCCGACCGAAAAAATCAGGATGGCCAGCAATCCCTCAAGCAAGCTACCACCGCCTTGACCCCTCAGGAAATTTGTAGTGACGCGAGGCTTTGAACGCATGGGCTTTCAGCTACAACGTAAAACGGAGCCGTTATCGGCAGACGGATGGCACAGCCTGATCGCACCTGCCGCTGTGATCATCAACACCAGTCGCCTTGCCTTCTCATTGATAGCATGGGTGACATCAATGCGCGAAGCATCAGTGTTACTCTCCACACCCGGTGCCGCGCCCAAGGTATTGAACGTCACACCCGTAGGCATCAGATTACCAGCGACCAGTGCCGTACCCAATGCGATTTGATCGTTCGAGCGCGCTGCTCCCCAGCGTACTTGGGTATCCGCATTGGCACTGTAGGAACTGATCGTCGCAGGGCAACGCAGATTCGAGCGAACGCACCCTAACGTCCATACGGGTCTTCCTGATTCGTTGCCAAACGAAATGCGAACCAGTGCATTGCGGGTAATCGCTTCAGTGCGTGCCTTTTGAAGTCCCGCACGTAAGCCTTCGGCGCTGCCACGGATTGCAATGTCATGCAAGAGTCGTCCAAAGGCAGGCATCCCCACTGCGAACAGAATGCTGAGTATCGATAAAACGATCATTAACTCGATGAGTGAGAAACCAGCAGGTTCTTCAACTGATCCCTGGCCCGAGATGCTGTCAGTAGGATCAGTCAGCACGTCGAGTTCCGCCTGTTGATCCAGCAGTTCAACGGTGCATTACCCCAAGCCGCAGGTAATTGGGTCGTCATCGCATTACCGTTCTGATCGAGCGTAAAAACGAAATCAGCCATTGCGCCGGTCGACTTACCTCTGGCCTTGAGCAAAAATGACTGACCACGGTTATTTGCTTCACACTCAAACGTGAAAAGCTCGTCTGGTGGCATGGTGATCGCGCAGCCATTCGCATCGCTATAGGCTTGATTATCTTGATAGTGCTGTTCCAGGCGCATGGCCAGCGCAGAGAGTGTGCTGGTTGCCTCGGGAATATGAGCACGCAACATATGGTCACGATATGCCGGTACAGCCACGGCTGCGATGATCACGGCGATAGCGAGCGTGATCATCAGTTCGATGAGGCTAAAACCTTGAGGATAAGACGAGGACATGGCGCGTCATGGCAATGCATGAAATACGGCAACAGCTTGCACTGGGTAAAATCTTGCCGCACCAAATGTTTAAGGAAGCACTAATTATTTAAAAAATGAAGTGCTGATCGGCAGATTGTGCGATTGTCATCGTAGAGGGAATCGCTAGGCTTTGTTGGGTTGTTGAAGTACACAGGCTTCAATGACGTGCAGATCATTATCGCGCGCAAAACTGTGAAGAAAGTGATACGCCATGGGCTCCAGCGCATATAACCTTGCATCAACCAGCACGGACCGTACTCCCTCGATCAGGGCTGGCTGCACATAGGGAGAGTATTGAAGGTGACGGTCATTGCGGATGTTCACGTCAGGATGAAAGCGTGACATGATCCCGCAGAGACGATCGGCCCAGTCGCTTGGTCGAAAAAGATGGCCCTTGCCTGTCACACCCTGAATGATGAAGTCGGTCGGGGAAAAATTCGTGTCAGAGCCGGAGGTCGCCATGAGGCAGACGGTCTTTCAGCGTAGCGATGAAGTAAGGGTGCCGCGAGTTACGACGAACCAAAGCAGGCGCTATCTTACCGAAGACTCACTGATAAAAAAAGCAAGCGATGGGGATTCTCGGAGGTCTGGGTTCGAGCGCCGGAGCCAATAAAGTAGGTGCACGCAGTCAGCGTGACTAACCTATCCACTTAGTGACTGTCACCAAAAGCAAGAGCAACACCCAGAGCAGTAGCGACCGCCAGATGAGCCCAACCGCACTTTGCAGTGCGCGTTGCGAGGGTGGATCGCCGGGCAAGGTATCGATGTCCGGCGTCGAAGGTTCGAGTGCGGCGATGTCCACACCCGGCAGTTCAGGTGCGTATTCGGCTGGCGTCCCCAAACGCACGCCCATTGCACCTCCACCGGCAGACAAAAGGATACCCGTGGATTCGTTACCCCAGCGCTGCGCGAAATTGCGCCAAGCATAGATAGCATCCTCGAAATTACCGACGATCGCAAAGGCAATGGCTGTCAATCTGACAGGTAGCCAATCGATCAAGTAAAACGCTTTGGAAGCGAAACTGCCGAAGGGCTCGTTACGCAAATGTTCGGGATCATTCCACGCTCGCGCCAGATATTCACTGACGCGGTACAACACAGCACCCGCCGGTCCCATGGGCATAAGCAGCCAGAAAAATACACCAAACACATGGCGATGCGTGGTGACAAGCGCATTCTCGACCGCGAGCCGGGAAATTTCCTGAGCATCGAGTTCCAGCACATCCTGCCGTGTCCATTCGGCCAGCAGACGACGTGCTTCAGTGAGATCGTTGTTATCTAGTGCCAGCTGAATGGCAGTGAAGTAATGACTGTAATGCCGAAAACCCAATGTGAGATAGACAATCACGATGGTCCATGCCAGCTGCGCGATCGGACCTGCCAGCGCACAGAGCCAATAGATCAGCAGCGTGGGCAGCACAAGCGCCAGCATCATCACCAGCCAGGCCAGCCGGCCGTGCTCGGCGCGACCGGCATTGAAGCTGTGCTCGATGCGCGCTGCCAGCACCACAATCCAGCCATAGACGGGATTGTCTGCCCGGAGCGGTCTGAATTGCTCGATCAGAAGGACACAGAAAATGGAAAAAAGAGTCATTGCTTGTTATGGATAAACAGACAACCCGTAAGATAGCTTAGCAGATGCGCGGAATCAAACCGGACACCGAACAATCGGCGGCAATCGCTTCGGTTTGGTCTTTATGCGCGCAGAAAATGGTAAAGATTGCGCAGCATGGCGGCTGTGGCACCCCAAATAAAGTAATGCTCAAAGGGCATCGCATAAAAGCTGCGGCGGCCGGGACGGTTCGGAAATTCGGCGCTGCGACGCTGGTGGTTGGCGCCATTCATCAGAAAATCGAGCGGCACTTCAAAGATTTCTGCAACCTCGAACACATCAGCGGCAAGCTCGAAGGGGGGTTGGACCAAGGCGACCACGGGCGTGACACGAAAGCCCGTGCCAGTCAGGTAGTCGGGTAATGTGCCGATAACTTCAATGTGCCGTCGTGAGAGGCCAGTTTCCTCTTCTGTCTCACGCAAGGCCGTTGCGATTGGATCGCGGTCTTCAGGATCAACCCGACCACCGGGAAAACTGATCTGCCCTGCGTGATCATTCAGATGCGCGGTGCGCAGTGTGAGCAACAGGGTCATGCCCTGCGGCCGATTCACCAGAGGAATCAGAACAGCAGCTGGCACAGCCTCCGGCGGCAATTCGCGCCATGCAGCGTCTTCAGTGAATTCCGGCATCCACGGGAGCGATTGGGTGAAACGCTCTCGTAGCCAGGCAGGGCTGAGGCGATGAACCTCAACGGGCGCTTCACCAGCCAAGGCATCGATGGTGGCCTGATTAGGGTCGAACAAAGGTGTTTTCATATTGGGCAAAGAAAAAGGGCACACACGGTGCCCTTTTCAGGTGACGCGGTTGCCTGATTACTCCGATGCCGCAGCAGTTGCACGACGGTTCGGCAGCTTCTCGCGGATACGTGCCGATTTGCCCGAACGCTCACGCAGGTAGTACAACTTGGCACGACGCACATCACCACGACGCTTGACCTCGATCGATGCAATCAGCGGTGAGTACAACTGAAAGGTACGCTCAACGCCCTCACCAGAGGAAATCTTACGAACGATAAAGTTCGAATTCAGACCACGATTACGGCGCGAGATCACGACACCCTCATAGGCCTGTACACGCTTGCGGTTACCTTCGACAACGTTGACATTCACGATCACGGTATCACCGGGCGCGAATTCAGGAATGTTTTTACCCAGACGGGTAATTTCTTCTTGCTCGAGTTGCTGGATCAAATCCATTTGGATCTCCTTGACCATCATGCCGGCGCCTTGTGCTACTTCGCCCGGTAGAGGATGGGGTTAAAAAAATTCAGGCCTGCGCCTGTCCTGCGTCTTTGTACCACAAGGCCGACACTGCTCACTTCGCCCATTTTTACGACATTTACTTCAACATCATCTTTTGTAACAAGGCTTCATCCACCTTGCCAAGCAATCCACCCTGACGCGCCTTCACAATCAAATCAGGCCGCTTTTGTAGCGTTGCCCGCAAGGCCTGTTCGCGCCGCCACTTTGCAATCTCGGCATGATGACCACCGAGGAGCGCCTCCGGCACTGCCTGACCTTCGTAGACTTCAGGCCTGGTGTAGTGAGGGCAATCCAACAAGCCCTGCACAAAGCTGTCTTGAACCGCCGAACCCTCATCATTGAGGACACCGGGCAACTGCCTGATCAGCGCATCCATCAGCGCCATCGCCGGCAGCTCGCCGCCCGATAACACGAAATCGCCCAAGCTGATTTCTTCATCCACGCAACGATCCAGCAAACGCTGGTCTACTGCTTCGTAGCGACCGCACAACAGCACGAAGCCCGGCAACTGCGATAGCTGCATCACCTTATCGTGATTGAGCGGCAGACCTTGCGGCGACAGATAAATCGTGCGCGGTCTAGTTAAACCCAGTTGCTGCTGCCTCTGACTCGCTGCGGCGATCGCCGCTTCCAGCGGAGCTGCCATCATCACCATGCCAGGACCACCACCATAAGGCCGGTCGTCCACGGTGCGGTGATTATCGCTGGTGAAATCCCGCGGATTCCATAACGACAGTCCAAATCTTTGCTGCTCATAAGCCCGCCGCGTGATACCCGACGCGGTCAGCGCTGAAAACATGTCGGGAAAGAGCGTGATCACATCAAACTGCATACGCTGTACTCCCATGGCGTTGGGCTTCTTCGCCTGGCCATCATTACTTTGAACAGACTCGACGCACGCTAGTAATCGCGCTCCCAGTCTACTGTTATCTTTTTGCCTGCCTGATCCACCGAAGTCACAAATTGATCAACAAACGGAATCAGCAGTTCCTGCGTCCGGGGCTCTGTGCCAGCTGGCGACGCAACCCTCAGAATGGGGTGCGCCCCGTTGTCCATAAGTCCGACAACTTCACCCAACGGCTCACGGTTGAGGTTTTCCACCTGATGGCCGATCAGATCGACCCAGTAGAACTCGTTTTCTTCCAGTGCCGGAAAATGTGCACGGCGAATATGTATCGTCGCTCCCTGCAGATTTTCGGCGGCCTCGCGGCCTTCGATACCCATTAACCGCGCTACCAGATCCTCACCTTGTGCGCGCACCTGCAATACTTCCACGTCGTGCATCGCAGGCTTATCCAGCCACCAAGTTTTTGCGCTGAACAGCGCGCTGGCTTCAGAGGAGTAAGTCCGGACCCGTATCCATCCTGCGACCCCAAAAGGGCCAGCGACATGCGCCACTAGAACCAGATCGTCAGGGACAGGAATTCCCGAACCGCCTTGCAAACTCACATCAAGCTGCTTTTTTGCCAGCCGCTTTCACCAAACGCTCAACGGTAGGCGAAAGCTGCGCACCCACACTTTGCCAATGTGTCAGACGATCCTGCTTGATGCTGAGTGTTTCAGCGGCCCCAGACGCGACCGGATTGTAGAAACCGATACGCTCAATGAACCGACCATCGCGACGATTGCGCGAATCAGTGGCAACGATGTTATAAAACGGGCGCTTCTTGGCGCCACCACGGGACAGACGAATTACGACCATGATCTTCTCGACAAAAGGGGTGCTGATACAGGGAAAGACCGCGATTATAGCGTTTTTCACCTGCTGGCAACAAGTTCTCAAACAATCAATTAGTTCGAGGGCGGCCGCAGACACACACTCTCAGCTTTTCGGGTATTGTCGCGGGCAGCGATGATTATATTTTTACTATGAAATTCATGGAATCCAATCCCGCCGATCTTGGGCCTTCAACCCACAAGAGCAAAACGTTGGCCACCTTCCTCGCGCTTTTGCTGGGTCCCGTTGGCCTTCACCGATTCTATCTTCACGGACTGGCGGATCGCTGGGGGTGGCTACATGCGATCAGCCTGCCATTGTCGGCCCTGCTATTGTTATCAAATCCAGAACTCCCCCTGCTGGTAAACACCCTGCCCCTGGTGATCTCGATGCTCGCGGCCAGCATCGAAACTTTCGTGCTGGGCCTGATGCCGGATGAAAAATGGGATGCGCGGTACAACCCAACCTCCGGCATTGCGTCGGATAGCCGCTGGCCGATTGCGCTGATGATGGTGGTGAATCTGTTTTGTGGAGCGACGCTGCTGCTGACGGTGCTGGCGCGCGGTTTTGACCTGATGCTGACCGGCGGTGCCTACGGCTAAACGCCTCAGTGCCGGCCGATCAGCGCAGAAAATACGACGTCAGAACTGTTCTTCGGCCAATGCAAGAACCCCGCAGCTGCCCTCAACAATAGCAGTCCGCGAAGCCTCTGCCTGGGACAGGAAATGGTCTGCAAAAAACCGCGCGGTGCTCAGCTTGGCGCCATAAAACGCGACATCACCCTCGGCAGCATCGATCTTGCGCGATGCGACCAGCGCAGCACGCGCCATCTGCCAACCACCAAAAACAACGCCCGCCAGTTTCAGATAAAGAACGCTGCCGGCAAAGGCTGCCTTGATATCGGATTTGGCCGTGGTGACGATGAAATCAACCACCTGTTCAAGCGCGATGCTGGCTGCCGACAGGCGTTTGTGTATGGCCTGCAAATCCGGCGATTTTGCCGACGCAAGTTCTGCTTCGGTATGACGTACCTGCGCAATGATGCTGCGTGCCAGTGCACCACCATCGCGCACGGTTTTGCGACCCACCAGATCGTTCGCCTGAATCGCGGTCGTGCCTTCGTAGATCGTCAGAATGCGGGCATCGCGATAATGTTGCGCAGCACCGGTCTCTTCGATGAAGCCCATGCCGCCATGCACCTGCACACCGGTCGACGCCACATCAATGGATAACTCGGTAGACCAACCTTTGACGATGGGCACCATGAAATCGTAAAAAGCGGCGTTCGCCTTGCGCGTACTCTCGTCTGCATGATGGTGGGCGGCATCGAAAGCTGCAGCAGTCACGTAGGACAGCGCACGCGCTGCCTCGGTCTGGGCGCGCATGGACATGAGCATGCGACGCACATCCGGATGTTGAATGATCGCGACAGGGCCCGACGATCCGGCGAGATCGCGTGATTGCACACGGTCTTTTGCATACGATACGGCTTTTTGATATGCGCGCTCTGCCACCGCAATACCCTGCATGCCCACCGCAAAGCGAGCCGCATTCATCATGATGAACATGTACTCGAGGCCGCGATTTTCTTCGCCAACCAGATGACCTATCGCACCGCCATGGTCACCGAACTGCAGCACTGCCGTCGGGCTGGCCTTGATGCCCAGCTTGTGTTCGATGGACACACAATGCACATCATTACGCGCGCCGACCGAGCCATCGGCACTGACCAGAAACTTCGGTACGATAAAGAGCGAAATACCTTTCACACCCTCAGGCGCACCTGGCGTACGGGCTAACACAAGATGGACGATGTTCTCGGCCATGTCATGCTCACCGTAAGTGATGTAGATCTTGGTACCGTGAATCTTGAAGCTACCATCACCTTGTGGCACTGCGCGCGTACGCACCAGCGCGAGGTCCGATCCGGCCTGAGGCTCAGTCAGATTCATCGTGCCAGTCCACTGGCCCGAGATGAGTTTCTCAAGGTAAGTTGCTTTTTGCTCCTCGCTGCCTGCTGTCATCAGTGCTTCAATAGCACCATCGGTCAGCAAAGGACAAAGTGCAAACGACAGATTCGCTGAATTGAGCATTTCGATACAGGGTGTGGCCAGCAGTTTGGGCAAGCCCTGACCTCCAAATTCAACGGGGTGCTGCACACCTTGCCAGCCCGCCTGACCAAAAGCTTTGAACGCCTCCTTGAAGCCCGGCGTGGTAGTCACCGTGCCCTCATGCCAATGGCTGGGCTCGCGATCACCGGCCCAGTTCAGGGGCGCAACCACTTCAGCGCAAAACCGCGCGTTTTCCTCGAGCACCGCTT
>Ga0315909_10001153_pt1 | contig 35853 bp, 31 predicted proteins | sample LakEriMetagenome_11_FD_203527 | JGI IMG/M metagenome (GOLD analysis project Ga0315909, IMG submission 203527) | Freshwater fungal communities from buoy surface, Lake Erie, Ohio, United States - Buoy 2 MA125 | ecosystem: Environmental > Aquatic > Freshwater > Lake | place: USA: Lake Erie, Ohio... | reverse complement strand
CGATTATAGAACATTTACACAAAAGGCTTTAGACTGGACTAAAAAATGTTTTACAGCATCTAACGATAAAGGGGAAATGGGTAAAGATTTTCACTGTTTACTTGATGTTGCTTCAATTGCGGTAACTTTTATTCCTGTTTGGGGTCCTTTAATTGCTATGGTTATAGACACATTAAACGCGGCATATTTTTATGTTGACGCTCAAAATGCGGATAATAATTTAGATAAAAATAGTGCATATTTTTCAGCCGCATTAACATTTATTGGTGGTTTAGCGAGTGGATTTGGAGATGCAAGAGCATTAATTAAAAGTGGTCCTAACGGTTTAAAAATATTAGGTTACGCAGAAAACTATATGGTTAAAGCTGCACAAATACGTTCAAAAGGGTTGGCTGAAGATGTATTAGAAAAAGAGTTAAAGATTTTGATGTTAGAGATGAACCTTTCGTATAAATTAACATCTAAAGAAATGCAACTTGTTCAAAAATATATGAATTCAATTGAACTGTTGGGTAAAGAACAGGCGACAAAATTATTAACAAACTACAAAAAATCTTTGGACAATTTACAATCTAAAATTGGTTTTAGACGTTGGGAAGAATTGATGAAAAACGACATGTTCATTGAATTTATGAAAAAAGCGGATGGTAATATATTTGAGGCTTTAAAATTGATGAATAAAAAAATCATAAAAAGGGAATTTTGGCAACAATTTGGTTTTTTTGTTGGAGGAGAAAGTATTTTACCCGAATTAATAAATCCACCAATAATGGAAAAAATTAAAAAGGGTGAATGGGGAACATTTGAACAACAACTTTCTTTGGAAAATTATGATTTACCTTCAGTATTACAATCCTTTATGATTGACAATGAAAACGATATTGATAGATTATTAATACCAGCATGGAGGGAGACGTGTAAAACAGATCCAAAAAATAGATGTGTTTTAGACAAAGGTAAATATAAACCATGGAAACCTGGTTATGAAGTTCCATTAAAATATAGAACAGAAAATTATAAAAAATATTTAGAAGAAAAGAAAAAACAAGAAGAAATAGAAAAAAATTTCGCGGAATTTTTTAAAGAAACTCAAGAAAGTTATGATAAGTTTTATGATGTAAAAATTATGAAAAATGGTAAATATATTAATTTTACTGATGAATTAGATTCTTATGTTTATATTGTACCTAAAATAGAAAAAGACAAATCTAAAATACCTCAAATGTGCGATAACACAAATTATGATAAACACACAGAATTAAAGAAACTTAGTACCGTATTTTCAAATTTAAAAACGTGTAAAAAAGAAAATAATACTAATATTGACACAGAAGATGAGGACGTAGAAGATAAAAGATCCGATGATTCTTATGAAAAATCTATAAAAATTGATTTAAGTTTTTAAATTAAAAACATTAACATATTTATAATTAAAAGAAAAATGACTCAATTAATTAACGAAATAAATAGATATAGGGGATTGATGGGCCTTCAAGATTTAAATGAAGTTTTATTAACAAATAATGGTGATAAAAACTTATTACTTGAAACAAGTATTAAACCACCTAAATTTAATTTTCCTAAAGTGAATTTTGAGGGAAAAAAAATCACTAACTTTGATCAGCTTAAAAGATATGCAGCAACAAAAGGTATATCCGATATAGGACTTAAAAGCACAAGCGAATTTAATGCTTTTAATTCTGCAATACCTGACATAGCAACCCTTTCAAAAAGACTTGAAGCGGGAACCGCATACAGGAATTTTTTAGATAACATTTATCTTCTTAGAAAAAAAAACCTAAGAATTATCACAAAAACGGAAGAAATATTAAACAATATTAAAAGAAACGCAGGAAAAGGTAGTTTTGGTCCAAAAACAAATAGACAAAAACTTTTAGACGTTTTAGGTCCTGAAGGTTTGAATTTAGAGAATTGGGATAATAGTTATGGTTTTAGAGACCAATTACTATGGGCGTATAAGAACTTAGATCCTGAAGGTTATGAAAAGTTGAAGCTCAAATTTAAAGACGCAAATACCATAAATAAATCTGTATTAGATAGCGAAGTCCCTGACAAACCTGTTGTTAGCACTAAATCATTAGATGATAGTATAAAAAGTAAAACAGATCCGGGTACTGGTAAAAAATACAAGCCAAACGATGTTAAAGAAAAATGGAAATTGGCTGGTGGTGATGAAACAAAATTAGATATTGCATGGAACCAAAGAGGATGGGTTCCAGGACAAAAAGTACCAAAAGATTTAAAGGTAAGAGGTGGTTCACCAACACCAACAACACCAACAACACCGACAGTTTCACCTGGTGGTAAATATAAGGTAGGTACTCCCGGATATATTATAGAATCAACACCAAAACCCGATGGAAGTGGTTATTACGAATTTTCTGTTGTAAGAGATGAATGGAGAGGTAATGGTGGCGGTGATAATGTTGCATTAGGAAAGGCATGGAAAGAAAATTGGAGACCTGGTGATGAAATACCTGAAAAGTACAGTGCATCATATAAAGCAGAAACAAAGACTAAAGCGGAAAAAATTGTATCAGATTCAAACATTGATGAATCTGACAATTTAAGATTATTAATAAATAATGAAAACAAAAAAATTGGGTCCGATCCTAGAAACCCAGTATATAAATATGATGAAATTTTAAATCACTTTAATTTAGATAAAAATGCAACACCCGAGCAGATTAAAAAACTTGCCGAGGCTTGGAATGCTGGATACAGAGGTGATGGAACACCTAAATTTCTTGAACAAAATCCAAAGTTTATTGTAAAAGACAGTGAGTTAGCAATACAAAAATTAGTACAAAATACAGAAGATACCGATAGTATGGGTAGACCATGGGATTTAGAAACTAGTAAAGATAAATTTGGTTTACCTAAAAACCCAAAAACTAAAGATTTGGAAAAATTTTATTTAGCTTGGGAAAACGGCTGGAGACCAAAAACAAGAGCAGGTGGAGATAACCCGGTACCTAAAGAATATCAGACAGATTTATATATACAAAAACAAAAAGTTAAAAGGGGTGACATATTTAAAGATTTACCAGAAGAATTAATTGATGACCCTAATGCTCTTACTAAAGCTTTTCGTGTTGTCGGTAGATTTTTTGCTTTTAGGCAGATTGGTTTTTGGGAAGATGGAATTATAAACGCGTTTAAAAAACAACAAAATAATTTACAAGCAAAAGTAGATGTAATTTTAAAAGACTCCCTCAATAAAATCTTTACCGGTAAGGGTGGTAAAATAGATTGGTTTTATTTGAGAAAACAAATACTAAAATGTGGTCCAGATGGTGATATAGCCGCTGGGTTTAAATTAAGTATAATAGATGATTACAAAGATACCATGCTAAAAGAAATAGACGACCTTGGGTTGGATGGTCCTAGAAATAGTTTAGCTAAAGAAGCGGTTAATACTCTTTTTGATAAATTAAAAGGTAAAAATTTAGAACAACTCTCAAAAGAAAGTACTGAATGGGGTGCTTGGTTTGTGGATATTGTTAGTAGTGACAGAACTAGTTTTACACTTATTGACGCGGTTGCCGATCTTTATAAAAATAATACATGGGCTGATAGTATTTTTAAAATCTTTTGGAAAACCTATGTTGGTAAACCAAGTGCTAAAAAATTCGCAATTACTGTAGTTGAAAGAGTATATAATTTAGTAAGATCGGGGTCTGTTTGGACAAATGCTGAATTACTTGCAATGAGATCTGTTGATAAATTCGAAATTAAAGCCGCGTGGAAAGATTTTTTTATTAGAAAGGCAATACAAAAAGTCGCATTACCAATAATATTCGTATCATCAGTTTTGAGTATTAATGATTTGGGGATAAGGGCAGAAGAGACATGGGGTAAGGATCTTGCTATATTTTCTCAAGATCCTTGGTATATTAAAATGATGAAAGAAATGGGTGATGAATTTTTTATTACTGAAGGGATTATAGAAATATTTGGTGATGATAAAACTACAACACCATGGAAAATTGTGAAATTGGTATCAACTATAACCGGTTCGGAAATAGATGACTACCTAGGTACATATGGATCTACATTTAGAACTCAAGATGTAGTGACAGGACAATATAAAATAAAATACCTAAATCCTGGAACAAAGATTGTTGGTTATCCAATAACTCAACCAACTTGGGAATATTATCCAAAAGATAAGGATACGTATCAAACATTTGAAGATGTAAATATAAAGGTTTTAGACTTAGTGAAAGGAAATAAGATTAGATATATATGTGATTTATCAAACATTAAAGGTAATCTGAAACCGTTAGATATTCCAGACAATCTTTCAGATTTTTGTAAAGGTATAACAAATACTAATCCAAATCATCCATGGCACTGTAATCCAGTGACTGGAAACTGTGTAGAAAAGACAGATCCTAAATACTCCGGCCAAACATATACTACTTTAAATGATTGTAATTCAAAAAGTAAATGCCTTGCACAACAAGAAGAATATGAAAAAAGTGTTGAAAAAACAGAATATGAAAAAAAGGCTGAAGAACTAAAAAATAAAATAGAAAACAAAAAACAAGAAGAAAACAAACCTACGGTAACTCCTGGACAAACTAAAGAATATTTAGTTTCTTTTTTAAAAGAAAAAACTGATGAGAATTGGAGCGATGCTACTTATGAGAAAATGAAAGTACAAACAAACCTTGGTAATAATATATGGGGAACAAAAGACATAGAAAATAAACTCGCGGTTCTCTACAAAGTAGACACCGATAATAAAGTTTATAAGAAAACCGTTCCATTTGATGAGTATAAAACGGAAAATATAGAAAAAATAAAATCATCTGCTGGATGGACTATATTGACGGAAAAAACAACCTCAGAAGCGGTATATAGAAAAATAAAAAAATTAATGTTAAAAGAAATGAGAGTAGGTAATAGAAGAAGAATTTTTGAAGAAAAAGATGAAAAGTTTGGTGAAGAAAAATTTGAGCACTGGAAAAAAACTTTTGAGTTTAGTTCTCAAGATCCCGAAACAAAGGAGTGGAAAAGAATTGAAAAAGAAACAATAGAATCAAAACAAGTTGATATTGAAAAATGGGTTGAACATTATTTAAAATCAAACGATGAGGATGATGCTTTTGTTAGGGCGGTTATTCATGTTTTCAAAATGGACAAAAACGAAAAAAATCACGTTAAAAAAGTTGCGTTTAATAAAGGGTTGGCTCATCTTTCTGAAAATTTTGAAGTTGGTGGTCTATTGAGAGTTTTATCTGTAATTAGAGAATCAAAAGAACTTGAAATTTGGTCTGTTAAATATTATGCCGATGGTAACTGGGAATTAGTCAAAGGAAGTTTTACTGATGATGAACTAAAAAATGTAGGAAAGACAGTAAAGGATAGAGAGAAAAAAGACGAAGAAAGAAAAAAACCTGTGGAAGGATTAAAAAAAAAAGAACTGACGGGAATACAACTTCTTAATCAAGATGAAAAAAAAGGTTTGGTAGAATTACCTTCACAAGTAAAAAGAAAACTATTAGAAAAACTTAGAAAAGGATGGGTTACTGAAAAACCATATGAGTTTTTTAATGAATTTTATAGTGTTAGTGATATTAATACTGTTTTTAACGACAAATTAAAAATATATAAACTAAACCCAACAAAAGAATTTTTTGAGTCTTTGGTTCAAAATTCTCCAAGAATTTTCCCAAGAAAGGGTATTTGTAAAGCACTTGACAATTTAGAAACCACTGAAGGTTCAAATGAAAAAAGTAAAAGTGTGTTAAAACATATTTTACAAAAATGCCAAACAAAATTTAAGGGTGAATACGGAGTTAAACAGACTAAAACAAATTAACAAAATATTTATGATATAGAGTTACTTGTTCTCTATATACAAAAACAAAAAGAGACTTTGAGTAGAATCTTAGTTTCATAAACCTTAAAGAAAGGGAGGTGTTCTAAATCTAAGAAAGGTGTTCCGAAAGGAATACCTTTTCTTTTATTAGGGTATTTATTATATATGGAATTTAACATCAAACAAAAAGCAACTTTACCGTATTTAGAAGTAAATTTAATAAAGGACGGAAGAACCGATTTTAATTATATTGGTACAAACCTGTCAGGTGCAACAATTTATTTCTATATGAAGGATGTTGATACAAACATTTATAAGGTGGCAAAAGGTGTTTGTGTTTATTCAACAGAATTAAAAACAATATATTATCAATTTACAAAAAAAAATACAAGTAATATCGGAAGATATGAAGGTGAATTTAAAATAATTACAGATCAAGGTGAATCAATTTTACCATTAAGAGAAAAACTTTTTATCAATATATTAAGTTCAATATCTGATAGTAATTTTTGTTGTACACCTAACCAAAATTTACCACCAACTCCGCCTACACCTGTACCACCAACTCCGACACCGACTCCGACTCCGACTCCAACACCAGGACCTGCAAATCCAAATATTTACTACGGTAAATTTGCAGGGCCTACTATAACTTCAGGTGATGTGACATCTTTGAATATTAGATACACAAATACTGCCGTTGGTTCGTATGTTGATTTTGTTGCTGGTGCCGGTTGGGGTTATATATTAATACCAACAACATTTACTCAACCATCTAATTTTGTAAATAGTGTTGGTGGTTGTGACGGTATTAGTATTCCAACAAATAATATTGGAACGGTTGTCGTTAATGACATAAATGGATCCCCAATTATATATAATGTTTATAGAACATTTAATGATTTTGTGGGTCAGATATATAGTTATATGTGTATATAAATGAGTAGTTTTAGTTTATCAGGTGGAGTTGAGGTTTTGGGGTTTATTTCCCCAACGGACAGTTTAGATACATATGCGGTTATAGATCCATTGTATGGTGTTGACGGATTTAGAAACGTTAACTTATTAAGTGATTTAGATTTAATACCTGAACCAAGAAGACGTGCCGGTATGGTTGTCGGTGTTAGTGGTGGTACTACGTACTACAAACTTAATTCTTCTCCATGGAATTATAACTTTTCTGATTGGTCAGTTTTTAATACGGGCGGTGGTTCTGTTAGTGGAGATTATTTACCGTTATCGGGTGGAACAGTTACAGGAAATACGGTATTCACTTTAGGGTTAAGTGCAAATACCATATCTGCAACAACATACCAAAATTTACCAACCGATATAAGAGTAACCGGAGGAACGTATAATAATGGTACAACAACATTTACAAATAACACCGGAGGAACCTTTAATGTTAATGGGTTTTATACTGGAGAAACGAGTTATGTAAATTCATTAATTACGGGGTTTGGTTTATCTGCCGATACAACAACGGGTGACATAACAATAATAAATACGGATCCTGATCAAGTTGTGGTATTAAATAATGGAACAAATATTAATGTAATGGGAACCTATCCTAATTTCACTATTGATGTTACAGGGTTAACCGATTTCAACACTTTCACTACAGGTTTTACATATTCAAGTAATACTTTTACAATTTTAGATAATTCAGGAAATACATTTGATGCAACATTTACTGATGTTACAGGGTTAACCGTTAACGGTGATTTAAATATTACAGGAACAACATATTCTAATGTAATTTCAGCAACAACATATCAAAATTTACCTATAACTACCGATGTGTTTGTTACAGGTGGAACATATTCTGCAGGTACCTCAACATTCACAAACAACACGGGCGGCACATTTAATGTGACCGGATTTTATACGGGAGAAACAAGTTATGTTAATTCTTTAACAACTGGTGTTGGTTTATCTGCCGATACAACTAATGGTGATATAACAATTATAAATACGGACCCTGACCAAGTTGTAACAATAAGTGGTGGGACTGGAATATTAACCGGAGGTACCTATCCAAACTTCACAATAGAAAATACATTACCTGACCAAACAGTAGTTTTAAACGACGGAACAAATATAAGTGTAACAGGAACATATCCAAATTTTACAATAGATGTTACTGGTCTTACAGATAATAATACTTATACAACCGGATTTACATATCAAGATAATACATTTACAATATCTGATTCTTCCGGTAATACACTTAATGCAGCAATAAATTCTGTAACAGGATTAACAGTAAATGGTACATTATCCGCATCAACAATAAGTGGAGGGACGTTATATGGTGATGGTAGTAATCTAACTGGTTTATCAACAGGTTTAAATGTTGGTACAACACAAATCACAAATGGTACAAGTGGTAGAGTTCTATTTCAATCCGGAACAACTTTACAACAAGATGGTAATTTTACTTTTGACCCAACATTAAAAAGATTAACATTAAGAGCGGTTGGTACTGCCGTTACTGATATACCTTTAGTGGTTAGAAATAGTGCAGATACTTTTGACATATTGGCGTGTTATGGTAATGAGTTAACAATTATTGGAAGAAATCAATCCTCAGAACCAAGACTAATTATAGATAGGGCAGGTTCAACCAAAATGGTTCTTGGTGGTACAACTAATTTAAACATTCAATTTCCAAATTCAGGTTTTGGTCAATTAAATTCAGGAACACAAGGATGGGATATTATTTCTTCAACTGGTGATATTAGAACAAGAAACTCATCAACATTTACAATATTAAAAGGAAACTTTTTTGGAGTAGGGATTGCTAATCCTACTGCAAGATTAGATGTTCAAGCACAAGGATCATTATCAACTGATATAGTATTTAGAGTTAGAAATAGTGCTGATACTGCCGATTTAATATCTTTTAGAGGTGATGGTTCTGAGTGGATTCAGTCAGTTCCATTTAGACACGCGGCGTATTTAACAGGTACAAACAACACAACACAAGGTTTGTTTTTAGGATACAATGTTGCTAGTTTATCAACAACAAGTACTAACGCTGTGATTATTGGTAGAGGTTCTGGCGCGATATTACAAGGAAATGGAAATACAATCATTGGTGATGGTTTTTCACACGGAACGGTAAGTAATTCGATAGGGTTGGGTAGGGGTGTTTTTGTGAACGGATCAAATCAATTTGTATCAGGGAGTGAATTATATCCAACAAATACGTGGCTTGTTTCGACTGGAGGTGAAGTAAATGGCGGATCTAATTTAAGAGGTCTTGATTTTAAAGTTTCAGGAACGGGAGCCGGACCATCAAATATAAGTGCCCAACCTTATCCCGTGAGATTTTACTCACCGAATGGGACTGGTTCAGGATTAGGTAGTAACATTCAATTTCACGTAGCGCCAAGTAACACCGGAGGTGCTGCCTTTAATAGAAATATATTTAGTGAAATATTTACTGTAAGGGGTGAAGCAGATGGATTAAATCATTATCAATTATCAACTCCAAGAGTTCCGTCAGCAAGCGTAACAGATGGTTATATTCAGTATTCTAATGACATTACAGCTGGCAATGCCGCACCACATTTCAGAACTGAAGCGGGAAATATTGTAAAACTATACACACACTCGGCAGTTACAACAACACAAGGTATTGCAGATGCGTTAACAACATTAGGGTTATTATCGGTATCAACAATATCACCATCAACAGATTATTATGTGACTGGAGGTACGTATGATTATACGGGAGGTACCGTTACTTTAAACAGAAATGATGGTAATAACGTATCAATAACCGGTTTTAACTATAATGATACTTGGACTGTAGAATTAATAAATGCATTATCAGTTGATGTATATTCACCATATAATTTAGCGATAACTAGTACGATAAACATATTAGGGTCTCCTACAATTACTTTGTATGACGATAATGTTTCATACTCATTAGGTAATACAATAGCGATAGGAAGTAAAATAACCATAGTTGCGTCGGTAACGGGTGTAACTAATTTAAATATTATAAGAATATAATGGATATGTATATTAAAGCCGGTAGTCCTGATACTTGGGTTCGTCCTGGTGGGTGGGTTGATATTCCATCAATTACGTCTGCAGATACAAAATTCTATGGTGTATATGCGGTATATGAAACAAAAAAAAATAACGCAACATTATCATTTCAAACCACACCATTTAATGTAACAATAAATTGGGGAGATGGAACACCTAATGATACAGCATCAACAAACATTACAATAACTCATACATACCAATATTCAGCATTAACATCCCCAATTTTGGTTGATGAATATGGACAAAATTATAAAACAGCATTAGTAACAATAACACAAAATAGTGGTTCTTTAGGAAAGCTTATAATCGGAACAACCACCGAAATTGGAACACCTAATTGGTTGGATGTTGTTATGTCTTGGAATCCACTAGTGGTCCAATTAGGAAAATCTTTACCAATACTCCAAAGATTTATCCAATACACAGGAACTTGGCAAGGGAATAATGTTAATCAATATATGGTTAGCATACCATCGTGTAGAGTATTACAACTACCTCCAAATTTCGGAACACCAGCACAAGCTGTTAGTGTATTTACATACTTGGGTGATTGTGAAGTTGGTGATATTACGGTTGGAGGTGCAATATCAATAAATAGTATGTTTACCTCATCAAGAATTAGAAAAATTGGGAATATTAATTTTTCTGCGGCAACAACAACATTAAGTATATTTGCAAGTGCTCTTAATTTAAGAGAAGTTGGAAATGTTAATTTAGCGGCAACACCAAATATGACTTCGTTATTTAGTGCATGTATTAATTTATTAAAGATAGGAACTATCACATCAACTTCTGTAACAAATATAAACACCATGTTTCAAAATTGTTATTCGTTAAAAGAAGTCACATTTACTAACTGTGCGTTAATAACAACAGTATCAAATACATTTGTTGGGTGTTATTCATTAGAAAATATAAGAGTTCCTGGATTAGTTGTATCAGTAAATTTTATTGATTGTGCTATGGAAAGACCCGCATTAGTTCAAGTGTTTAATGATTTAGGAACACCTGGAACAACAAGAACAATAACCGTAACAAGAAACCCCGGTTCGGCGGATTTAACTGCTGCTGATATTTTGATTGCAACAAATAAAAATTGGACAGTAACATTATAAATTATGGAAGATACGAGCGGATTTTACAAGTATGACGAGGATCAATGGTTTTATGGTCCAAATGCGGTGCATTCTCCAACATACACATTATTAAAAGAATTAAAAGATACATACACATATCCCGTTGATGGATGGAGATGGTATGACGAACAACCTTATTAATCATTTATGTCACAACAAATACAAATAACAGTGGTAACAGGAACAGGACCTTACCAGATTCAAGTGTGTAATATTACAAAAACATATTGAACAACATTAACTGATACTGACACATTTGATGGATATACTTTACAACAAATAGTAAAAGCATTAAGAAATTTAGGAGTATTACAATAAAATATACAATATAAAAAAATAAATAATATAATTATAAATAAAAAACTATGGGAATTTTTATTAGACCAACAGTAGATAAAAAAATTAAAATATCTGGAACTGATATTGAACTTAATGAAGTTTATGGAAGAATTGATTTTGTTGGAAGGCAAGATGGAAAAAATTTGGAGATTGCAACAACAACTTATGTAAGTAAACAAACTTACACAGAAGGTAAACCAATTTTTACAGACATCCCACAAGGCAATTTTTATACTCAATTACAAGAAACTGAAGAACAATCAGTTCAAACAGCATTACTTTATGCAAAACTAGGTTTTGAACAATTGGGTTATGAGGCGGTTGTTGATAATTTATTATAAATCTTACTATTCTATATTTATTAAATAAAGTAGAATGGCTAATAAAAAAATATCCCAATTACCATATATAAATGGTGGTGAAATATCAGGAAACACTTTGGTTCCTTTGGTTACGTATTTTAGTGCGACAACAGGAGATACGGTACACACATACGTTAGTGATTTACAAACATATTTAACTAGTGGAATTACCGCAAGTGGTAATTATTTACCATTAAGTGGTGGAACTGTTACAGGTCAAACGTTTTTTACTTCAGGATTAACTATTACGGGAGATACTATTATAACCGATTCAACGGGAACCTCAACCGCCATTGATACATCAACAAGACAGTTGGTGGATTCGTATTCGTCAATTAGTATCGATTGGAGACAAAGACTTTTATATAATAGTGCTGGAAATGCTACCATTAATTATGATGGAGCAATATTATATGATTCTACTTCAATACCATCAGTTGATTGGTTTAGTAGACAAACTTACGATGATTTAGGCGTATTGTCAATAGATTGGCAGTATGGTAAAAGAAGACTTTATGATGTCTCATCTAACGAATCCTTAGATTGGGATATTAGAACATTAACAAAATCTGACGGAGCAACGGTTTCTTTTGATTGGGAAAACGGAATATTAACCGGTCAAACAAATATTGAATCTTCAACAATTTCAGCAACAACATATCAAAATTTACCTAATGGATATTATGATACTACAGGTATAACAAGTTCTCAATCTATAACGTGGGATAAAACATATTGGGGGGTAAGTGGGTTAACAAATGTTGATATAACTTTACCGTCAACAACATCAAAAGATGGGTATAGTTTAATAATAAAGGATGAAGGAGGAACCGCAGGAACATACAGAATAAGATTAACACCAACATCGGGTTTGATAGATGGTAATACTTATATAGATATGAACATAAACTATATGTCACTTACATTTGTGGCAAGAAATAATAATTGGTGGATAATATGAGTTTCATTTTTAACAATAAAGTTTCTTATTCTGATAGTCAAAATCTTGATGCTTTTGGTAGACTAAGAACCGCCGCGGTACAAAATTTAGTGGACATTAAACACGTCTATGATAAAAATCCATTACAAGTAAATGAAGTAACTGCTGGTACCGCAACTTCAATTTTTAATCAAGAATATGCAAGAGTCAGAATGTCAACTTCAGCAAATAATGATTTTGTGATTAGACAAACAAAAACACACCCAATTTATCAACCAGGAAAGAGTCAATTATATGAGGCAAGTTTTTCAAACTTTCAACTCCAAACAAACGTCATTAAAAGAGTAGGTGGTTTTGATTCAACAACAGGATCACCATATAATTCAGTTTTTGATGGATTCTTTTTAGAAAGTAATGGAGTAACGAATGAAATAAGTTTTCAAATATGGAGATCGGGAACAACGGTATTTAGTGCGGTAACAACATCTTGGGATGATTCGCAATTTGACCCTGTAAATATCAATTGGACTAACACCAATTTAATAATGGTTGATTATCAGTGGCTTGGTGTCGGGAGATTGAGATTTGGTTTAAACTTATCTGGTCAGACAATTTATTTTACTGAACATAATTGTGCAAACAATGAACCAAATGTTTACATGTCTTCACCGAACCAACCTATGAGATATGAAATAAGACAGGTAGGTGCGGGTTCTGGTTATTTAGATATGTTATGTTCTCAAACGTCAACTGAAGGTGCCTTGAACGGATTATATTCTACTGTCGGTATTCAACACGACACAACAACATCATTAAATACCGCAGGAACAAAATATCCTTATATTGGTTATAGACTTAAAGAAGGTTATGAATCAGTAACATCACAATTTAATTCATTAAGTGTTTTAAACACATCAAACGATAATTATTTACTTACAATTGAGTTTAACCCAACAATATCTACAACACCTACGTGGGTTGATATTCCAAATTCACCATTTCAATATTCATTATTTACCGGAACAACAACCGCAACAATAACTTCACCAGGACACGTAATGACATCATTAATAGGTCAAGCGGGTACTTCTGCTTTAACAACCTTGAAAGTTGATGACAATCAAATTAGGGTAGGGGTTAATATAAATGGGTCTCGTGATGAAATGTGGATATGTATAAACCCACTAACCTCAAATGCTGACTTTTTAGGTACTGCCGAAATATTATATTATTTATGATTAACTGAATACCTCAAAATATATTCTCTCTTTAGTACCAACCATTTGTTTATACCACAATCCTTTATCATCCATCCAAACATAAGGATCTTCAGGATTATCAGTCCACCCGTGTTTTGAATAATAATCAAAATCTTTTCTTAATAAGTTGGATCTGTGAGATGCATGAAATTCAGGATCACCCAACCAATGAGGTAAAATAAATTCACCTTCAATAACTTCGTATTCCATAGTATTTTTGAAGCCACGAGATTTCCATACGTCAATAGAATCATTGTAATATTGTTTGAGTGCATTTACATAATCACGCCACATTACAGAACATGGATGATTTAACCAACCCTTGTATGGTTTACCGTCTTTACGTAAACGACCTGTGATTGCAGATATGATTTGGTAAGCCTCAACACGTTGTTTACCTAAACGTTTGTTATCAAGAGATTCTAATGATTTTCTAAAATCTGAATACGGAAGAAATGTTTGCATAATACAAAGATAAGAAAATAATTTGAATGTAGTGTTGAATATTTGAAAAAAAAGAAGTATATATTAATATAATAAACGTTTAATTTAATAAAAAATGAAAAAATTAGTATTAGTGTGTGTTACGATTTTGACCACAATTTCTCTAATGACTTCTTGTGGTGAAAAAACAGCAACTCAAAATGCTACTGAAGTGGCTACACCTACAGCGTCACCTGAAGCAACTGCGGTTGATTCTACGGCAACTGCTACGGATGTTGTTGTTGACACAACAGAAAATTAATTAGGAATTATCCTAAAAAAGAAACCCCACTTCAAAAGAGTGGGTTTTTTATTGCACAAAAAACCCCCACCTGTGGAGATGGGGGGATTCTGAATGGAGGTGGATCCGGAGAGATTCGAACTCTCGTCCATAATATCCTGTCAGATAAGGACTACACGTTTAGGTTGGTATTTTCTAATACCCCAAAATAGATGGTTTTTTAAAATCCGAACCAACAAACAGATACAATCAAATAACCCCCTGATTGTTAGGGGTTGTTCCTTTTCGGGTAGAAACCACACCTTTGTAAAGACTTCTGTTGCTAGGTTATATGTCCACCGACCCCCCGTTTCCGTGCTTAACTTAAGCTACAGTAACTTGCTCAGTTGAAATTAAACCAACCACTGAAAGGTTATCAAGTACGTTGCCGTATATAAATGTGAATCAGTTTTTAAAGAGATTAACTCAGTCCCTACGTGCCCTTATTCTTCAGCCGATACCTGTCAAATCCAAAAACACCCCCATATTTTCAAAGAACTTATACAAAGATAATATATTTGTTTCTATTATCCAATATATTTATATAAATATGTTGAAAAAAAAGTTTATTTTTGAAAACGATCATGAAGAAGATCCTGACGACTGGTCTGATTATAAAAACATCATGCATTTAGCAAAAAATAGAATCAGTCCATATAGAGTTACTTTTGAAACATCTGATGGTAAAAGTTTTGATGATATTATTGAAGTTACTCGCGATGGTATAATTTTTACTTTTGATGGTTTAGATGAATACTTAAAATTTTTCTTTCCTGATGTTTATGCTGAAGATGATGATGGTGAATATGATGCTAGATATTATGATGCAATGTATAATGGTAGATGGGAGTGGTATGATGACTTTTATAATAGAGATAGTGATGATTGGGGAGAAGGTTATGTTACTGATAGATTAAGAAAAAATCATTTAGAATTAATTAGAGATATATCAAAAACTATTTCACCAAGATTATATACGAAACTATCAAAAATGTTAGAAGAAGGAACTCCTCTTGATTCAGAATTAAATATTGAAATAAGAGATTTTTTAGAGACAATAAATATTGGTGATGAAATAACAGAAGCCTACACAGATGCAAATTATGCTGCAGTTGTGGATGAAGTACCAAAAGGAATTAAAGATACGTATTGTGATTGTTTAAGAAATGTTGGAGTTGAAAGATATAGTAAAAAATATTGTTTTTGGAAATATGAAATGGATTGGGGATCTTGTATGATGTTATATGCTCGTTTTGGAACTGATGAAGATAAACTTTTAGATTTATTATTTGAAGCAATTAGAAAAGATAATATTAGACATTTGCCAGTTTATTATGAAATGCAATATGAATTTTGGGACACTCAGAAATTTGAAGACACTTGGAATAGTGGTGTTGAAAGAGTATTAGAAAAGAAATTGGAAGAAATACAAAGTGATTCTGAAAAATATGATGAAAAATATTTTGAAGTTTTAGATAAAGTAATGGAACTTGGTGGTGTTAATACTTGGATTACAACAAAAGATAGAAAATATGAAATAAAAATTGATAATATTGAACCAACCAATAGTTTAATAACATATAAAATTAAAGAACCTTATAAGTGGCAAACTAAAGTAGGAAAAACTGATATTGATAGTTTAATTAGTATGATTTATAATGAAAAGTTATTTAACATGATGGAGCATCTTGATAAATTTTCAATACTTAGAAATAAGACGTTCCTTTAATATTTCATAAAGATATACCAAATCATCATCATTTATAAAAAGATTATTACCATCAAATATATCTGATATTATAATGCCATCTTTTTCTTCAATTACATCAATACTTTCTAATTGATGAACAGGGTAATCTTCAATTTCTTCATCATCTTGAAATTGTAATAAAGAGTTCATAACAGTTTGTGGTGTGTATACGATTGGTTTATATTCGTATTTATATTTTTTCAAACCCAATTCTTTAACCATATTTAATCCTGCTGTAATTGCATTTTCAACATCTTCTATTGAAACAAATTCTTGGTTTGAGTGCATATTATAATAACCACAAGACATATTAATACAACAAACATCAATTTTCTTTTTTAATTGTGATATATCAGTATAAGGGTGTGATTGAACAAGCATTTCATTTCCAAACGCATTTTCAATAACATCTAATGTTTTAATAAAAAATTCACTATCACGTTCAAATAAACGAACTCCCGAGCAAATCTCGGATATTAAATGATTACCAGGTGCGTCATATTGAGTGATATAACCAACATCTTGTAAAAAGTTTTCATCACATTTTGAAGATCCGTGACATCCTGTTTCTTCTGAAACAAATAGACCAATTTTTACTTTATCTAAAGTTTTTAATAACTCTAAACAAATAAAAATACCACATTTATCATCACCACCAATACCTGTTGGGTTACCATCTTCGGTGTATGCTTTTAAACATGGGACTTTAACCTCATCAAACTTTTTTCCAAATGTATTAGGTCTGATGAGGTTTTCTTCTTTTACGATGATTTTATCTACCTTATGATGAACGGTGTCCGTATGGGCAATAAACATTGGGTAATATTCACCTTCATTTAATTTGCCTTTAGTTGCGTATATATTCATCATATCATCTCGGTAGTAGGAGACGCCTGGAATTGTGTCAAGTTCATTACAAAGATATTCTACCATATCTTCTTCTTGATATGTTTTAGAAGGGACTGATAGTAACTCTTTGAATTTATTTAAGTTCATGTACATTTTTTTACAAAGATAATATATTTATTTAATAAAACAAATTTTATGAAAAATATTTTATTAAGTCTTAATGATGGTGAAAAGAAACGAATACTTGAAATGCATTATAACGCGGCAGGTAAAACATTAATATCTAATTATAATGAAAAAAGTGGTAGATTTAGTATAAATGAAGATAATTTGAATTTACCTGAAGTAAGATTGAATTTTCCTGCTGGAGAATATAGACCAACAGAAGCAATTAAAGTAAAATTAAAGGGAGATTTGGCATCTTTAGTTAATTTTATAAAAAATCCCGACCCTGGTTTTAAAAATCATTACATTCAAATTAATGTTGAAGCAAGTGCTGACGCATCTAGACTTAGCCAAAGCGCATTACAATTATGTACTGATTTAGGTATAACATCAAGTATGTCGGCTCAAGAACAAAACGAAGTACTATCAAGGGCCAGAATGCAAACTGCTGTTGATTTAATAAAGAAAATTTTAACAGAAGATTTGGGTATCACCCAAGACGAGTTAGATAAGTCAGTGATAATTAATGGAACAAATAAGGTTAGTACCTCTCAAAACAATCCAAATGATAGATATGTAAAGGCCACTTTTTCTAAAGGAAAAGAAAAAGAAGATGATGTACCACCACCAATTACAGGAGATACGCCACCTGTAATATTAAAATGTAATTTACCTAGTACAAAGTACGAAGGTTATGAAAATAGAAAAACTCCTTATGTGGGGTATCAATCAACATTCTCAACACCAATAGGGGTTGGAGATAAAATGACCGTATATTTTGATCCGTGGGATTATCCAGATGCTTTTTATATTAAAGTAGGTGATGGAGGTGAAGGAAGAGAAGGATTTAGTGGGTTTATTGGTAAAACTTCAATAAATAAACCAGGACAATCAAACTATAGAAATTTTGTAAGAGAACTAGCAAATTTAAAAACTAAAGGAATTAAAACAGATATTGATAACTTTATTAAATCTGTTGGTGGGACATTAACAACTAAAGATGAAGATTATGTGCCGACTGGTAATTTACCTGAACTTAAAAAGAACATTAAAGATACTGCGATTTCTTTTTTAAAGAATGAAAAATGGGCACCATTTTTAACTGCGATGGTTGGAATTAATGATAAAACAAAATGGGATAAAACATCGTTACCTGGTTTTTACGTCGATATGAATTATTTTGAAAAAAGTAACTGGAAAGTAATTAGAAAACTAATTAGAAATGGGGGATTTGGAATACCAAAAGAATGGGATAAAAAGAAAAAAAATGCTTTCTTAAATACGATAAAAAATAGGGAAACAGGGTTGGATGGTGTAAAATTAGAACAAATGAAAATTACTCCAGATGTGTTAGTTGAATTGGTTAAATCTGGTACAATATATTCGTTAGTTTTACTTAGATCAAAATTTGATATAGTTGAAACAGGGAAAAGAAATGCGGAATTAAAGTGGCAATTTACTTTTGATAAACAAACAGAAAACGAAACTATAAAACTTTATGTCTTCTCCCCATTGAAAGGTACTGTATTTTATATGTCCACAAAATGTGAAGTATCATAAAACTAATTGTTTGATAAAACACATTTTTCTAATTCAGGAACGTTTTTAATTGATGTTATAATAACATCATACGTTAAATAACTTTTTTGATAGTCACTTGTTTTATTCGTTACACAAATACCCAATATAATTGGCTTTGAGTATTTATTGTTGTCGAAACTAAACCATTTAACGTGTGTATAATTGTATTTTGAAATTAAAATTTTAAAAACTGAATCCACAAGATTAATAACGTTTTTTTCTGATTTACTAATATTTAATGTAAATTTTTGATAATCGTATGATGCCCATTCATTACTATACCCCGTTTCAAAAATAATTTTGTCTTTATCGATTTTATCATACAATTTATAAAATATTGAACTAATAAAATTAGACTCGTAAGTAGTGTCTATTTTGCCTAAGTTTTTATCTAAACGAATTTGATTTATTGAACTTAATATTGATTCTTTAATCAAATACTCATTTGATTGTGAAAAAACAAAATTTAAAAATAAACAAGAAATTAAGGTTAATAACGTTTTCATAATAGTGTATTTAATTATTTATAATACAAACTTACGAAAACTTTTAGAATCTACAAAATGTTTTTTCTTTTTTTTGTAGGTTTTTTTATTTTAACCTCTGTTTTTTTATCTTTTTCGTTATAAGATAATGTAAATTTAGATCCTTTTTCTGGGCTGTCAGATATTATTTTATCAGTTACCGCATCATCAACCCACTTTTGAATTGTTCTTTTTAGTATTCTCGCACCAAACCTTGTGTCTGTACCCACAGAAATAATGTGTTTTTTCAAACTTTCTTCCACTTCTAATTCAAATTCAATTGATTTTATCCTTTCATAAACTTTTTCAAGTTCCAAGTCAACAATTTTCATTAGATCGGATTCATCTAAATCTTTAAAGTATATAATCTCATCGAATCTATTAATAAACTCAGGCGCAAATTTTTTAAATAACTCTTTTTCTAAAACAGATTTTACTTCTTCTTCCTTTTTTTCAATTTTTGAATTTGTAGAAAACCCAACACCCGTACCAAAATCTTGAACTATTTTTGTACCAACATTAGAGGTCATTAAAATTATACAGTTTTTGAAATTAATTTTTCTTCCGTGTCCGTCAGTTAAAAGCCCTTCATCTAAAATCTGTAAAAAGACGTTAAAAATTTCAGGGTGAGCCTTTTCAATTTCATCTAATAAAATAACAGAATAAGGTTTATTTTTAATTTTATTTAAAAATGGTGAACCGTCTTCATAACCAACATATCCAGGTGATGTTCCTGTTAATTTTGATGTTGCGATCTTATCTGAAAATTCACTCATATCTAACCTAATAAGTGCGTCCTCACTATTAAACATATGTTTTGCTAATTGTTTTGCTAATTCAGTTTTACCGACACCTGAATTACCAATTAATAATCCACTAAATATTGGTTTTTTAGGGTCGTTTAATCCGACCTTATTTCTTTGTATTGCTTTTGTTATTTTTGCAACTGCGTCACCTTGACCAATAACTTTTGTTGATAAAGTGTCTTTTAATGTTTTAAGTATTTCTGTTTCATCAGTTGAGATTTTAGATATCGGAATTTTTGTTATTAATGATGCAACATCATAAACAACATCTTCAGTGACTTCTCTTTTAAATAAATTTCTATTCTTCTCAAACTCAGACTTTTCTCTTTCTAAGTCATTTAAAATTTTTCTTTCTTTATCTCTAAGATTTGCTGCCTCCTCATACCTTTGGCTATTAATAACTTTTACTTTTTCTTCTTTAATCTCTTGTGCCTGTCTTTTTAGATCTTCAATAATTTCAGGTAATTTAATCTCAACTTGTGATCTTGCACCAACCTCATCAATAATATCAAATGCCTTATCGGGAAACTCTCTATCTGTAATATATCTATCAGCCAATTCAACACATAGTTTTAATATATCATCACTATATTTTACTTTATGGTGGTTTTCATATCTATCTTTTACGTTTTTAAGTATTTGTAATGTTTCTTCTTTTGTTGATGGATCAACCATTACTTTTTGGAATCTTCTTTCTAATGCTCCGTCCTTCTCAATGTTTTTTCTATATTCTTCTAACGTTGTTGCTCCGATACATTGTAATTCACCTCTTGATAGTGCTGGTTTAAATATATTTGACGCATCCATTGATCCTGATGAATTTCCAGCACCAATCATTGTATGGATTTCATCAATAAAAACAATAATATCTGGATTGTTATATAATTCTTCCATAATAACTTTCATTCTTTCTTCAAACTGACCCCTATATTTTGTTCCCGCAACAATTGATGTCATATCTAAAGAAACAATTCTCTTACCTGATAAATTTTGTGGACAATCACCCTCAAATATTTTTTTAGCTAAACCTTCAACAATCGCGGTTTTACCACAACCAGGTTCTCCTAATATTATTGGGTTGTTCTTTTTTCTTCTTGATAGAATTTGTGCAATTCTATTAATTTCATTTTCTCTACCGACAACAGGATCTAATTTTCCTTCTTCTGCTAGTTTTATAAGGTCTCTTGAAAAGTTATCTAAAACAGGTGTTTTTGATTTTAATTCAGTATTTTTATTTTTAGATTTTTCTGATTCGTCAAATGATTCAATCATAATACTTTTTTTATTTTTTTATTTGTTCAAAAGTTAAATGAAACTAAACTAATAATCAATATTTTTTTATTATTGTCATATAGTCAGTATGGTACTGACATTTTGTCATGTTTTTATGTTTGGCATTTTATTAGTGTAAAATAATACCAAAATAAACTTATAAAAAAAATAAAATTATGTTTAGTAAAAATTTTGAAAAATTATTTAATGAACTATGGTCATCAGATCCATTTTTAAATGGTGATAATTGGGAAAGAAAAAACTATAAGTCTGAAGATGGTTCTATTTCATTTACCTACATAACAAATAAACGTGGGGGACTGAATAAACAAGATGAAATATCTTTACTGAAACAAAAATTAGATATTTCCGTTGATGAACAAAATTTTGAGGAAGCAGTAGAACTGAGAGACAAAATTAAAAATTTAGAAAAAAATAAAGAAGAAATTACAAAACTTAATAAAGAACTAAATGAATGTGTAAAAAAACAAGATTTTGAAAATGCAATAATAATTAGAGACAAAATTAAAAATTTAAAATAATTCGTTCTTTTTGAGTTTTGAATCCACCCAAAAGGTGGATTTTTTTTTTAATTAATATATTTTATAAATAAAAGATTATGGCAATTAAAAAAACCGACATCATTGGAACAAAAATTATTTGCGAGGTAGAATCAAGTAATTTGAAAAAAACTGAATATGATTTAGATACAAAAAAACTAGTTGTTGAATTTAAAAATGGTATGTCGTATGAATATGAGGAAGTACCTCATAACATATTTACACAATTTAGGTTATCTGATTCACAAGGAAAATTCTTCAATACACAAATATCAAAAACGTATAAATACAAAAAATTAAATAATTAAATTTTTTGCCATATTTATTGTTATGGCGATTAGTAAAAAAATTATAAATAGTTTTTATTTACAGGACGAATTGAATCCTGATGTTTGGGACTTACCAGATGAGAGATATATGGGTGATGAGGACGCCCAAAATTATAAATTAAAACCATTAATCAGAGAGCGACTATTAAAAGTTGCTGAAATTTTCATAGATTATTTAGACACCGATTTATTTATTCAAGATGTTATTTTTGTTGGTTCTTTAGTTGGATATAATTGGAGTGAGTTTTCTGATTTTGATTTACACATTTTAATTGACTTAGACGAAGCGGGTGAAGATAAAGAAATGTACGAAGAATTATTTAGACTAAAAAAATCAATATTCAACGCAGCACACGATATTTCTATTAGAGGTTTTGAAACGGAACTTTATGTTCAAGATTTAAATGAAAAAAATGAAAGTCAAGGTGTTTACTCTATTTTAAACGACAAATGGTTAAAGACACCTAAAAAAGAAGATTTTAAAATAGATGAAAAAAAATTAAAAGAAAAAATTAAACAATGGACTGATATTATTGATGGGGTTTTAGAAAATGCTGAAGATGAAGATATTGAGGGAGCACTAAAACTGGTGAAGAAATATAGGGAAAAACTTAGAAAGTATAGAACCTGTGGGTTAAAAAGAGAAGGAGAGTATTCTTATGAAAATTTGGTTTTTAAATATCTAAGAAGAAACGGTTATATTGGAAAACTTGAAAACTTTAAAAATAAATTTGTAGATAAAAAATTATCTTTAAAGTAATAAAATATAAAGAATAATATAAAATACAAATTAACCGTATATTTATATAAAAAAATATTTTATCACATAATTTGTGTAAATAATATATTAAATAACAAAAAAAAATAATATGGCAGATTTAAGACCACTTGGTAGCGAGAAATTACAAGGAATGGATAAAATTAGAAGGATTTTAGAAATCGCTCAATACAAAGAAACACCAAAACAAAATATAAATGAAACCTCATCTACTGATTACACAATCACGTTAGCCGATGGTTATACATATGGTATTGTTAAAGAAAGATCGGGTTACATAATTAAAAAAGGGTTGAATGAAACTGCTTTGGGTTATTCAGAACCAATACCACAAAGAAAATATTTCAGATCTTATTCTGAAGCGATGAAAAAACTTAATTTGACCGCAGCTGAACTTAATAGAATTTATGAAAATGAGGAAGGTATTGCGTTAATTGGCGAACAAGCCGGTCAAAAAAAAAAGTTCGTACTAAAAGTACCTAAAAAAGGTGGAAACAAAACACCTGATGTTGGGGGATCTGCTCCTGAGGCGTCACCACCAGCACCCGCAGCACCAACAACCCCTCCACCTACAACACCTATGGGAGGCGAAGAAGGTCCGGTAGGTGAACCTACATCTGATACTGGCGGATTACCTGAATTAAGTACAGAACCAACCGCAACACCCGAAAGCGGAGCACCAACAGGAGAACCAGGTGGTGATATGGGAACGACACCTGAATTAAGCACAGAACCGATGGGAGAACCGGGTGGTGATATGGGAACAACACCTGAAGGTGGTGAAGAACCAATGGGAGAACCGATGGGAGAACCTGAAGGTGGTGACGATTTAGATTTAGAAGGTGGAGCAAGACCCCCAAGTTTTAAATCTATTCAAAGATTAACAGGTAAATTAAGTCAAAGACTAAGAACTATAGAAAAAGAAAAAAGTTTAGAATCTGACGACATTAAATACGTTATAAATTCAATTATATCGGCATTAAATTTAGATAATTTAGAAGAAGATGATAGAGATGATATTCTTTCTAAATTTGATGAAGATGAATCAGAATACGGTGCGGAAGGTGAAGGAGATCTTGATATGTCTTCAGAAGATGATTTTGATATGGGTGGATCGGGAGATATGGGGGGACCTGAAGATACAGGAGGTCCTGTTGAGGAACCAATGGAGATGTACAATAGATTTAACGAATCTGTTGTTGAAAAAGTTTTAGGAGGATATTTCAAGTATAAACCTAATGAAAAGAAAATATTAGAAGAAAAAAGAAAAAAGGAATTCTTAAAAAATCAATTAAAAAATGCTGAAATAAAAAAAGAGATAAGAAAAATGTCGGAAAGTATTGAACAGATGAACGCATCTTTTAAACTTTTAAATGAAAATGCTAAGTTTGTTGGAAAAACAAATAAAGAAAATTTAATTTTTACTAAAAACGGAAAACAAATTAAAGTAACTCAAAGAGGAAGAATTATATGAAATTAGTATACATCAACGAATTGGGTCCAAATTATAAAGGAGACAATATATACGAATTTATTTTTTCAGATATGGATGATGTTTGGGGTGAGGATTGGGACGCCGAACCTGCCGCTGGAAAACCACTTCCACCTAATATTGATTACATAGAAAAAGTTGGTGTTTTAAAAAATTCTGAAATAGAATTAATTTTGATTCAAAATTCAGATTATTTTGGTGTTTACGATGCTATAGATGGTGTCATTTCTTTGGGTTGGGAAAATGCGAATAGTGATGATATATTAGTACATAAGAGAAAAAGATTAGTTTTTAATTATGGTGAAAGTGTAAAATCAATAGAAGATAAATTATATGAACGAGACATCGTATTAAATTGGGAAAAAAGTTTTGTTAAAAATGAATCACATTAATTATAAAATAGGAGTGTTATTACACGAAGGGTTTTCTATGAAAACTTTAGAGAATTTCAATAATAAACAAATTGATTTATTATATGAAAAAGTAAAAAAAGAAAAGTCTAAAGAAGTTGATGAGCAGCTAGATATGGTTGTAAAAAAAGAAGACTTAACAAAACCTGAAACGGTTGATGCAATGAAGAAAGTCACCCCCGGTACAAAAGTAACTATCGAAACTGAAGTTACCGAAAAGTCTGTATCAAGAAAACAACAAAAAGCCATGGGAATCGCATTAGCGGCAAAAAAAGGAGATATACCTAAAAGTGAACTGAAAGGATCATCTAAAGAAATGGTTAAAATGTCAAAAAGTGATTTAGAAGATTTTGCATCAACAAAACATAAAGGATTACCGGAGAAAAAAACAAAAAGTAAAAAATCTGAAGTTAAAAAACTTGAAGAGAATATTTTAAAAATAGTGGAAAATCATTTACCTCCACACACAACAAAGGCGGAACTACTTAAAGTTATTAAAGGATACAAAAGATAATGAATGTCTTTATCAAAAGAACAAGCACTTTTAGAATATGCTAAATGCGTAAATGACACACCATACGCGTTAAAAACGTATTTACAAACTTACGACAATACACAATCACAGTACGTACCTTTAGAATTATTTAATGACCAAGTAACCCTTGTAAAAGATTATGATACTTGTGAGGAAAATATAGCACTAAAATACCGACAAGCGGGAGTATCAACAGTAACATCCGCATGGGCATCAAAAAGGTTGGTATTTGCAAACAAGAAAAAACCCGAAAAAATCCTAATCATTGCAAACAAAATGGATACTGCCGTTGAGATGGCGAATAAAGTTAGATCATTTGTTGACCAATGGCCAAAATGGATGGGTGTTGGGTTTTCATCAGAAAAAAACTCACAAAGACACTTTAAATTAACGAATGGTTGTGAGGTTAAGGCGGTTGCAACATCAAAAGATGCCTTACGTGGTTATACACCAACAATACTTATTTTTGATGAGGCAGCATACATCAATGCAGATGAAGACTTTTGGTCTGCATGTATGGCATCCCTTTCAACAGGAGGTAAAGTTATTGTAATTTCAACACCAAATGGATTTGACCCAATTTATTATTCTATTTACAGTCAGGCGGTTAAAGGTATGAATGACTTTAGAATTACTGAAATGTATTGGTTTAGGGATCCAAGATATTCTAAAGATTTAAAATTGGTTAAATGTGATGATATTGTTCATTACATGTTAAATAGAGGTGACTATGAAGATAATGAAATTACAATAGATTATAGTAATATAAAAGTTAGTGAGAGAAACTTTGAAGAAATAAAACAAAAAATAGAAAACGAAGGGTATAAACCTTATAGTTCTTGGTTTGAGGCCATGGCCAAAAAATTAAAGTTTGATAAGAGAAAGATTTCACAAGAGTTGGAATGTAATTTTTTAGGTTCGGGGGATAATGTTATACCTGCTGAAACTATGAAAAAAATTAAAGAAAAACATATTAAAGAACCCGAAAATAAATTTATGGGTGGTGCCCTTTGGCAATGGAAAGAACCCGTTGTTGGTCACAGATACATAATGGGTGTTGACGTTTCAAGAGGTGATAGTGAAGATTTTAGCACTTTATCTATAATTGATTTTGATGAAAGAGAACAAGTATTAGAATATATTGGTAAAGTTCCTCCTGATATTTTAGCAGAAATTGCCTATAAATGGGGTACCATGTATAACGCATTTATTGTGACCGATATTACTGGTGGAATGGGTGTTTCGACATCAAGAAAACTACAAGAACTTGGTTATAAAAATTTATACGTTGATGGTGTTAATCCTGCAGATAAATGGAAGTGGGATCCTAAAAATCAAGATAAAATACCAGGAATTAACTTTAACTCAAAGAGGGTTTTAATAATACAGGCATTTGAAGAAGCGTTAAGATTTGATTTTGTTATGAGGTCACAAAGGTTGTTTAACGAATTAAATACCTTTGTCTATGTAAACGGTAGGCCTGACCACCAAAAAGGACAACATGATGATTTAATAATGGCATTTGCTATGGCAGTTTATGTTGGGGAAACTTCATTCGCACAATTAGAAAAGGCTACGGAGCATGCAAAGGCGATGTTAGAGTCTTGGTCTGTAGAATCTAATAAATATACTGGAGATTATACAAGTTTTAATCCTGGATTACCAATTTCAACATCACAAAACGAAGTTTATAATAGAAGTCAAGTTACTAAAAGTGATTATGAAAAGTATTTATGGTTATTCGGACCTAAAAGGGTTTAAATTAAATTAATTGGTCTTATTTTTTAAATAAAAAAAAATTATGGCAGAACAAAAATATACAGTTTGGCAAAGGTTAGGTAGGGTTTTCGGACCTAACGCAACAATGGACCAGCAAGCACCGGTTTTTAAATTCGATAAAAAACAATTATTAAAAACCGCAGATAAAAATGAATACGAGAAAGAAAAACTTGAAGCCCAACAAACAATGTATGTTGGTAAACAATGGCAAAGAGTTGAGACAAATCTATACCAACAGGCGGTTTATTATGAACCAACAAGAATGGCATCATATTATGATTATGAGTCTATGGAATACACACCTGAAATTTCAGCCGCTTTAGATATATACGCCGAAGAATCAACAACACCCGATCAAGACGGTTTAATTTTGAGGGTTTATTCTGAATCTAAAAGAATAAAACAAGTATTAACCGATCTATTCACAAACAAACTTGACATAAACACTAATTTACCTATGTGGACAAGAAACACATGTAAATTTGGTGATAATTTTATTTATTTAAAATTAGATCCCGAAAATGGGGTTGTTGGGTGTCAACAATTACCTAACATACAAATAGAAAGATTAGAAAAGGGTATGAGATTCCAACCTGACAAATACTCTCAAGAAATGGAAAACGATGCTTTGAAGTTTGTGTGGAAAGAAAAAAACATGGAGTTTAATACTTGGGAAGTTGCTCACTTTAGAATATTGGGAGACGATAGAAAACTACCTTATGGTACTTCTATGTTGGAAAAGGCTAGACGTATTTGGAAGCAATTATTACTTTCAGAAGATGCGATGTTGGTATATAGGGTTTCAAGGGCACCTGAAAGAAGAGTATTCAAAATTTTTGTAGGTAACATGGACGATAAAGATGTCGATGCATATGTTCAAAAAGTCGCAAATAAATTTAAAAGGGATCAAATTGCGGACCCACAAACAGGGAATGTAGATTTAAGATATAATCAATTGGCGGTTGATCAAGATTATTTTATTCCTGTTAGAGATGCCGCTGCGGGTAATCCAATTGACACATTACCGGCAGGTCAAAACTTGGCGGAAATTGCGGACATTGAGTATATCCAAAAGAAATTAGTTACTGCACTTAGAATACCAAAGGCGTATTTAGGATTTGAAGAGGCTGTTGGTGACGGTAAAAATTTATCATTATTAGATATTAGATTTGCAAGAACTATTAATAGAATTCAAAAATCTATGATTGCGGAATTAAACAAAATTGCAATCATACATTTATTTTTATTGGGGTTTGAAGATGAGCTTACAAACTTTACGTTGAGTCTAAATAACCCATCAAAACAAGGTGAACTTTTATCTATTGAAATTTGGAAAGAAAAAATAACTCTTTATAAAGATGCGGTTGCTGAAGTTGCTAATTCATTAGCACCGACATCAGCATCCTGGGCTAAAAAACACATTTTAGGGTTTTCTGATGAAGAAATAAGGTTAGATATCCAACAACAAAGAATAGAAAGGGCAGTTTATGGTGAGTTAGCAAAAACACCTGAAGTTATTACAAAAACAGGAATATTCGATAATATTGACCAATTATATACTAAAAAAGATGCGGGAGCGGCTCCTGGTGGGGCACCTGCACCTGGTGGAGCACCTGCACCTGGTGGAGAACCTGCACCTGGTGGGGCACCACCTGCACCTGAACCACCAGCACCTGGTGGAAGTGAGGTAACACCTGAAAGTTTTAAAAAAAATGATTTAAATTTAATATTAGAAGATAGTATTTTTTATGGTAAAACTTCATTAGATTTATCAAAAGGAAGACTATCTTTAGATCAAGTAGACAAAAAATTGAAAGATTTAATTGATAAGTGATATTTATAAATAAAAATTATATGAACACTTTTGGTACAATTAAAACAAAAATAGAAAACACGTCAGTTGAACTCGCAAAAAAACCTGAATTTAAAAGATTTATATTTGAATTAAATTCATTGATATTAAAAAATAAAGATCTGTGTGAATTATATTACATATATGATGATTTATCATCTAATAAAGGTTTACCTTCAGATATTGCGAATGATTATATAAATGAAACTGTTGAATATTCCCAAGTATTACTTGAAAGTCAATCTAAAAGATTAGAAGATGTTTCTTTTTGGATAAACTCTTGGAACAATAAAAATCAAAACAATTATTCAGACATTGATAACGCGATATACACTACGGGGATTAGAAATTTAGAAAGTATTTTAGAATCTAAAAAAAATATAAAAAATACAATTACAAAAGAAGAAAATAAAACACCCGTAATTGAGAGTGTTAATTTACCAATATCTTCAATGGTAAAAATTGCAAACGAAAATTTAAAAAAAGAATTAGGATCTTTAAATGAAAATGATAAAAACCAACTGGATGAAATATTATCATTAACAGGAGAAGAATTAAAAGAAAATTTTAATGAAGTAAAAAAAATTGTTTTGGAAAATCTTAAACAATCCTTAAACGAGTCTGTGGATAATGATTTACAAAACACTATAAACAAAACAATTAATAAGATAATGGATACCAAGTGTAATCATTATGATTATTATAAACTAAAAAAATTAAGTTTGGGACTATGAAAAAATTTTTTAAAGGAATCGGTAGATTGTTTATGGACAGTCAAGGAAACGCATCTTCAAAAAGGTTTGTAGGGATTCTTTGTGGTGTTTCTCTTTGCATTACTTTATATGCGAACAGTTATACACACGGAGATATCAAACCTTCAGACACATTAGTAAATGCTGTTGCTATGTTGGCGTTTGGTTGTTTAGGTCTTACCTCTACAGAAAAGATTTTTGGAAAAAAATCAGAAGAGAAAAAAGAAGAAACTCAAGAAGAAATTTGATTTTTCTGCTTATATTGAGCCTTTTTAATTTGAGCCCTTCGTTTAACGGAGGGTTTTTTATATTCTTGACGTTCTTGTAATTTTTGGATTTGTTTTGTTTTATATATTTTAAACTTATATGTTTTTAATGCTTGTTCAAGAGACTTTTCATTTTTTACGTGTACTATAATCATAAGTTTTTTTGGTTTTACAATATAAATAGTAAGTATTTTTTTAATTTTTGACAAGTTTATCATTTTTAATTATAATTGTTAAAAATAAACTCGAAAGAAATGAAAAATGAAAAAAGGAAAAACATCAAAATTAAATATTTTTGATGATGCAAAATGTCACTATGGTACAGTCGACTCTAAAGAATTAAAATCAATTTATTTAGTATTACAAACATGGGTTGAACCAATAGTTGATGACGATAATTGGACCAAAATAACAGGATTAATAAAAAGACAAATTTTACATACATTATTAGAAGTTGTTGATTTTACATTATTTGAAAGGAAACAAATAGTCGATCTTGATTTAAGAACCAGCGGAATTCAAAAAAACAAAAAAAGTTTTTTAAATTTAGAAATAACTTTATTTGTTCATGAAAAAAATGTTGATTTTAAATCGTTAATTCTAAGGTCAAAAATAAAAAAAATAATATCTTCAGTTTATTATGATGACCTAAAAAAATCTAAGTATTTTATTTTAAGTAAAACAAAAATAAAAGAAACCGAATTAATATAATATTTATCATAAAAAACATTATGAAAATATTAGGACCAAACGACACAGGTAAAGGAATTTTAGTTGAGTGGGATGCGGGGACAATCAATCCCAATGAATTTAGGAATAGTCAAGTTATAAAAGAATCTTATGGTCAATTAGACCATTCTAAACCTTTTGTTTTTTATGCTACATTACAAAAATATGGAGTACCAAATAGAAATGGTAGAATTTATCCTGAAAAAATATTAAAAAGAGAAGCCGACAGATATAAAGAAATGATTAATAAAGGTATGTCAATATCTGAACTTAATCACCCCGAATCATCTCTTATTGATTTAGATAGGGTGGCTCACTTAATTACTGATGTGTGGTGGGAGGATAATGTATTGATGGGTAAGATTAAATTACTAACCACTCCAGGGTTTCATGAAAGAGGTATTGTTTCTTCTAAAGGCGATGTTGCTGCTAACATGATGAGACAGGGTGTTACAATGGGGGTTTCTTCAAGAGGTGTGGGTTCGTTAGTAAAAAAAGGAGAACAGAATGAAGTGCAAGAAGATTTTGAACTTATATGTTTTGATTTAGTTTCCTCACCTTCAACTCCAGGAGCATACCTTTATTTAAATAAAGAAGATAGGCCAAATTACGAAGAAAAACTAACGGAGAATGAAAATATAGAATCAAATTCTAATCCACTTAGTAAATCTATTGACTTAATGAAAAGATTATCCGATTATTTGGATAAATAAAATTATTAAGACATGGACGAAAAATATTTTGTAGCTAGAGTAACTACCGATATGGTAGATGAAAACACAGGAAAAATTAAAAAAATTAAAGAAGAAAAATTAGTTAAAGGGTATTCACCAACAGATGTTGAGGCTAAGGTAACAAAGGCTTATGAAACATACACAATGGATTGGAGAATAACTGCTATTGTTGAGAGTAAAATCGACGAAGTAATAGAATAAAATAATTTTTTTATAGTGAATTAATTTAACGGGAGTCATAACGACTCCCGTTTTTTTTTGTTTAAACTTAGTTTTTTTCAAAGGGCAGTATATTTATTTATAAAATAAACAATAATAAAGCAAAAAATATTGCATTTTTTATGGAAAAAAACAAATCTGTAGTTGAACAAACTTTATTGCAAATTAAGGCAGTAGAGGATGCTATCAGTGAAAACGCAAAAGGAATACTTGCTTCTACAATGAAACAAGAAATCAGTGAACTAGTAAAAGAATCCCTAAAAGGGAGAAAAAATCTACACGAACAAGATGAAAATGATCCTGAAATGGATGAACCAGAAATTGAAGGTGAAGATCAGCCCGCGACTGACATAGACCCTGAAATGAGTGGAGAAGAAGACGGTGTAGAAGATTCGGAGGTAACGGACGTAGATGTTGCGATGGGAGCCGAAGAAGATAATCAAGAAGAATTACCACCATTAGATATGACTCAGGCTTCTCCAGAAGAAGTATTACGAGTATTTAAGGCAATGGGAGATCAAGACGGTATAATTGTTAAAAAACAAGATGATGGTGACATCCATTTAGTTGATAGTAACAACAATACCGAATACTTAATTTCATTTGGTGGTGAATCTGAACCAACACAAGATAATGTAATGGAAAATGAAGATAAAGATGATTTTTTAAGTGCACTAAACGATTCTTTGTATGGTAGTGAAATGGGAGAACAGTTTGATGATGAAGATTTTATGTCTTTTGATGATGAATTTAGTGAAGGTTATGAAGAAATGGGTGAAAATGAAAATTTTTACGAAATGTCTGAAGATGACTTAGAAGCGGTTATGGAAACATTTAAATATGGTAAAAAACCTAACATGGAAGGAGGATTCAACGAAAAAATGAAGGAAGCACCTAAAAGACATGGAAAAAATGGTAACGCTAAAAGTGCTACTAAATACCCTTCTAAAATGAAACACGGTGTTACTGAAACTGATTACGAAGAAGAAGAGTTTGAAGCTTGGGAAGAAGAAGAGTATGAAGATGTTATGGCTTATGAACAAGATGCTGAAATAGAAACTACTGAAGCATCAAGAACTTTAGGTAATGGTAAATATTGGGGTAGAAAAGGTTTACCTAAACCAAGAACTGCACCTAAACACCTAAGAGTAGAATCGGTTAATAAAGAATTGGTAGTTTTAAGAGAAAAAAATGAAGAATATAAAAAGGCGTTAGACTTCTTTAGAAATAAATTAAATGAAGTTGCTGTTTTTAATTCTAATCTTGCTTATTCTACAAGATTATTTACAGAACATTCAACAACAAAACAAGAAAAGATTAATATTCTTAGAAGATTTGACAACGTTGAAACTTTAAAAGAATCAAAAAATCTTTACAAAACAATCAAAAACGAATTAGATGGAGAAGGGACTAAAAATGTTGTTAAGGAGTCAATAACTGAAAAAGTTATTAAAACACCTAAAACAGGATCGGCAACAAATCTAATCGAAAGTAAAACGTATGAGAATCCTCAGTTCATGAGAATGAAGGATTTAATGGCAAAAATTAAATAAAAAATAAACTTTTTTAAAAAACTGTATATTTATATACAAAATAATAAAAAAATAAACTCTAATTAAAAATTAAAAAATGGGAGCATTATTAGAATCAGGTCTTGTTGGTAATATCGGGTTAAAACACCTTAAAGTTATCAAAGAAGATACAATTAACAAATGGGATAAATTAGGATTCCTAGACGGTCTTAAAGGACACGTTAAAGAGAACATGGCACAATTATATGAAAACCAAGCGTCTCACCTAATAAACGAAGCAGCATCTACTGATAGTTCAGGTTCATTCGAAACTGTAGTATTTCCTATCGTTAGACGCGTATTCTCTAAATTGTTGGCTAACGATTTAGTTTCTGTACAAGCAATGAACTTACCTATCGGTAAATTGTTCTACTTTGTACCAAGAATCCAAGGTTATTCTTCTTCAACCGATCAAACTGCGGCTAATGCTTACGGTGGTAACGCATATCACTATTCACCTGTTGGATCTCCATCTAATACAGGTACTACAGGTGTTGGTGCTGGTTACCCACCTAACGCAAACGCGTTTTCTAAAAGTCTTTATGATTTATTTTATGAAGGTGCTGAAGGTCAATTAAGCCCTCCAGGATTATTTGATTACTCAAAAGGAAAATGGTCAGCGGTTACTTCAACTGCAACCGTTAAAGTTTGGAGTAATGGTTCATTAACTAGTGCAACAAACCAATACCCAAGTGGAACTAACGTAAGAAAAGTTATCTTGGAACTTGGTGGATTTACTCAAGCAGGTACAGGAAAATTAATTGGTCCTGATGGTAGTGAAGTTGATTCTGAAACTTTCCTTTCTGATTTAAGAGTTTTCTCTAACGTTGCAAAGGCTTCTTCAGTTCTATCAGCATCTACACCATGTAATGTTGTTTATAACTCAGACGGTAATCCTAATTCATTATTGTTTAGAGTTGTTACTCAACAATATGGTAAAGGTATTGTAACACCTACATCTACTCAAACACCAACATCATGGGCATCAACAGGAAATGGTGGTTCATATGATAATATCTGTTCTCAAGATGGTAAAATCTTGTTAGAAGTGGATCTTTCTTGTCCTGTATGTGCTGATTGTGATGCTACATCATTAGACGGATACACAGGAACTACTTTAACAGGTGGTTTAAGTGGTACTCCATTCTCAGCAGTTTGGAGAAGATACGCTAACTTAGAATTTGAAGACCAAATTGGTGAGGTTTCTTTTGATTTAGAATCAGTAACTGTTTCTGTAACTGAAAGAAAACTAAGAGCACAATGGTCACCTGAATTGGCACAAGACGTTTCTGCATTCCATAACATCGACGCTGAGGCTGAATTAACAGCATTATTGTCTGAGCAAGTGGCGGCAGAAATCGATAGAGAAATCTTGAGAGACCTTAGAAAGGGAGCGGCTTGGAACCTAAGATGGGATTACAACGGATGGAGAAGAATTTCTCAAACAACATCATACACTCAAAAAGATTGGAATCAAACTTTGATTACAGCAATCAACCAATTGTCAGCACAAATCCACAAATCTACTTTAAGAGGTGGTGCTAACTGGATCGTTGTTTCTTCTGAAGTTTCTGCAATCTTTGATGACCTTGAGTACTTCCACGTATCTAACGCTTCTCCGGAGCAAGATCAGTACAACATGGGTATCGAAAGAGTTGGTACATTAGCAGGTCGTTACCAAGTGTATAGAGATCCATACTTCCCAGCTAACCAAATCCTTATCGGACACAAAGGTTCATCTTTGTTAGACACAGGATATGTATATGCTCCGTATGTACCTCTACAATTAACACCTACAATGTATAACCCATTCAACTTTACACCGATCAAAGGTATAATGACGAGATACGCTAAGAAAATGGTTAACAACCGTTTCTATGGTAGAGTTACAGTTGATGGAGTTAGAACATTCGACTTACAAGAATTGAGATAATCAATATCTTTAGAATAAGGAAAAGGTCAGAGAAATCTGACCTTTTTTGTTTTTATAAAAAATTAGTTTTTTTTACGTATAAGTGTACGTATTTTCACACATACTATATTAGTACACATGTCGTAAATTGACTGTTTATGGGGTACCAAAAAAGGGTTTTTCTTTATATATAGGACTATCTATTGGTGTAAACAAAATAAAACCAATAGAAAATGAAAAACTTAAAAACAACAATCACAACACTTTTAA
>Ga0315909_10001152_pt1 | contig 35902 bp, 35 predicted proteins | sample LakEriMetagenome_11_FD_203527 | JGI IMG/M metagenome (GOLD analysis project Ga0315909, IMG submission 203527) | Freshwater fungal communities from buoy surface, Lake Erie, Ohio, United States - Buoy 2 MA125 | ecosystem: Environmental > Aquatic > Freshwater > Lake | place: USA: Lake Erie, Ohio... | reverse complement strand
AATGGCCGGAGCGGCTGCGCCTCCGTCGGGCCATCGCCGACCGCCAGATCGAGGCCGCCAAACTCGGCCTGGGTCGTTTCGAGCAAGCGCTGGAGGCGAAGGCCGCAGTGCTCGCCTATCGCCTGTCCCGCGCCCAAGTCCGCGCCCAGGCTTGCGAAGAAGTCGCCGCGCGTTTCGCCGGCCTACGCAAGGCCTTGGTCGGACGCGATCCTTCCGGTCCCGCCCCGACCATCGAACTGCGGTCGGTCGAGGCCGCCGAGGTCGTCGCCCGCCGCCGTGCCGAGGAGGCGCGCCTGGCGCTGCAGCAGGCCTTGCTGGAGATGAACCAGCTGCGCGGCGCGCCTTCGCTCGCTCCGCTCACCGTCAAGGCCCCGGTGCTCGCGCTCAAGGATGCCCCTAAGCTCGAGGAGCTCCTGGCCGCCGCCCAGCAGGGCAATTTCTCCTACCGGATGCACGTGCTCGAGTCCGAGCAGCTCAGCCTGCAGTCCGACCTCGCACGCTCGGACAGCGTGCCGGGTTTCACGGCCGGTCCGTACGTCTCGCAGGACCGCGTCGGCGGGCGTGAGACCATTGTGGGCCTCCGGTTCGACATCCCGCTGCCGGTGAGCGGTCGCTCGAGCGCCGCCGAGCGTTCGGCCAATGAGCGCCGCCGGCAGTCCAAGTCCGCCATTTCCGCGGCCTGGCGTGACGTCGAGAAGGACCTCGGACAGACCTGGCTTTCCTATGCCTCCAAGGTCGACCAGCTGCGCATGCATAAGGACGATCCGGCGGTGCGTTTTTCGGAAGCAGCCAAACTCGCCGAGTCTCACTTCCGTGCCGGCGCCTTGTCGCTGCAGCTCTTCATGGATGCCCAGGCTGGTTATCTCGAGGCTGTCGACTCCGCGTTGCTCATTCAGGAGCAGGCCGTCGAGGCCGGCTTCCGCCTGCGCGAACTCAGCGGCGTTCCCTTCAATCCCGTCGCGTCCCGATGAAGACCTTCAGTTCCATTCTCCTGGTCGTCGCGTTGGCTGGCTGCGGCAAGCAGGCAACTTCAGGTCAAATAGAGGGTGCCGTTCCTCCGGCCAAGGCCGCCGAGTTCAAGAAAGGGCAGGGTCTGCTGCTGACCCCGGAGGCGGCCGAGTTCATCGGCCTGCGCAAGGCCGAGGCCCAGGCCAAGGCCGATCGCGTCCTGGTTCCGGTCGATGCGTTGCTCCGGAACTCCGAGGGGGCCTTCGTATTCGTCCAGAACGGCCAGCGCTGGTTGCGCACCGAGGTGAAGCCAGGCGTCGAGTCTGACGGCTCGATCCAGGTCGCCGACGGTCTGCTCGAGGGCGACGTGATCGCCATCGCGGGCGTGTGGGGCCTCTGGCTCGCAGAACTCCAGGCCATCAAGGGAGGCGTCGGCTGCACCGACGGCCACTGAGATGATCGCAGCCCTCGCTCGCTGGTCCATCCGCCGCCGCGCGGTCGTGCTCACCTGCGCCCTGTTGCTCTGCCTGCTCGGAGCCTGGTCCGCCACGCGCGTCCCGATCGATGCCATGCCCGACATCACCGGCCCGCAGGTGCAGATCAACACCGCCTTGCCTTCCTACGCCGCCGACGAGGCGGAGTCGCGCGTCACCATCCCGCTCGAATCCGAGCTCTCAGGCCTACCGGGCTTGGTCGAGTTCCGTTCGCTCTCCAAGACCGGGCTCTCGCAGGTCACGCTCATCTTTGCGGATGGTACCGATATCTTCCGCGCCCGCCAGCTCGTGACCGAACGTATCGGGCAGGCCTCCGGCAACCTGCCGCCGGGTGCCGTACCCGTGATGGCGCCGATCAGCACCGGACTCGGGGAAATCGTCTATTACTCGATCGGCTACGCCGCCGATGCCAAGGCGCCGGCCGACGAGTCCACGCGCCTACGTGATTTGCGCCTGTTGCATGACACGCGCGTGCGCCCGGCGCTCCGTTCCACGCCGGGACTGGCGGACGTCAACGTCATCGGCGGGCACGAGCGCCAGATGCTCGTCGAACCCGACCTCGCCAAGCTTGCCAAGTCAGGCGTACCCATGTCAGAACTGCTCAGGGCCGTCCGTCGTAACACCGAGAACGCCGGGGGCGGTGTCGTCACGCTCGGCGGCGAGGCCTTCACGGTCCGCGCTGACACTCGCGTGCGGACCGCCCAGGATATCGCTGGTATACCGCTTCGCCCCGCCGGCCTCGGTCCCGCCGTGACCGTGGGTGACGTCGCCCGCGTTTCGGTCGGCAACGCCTCCCGCATGGGTGCGGCCACCGTCGACGGGCAGGAGGCCGTCGTCGGCGCCGCCATCATGCTAGCCGGTGAGAACTCCCGCGAAGTCTCGAAACGCGCGGTCGAGAAGCTCGCCGCCATCGGTACCCACCTGCCGGAGGGCGTGAAGCTTACCGTGCTCTACGACCGCTCCGACCTCGTCGGCGCGACCATCCGGACCGTCGAGACGAACCTCTTCGAAGGGGCGTTGATCGTCGTGGTCGTCCTGCTGGTGTTGCTGGGGCATTGGCGGGCCGCTTTGCTCGTCGCCTTGGCGATCCCCCTCTCGTTCCTTCTCCTGCTCACCGGCATGGCCGCTTCCAAGGCCAGTGCCAACCTGATGAGTCTGGGCGCGATCGACTTCGGCCTCATCGTCGACGGTTCCGTGGTGATGGTGGAGAATTTCCTGCGACGGCTTGAGGAGCGTGTCCGGGCCCTCGGACGACCCCTGTCCGAAGATGAGCGTACGACCGAGTTGTCGGCTGCCGCGGGTGAGGTCGCCGGCCCGATGTTCCTTGGCGTGACCGTGATCACCTTGGTCTATGTGCCGATCTTCGCCCTCGAGGGTATCGAAGGGAAGATGTTCAAGCCCATGGCCGCGGCCGTCGTGGTCGCCTTGGCGGCTTCCGCGCTCGTCGCCCTGACCGTCATGCCTGCCCTGGCTTCTTTCTGGCTTCGGGCTGAAGGTCATGCCGAGGAAGGTGGCCTGATCCGCCGTCTCAAGTCGGTCTTCTCGGCGATGCTTGGATGGTGCTTCGCCCATCGGACCGCGGCCGTCGTCGCCACTTCACTCGCGGCCCTCGCAGCCGCCGTCGGCTACACGCGTCTCGGGGCCGATTTCATCCCGCAGCTCGACGAAGGTTCCATCAGCATCCAGTTCGTCCGAGCCTCTAGCCTAGATCTGGCCTCCTCGGTGGACCTGCAGAAGCGCGCGGAGATCCTCCTTCGTGCCAAGTTTCCGGAGGTCGACCATGTCTTCGCGCGCATCGGTACCGCCGAGATCGCCAGCGATCCGATGGGGCCGAACGTCGCGGATAGTTATGTGAAGTTGAAACCCCGCGACACGTGGCGCCGTGAAGGTGGTTCGCCCATCAATAAGGCAAGGCTCGTCGAACTCATGTCCGAACTCCTGGAGCGGACCGTCCCCGGGCAGACCACGATGTTCTCCCAGCCGATCCAGTTGCGTTTCAATGAAATCATGGCCGGCTCCCGAGCCGATCTTTCGCTGAAGATCTTCGGCGACGAACTCTCCAATATGGAAGCCGTGGCCGAGCAGGCGGTGGCCGTGCTCCGTAAGATTCCCGGCGGCGGAGACGTCGAGTTCGAGGCCTCAGGCTTATTACCCTCGGTCGACATCGTTCCAAAGCGGGACCAACTGGTCCGTCGTAACCTGCATGCCGAGGAGCTCAACGACATCGTCTCGACCGCCTTGGGCGGCGCGAGGGCGGGGCAGCTCCCCGCTTCGGGGCGTCCCATGGAGGTCGTCGTTCGCCTGCCTGGCGCCGAACGTACTTCGCCTTCGCTGATCGGCGAGCTTCCGGTCTCTGCCGAGGATGGCTCCGGCACGATGGTCGCGCTCTCCAAGGTGGCTGACGTCAAACTGGTCGAACGTCCGGGCGTCATCACCCGCGAGGACGCGCGCCGCCGTCTGGCCATCCTCATCAACGTCCGCGGCCGTGACACCGAGGGCTTTGTGCGCGAAGCCGAGGCCAAACTCAAGTCCGAGGTCAAGCCGGTCGGCGGCGTCTATTGGGAGTTCGGTGGCCAGTTCGAGAACCTGCAGCGGGCGCGCGAGCGCCTGACGCTGGTCGTCCCCGCGGCGCTTGGGCTGATCCTGCTCCTCATCTATGCCGGCTTTGGCAGTTTTCGTCAGGCGGCACTAGTCTTCACCTGCGTGCCGCTCGCGGCTATAGGCGGCGTGCTTGCACTCTGGCTGCGAGGCATGCCCTTCACAATCTCGGCCGGTATCGGCTTCATCGCGGTGTCGGGCATCGCGGTCCTCAATGGCATCATGCTGATCAGCTTCATCAACCAGCTGCGGGCGGAAGGCCGCCCGCTCCGCCTCGCGGTGGTCGACGGCACCGTCACCCGGCTGCGTCCCAAGCTCATCACCGCGCTCGTCGCTTCTTTGGGCTTCGTGCCCATGGCCCTTTCGACCGGTCCAGGGGCCGAGGTGCAGCAGCCGCTGGCGACCGTCGTCATCGGGGGAATCTTCACTTCCACTGCCCTGACGCTCCTGCTTCTCCCTGTCCTTTATGACTGGGTCGAGGCGCGTTTCTCCTCTTCTCCCACCCCAACAACCACCCAACCATGAAAATCCTCCTTCTCTCCCTGTTTTCAATCGGCGCCCTGATCGCCGCCGAGCCCGCCAAGCCGGCTACCGACGTCCAGCCTGGTCGCCGTCTGGAGGCACCCGGACTGCGCGCGCAATTCGTGATCCAGTCGGACCGCAAGGCCACGGTCACCTTCGCCGACGCCGCCGGCAAGCCCGTGCCCAGAGGCGACCGCATCGTCGTCGTTAAGGTCGACGGTAAGGATGTCATCCTTGAGCCCCATCCGAATGGATTCATCACCAAGGAACCGCTGCAAGCCAAGGAGCCGGCGGCCATCGTGGTTCAAGTCCGCGCCGCGGCGGACGCCAAACCGACGAACTTCCGTCTGACTTTGAACACCGCCCTCTGCGGAGAGTGCAAGCGTCAGGAGTATGGCTGTACTTGCGCCCACTGAGCGATCTGCCTTTAAATCAGGCGGCGTGGCAATTGCGCTGGATTTATAGGAGGCTTGTGATCAGGGACGGTTTGTTGGGCCAACCGTAATGTTACAGTTGGTTCGCTTCTGGCAGGAGTAGGTCAGTCCGTCCGTCGACTCGACCGTGCAGCAAGTATTGTCACCGTCGGCCTGGTCGGGAGCACGCAGATTCTTGTCCGGAGCCGCCTGGAATTTCCGCAGGCAGCTCGGGTTACAGAAATAGTAGGTCGTTCCCTCGTGCCTATGTCGCAAAGGAGAATAAGCACCGCCCGTCATGTCACACGCCGGGTCGCACTGTTTGGAGGTCGGAGCATCGTTCATCAGGTCAGCACATCCTGATACTCATCGGAGGCGAGGAACGCTCGCGGTCTTGCCCAATAAAAAGCCCCGCTTCTGCGGGGCTTCGGAAGGCTTATTTGCCTTCGAGCTTCTTAAGGTACTTGGCTGGATTCTTCTCGAACTTCGCGATGCAGGGCTTGCAGCAAACCTTGATCGTTTGGCCTTGGTAGACGAACGAAGCCTGTTCGCCCATCGAGTCTAGGTCGTTGTCGGAGACGATGCAGTTCTTCAGAGGGTAGGGCTTGGCGGCCTCGGCCTTGTCGGCGCTCGTCGCCTTGTCGCCGTGCTCGTGGGGCTTGGCGGCGTCCGCCGGCTTCGCGTCATGGTCGTGGCCGTCGGCCTTGGCTCCGTGGTCCTTGCAGCAGCAGGAGCAATCCGGGCACTTCATGCCGGCCTTGTCACCGTGCTCATGGGGCTTCGCCGCTTCCGCCGGCTTGGCGGCGTCGGCGCAGCAGGCGCACATCTTGTGCTCCGCGCCGGCCGGCTTGGAGTCGGCCTTGGGCAGCTTGGCCAGGTACTTGGCCGGGTTGGCGTCGAAGTCCTTGCGGCAGTCCTGGCAGCAGAGCTTGATCTCCTGTCCCTCGTGGACGAAGACGACGGGCTTGCCCTCGGCGCCGAGCTTCTCGTCGGAGACAATGCACTTGTCGAGGGGGTAGGGCTTCGCGTCGGCGGGCTTGTCGGCGGCGATCAGGCCGCAGGCTGAGAGCATTATGGCGAGTATGGCGTGTTTCATGGTGGTGTGGGTTGGTGGTGGTCAGAAGCGGATGAGGATGCCGGCGCCGGCCCCGAAGTCGGAACTATAGCCGGCGGTGAGCGAGAGGTCCTTGGTGAGGAGGTAGCGGAGGTCCGCCGCGGTGGACGCGTGGGTGCGCCTGCCGTAGCGGTAGGAGAGGTCGAGCGAGAGCCGGTCGGTCAGCTGCAGGCTCTTGGCCAAGGCCGCCCGGGTTTCCCCTCCGGACTGCTGGGTCAGGCCTAGGTCGACGAAGTAGGGCAGGCGGAAGGCTGCGCCGGCGAAGGGTCCGTCCCGGTCGCCGTCCAGGTTGCCGAAGCGGTAGCCGGCGACGAGCGACAGGCGCGTGTCTAGGTAGCGCTGGTAGCTGATCTCCCGCTCATGACCGTCGCCGCGGCGCAGGCCCTCCTCCCACCTGACGTAGAGGTTGTCGCGTCCGGACTGGATTGTCGCGTAGCCCGTCGCGGAAGCGTTGGTGAAGGCGGCCTGGCCCCAGGCGTAGGTCGTCGCCATGGCGTGCGTGGCCGCGGGATGCGGCGGCTCCGCGCCGTCGGCACCGGTCACGCGGATCGTGCGCACCATGCCCGTAATGTGATGGTAGAGCAGGTGGCAGTGGATCAGCCAGTCTCCCTGGCCCTCGTCGGCCGTGAACTCGATCGTCCTCACGCTCATCGGGGGGACGTCGACCGTGTGCTTCAGCGGGGAGGTCGCTGGGTCCTTGTCGGCTGCGTCCACCAGGCGGAAGAAGTGGCCGTGGAAATGGATCGGGTGATGCATCATGCTGTTGTTCACCAGGCGCAGCCGGATCGTCTCGCCTTCCTTGACCTTGATCGCCTCGGCCTCGCGGGGGTCGAGCCCGTCGAAGCTCCACTCGTAGCGGATCATGTCGCCTGTCAGCTTGAGCGTCAGCTCCCGGTGGGAGGCGGCGACGGCGTGGGGCTTGGCGGCGCGCAGCTTGGCGTAGGGCGAGATCGGTCGCTCAGGTTCCTGGGCGCCGGGCTCGGGGTCGATCTGGTCGAGGATGGAGGACAGGTAGGCGCTCATGCCATAGCGGTCAGGCTTGGGCGGAGGGGCCGCCTCATGCGGTGACCCTTCGCCGATCCAGGCCGAGACCGACCCGCTGCCGTCCTGCGCGGTGGAGCGGAGTTCCCAGGAGCCCGAGGCAGGCACGGTGAGAAGCACGTCGTAAGTCTCGGCAGGCCCGATCAGCAGGCGCTTCTGCTCGAAGGGGACCACGTCCTGGCCGTCCGCGGAGATGATCCGGAGCGGGCCCGCAGCGGCATCGAGGTAGAAGTAGCTGGCTGCCCCTGCGTTGATCAGCCGCACGCGCACCTTCTCGCCCGGCTTGCCGGGAAGCTGGAGGCGGCGCTGTCCGTTCATCAGGAAGGCGTCGTAGGCGACGTCGGAGAGGTCCATCGGGGGAACCAGGGACTTCTGGCCATCGAGGTATTCCTTGAGCTTGCCGGCCTGGTAGGCGCCGATGAGCGACTGCGCCGTGCCCTTGCGGTAGGAGTACCAGTCGCTTCCGCGCAGCAGCGAGCGCTGGACCTCGGCCGGGTGCTCGTTCGTCCAATCGCCAAGGATGACGACCTGGTCGTGGTCGGCCAGCTTTTCGACCTCCTTCGGTTCGATCACGATCGCGCCGTAGACGCCGCGCTGTTCCTGGTGGCCAGTGTGGCTGTGGTACCAGTACGTGCCGTTCTGGCGGATCAGGAACTCGAAGGTGCGCGACTGCCCGGGGCCGATCACGGGTGTGGTGACGACCGGCACTCCGTCCTGCAGGTTGGGGACGAGTAGCCCGTGCCAGTGGAGGGACGTCGAGTCGTCTGCCAGGCCGTTGACCACGGTGATGCGGGCCACGTCGCCTTCCCTGAAGCGCAGCACGGGGCCTGGCGTGCCCCCGTTGATGGTCAGGGCCTGCGTCGGCTGTCCTGCCGGACTCAAGGTCTGCTCGGAGATGGAGAGGCGGTATTCGACCACGCGGGCTTCCGGGTGAAGGGCCGAGGCCTTGGGGGCCGCTTCCATCGCGTCGAAGTAGGCCTTGCGGCAGATCTCGCAGGCCTGCGCAGGGGCGGCCAGTAAGGTCGCGAGCATGAGGAGACCCCACGCCGACACCCGCTTGATTGGCTGCACCGTGTTGATCCGCATACCTATTCATGTGCGCATCCCCGGTTCCCCCCGGAATGTTTTATGGTCACCCGAATGGCTTTAGGGGGGACACCGGGGTGTCCGGACATTAAACAGTCAATATGAGCAACAAACCCATCGACGAGTTGATGTCCGCTTGGCAGGTCTCCCCCCGCCGTTGCGAGGACTTTTCCCGCGACATCCTCAGGGGGCCCAGGCCCAGTCCGGTGCTTCGCGTCTCGGCCGTCGCCATGGCGGTCTTCTTGGTCGGCGGACTGGCTGGCTGGCGCTCGAACAACCAGGACTCGCAGCAGATGGCCAAGCTTCATGCGCGCTCAATCGTGGAGGCTTCCGCCCGATGAGGGGGCGGCTCCTGATCACCGTGTTGGTCCTCTCGCTCCTGGCCGGGTTCGCAGGTTGGTGGGCGATTCGGGACTTCAGGATGGCCGCGGCGTGCGAGCAGCGTTCGGAGGCCGCGTGGCTGCGCGCCGAGTTCGGGCTCGATGACGCCGCCATCGGCCGGATCGCCGCGCTCCAGGGCGAGTTCGAGAAGGAGTGCGAGGTTCACTGCGAGGCGGTGAGGCAGGCCAAGCTCGCCATGGAGGCGAAGCCCGGCCCCGAGTCCAAGGCCGGCCTCGAGGCCGCTCTCGGACGCTGCGAGCGTTCCCGTCGCGAGCACGTGCTCGCGATTGCCGGCTGCATGCCGCCCGAGAAGGGAAAAGCCTACGTCGCGCTCATCCTGCCGCAGGTCGAAGCCCTCTCCCATGAGGGCGCTCCCGGCGTCGACGGACACCACAAGGCCCGATGAACGGCCTGCCTGCAAAGGACGACCAGGCTGGATGGCGGGTGCTCTTCGATGAGCTGAACCCGCGCATCCGCGGCTACCTCCATCGCCTGCTTCCCGATGCGGCCGATGCGGAGGAGGTCGCCGCCGAGGCCTTCGCGACGGCATGGCGGACCTCCGAGCGTTTCACCGGTGGAAACGTTTCCACCTGGGTCTTCGGGATCGCGATCAACCTGGCCAGGAACCGGCGGCGCAGCTGGCTGCGACGGCTGGCGAGGTTTACCGGCCTGACTCCGGAGATTCCCGAGGGTTCGGTCGAGGACACCGCCGATGCCGATGAGCGCGCCGCCATGGTGCGTGCCGCAGTCCAGCGTCTGCCTGAAGGTTTGCGCGAGCCATTGATCCTAACCGCCTATTCAGGTCTGTCGCATCAGGAGGCCGGGGAAGCCCTCGGGCTGACTGCCAAGGCGGTCGAACATCGCGTCGCTTCCGCGCGAGATCGATTGCGTGAAACCTTGTCGCTTTGATCTGAGTATTTTCTGCAACGGATTTGCGGATAATACTTGCGCGCTAAAATCACTCGGGTAAATTAGCAGAGTTGGCAGTTAACTTGTCCGCAAACTGTCCGCAAAAATCCTCGGTCGTTGGAGTTCAACGACATACACACGAGGAATTTTCCTTCGAATCCCATCCTCTCCGCCACTTTACTCGCCCAACTGGGCATGCCGGATGAGATGAGAACCCGTTCGGTGAGCCGTTAGGCGAACAGGCAATGCCGTAGGCATTGGGGCGCTAGGTCCGGAGCGTAGCCGATCTCATCCGTTAGTGAGGCTTGCTCCCATGCCCGGTCACCGCGCGCGGATCAGCAGCAGGAGCGGCGTTTGCCGCGTGAGCTCGGCGCCGCGAGGTCGACCAGACGGGCGAGGGCAGGGGGCAGGGCCGTGCGTCGGTAGTGGCACCAACGGCCTTCCTTGCGACGTTCGACGAGCCCGCACTTCCGCAGCATCGCCAGGTGACGCGAGACGGTCGGCTGATCGCGCTCCACGTAAGCTTGCAGGTCACAGACGCAGACTTCCTCTCGGCCGATCCGGGCGAGGAGCTTGAGGCGCGTCGGATCGGACAAGCCGAGACAGACGGTTTCGACGGCGGGGGAGGAGGTTGCCTGCTTGACTCCGGGCATGCGGTAACCAATATATATGTTAAAGCGTATGCAATTCCTAAAACCCGTTCCGATGTCCCTCGGAGATTTTCGACAGGCGTTGGCCGCGAGCCCCCAGCTCGGCCTGCGTTTCCGCCTGCCGACGGGCGGGCTCACGCCGATCCATCTGCACCTGACCGAAGTCGCCCGCGTCGAGAAGCGTTACATCGACTGCGGCGGGACCATCCGCACGGACGTCTCGGCACGCCTGCAGCTCTGGGCGGCCGATGACACCGACCACCGCGTCGGCTGCGCCAAGGCTTTGCAAGTGCTCGAGCGCGGCGCTGGCCTTGTCGGCGCGACCGACGTGCCGCTCGAGGTCGAACACGACTTCCCCTTCCTGACCGTCTTCCCGGTGGTCGGCTCCGTCGTCGAAGGCGGCGAACGCATCTTCCTCCTCGCGGCCAAGCAGGCGGACTGTCTGGCCCCTGATATCTGCATCCCGAATGCCTGTAAGCCCGGTTCCGGTTGCTGCTGATTTTTCATTACCCATGAGCAAGCCCCTCATTCTCGTCCTCTGCACCGGCAACTCCTGCCGGAGCCATCTCGCGGAGGCCATCCTCCGTCGCGCCGTCGGCAACGTGGCCGATGTTGCCAGCGCCGGCTCGAAGCCGGCTGGTTACGTGCATCCCATGGCCCTCGAGGTCCTGAAGGAGATCGGCCTCGACGCCTCCGCGCACCGCTCCAAGCACCTCTCGGAGTTTCTCAATGTCCCCGTATCGACCGTCGTGACCGTGTGTGGCAACGCCGACCAGGTGTGCCCGATCTTCCCCGGTCAGCTGAACCGCTATCACTGGGGCTTCAAGGATCCCGCGCACGCCACCGGTACGCCGGAGGAGATCCGCGATGAGTTCCGTCGGGTCCGCGATGAGATCAAACTCGTCTTCGAAGCTTACGCCGCGGGACTGAAGGAAGCCGCCGGCCAGGCCAAGTGACCATGAAGCGTCAGTTCGCAGCGGAGTTCTTCGGTGCGGCGTTGCTGCTGCTCGCCGTCGCCGGTTCCGGCGTCATGGGGGTGTCGTTGGCCGGAGGTAACGTCGCCGTCGCCTTGCTCGCCAACAGCCTCGTCACGGGCGCCGCGCTCTACGTCATCATCAGCCTGTTCGGCCCGGTGTCCGGCGCGCATCTCAACCCGATCGTCACCCTGATGGCTTGGGCTGATCGCGCCATCGAGGCCCGTCAGGCCTTCGGTTATCTCGCGGCGCAAGTCGCCGGGGCGATCGCCGGCGTCTGGGCGGTGCATGCCATGTTCGATCAGGCGATCCTGCAAGTGTCGACTAAGCCGAGGTCTTCGGCTGGGCTATGGTTTAGCGAACTCCTCGCCACGTTCCTGCTTCTGTTGCTCATTCGCACGGCTTCGTCCCGCCAGGATGCCAAGCTGCCGGCATATGTGGCCCTCACCGTGACCGCGGGTTATTGGGCGACGTCCTCGACCTTCTTCGCGAATCCTGCGGCCACGATCGCCCGTGGGCTCACTGATACCTTCGTCGGGATTCGTCCCGCCGATATCGGTCCTTTCCTGCTGGCTCAGCTGGCGGCTCTCGGTCTGGTGCTATTGGTCGCCCGGTGCCTGCGCCGTTGAACTGAAGGCGTGCCTCAGGGCTTCAGGTAGCGCTGCGCCAACTCGATCCACAGTGGGATGCCCACGAGGAGGTTCAGCGGGAAATTGAGCGTGAGCGAGAGACCGAAATACAAGGACGGGTTGGCTTCCGGCACCGTGAGTCGGAGCACGGCCGGGACGGCGATGAACGATGAGCTGGCGGCGAGCGTCATCAGCAAGGCGCCGTCGCCGGCGGTGATGGAGAACCAGCGGCAGAAGAGTAGGGCGATCGCGGCATGAACGAACGGAGAGATGGCCGCGTAAGCGAGGACCGGGGCTTGGCCCCAAGAAACCTTGCTGAGGTTGCGGGCTACCATCAGGCCCATGTCCAGGAGGAACAAGGCCAGGATGCATTTGAATAGATCGAGGAACACCGGTTGCAGCACGGCCTTGCCGGGTTCGGCGGAGACGTAGCCGATGACCATCGAACCCAGCAGCAGGATCTGGGTCCCGTCGGTGAGCGACTCATGCAGGATCTTCCCGGGTTTGATGCCGCTGGCCGCGGCTTCACCGGATTGATTGCGCAGGAAGCCGGCCGCGATCACCGCCAGGATGATGGCGGGGGATTCCATGATCGCCATCGCGGCGGACATATGACCGCCGAAGGCGAGTCCGGCATCCTCCATGCGCTGCGTCGCGGCGATGAAGGCCACGGCGCTGACCGAGCCGAAGCTGGCCGCGACGCCGACCGCATCGAAGGGGGGCAGGAACTTGCGGAGGAGGAAGTAGCCGAAGAGGGGAATGAGCGTCGCCAGGAGGATGGCGCAGCCCAGGTCGGTGAGGACGCTTTGATCGAAACCGGACTTGGCCAAGGCGAAGCCCCCCTTCAGACCGAGCGAAATCAGGAGCATCTGGCAAAGCATCCGGGACGCCTGGGCGGGAATTTCCAGATTTGAGCGGACCAAGCCGGCGAACATACCGAACCCGAAAAAGAGCAGGGTTGGGTCGAGTAATTTTTGCATCGCCAACTCCTTGGGCCTTACTTTCAATTGGTTAAAGGCTATTTTAAAAATACCAAATATAGTATTATAACTATGAACGTAACCTTCCGCCAACTCCAACTTTTCCGTGCCCTGGTCTCCACCGGCAGCATCAGTGGCGCCGCCAAGGAAGCCAATGTCACGCAGCCGACCGCATCGGTGCATCTGCGCGATTTATCGGAAGCCGTCGGCCTCCCGCTCTATGAAGTGATCGGTCGCAAGGTCTTCCTCACCGAAGCCGGCCGCGAACTCGCTAAGGCGGCGCGCGGCGTCCAGGTCGAGTGGGATTCCTTTGAGCAGAACATCCAGACGATGCGCGGAGGCGAGAGCGGTCTGCTCAAGGTCTCCATGGTGAACACCGCCCAATACTTTGCGCCGCGACTGCTGGGGTCTTTCTGCGCCTCCCGTCCCGGCGTGGATGTCTCGATGGTGCTGCTCAACCGCGACGGTGTGATCGACCGCCTGCGTGAGAATAACGACGACCTCTACATCATGTCCCGTCCGCCGGCCGACCTGGCGCTCAGCGCTACGGCCTTCATGCCCAACCCGCTCGTCGTGGTGGCGCCGGCCAATCATCGCCTGGCGAAGCAGCCGGCAGTATTGCTTAATGAACTCGGCGACGTCCGTTTCATCACGCGTGAGCGCGGTTCGGGTACGCGTCTCGCCGCCGATGATTATTTCCGTCAGCGCGGCTTCGATCCCTCCGTGCGTTTCGAGCTCGGCAGCAACGAAGCAATCCTCGAAGCCGTCGCCGGCGGGATGGGCATCGCGATCGTCTCCGCGCACGCCATGCGAAAAGGCGCGCATCCGGGCCTGGTCACGCTGCCGCTCGAAGGCTTCCCGCTGCAGTCCAGCTGGCAGATCGTCCATCCCTCCGGACGTCGCCTGTCACCGTTGGCCGCGGCTTTCAAGGCGCACCTCATCTCCGCCGCCAAGGAGATCGCTGGCTCCAAGGAAATCGTCGGTCTGATGGCCTGAGGCCGGGGAAATCCGGTTGCGGCAAGAAGGGCGGCCGACTGAGATATGGCATGCGCCGTTGTCTCCGTCGCTCAATCTTGCTCTGGCTGGCGCTGATCATGACGGGCGCGTCCCTTCGTGCGGAGGAGCCGGCGGTCGAGCGCGCGCATGCCGAGACGTGGCGGCGCTTCATCGATGACCACGGTATCATGCGGGATTACGTGGGCGAACTGCCGACCCCCGAGGATTGTCGCCTGGGCAAGCCGAACGCCATCGGCTGGTGGAGTCCGATCGAGAACGGGCCGATGTTCACCGGGATGTATCTCCACGCCATGGTCGAGCGGGCGCGTCGCTCCGGCGTGGCCTCCGACAAGGAGCAGGCCCGGAAACTGGCCCAGGGTCTCTTGAAATGCGCATCCGTCTCGGATGTCCCCGGCTTCGTGGCCCGTGGTATCGGCTCCGACGGAAAGTGTCACTACCCGCTGAGTTCCGACGACCAGATGCAGCCGTGGTTCCTTGGCCTACACTCGTATCTCTTGAGCGATATCCCTTCGTCCACCGAGCGCACGGTTCTCGTGGCGAAAGTCCGTGAGGTCGCCGATGTGCTGGAAGGCAACGGTTGGCGGGTGCCCTGCGATGGCGCGTTCAAAGGCGATTTTCGCGGAGCTTTCAAAGGCGAGCATTTCCGCGATGCCGCCCGTTATGTCTACCTGTTGCGCGCCACCTATGAGATGACCGGCGACGCCGTCTGGTTGGAGCGTTATCGCCGGGCCTTGGACGAGAAGCCGGCCAAGTCGGCCGAGACGCGTCGTGAGATCTGTGCGCTGGGTTGTCCGCGGGACCTTGGCTTCATTCCGACCCTGCAGAAGGGACAGTTCTGGATCTACGTCGGCACCCAGGCAGGCTTGGCGCGGCTCGCCGCCGTCGAGACGGACGCCGCGACGAAGGCCGCTTATCGCCAAGGACTCGACGTCACCGCGCGGTTCGCACTGTCGTCGGTGGATACGCACGCCATGTTCGACAACGCCGACCAAGGTTTCTTCGGTACGGCGGACTGGCGGGCGGCGAACCCGACCTGGTTCCCGCAGCCCACGCAGGCGGAGGCCGAACGCCTGGCCAAGATCGTGGATCACAAGAAGCGCGGGCCTCGCAAGAATTACGAGTCCACTTGGGTGCGTCATCCTTTGGCGGCCGCGGCCGTCGTGGCCTTGGCGGGGGATGCCTCAGCGCGACCGCAGGTGCTCAAGGCGATCCGTCATTACGACTACGCCAGGCTGAACATGGCGGAGTTCTTCTTCGCCGAAGTCGCGTATTACGCCTTACCGGAGGCGAAGTGAAACATCACTTCGCCTTTTCGGCTCCGTATAGCTTATCGCCCAAGGCCTTGGCGCGGTTCCGGTAGTCGGCGGCCTTGGCCGCGTCCTTGGGGAGTCCGTCCTGACCCTTCTCGTAGCCATAGGCGAACCAGTAGAGCGCTTGCATCCCGGCGTCATCCTCTCGTTTGGCGAAGTCTTCCATCGCGGCGCGGAGTTTCTCCGGCTGGTCCTTCAACTGCTGCTTCGTCACATCGAAGACCGCGCGAGGGTAGCCCTGCTTGGCTGCTTTGTCCAGCCACTGGAAACCTTCGTCCCCGGTCGCGATCCGCTGGGTGAGTACGAAGTGGAGGTGCCACATCGCGGCGGCGTCACCGGCTTCCGCCATCGCGCGCAGGCTGGCTTCGGCGTAGTCCGCCACCGGCTTGAGGTCGTCCTTGCGGAAGCTCTTGAACCAAGCGCCTGCACGGTCGTCGTAGCGGCTAGGGCCGGTGGAAGTGAGGAGGGCACGCAGGGTTTCAGCTTCCTTAGCGGGGAGACCTTCGAGCGACAGCTCGGCCTTGGCGAGCAGGCCCGCGCCATCCCAGGCGGCAGTCTGCTTCGTATCAGCCGAACGGGTCAGCACGTAGGCGAGCACGGCCGAAAGGAGCAGAAGGGCGGCGACGGTGAATTTCAGGGACTTGGTCATGAAACTGATAATGTGAGCGGGGCAGAAGAATGTAAGAGATAAATCGCGGTTGCAGGTAAAAGCCAACAATTAGGTGGATTAGGATAACTGCTAAAAAAGAAGCTCAAACCATCTGACTGGCGGAACTGGTCGCCCTGACTGATGATACGGCATGCTCACTGGCGATGTATGGCGGCGACTCCTGCGGACGACTTTCATCGGGTCGTCCGTCGTCGTCCTGCTCTGCATCCCGTGGGTGCTGTCGGCGGAGGCCTTTGGCTGGAATCAACGTCCCGCTCATCTGCTCCAGAGTTTCGCGGCCATCCCGGTCGCCTTCCTGTCGTCGGGCATGTTCCTCTGGCTGCGATCTCCGGAGGGCGCCCCGGCCTGGGAGCGAAGGTTGGCTTGGGTGGTCTGGGTTCTTTCCGGAGCCTGGCTGGCGATGCTGACGTGGGTGTTAGTTGCCTTGTCTCGCGGCATGTTCCCCGGGCCGGCCTGACCGGTCAGCGGTGGCTTGCCAGCCGAGGAGGGAAGGACAGAGTGAGCCTACCCCTATGAATCATCGCATCGCTCTCTTGTTCGCTGCCGCCGCCCTCTTGTCTGGTTGCGCCAACTATGCCGTCCAGCCCGTCCTGCATCCCGGCACGGAGAAGCGTCACGAGTCCTTCAACGACATCTCGAAGAAAGGCGAAGCGCAGCTCGTCTTCCTCGGTGACTCGATAACCCATGGTTGGGAAGGGAAGGGCAAGGCCGTCTGGACGAAGGATTGGGCTCCGCTCAAGGCAGCAAACTTCGGCATCGGCGGCGACCGGACCGAGCACGTTCTCTGGCGCCTCGAAAACGGCAACTTCGATGGCCTCAAGCCCAAGGCGATCGTCCTGATGATCGGCACGAACAACACCGGCCACCAAGGTCGTCCGCAGAAGGAGCTCAATGGCGCCGTCTACGAGTGCACCGCCGAGCAGACCGCTGAAGGCATCAAGGCCATCCTCGGCCAGCTGCGTCAGAAGTGCCCCGACGCCAAGATCCTCGTCCTCGGCATCTTCCCTCGCGGCGCCGATAAGAACGATAAGTTCCGCCAGCAGAACGAGGCCACCAACGTCATCGTGAAGGGTTTCGCGGACGGCCAGAAGGTCTTCTTCCTCGATGTCGGCGCCAAGTTCCTCGAGTCCGACGGCACGCTGTCCAAGACCATCATGCCCGACCTCCTGCACCCGAACGAGAAGGGTTATCAGATCTGGAGCGATGCCATCAAGGCGGACGTCCTCGCCCTGCTTCGCTGATTTAAACTATGGATGGCATAGAGCATCCTAAATGCCTCACTATTCTTTCCCTCATGGGCAGGTTTTAAGGGAAGTTTGATTTGCATCTTGCGAGTCAGCCAGCGAATTAGACCGCCATGGCTGACTCCAAGAATGCGGGAAGTTCTTCGTCGTCTTCCTCAGGTCCGGACCAAGGACATTCACAGGAAATCCGTCTGATTGGTTTTCTCGCCCGTCAGGCCGGGCTGACTCCTGATGCGTCGCGCATCGCCGGAGCCCTTGCCGCTCACGCCGACGAGGAGCCGCTCGAACGCGTCGCGGCCGCCCTGCCTGCCACCGGCCTCAAGGCCGACCTCTGCCGCATGCCGCTCGCCTCGGCGCTCTGGCAGGCCCGGGCCTCCTTGCCTTTGGTCATCCATACCGAGGTCAAGGGTTTCACCGTGGTCGTCGGCGGCGGTCTCTTCCGGGAGCGCCTCGCTTCCTTCGACGGCGACGAGCAGACCTACATCGTCAGCCGCGCCGCGTTGGTCCAGCAGCTCGGGCTGGCTTCGGCTCAGTCCGAGGTCGAGGTCGCCTTCGTCTCCCCCACCATGCCTGCCGAGGGGCTCAAGGGGCGGGATGATGATGATCATCAGCAAGACCGTCATCCCAGTCCGATCAGCCGCCTGATCGGCCTCATGCGGCCGGAGTCCGCGGATATCGCCACCATCCTCATCTTCAGTCTCGTCACCGGCCTGCTCTATCTCGCCCTGCCGTTGGCCATCAACGGCGTCGTCGGGAATCTGGCCTTCGGCACGCAGTCGACGCCTTTCCAGCAGGCGCTGATCTTCATCACCATCGCGCTGACCGGCTGTCTCGTGCTCTCCGCGATCATCCGCGGCCTACAGTATGTCGTCGCCGAGCATATCCAGCGACGGATCTTCGTCCGGCTCGCGGCCGACATGGCCTGGCGCCTCCCGCGCGTCCGGACGCAGGCCTTCGACGGTGTGCACGCTCCGGAGATGGTCAATCGCTTCCTGGACGTCGTGACGGTCCAGAAGAGTTCGGCGATGCTTCTGCTGAACGGCATCAACATCGTCGTCGGAGCCGTCGTCGGCCTGGTCGTGCTCGGGTTCTACCACCCGTTCCTGCTCGCCTACATGTTCGTGACCCTGCTCGGGCTGTGCTTCGTGGTCTATGTCCTCGGCCGGGGCGCGATCGCCTCCAGCCTGGCTGAATCCCACAGCAAGTATGCGGCGGTCGGCTGGCTCGAAGAGGTCGCCCGCTACCCGCGCCTGTTCAAGGGGCCTTCCGGCCTCGCCTTAGCGGGTGAGCGGACCGATGAGCTCGCCCGTAATTACCTCGAGGCACGCGCGTGGCATTTCCGCGTGCTCATGCGCCAGATCATCGGCCTGCTCACCCTCGAGGTGCTGGCCACGGCGGCCTTGCTCATCGTCGGCGGAGGTCTCGTGCTCAGCCAACAGCTCACGCTCGGCCAGCTGGTCGCCAGCGAACTCATCGTCAGCGCGGTCGTCGCTTCCTTCGCCAAGCTGGGCAAGCAGTTCGAAGCTTGGTACGACGCGCTCGCCGCCGTCGACAAGCTCGGACACCTCGTCGATTTCGAGACCGACCGCGAAGGTGGCGAGGTCCCCGTCGGCGATCCGGCCGGGGTTTCCCTCGAACTCCGCGACGTGGCCTTCGCCTATCCCGGCGGCCGTGAACTCCTGAGCGGTCTCAACGTCAAAGTCCCTGCCGGCGGCCGGCTGGCCTTGTCGGGGGCGCAGGGCAGCGGTTGCAGCACGTTGCTCGACCTGGTCTCCGCCATGCGCGAACCGACCGGAGGTACGCTCCTCGTGGACGGGCTCGACCTGCGTTCATGGGACCTGGAAGCCTATCGCAGCCAGGCCATGGTGTTGCGTTCGCAGGATATCCTGAGCGCAAGCCTGATGGATAATCTGCGGCTCGGCCGCCCCGACATCACGCTCGGCCAGGTCCAGTCTGCGCTGACCGAAGTCGGCCTGCTGACGGACGTACTCGCGATGCCGGACGGACTTTCCACGAAACTCGTCACCGGCGGCCTTCCGCTCTCCAGCCGCCAACGGAACCGTCTGCTCATCGCCCGCGCCTTGCTCCATCGTCCGCGGCTGCTCGTCATCGACGAATTCCTCGACGGTATGGATCCTGAGAACACCACCCATCTCGTGGACCTCGTCATGGCCCCGGAACGTCCGTGGACGTTGCTGCTGGCCACCCGTGATCCGCAACTCCTCCGTCGCTGCCCGACGGTCCTCAACCTCGCTTCTTCCCACGCATGAGCTCGTCCACCGACACCCCCGCTCCTGCCCTGCGCGGGCGTCTGCCTGCCTTGCTGCTGGCCGGTTCCTCTTTCCGCATCCGGTTGCTTTCCCGCATCGCCGGCCTCGGCTTCGTCGCCATCCTGCTGGCGATCTGGTTCCTGCCTTGGCAGCAGTTCGTGCGTGGCACCGGTAAGGTCATCGCCTTCGATCCGCTGGAGCGTCGCGTGAACGTCGAGGCGCCTGTCGCGGGCCTCGTGCGTAAGATGTATGTGCTCGAAGGCCAGCGCGTGAAGGCCGGCGAGGTGCTTGCCGAGCTCCAGGACAACGACCCGAACCTCCTGAACAATCTCAAGGCCCAGCGCGCCTCGTTGTCTGACCGCCAGACCGCCAATCGGCGTCGTATCGAGGACCTCGAACTGCAGGTCCGTCAGCTCGAGCTCGCCCGCGGGCAGTCGGTCGACGCCGCCCGCCAGCGCGTGGTCGCCGATAAGATCGCCGCGGAGACCGCCGCGCTCAACTTCACGCGCACCAAGGTACTCAAGGAAGGCGGCCTCGTCTCGGTCCGTGATTACGAACTCGCGATCCAGTCCCGCGACAGCACCGGCGCCGCGCTCGTCGCCGCCGAAGCGACCCTCGGCCGGACCGAGAGCGAGTTCAGCGCCACCATCGCCGGCGTGCGCGCCCAGCGCGGTTCGGCGCAGTCGGACCTCGCCTCTGTCGAGCGCGACCTCGGCGTCATCGACGTCCAGATCAGCCAGAACGAACGCCAGCTCGTCCGCGCCCCTCGCGACGGCATCGTGCTCTCCGTCCAGGCGACCGACGGCACCTACCTTCGCCCCGGCAGCCCCATCTGCGTGGTGATTCCTGAGACCGATAGCCGCTTCGTCGAAATCTGGCTTGAGGGTAATGACATGCCCTTGCTGCAGTCCCGGGTGACCAAGCCCGACGGTACCGTCATCCCGGGCAGCCCGGTGCGTCTGCAGTTCGAAGGCTGGCCGGCCATTCAGTTCGTCGGCTGGCCGAGCCTGGCTATCGGCACATTCGGCGGCGAAGTCGTCTTCGTTGACGCCGCGGGCGATCCCTCCGGCAAGTTCCGCGTGGTCGTGGCCCCGGACGCCGATATCGTGATGCGTGACGGCAAGCCGACGAAGGTCGGTTGGCCGGGTAACCGCTGGTTGCGCCAAGGCGTCCGCGCCAACGGCTGGGTCCTGCTCCAGCAGGTGCCTCTCTGGAAGGAAATCTGGCGTCAGCTCAACGGCTTCCCGCCGGTCGTCGCGATGGATGAACCCGGTAAGGAGGCGAAGAAGTGAGGTGGCTCGCGCTCATCGCCTGGCTGCCGGTCTGGCTGGTCGCGGCGGAGCCTTTGCGCCTGCCGGAAGTGCTCACGAGCGTGAAGGAGCGCTATCCGCCTTTGCTCATCGCGATGATCGAGCAGGATATCGCCGCCGGACGCCTGCGTCAGGCGGACGGAGCCTTCGACTTGGGTTTCGCCCTGCGGGCGGGGATCACCCCGAAGGGCTATTACGACGGCGAGACCACGGACGTCTCCCTGGAACAACGCCTGCCTTTCTGGGGCGCGAATGTCTTCGCGGGTTATCGGCGCAGCAGCGGCCTGTTGGCCGACTACGACAAGGACCGCACCCAACGGGACGGCGAATTTCGCGCGGGCCTGCGCTTCAACTTGCTCCGCGACGGACCGATCGACCGCCAGCGCGCCGAGCGCCTGAAGGCCCGGTTGGATCTGAATCTGGCTGACCCGTTCATCGAGCGCCAGCAGCTCGATATCATCCGCTCCGCCACGCGCTCGTATTATCAGTGGGCGGCCGCCGGTCTCCGCGAGACCGTCGCCCGCGAGCAGCTGAAGGTGGCCGAAGACCGCGCCGCCGCACTGACCGAGCAGGCCAAGAAGGGGATGGTCGCCCCGATCGTCGTCACCGACAACGAGCGCTTGATCGTCAGCCGTCAGCTCATCGCTACCCAGGCCCGCCGCCGCTTCGAGGCCGCAGCCTTGGAACTTTCCTTGTTCTACCGCGGACCGGACGATCAGCCCATCACGGCGGCGCGCGATCGCTTGCCTAAGGATCTGCCTATCGCCGAGCTCCCCGAACGCATGGGCGACGTCTCGCTGCTCGAGGCCGTGGCGGAGCTTCGTCCTGAGCTCCGTCGGGTCCGTTTGCTCAAGGAGAAGGTCGAGGTCGACCTCCGCCTCGCCCGTAATGCCACGTTGCCGAACCTCGACCTGACTTTCGGCATCACGCGCAACCAGGGCGACGGACCTTATAACGATGTCCGTCGTGACGAATCGCGCGCCGGTCTCGAGTTCCGCCTGCCCATCCAGCGGAACGAGGCCTTGGGTCGCACGCAGGTCTCCGAGGCTGAACTGCGTCGTCTGGAGCAGGATCTCTATTTCGTCCGCGACCGTATCCGTGTCGAGGTCAAGGACGGCTGGTCCGCCTTGGCCGCCGCCCATGAACTGCTCGGCGCCGCCAAGCGCAACGTCGAGTTGTCCGCCCTCCTCGTGAAAGCCGAACAGACGCGCTTCAGCCAGGGCGCCACGGACCTTCTCGCCTTGCAGATCCGCGAACAGGCTTTGCTTGAGGCCCAGTTCTCCGAAGTCACCGCCCAGGCGGATTTCTTCACCGCGCTCGCCGACTACCGCGCCGCGATCGCCGCCGACCTCAAGAAGTAAGCGGACCCGGTCAGGCCGTCTTCAGCGAAGCCATGTCGATCACGAAACGATAACGCACGTCCTGCTTGATCATCCGGTTCCAGGCTTCGTTGATCTGCTGGATCGGGATCAGCTCGATGTCTGAGACGATCCCGTGCTTGGCGCAGAAATCGAGCATCTCCTGGGTCTCGGCGATGCCGCCGATGCAGGAGCCCGCGAAGTTGCGGCGCGGCATGATCACGCTGAAGGCGTGCACCGCGAGGGGCTTCTCCGGCACGCCGACGAGGCAGAGCGTGCCGTCGAGCTTGAGGAGCGCCATGTAGGCGTTGAGGTCATGCTGAGCCGAGACACAGTCGAGGATGAAGTCGAAGGAGCAACCATGCTTGGCCATCGCGGCGGCGTCGGTCGAGACGACGACCTCATGGGCGCCCAGGCGGAGGCCGTCGGCGACCTTGGAGGGGGAGGACGTGAACAGCACGACGTGCGCGCCGAAGGCGCGGGCGAACTTCACGCCCATGTGGCCGAGTCCGCCGAGGCCGACCACGCCGACCTTCTGGCCCGGGCCGACCTTCCAGTGGCGGAGCGGAGAATAGGTCGTGATGCCCGCGCAGAGCAGGGGAGCGGTCGCGGCGAGGTCCAGACCCTGCGGGACGCGGAGGGTGAAGGCCTCGTCGACGACGATATGGGAGGAGTAGCCGCCGAAGGTTTGGCCGCCGAGGTGCTTGTCGGGGCTGTTATAGGTGAAGGTGGCTCCCGTGAGACAGAACTGCTCCAGACCTTTCTGGCAGCTCGGGCAGGTGCGGCAGGAATCGACCATGCAGCCCGCGGCGCCGATGTCGCCGACCTTGACCTTCGTGACCTTGGCACCGACGGCCGTCACGCGGCCGACGATCTCGTGGCCCGGAACGCAGGCGTAGTTCGTGCCTGGCCATTCGCCGCGGGCGGTATGGACGTCGGAGTGGCAGACGCCGCAGAAGAGAATCTCCATCGCGACGTCCGTCGGGCCGGGTGCACGCCGGGCGATCTGCATCGGGGCGAGCAGGGAGGTGGGGGCGGCGGAACCGTAGGCGCGGGCTTGAGTGGTCATGGAAGGGAGGCCCTCATTGGGAGGCGGAACCCCTGTGGACGCAAGCCGTGGGGAGCGGACTTCACAGTGCCCTGATGAATCGACCTCATTTCCTTGGGGCGGTGCGATAAGCTATGATGGGGCATGGACTTGGTTATCTCCGCCGAGCGATCCGGCGACCTGCTTGACAGAATTCTGTACATAAGGCATCCTGCATGCATGAAGACCGTCTCCTACACCGACGCCCGTAATCAGCTCGCCAGCCTCATGGAGGCCGCCAACGCCGATCGCGAGCCCGTGGCGATCACGCGAAATGGCGCCGCCTCCGTCGTGCTCGTCGATGCCGCCGAGTATGCGGCCATGGCCGAGACCTTCCACCTGCTTTCGTCGCCGCGTAACGCCGACCGCCTCCGCAAGGGCCTGGCCGAATTCAAGGCCGGCAAGTTCAAGAAGGCCTCCCGTGGCTGAAGTCCGCTGGTCTTCGGGCGCCCTGGAGGATCGGGCTTACTGGCAACAGGCGGAGCCGCGTACCTACGAAAGGCTCGAGCGTCTGCTGGCCGACATCGCGAAGTCTCCGTTCAAAGGCGTCGGTAAGCCCGAACCCTTGAAGGGCGACCTCTCGGGCTGGTGGTCGCGACGGATCACGCTAGAGCACCGCTTGGTCTATCGGGTCGAGAAGGGCGTCATTTACGTCCTCCAGGCCCGCTATCATTACTGAACCGCCGGCGGTCAGCCTTCGGTCGGATCGTAGAGGCCTTGGCGGACGACGAAGCGGATGACGCCGGCGACGTCGTGGACGCCGAGCTTGCGCATGAGGTTCGTGCGGTGGTTCTCGACGGTCTTGGCGCTGATATCGAGTTTCACCGCGACTTCCTTGCTTGAGTAGCTCTTGGCCAGGAGCACCGCGATCTCCTTCTCGCGCTCCGTGAGCGTCGCGCCCTTGGCGTCGACGTCGCTTTCCGGAGCGGTGAGCGCGTCGGCCATAGCCTTCTGGAAAGTCTCGCTGAACCAGGTGTCGCCGGCGGCGACCGCGTCGACCGCCTGGCGGAGTTCGGAAAGGCGGGCGCTCTTCGGCACGTAGCCGCGGACCCCGGCCTTGAGCAAGCCACGGGCGATCTGCTTCTCAGACTTCGCGGAGAAGATCAGCACCTTGAGGTCGGGCTGCGTGTCGTGGAGCTGGCGGAGGACTTCCAGGCCGCTGATCCCCGGGAGGAGGATGTCGAGGATGAGGATGTCCGGCTTGAGCTGCTTCGCGAGCGCGAGGCCTTCGTTGCCGTCGGCGGTCGAGCCCAGCACGCGGTACGCGCCCCGGGCCTCAAGCATCTCGATGATGAGCTCGCAGATGGCCGTCTGGTCTTCCACGACCACGACGGATTTCGCCTTGCGGACAGAGGTCTTCATGGGGGTAAGCCTGATAATGGCCGACCCCTTGCCACAGGCGAACGCAAAAAGGCGCCGCTTGGTAACAATCTTATTCCGACGCCGGGTCGACCAGCCCCTGCCGGACCACGAAGCGGACCAGCCCCGCCACGTCCCGGACGCCGAGCTTGCGCATCAGGTTGGCCCGGTGGTTCTCGGCGGTCTTGATGCTGATATGCAGGCGACCGGCGACTTCCTTGCTGCTGTGGCTCTGGGCGATGAGGACGGCGATCTCGCGTTCGCGCGGGGTGAGCTGGTCGATCATGCCGTCGCCGAGGAAGGAAGGGGAGGCGAGGGCCTGCCGGACGGTACGGCTGAAGTCCTCGTTGAACCAGGTATTGCCGAGCGATAGCGCTTCGAGGGCCTTGCGGAGTTCGGACAGCGGGCCGTTCTTGTTCACGAAGCCATGGATGCCGGCCTGCATGAGGGCGCGGACGATGTGCGGCTCCTGCTTGCCGGAGAAGATCAGCACCTTCATCGCGGGCAGGCTGCCGCCGAGCCGGCGCAGGATCTCGATGCCGCCCACGCCGGGCATGATCACGTCGAGCACCAGGATGTCGGGCTTGAGGCGCAGGGCGAGTTCGATGGCGCTGAGCCCGTCGGAGGCCGTACCGACCGAGACACAGCGCGGATGGGACTGGACCATTTCCGAGACCAAGTCGCACACCGCCGACTGATCCTCCACGACCAGCACTCGCTTCTTAGCTAGGGCGCCGTCCGCGCCCGAAGGCTTGAAGGGCTGCGGGTAACTGGGAACCCCGGCCGGCGGCCGGGTGACGCGGAGTTTACGCAATGATGTCTTCATGGAATCGATACATGAGATATCTCCTGTTTTGCCGTTTATTATCAACGGAAAGAGGATGGGGCTTATTCCTCATCAATGCATAAGAGAAACGGATTAGCACTCTTGCTGGCCCTGCTGACCCTGTCGGCTTGCCTCGGGCTCATTTTCCTCCTGACGAGTCTCGCGATCACCGAAAGCGCACTGGCGGCTCGGTTTGTCGACATGACCCACCTGCGTGCGGCCGCCCAAGGGGCGGCCTTGCGAGGCTTGGCTGAGCTGCAGTCGGCCGCGGGTCCGGATATCGCCTATACTTATCAAACTACCCCGAATGGGCTCTGCGTCGGCCGGGGTTCCTCCGTCTTGTTGCCCGAGGGCGAGGCGGAAATCGATGGCCTCCGTTGGTGTTGGTCCGTCGAGGATCTTTCCATGTCCCATGACCTCGCCGCCCGGCCGATGGCGACCCGGCAGGCATCGGCCTGGGCGAAGAGCGCCGCGGGTCGGCCTAAACTCCCGCTCGCCTTGGCGGTTGAGCCGACAGCGGAGCAGGTCAGGGCCCTGGAGGTGGGCGGACCGGCGCTTTACGCTGCCTGCGGCGGCGAGCCCCTTAGGCCTGGTCAATCTTGGCAGGTGCGAGGCCTGCTCACTGATGCCGCGCACGGAGGGTGGAGGCACGACTTGTCCGAGCCTGGGGGATTAGCGGCGGCTGTCGGGCCCGAAATGGCCGAGGTGTTGGTGGGGTCGGCTTGGTCGCAGCTCCCGGCCCGAGGGCGTCCGTTGCGCTCAATCGTCGCCGCGGACCGGAGCCTGTCGACGCTTCCGGTGCTGAGTGATTTTCGGCTCAGCCTCGGTTTCTTCAACTCGCGTCATGATGGCCGCCATCGGCTACGCTTCCACGGGTCGGGAGTCCTGTGGAACCCTTTGACGCTGCCCGTCTTGGCTGGCCCGCAGGGAAAACTTTTTCTGTGCGAAGTGATCGGCGCTCCTGAAGTCACGGTGACTAATCTGGAGACCGCCGCGACCATCGTCGTGGATCTGGACGACTGCCCGCAGGAGGATTTCGGGGTCGTGCGCCAAGGTCCGCGTGAACGGGGGCTCTGGTTCTGGGTCGAAGTGGCCGATCCCGAGGCCTTCGGCATGAGCGGGCGCGGATTGCTACCTGGCGAGGCGTATGCTTTCCTTAATCCGACGGAAGAGGCCCAGCCCCAAGGCCTGGCGCGGATCTTATCCAAGACGACGTGGCGTCTGGATCGTCGTCCGCATGGTCCGGGCTGGCGCCGTCCGGGGCCGACGACGTTCCTCCCCGCTGACCGGATCGAGGTGGCCGTGCGTTTCCGGCAGAAGGTCACGGTGAATCTTCGTCCTTACGCCGGCGAGCCGTCGCGCGAGGAGCCCATCGCGGCGTATCCGTCCAGGTCCGCGATCACGTTACGCGACGTCCCGTTCCCGGATTTCGGCTTTCGGACAACCGGTGAGGATTATTCCCGGGAAGACAGCGCAGGCTATGCCGTGAGCGAGAGGCGCGCCTGCCTACGCGTGAGACTGAAGCCTCGTCCCGTAGCCGCTTTCCATTCGTCGGCCGGGGTGGGAGTCTTTCAGCGGGCGTATTGGGATTTCCGTCGGCCCGAGGATGCGGCGGAGTGGTCCGTGGAATCCCCTTTGTTGTCGGCCTTGGACGTCGTCGATCAAGATGCTTCGCCTTTGGCGGGTCCCTTGTGGGACCTGCGGGTGAACCGTCATGATGCCGGACAGCCGGGAGCCTTCGCCTCGGTTCGCCTGCGCGATATGCCGGGCTGGCCGCATCTCTCCGTCGGCTCGCTGCGGCATCTGGAGGCTTCGGAGGGTAAGGGTTGGCACCCATGGTTGGATCAAGGATTTTTCTCCGCACCGCCGACTGCGCGGGAGACGGGTGTCAGTTCACATCAGCCCTTCTTACTGCCTGTTGATGCAGAAGCGATCGCTCGAGAAACAACGGCCAAGGACTTCTTCGTGATCGGACCTTGGAACGTGAACTCCCGCGACCCGGCGGCCTGGGCGTCATTTCTGCGTGGTGCGGCGGGCACGTGGCGTGCGGATGCGGGCGGCCCGCTCGAGTCCCCGATGCTGGCTGGTCCGTTGTTCTTCACGCGTCCTGCCGGAGCCGGACAGGCCAAATGGGGTGCGATGGCTTCGTTGGACTTAGGCGATGAAGCCTTGATGGCTCTGTCACCGATCGCCGCCGAGGCCGCCCAGGGCGCTCAGCTGGTCCGACGTATCGATGAAGGCCGTCTGAAGGCCTGGTCCAAGAAAATCGTCGAGCTGCAGCCGGCCTACGGCTGGCCTTACGCTTCCTTAAGATCGTTCGCCGACTCTAGTCTGCTGGCCCGTTCGCTTCAGGAGAGCGGAGTCAATGCAGGTCCAGCTGAGGTGACATCGGGTTGGCCCTTGCGGTTAGAGGCCGCCGATCTCTTGGAGACCTGGGCGCCACTACTCACCGTGCGCGGCGATACCTTCAAGGTAATCGGCCAGGCGGAGGGTGTCGAGGGGGTGGTTGCCTGTGAACTCGTGGTCCAGCGGGTGGCCGAGGAGCATCCCTACGGGCCTTTGGGCCGAAGGTTCAGGATAATTTCAGCACGGTTTCGTAACCCATGAGGGACGGGGCGGACTTGACTGGCTGGGGAAAGGGCTAAGATGGAAGGGGTATGCACGAATCCAATCCCTTCATCGTCGCTGACGCCCCGGCCGCTGACCGCGCCGCCTTCTTCCGCCGCACCTACGGCCTGGTGGCCGCTTCGTTTGGCGCCTTCGCGATCGCGCTCTACGCTTTCTTCGTGAGTGGCATCGCCCATTCCTTCATGAGCGCCATCGCCGGCGTGGGTTCCTGGGGTATGCTCGGAGTGATGGTCCTCTTCTGGTTCGGCACGACCGCCGCCCAGTCTCTGGCCTTTAACCGAGCCTCCCGTACCTCGCAGTATGCCGGTCTGGGACTCTACGTCCTCCTGCAGGCCCTCATCTTCGTCCCGCTGATCTACTACACTGCGATCGTGACCAAGGGTAACCCCGGTGAGATCCTCATCCCGGCCTGCATGGCGACCGGCGCGCTCGTCATCGCCCTGACGGCCGTGGTGTTCATGACGAACATGGACTTCTCGTTCCTTAAGGTCGCCATCGTCATCGGCAGCATCTGCGCCCTCGGCATCATCATCGTCTCGCTCTTCGCCGGCTGGTCGCTCGGCGCCTGGTTCTCCATCGCGATGATCGTCCTGATGGCCACCGTGATCCTCTACCAGACCAACGAGGTGAAGAACACCATGGAGACCGATCAGCACGTCGCCGCGGCCTTCGTCCTGTTCTCGTCCTTCGTCACGCTGCTCTTCTACGTCATCCGTCTCTTCGCGGGTCGTCGCGAGTAAGCCGCTTCCGAGGAAACTTCCGAGGGCTCTCCGGTGTTATATCGGGGAGCCCTTCTTATTTATGCGCCGTTTCCTGCTGATCCTCCTCACCGTCTTGGCCGCCGCTTCGCTGTCGGCCCAAGGCAAGATTCGCGAACTCCTGGCGGCCAAGGCCCCGGAGGGCTGCGTCGAGCAGTCTTGGGACGTCGATGGCGTGAAGCGCACGGCCCTCGTGCGCGTGCCGAGCGGGGTGACGGGTCCGCTGGCCTTGGTCTTCTGCTGGCACGGCCATGGCGGCCGTTCCACGCACTCCGCCAGGCACTGGGGTTATCCCGAGATCGACAAGACTTCGATCCTGGTCTTCCCGCAGGGGCTCCCGACCGTCTCACCGCTCGTCGATAAGGAAGGACGCATGCCGGGTTGGCAGACGTCCGTCACGAGCGAAGGCGGCCGCGACATGCGCCTCTTCGACGTGATCCTGACGGACCTGAAGAAGAAGCATGCGGTCGATGACCGTCGGATCTATTCGATGGGTCATTCCAACGGCGCGGCTTTCAGCTACCTGCTCTGGCAGGGGCGCCCCGACGTCCTCGCCGCCATCGGCTCGGTCGCCGGCAGCCTCCGCGGCGACGGTAAGCCCACGACGCCTCTGCCGGTGATCCACGTCGCCGGGAAGAATGACCCCTTGGTCAAGTTCGCTTGGCAGCAGGCGACCTTCGTCGCCGTCCGTCGTTTCAACAGCTGCGCCGAAGAAGGCCAGCCTTGGGCCAAGGAAGGCGTCGTCGATGCGACGATCTATGCCTCCACCAAGGGCGCCCCACTGGTGACCGCGATCCATGATGGGGGCCACGAATACGCCAAAGGCTCCACCGAGCTGATCGTCCGCTTCTTCAAGGAGAACCCGAAGTCCGCTAAGTGATCAGCGGGCGGATTCGTCGGTCAGGATCTTAAGGTCGTCGAGATAGAATTCGGTCTGCTCGTTCGCGTTGCTGATGAAGCCGACCCAGTCGAGGGTCTTCATGTCCGGGTGACGGCAGGGGAGGCCTTTGAATTCCTTGGTCGGTTCGCCTTCGGGCGTGACCGTCAAGTTCCAGCGACCCGTGACGGCGTCGCCGATGACGGCCGAGAGCTCGAAGCGGATCCATTTCTGCACGGGCAGGGCGACATCGAGGCCTTTGACGCCGGTGAGACGGCCGTTCTGGACGTGGATGACCGGACCGGTCCGATAAGGATTACCTTTGGTGCGCCACTCGTGGATGAAGATCGCCTTGGGTTCGATATAGAGGGCGAAGCTGACGGTCGAGGTGCCGGTCTGGTGATGCGGGTGGAAGGACAGCATCGGGTAATAATGAGCCGGTAGGCCGGGCGCGTCTTGGAAGAGCAGGGATTGCTTGCCTTCGGCGGCCTTGGCCGGGCTCAGACGGAGCGCGTCGCCGAGGCCGACACGCGGCTTGCCAGGGGCGGAGCGAAGCACCGTCAGCGCAGGCATGGCGTGCGGGAAGGGGCGTTGCTGGTCGATGATGCGACCTTCGAAGGTCTGGCGGAGATTGAGAGCCGGGGCTTCGGGTCGGGGCGGGCGTACGGCCGGCGCGCCGCGTTCGAAGGTGTCAGCGAGTTTGCGCCAGGCGGGGTCGTCGCGCAGGACGCCCATCGCGGTGACGTCGATGGACTTGATGCCCATGGCCAAGGCGGGCGAGCCGGGCTGCAGGCGGAAGTCGCGCTTGGCTGGGTCGACTAAGAGCGGATCGGCGACGGCGGAACCGACGTCCTGGCCGCGCTTCTGCCAGTCGGTCAAAGGGAGTTTCTGCTCAGTGAACGTCACCGGCCGGGCGGAGTAGTCCCAGAAGAGGTTATCCTTATTCAGGAAGTTCGCGGTCGTGCCGCTCCAGTTGCTGCCGAGCAGCTGGCCGCGGTCGAAGACGATGATGTTCTTTTCGAAGCTGAAGGAGCGGTGCTCTTCGGCGCGGCTGCGCTTGACCTGATATTCCTCGGAGAAGGCGAAGACGTTGTTCCGGATGATGTTCTCCTTGCCGTAGTGCTGGTGGAAGCCGCCGTCGGTGGTGTCGTAGGTGACGTTGCCTTCCATCGTGATGCCGGTGCTGCCCTCGTCGGTGTAGAGGCCCCAGCCGCCATAGGTGAAGCAGGTCACGTCATGGATGAGATTATGGCTCACCGAGGTGCCTTCGGAGGGCCCCAGCGTGTAGACGCCGCCCATGTCGCTGAGCAGGCCTTTGCCGAGGTGGTGGAGGTGATTCCATTCGATGCGGTTGCGCTTGGCGTTGCTGGGCGCATAGCCCCAGCGCCAGCCGACCGAGACGGCCGAATAGAAGAAGTCCGAGATCTCGTTGTGCGTGACCTGGTTATCGGAGGAACTGCCGACCCAGACGCCGACGGCGCACGGGAAGGTCAGGCCGCCGTCGCGGATGATATTGTTATGAATCCGGTGGTGGCTCGCATGGTTCTCCGGCTGGGCTTCGTCGTTGAGGGTGCCGACCTTCACGCCGCCCGCGCCGACGTCGGTGATCAGGCACTTCTCGATCGTCACCTCACGGGTGCCGCGTCCGAGGGAGAAGCCGTAACTGCCGACGTGAGAGAGTTCGCAGCTAGCGAAGACGACCTGCGTCGCGTGCTCCAGCGTGACCACGCCGTCCACGGTGCGCACCGCGGCCTGATTGGGAACGGCGAGCGCGAGGGAGGGTACGCCTTTGGCGTGGCGGAAGGCGAGTCCGCGGAAGATGAGGTGGCGGACTTTGTCCGCAGGCTTGCCGGTCAACGTCAGCAGCTTCTCCGCGACCGGGGTGGTGCCGCGGAGGGCGCTGATGGTTTCGCCAGGACGCGGCTGGTAGGTCAGTCGGCCGGAACGGCTCAGGAACCACTCGCCGGGTTCGTCGAGGAGCGAGAGCAGGTTCTCGATGACGACGCCCGTATGGTGGTCGAAGGCGGTATTGGCTTTCTGGGCCGGGCCACGGACTTTCAACACCCCGGTGGAAGGGTCGGCCGATTCGACGCGGCTCCGGGTGGAATCCCATTTATGATAGAACGTCGCGACCGCATCCTGCGTCTCCGTGGGGCCGACTTCGGCGAAGGCGCTGAGTTCCTTCGGGTCGATACGGAAAGTCTGTTCGGTGATGCCTTGCGCGGGGGCCGCGCCGGGAAGGGCGGATTCGTTTTCGACGCTGCGGAGGAAGCGGGTGCCGGGATTGCTGGTGCGGGCACGGGTGGCGCGGCGATCGCCGACCCAGAGTTGTTCGAAGCGCTCGCTGCCAGGCGTCGTCTGGAGGGTCCAGCGCCCGTCGGGGTCGACCTGGAAGGATGGAAGCTCCGTACCGCCAGAGATCACGACCTTGGCGCCCGGGGCGGCCTCATAGGAGATCGTCCGGCCGGCTTCACCTGAGTCTTTCTCGTCGAAGGCGATGGCCTGCGTGACCCGGTAGGTCCCGGCGGCGAAGATCACGCGTACCGGCTCGGCCAAGGGGCGGGGCAGTCGGCGCACGGCCTGACGGGCGCCTTCGAGCGAGGCCAGCGGGGTCTCAGCCCGGCCGGAGGCCTTGTCATCACCCTTGGGGCTGACGTGCAGGTCCAGAGCCAAGGCGGCGCCAGGCAGGAGGAGCGCGAGCAGCGGGAGGCAGCGGAAAGGCATAGTCATCCCGACAACACCGCCACGGGGCGGTTCCCTCAAGCCTTTCTCGCGACGTAGAAGCGGGTCTCGCCGGCGAACTCGCGGACGAGCGGCCCGTCGGTCGCGACTTCGGTGCTCAACGGGCACTCGATGACCACGTAGCCTGTTTCCGATAATTCATCGCGGGTTTCCTGCTCGGTGCTGCTGTGGATGAACACCGGCGAAGTGTCGCTCTCGTGCCAGCGGTCACCCGGGATTTCCTCGTCGGAGGGATCTTCCTGGGCCCAGTAGGCGGCGTTGGCCCCTTTCTCGCGATCGGAGGCCGTGAACAGGAAGATGCCTCCCGGCTTGAATACGCGGTGGATCGAGCGTAATGCGGCGAGCCGATGATCGCGGCTAGGCAGGCACATCAAGCCGTTGAAGGCGAAGATCGCGTGGTCGAAGGTGACGTCGGGGTAGGTCAGCGCCGTGGCATCCTGCTGCTCGACGCAGTGCTCCCAGCTTTCGTCGTGGTCGGCCAGGACCGCGCGGGCGAGGCTGACCATGATCGGCGAGAAGTCCGTGGCCGTCACGCCGTGGTAGCCGGCCTGTCGGAGTCCGAGCACCACGCGTCCGCCGCCGCAGCCGAGTTCGAGCACCCGGGCTGACTTCGGGAGGTGACGTTCGATGAGCACGCGTTCCGAAGCCCAGAGACCGACCCGGACCGCGGCCCGGGCGTAGTGCAGGGCCGTCTCGGTCTCGAGCCAGTGGGCCTGCGGGTCGCGTTCCATCAAGCCAAGCAAGCGAAACTTGCCTCCGAGGCAATCGCAGGAACACTCGCCCGCATGTTCAGGTTGCTCTTCCTTGCCTTGGCCTTCGGGTTCGTCGCCTGCGATAGCCGTCGTCCGGAGGTCGCCCCGGCCCGTGAACTGGGCCTCGAGACCCGTTTTCCGGTCCGCATGGGCGTGGTGCTCACCCAGCTGCAGTTGGCCATCTCCGACCTCGAGAAGGCCCGTGGACTGATGGGCGTCGCTCGACTGGAGGAGGCGCAGGGGATGGCTTTCCTTTATGACGTGGACGGCGAGATGAGCTTCTGGATGAAGAACACCTTGATCGACCTCGACATCGCTTTCGTCGCCCGCGACGGCACGGTCCTGGAGGTCCGCACCATGACCGCGGGTGAGACCGAGACCACTACTTCCGTCACGAAGGAGGCGCGCATCGCGGTCGAGATGCGCGCCGGCTGGTTCCGCGATTTCGGCGTCAAGCCAGGTGACAAGGTCAGCCTGGAGGATCTCCGTTCGGCCGTGCGCGACCGAGGTTACGACGTGAAGAAGTTCCTGCCCTGAACTCAGAGCGAGCGCCAGAGGAACAGGAGACCCGCGGCGCCGGCGAGCAGGAGCAGCACGAAGGCGAGCGCCAGTCGTTCCGACGAAGTCGTACGGAAGATTCTCATGCGCGCGGAGCGAGCCGGCCCGCGGCTTCGCGAAGGAAGCCCGTGAGACGGAGCAGGAAGAAGGGGGACGGAGAGCCCGCGATCGGCTCGAGCGCCTGCTCGGCCGCGGCGATCTCGGCGTCCAGGCGGCGGAACGATTCGCGCCAAGCGGCTGCGGAGATCAGTTGGCGGGCGTCGCCGCCGGCGCGGAGGGGCGTCAGGAAGCCTTTGCCCGAGAGGTCGCGTTCCAGCAGCATCGGCAGCGTCAGTTTGCCGCTGGCGGCGTCGGTACCGAGCGTTTTGCCCGCCTTGGCGTCGTCCTGCAGGAGGTCGACCAGGTCGTCGTAGATCTGGTAGGCGATGCCGAGATGGCGTCCGAAGAGCGCGCAGGCGTCGACGTGTTCCTTCGGACGGTCGGCGAGGAGCGCGCCGATCCGGCAGGCGCCCTCGAAGAGTTCGGCCGTCTTCAGGCGGATGTGGCGGGTGTAGTCTTCGAGCGAGAGGTCGTCCTGGCCGCGGGAGAAGGTCTGGCAGACCTCGCCGGAGCAGACTTCGCGCGAGGCGCGGGCGACGATGCGGCAGAGCTCCGGGGTCGGATGGTCGGCGGCGAGCACGAGGGCGTGCGCGAAGAGCGCGTCGCCGAAAAGCACCGCCGCGTGGGCACCGTGGGTGCGGTTGGGGGTGGCGCTACCGTGACGGGTGTCGGCGCCGTCAAGGACGTCGTCGTGGACCAGCGTGGCCAGATGGACCAGTTCGATGATGCCGGCGCCGCGCACCAAGGCGGGGGGCGGCGGGCCGCCGGCGCCCGCGCCGAAGGCGAGGAGCGGGCGGAGGCGCTTACCCGGATGGGCGAGCACATCGCGGACCATCGGGCGGACCTCAGGCTCGAACGCGAGTTCCTGCGCCGCGAGGAACTGCTCGAGGGCCGCGAAATGGGCTTCTAGGCCGACGTGCAGCGGGGAGGACACGCCGCAATGTGCCGACGAAAAAGCCCGTGCGCAAGCGCAGGATACGGATTGTCCCGGTCAGGGGACGAACTTCGTCTCGACCGAGATGATCTGCTTGCCGGTGCTGGCGCAGTCGGCGCACGGGATACGCTTGTCGACCAGCTGGCCCTTCTGGGCTTCGCGCGTGAAGCCGAGTCCGCCGCACTTCTTGCAAGGGATGGTCTCGTTGGTCGTCGCGCTGAGTTCGGCGCCGGCGTTGATCGCTTCGACGAAGCGCTGCAGACCGGCCGGCGATTCCTCCAAAGTCACGCATTCCAGGAAGGCCTCGCGACGCAGGGTGAGCCGACGGCCTTTCAACGGCGCGAAGTCAGGGGTGAAAAGCACCGCGACGGTGCCGACATGCATACCGGTGATCTTGCCCGTGTCGCCGACCTTGACGGGTTTCTCGAGTAGGAGCAGCGCCATCGTGTCGACGCCGGGGGCGAGGGCTTCGTTCGGGCCGGCGGCGGGCCAGGCGGCCTTGGCGAGGTAGCGGTTGTCGCCGAGGTCCTGCAGGATGGCGTAGGTGACCGTCGTCACGTAGCCGACGGCCTTGCTCGAGCCGGCGGGCGAGCCGTCGACGATGCTCTGCGTGGCGAACGCCGAATAGAGGCGCTGCAGTTCCTTGGTGGTCTCCGTCGAGCCGAGCCGGTTGAGCTTCGAGAGCTGGAAGGTCCGGGTCGACTTCGCCTCAGGGAGCAGCGTCGGGCGGAAGGGTGAGATCTGCACCGAGTTGTCCACGAACTCGTCCGAGATACCGCCCGCGGCGGGCGCAGCCGCATTGGTAGGCGCCGCGGCCGGGGTGGCCGCCGGCTCGCCGACCTTGGTCCCGAACGGGCTCGTCTGAGCTCCGAGGGGGAGGGCGAGGAGAGCGAGGAGGAGTCGGAAGTTCATGGGCTTAGTCGAGGGAGCTCAGGTCGCCTTCGGCGGGCGGCGGGGTGGACTTAGGCTTGCTGGACTCGGAGGAGCCGAGGGCCGGGGTCGAAGGAGTCACCGGCTTGGAGGAGCGGGACGGCCGGTAGCCGTCGTCGCCGCGATCATCATCTTCATCGTCGTCCGGGAGGTCGTCGTCTTCCGGATTGGGCTTGTCGCCGCGGGCGACGCGTTTGCGGCGCACGATGACGGTGCCGACGCCGACGGCGGCGAGGTAGAAGCCAAAGAGCACGCTGGTCATCACGATCAACGAGATCGGTTCGGCGATAGGCGTGATCAGCGCGACCAGCACCATGATGCCGACCAGCATCCCACGCCAGGACTTCAGGAGGGTCTTCGGGCGGACGAGTTCGAGCCACATCAGGACGATGAGCGCGAGAGGGAACTGGAAGGTCAGGCCCGTGAGCAGGCAC